>Ga0105152_10000206_pt1 | contig 15539 bp, 13 predicted proteins | sample LakBais05cmmetaG_FD_81534 | JGI IMG/M metagenome (GOLD analysis project Ga0105152, IMG submission 81534) | Lake sediment microbial communities from Lake Baikal, Russia to study Microbial Dark Matter (Phase II) - Lake Baikal sediment 0-5 cm | ecosystem: Environmental > Aquatic > Freshwater >...
CTATTATTTAATCCCTTTTCGGTAATATTTCTTTCCCCTCGCACTATATAGCGGAAATTATGATTTGATAAATCCTTTGGAGTTATCCATGGAATATCCCCACCAAAGTTTTCAAAATCGGTGGTTGATGGTGTTCCGCCGCCAATAACATCAGCAAAATCGTCAACCGAATATTCTTTCCAACTACTTACCATAACCCAGTCTCTCTAAATTCTCTCGAACGTTTTGCTCTAACCTGGCACTCTCAGTGAATTGTCCATTCAATTGTTTCGCAAGTCTGGCCATTTTTTCTTCAAATGGCTCTTCATCTTCTTCTAAATCCGCCGCGCCGACATAACGGCCAGGGGTCAACACATAATTATGGTCGTTGGTTACTTCAAGCGTTACGCTCATGCAAAAGCCAGGCACATCCTGATAATCCCCCACTTCCTTTTCACCGCACCAGGCGTGGTAAACAGCAGCAACGCGGGCGATGTCTTCATCGGTCAGTTCGGCGTGTGTGCGATCGCGCATCGCTCCCAGCTTGCGGGCGTCGATGAACAGTGTATCGCCGCGCCGGTCGCGCCTGGGCGTCTTGCCATTACCGCCGGATTTATCCCTCGCCAGGAACCACAGGCAGGCCGGGATCGGTGTGCTGTAGAACAACTGCCCCGGCAGGGCGATCATGCAGTCCACCAGGTCGGCTTCCACCATCGCCTTGCGGATCTCGCCCTCGCCCGAGGTGTTGGACGACATCGAGCCGTTGGCCAGCACGAAACCGGCTATCCCGCGCGGCGCCAGGTGATGGACCATGTGCTGGATCCAGGCGTAGTTGGCATTGTTGCGCGACGGCGTGCCGTACTTCCAGCGCGGGTCGCCCTCCAGCCGCTCGCCGCCCCACTCGCTCATGTTGAAGGGCGGGTTGGCCAGGATGAAATCCGCGCGCAGGTCGGGGTGCAGGTCACGCAGGAACGAGTCGCCCGGCTCCGGTCCCAGGTCCGCTTCGATGCCGCGGATGGCCAGGTTCATCTTCGCCAGCCGCCAGGTGGTCGGGTTCGACTCCTGCCCGTAGACGGCGATGTCCCCGATCCGCCCGCCGTGCTCCTGCACGAAGCGTTCAGACTGCACGAACATCCCGCCCGATCCGCAGCAGGGGTCGTACACCCGTCCGTGGTAGGGCTCGATCATCGCCACCAGCAGCTTGACCACGCAGGCCGGGGTATAGAACTCGCCGCCGCCCTTGCCTTCCGCACTGGCAAAGCGCCCCAGGAAGTACTCGTAGGTGCGGCCCAGGATATCCTTCTTCTGGCTCTCCGGGTCGCCCAGGCCGATGGTGCCGATCAGGTCGAGCAGCTCGCCCAGGCGGGTCTTGTCCAGGTCGGGACGGGCGTAGGTCTTGGGCAGGACGCCGCGCAGGCGCGGGTTCTCTCTTTCGATTGCCGTCATGGCGTCGTCGATCAACTTGCCCACCTGGGGACTCTTGGCCTGCGACTGGAGACGGTCCCAACGGGCCTCGGCCGGCACCCAGAAGACGTTCTCGGCGCTGTACTCGTCCCGGTCTTCCAGGACCTCGTACCTGTTCGCTGGTTCTTTGACGAATGCGGGGCTGGACGGGTCGCTCAGGTCGTGCTCGAGGGCAGACCGGCGGGTCTCGAAGGCATCCGAGATGTACTTCAGGAAGATCAGCCCCAGCACGACGTGCTTGTACTCGGCCGCGTCCATGTGGCTGCGCAGCTTGTCCGCTGCGGCCCAGAGTTTTTCTTCGAAGCCGAGGGTGGCGCCATTGGTTTTGTAGGGGGAAGTGCGTTTGGTAGTTGTTGGCATCCGGAGCCCACCTTTAGGGAATGCCTATAGTGTAGCACGGGAAAGGGGAAGTGAAAAGACGGCTAATACAAAAAAAAGCTCCATGTCTAGCTGAGGTGGCCAGCCAAACAGTGGAGTAAGTTCAAAATTTCGTATTTGCTGCTTGACCATCTTCCCTTCCAAGTATTCCCCCATCTCCCATTTCTTCCTCCTGCCTTCCGCTCCACGAATTTCCCTCTTGACATATTAGCACAAATGTTCTAAAATAGTCTCGGGCAAGGACGGCCGCAGGCACCGTCCCTTTTTATGTTTAACCCGCGCGCCGTCCCTTGCTTGTGCCCCGGCGGCACTAACCGAGGCGGCTTTTGCGAAGCATCCCCGTGGGACCAGCCGCCATTTGCGAAGCACCCCGCGGGGCGGTTGCTTCGACGATTGCGCAGCATCCCATAAGGACTCATGTCGTCGAAGTCTGCGCGCACGGTGGCCTCGCGTATGGGGAAGCAATCTCCTCTGCTCCTCTTCTCTTTCTGCCTTCTGCCTCCTGCCTTCGGCACATGCGGGAGCGGGCACATCGTCCCGGTGTCCTTCCGGCGGAACGTCCCGGTGTCCTTCCGGCGGAACGTCCCGGTGTCCTTCCGGGAGAGGGGGCAGTGTATCCCCGTGGGTCCCGCCCGTGCCGCCTCGGGAAGGAGCGGGCACATCGTCCCGGTGTCCTTCCGGGAGGGTATAATTGCCTCAATGTTTGAAATCGTCTTTCTCGGCACTTCTGCATCCGCCCCGTCTGCCAAGCGTGGGCTTTCGGCGCAAATCGTCAAGCACGATGAATTCCGCTTCCTCATTGACTGCGGCGAGGGCACCCAGCGTCAGATCCTGCAATCCGGCATCGGCTTCAGAAACCTGAACAACATTTTCGTCACGCATGGCCACCTGGACCACATCCTCGGCCTGGCGGGGCTGCTCTCCACGTTCATGCGCTGGGAAACCATCGAAGAATTGAACATTTACAGCGGCAGGTGGGCGCTTGACCGCATCCATGACCTGCTCTACGGCGTGGTTCTGCGCGGCGGGCAGGCAGCCATGGTCCTCAACCTGCACGAAATCAAGCCGGGCGTTTTCTTCGAGACCGACGATTTCACGGTGTCGGCCTTCCCGGTCTTCCACCGCGGCTCAGACTCACTGGGATTCAAATTCGAAGAGCGCTCCCACCGCCCGTTCCTGCCCGAAAAGGCGGAGGCGTTGGGCGTACCGTTTGGCCCCATCCGCCGCGACCTGGTGGACGGGAAAACCGTCACGCTGGAAGACGGGCGCAAGGTCGGGCCGGAAGACGTGCTTGGGCCGCTCAAGCCCGGGGTGCGGATGGTGTACGTGGGCGATGCAGGCCGGACCGATGACCTGGTCGCCGTCTGCCAGGATGCCGACGCACTGGTCATCGAGTCCACTTATCTGGAAGAAGAAGCCGGGATGGCCAAACAGTTCTCGCATCTGACGGCGAAAATGGCCGCCGAACTGGCGGCAAAGGCGAACGTGCGGCAATTGGTGTTGACGCATCTCTCGCGTCGCTACCGCGAAAAGGATGTGCTGGCCGAAGCCCAGGCCATCTTCCCGACCGTGCACGTGGCGCGCGATTTTGACGTTTTTTCTTTCAAACAGGAAGGCTGAGCATGCCCCGCTTCGAGATCGACCTCAACCCCCTCCAGCACATCACCGTGGATGCAATCGGCCAGCCGGGAGGGCGCGTCTTCTACATTCAAGGCTGGCGCGAGACCGACCCCCAGCCCGTGACGATTATCATCGAAAAAGTGCAGCTCCAGGCGCTGGCCCTGGGTGGGGACCAGATGCTGGCTGAACTTGCAAAACAGAAGCCGGAGTTGGCCGTTCTTGCCGCGGAATACGACCCAGACAAAATGCGCATCATCCCGCCGTTAGACCCGCTCTTCCGCGCCGGGGAGATGGGCCTGGGCTACGATGCGGACCGCGACATGATCGTCATCATGGTACGCGAGGTTGTGCTGGAAGGCGGAGACCCGGAAGAGGCCGCCGAGGTTCGCTTCTGGTGCACGCGGACCCAGATCCGCCGTCTGGCAGACTGGAGCAAGGAAGTGATCAACCGCGGTCGGCCCATCTGTGCGCAGTGCGGGCAGCCGATGGAACCCGAAGGTCACTTCTGCCCCAAAAAGAACGGGCACAAGCATTAACCACAGAACCACAAAGGCGGGCACAGATTGTTTATCCGTCCATCTATGTGGTTCTATGTTCACATCGTACCCGTAGGGTATCTGTGGCTTCTTCTTCAATGACTGATAAGCTAGAAATTCTTCGCCTCGCCCTCGAGCACGGGGAAATCGAACTCAAAGGCCAGTTCCTGCTCGGCTCGAATTACACCTTCCTCGTCACCGTCAGACACGAAGGGCAGGAAGTCCCCGCCGTCTACAAACCGATGCGCGGCGAACAGTCGTTGTGGGACTTCCCCGCAGCCTCCCTGGCCGGGCGCGAAGTGGCCGCCTGGCTCGTCAGCGAGGCGCTCGGCTTCGGCTTCGTCCCGCTCACGATCCTGCGCGACGGGCCGTTCGGTCCCGGCTCGCTCCAGCAGTACATCGAACACAACCCCAACATTCACTACTTCACCTTCAAGCCCGCCGACCGGCCGCGCCTGCGCCCGGTGGCTTTGTTCGACCTGCTGATCAACAATGCCGACCGTAAGGGCGGTCACATCCTGCTTCAGAAGCGCACCCGCAAGCTCACCCTGATCGACCACGGCCTGTGCTTCCACGCAGAAGACAAACTGCGCACGGTAATTTGGGACTTCGCCGGGGAGGACATGCCTCCCGAACTGATCTCTGCGCTGGAAACGTTCCGGAGCCTGCTCCGCCTCAACCTGTCCGCTGATCTTCAGCCGTATCTTACCCCGCAGGAGATTGCCGCGCTGAATGCCCGCCTCGACGCTCTGCTGGCAAGCCCGGTATTCCCTCACCCGCCGGAAGACCGGCGCTCGTTTCCATATCCACCCCTGTAGGGGCGACACACATCGTACCCGTGAGGGTAGGTGTCGCCCCACCATCAAGGAGAAAATCCATGTCCCAATCCCGTCTCGCCCTGCTCGGTTTCGGCAACGTCGGACGCGCCCTGGCCCGCCTGCTTCAGCGCAAAGAGGCCGAGCTCAAAGAGAAATATGACATCACCTTCACCGTGACCGGCATCGCCACCGGGCGGCACGGGTCTGCCATCCACCCGAATGGTCTCGACCTCGAAAAGGCACTCACACTGGTCGAGAGCGGACAGTCGCTTTCCGCGATTTCCAAATACCCCATCACCGATTCGCTCGATTTCGTCCATTCCGTCCCGGCGGACGTGCTCTTCGAGAACTCCCCGGTCAACCACCACAACGGCGAACCCGCCATCACTCACCTGCGGACGGCATTGGAACTGGATATGCACGCCATCACCGCCAACAAGGGCCCGGTCGTCCACGCCTACCGCGAACTGACCGAACTGGCGCAGGCCAAAGGCCGCAAGTTCTACTTCGAGTCCACCGTGATGGACGGGGCGCCCATCTTCTCGCTCTTCCGCTCGGCCCTGCCCGCGGCGCAGTTGACCTCCTTGCGCGGCATCCTGAACTCGACCACCAATCTCATCCTGGGCCGCATGGAGAATGGCGAAACATTCGAGGATGCCGTCAAATATTGCCAGCAAATCGGCCTGGCCGAGACCGATCCCTCCGGCGACGTGGACGGCTGGGACGCGGCCATCAAGGTCGCCGCGCTGGTCACGGTGCTGATGGGCGTGCCGTTCAAGCCCCAGGACGTGGACCGTACCGGCATGCGCGGCATCACGGCGAAAATGGTGGCGGAGGCCAAGGCGCAGGGCAAACGCTGGAAGCTGGTCTGCACGGCTGAAAGAGATGGAAATACAGTGAAGGGCCGTGTGGCACCGGAACTGGTGACCCCGTCCTCGCCGCTGTACAGCGTGGAAGGCTCCTCGTCCATCGTGGAGTTCCACACTGACACATTATCGAGTCTCAGTATTGTCGAGGGCAATCCCGGCCCGGAGACCACGGCTTACGGCTTGCTGGCGGATTTTATCAATGCAGTGAAAGATTGAACAACCAGACGCAAAGGAGCACAGAGAGGACGGGGAGCAATCCTGGCCTCTCTTTGTTTGCCCAACGGCATGGCTTCGCGCAGCACCCCCAAAGGGTGCCGTTCAAATTAGGACGCTTTTTTTTGCTGATCATCAGTTTTAAATCAATTTTCCCCAAAATGAGTTTATACTACGCCCAAGCAGTGTCCCGTTTCGACAGCGAGCCCACGTCCACCCCACTGCCACTACCCACAGGGCGCACGCGGACGCAATCCGTTATGCCATCCAATACCATGAACACCGTTCAGTGAGGTCATCCATGCCCAATACACCACCTGGCTCACAGCCGCTCCCTATAGCAGATAATCACACTCCAACACTCTGGCACCACGCCGACTTCATGAAACTGTGGATCGGGCAGACGACCTCCCTGTTCGGGAGTGCCCTCAGCCGGCTGGCGATCCCTCTCATCGCCGCACTTGCGCTCAATGCCACGCCCGCCGAGATGGGCCTCCTCACGGCCGTCGGCACGGCACCCTCCCTGCTGGTCGGACTATTCACCGGGGTATGGGTCGACCGGATCCGGCGCCGGACGCTGCTGATCGTGGGCGATGTTGGGCGGGCGCTGCTGCTCGTGACGATCCCGGCCGCCGCCTTTCTGGGCGTCCTGACAATGGTCCAGCTCTATGTGGTCGGCTTCTTGACAGGCGTTCTCAGTGTCTTCTTCGATGTGGCCTCCCGGTCCTACCTACCCACGTTGATTGACCGCTGCCAGCTCGTCGAGGCGAACGGCAAGCTCGAGCTCAGCGGCTCGATCATGGCCGTCGCTGGTCCGAGCCTCGCAGGCCTTATCATCCAGGCAATTACGGCGCCCCTGGCAATCGTTCTGGACGCTGTTTCGTACCTGGTCTCGGCCCTGTGCGTGTTCTTCATCAGGCACCGGGAGAAAGCGCCGCAGATCTCGCGCGTACCAATGCTGATACAAGTGCGTGAGGGGCTCGGCGTCGTTTTCGGGAACCCCCTGCTGCGGGCTTTCGCCGGCTGCCTGGCAACCAGCAACTTTGCCTCCAACGCCTTCTTTGCCCTCTACATTCTCTTCGGCACCCGGGAGCTCGGATTGAATGCCGCCGAATTGGGCCTTGCCTACGGCATCGGCGCCTCCGGGGCTGTGGTCGCAGCGATGATTGCTGCGCGGGTCACGGCTCGCCTGGGTGTGGGGCGGGCGCTCATCCTCGGGGCATTTCTAGGCTCTCTGGAAGTCCTGCCGGTCGTCTTTGCGACGCCTCGCTCTGCTGTGCTGCTGCTCTTGTTATCGAGCCTGCTCGGCAACTTTGGCTGGGTGCTCTACAACGTAAACGCAGTCAGCTTGCGCCAGGCAGTCACTCCGATGGCTCTCCAGGGCCGGGTAAACGCCACATTCAGCTTCCTTGTGTCAGGGATGCTCCCGCTGGGCGCGTTGGCGGGCGGCCTGCTGGGAGAGGGGCTTGGCCTAAGGAATACAATTATCCTGGCCGCCGTCGGCAGCCTATTCGCCTTCCTGTGGGTGTTGTTTTCGCCAGTCCGCAATGTGACGCAAATCCCGGAAGCGACCTGATCACCACCTGCAACTGACTTGCCTCAGTTGGCGCTTCGGCGAGCGGCTGCCCCCTGCGCTTCGCTTCGGGGGTACCCTTCACCCTTCACCCTTCGGGTACTGCGCGGGTATGATATCCCCTAAGGGGACGATGTCGCGAAGCCCGACCGTTAACCAAAACTCCAGCGCCCTGCGGATTTCTCCGCAGGGCGTTGGAGTTCACTCACCGGTTATTGCCGCTAGAATAACAAATGTCCCAGCAGCACCGCCACCAGCGTGACAGTGATATTATCCACATCCTTGAGCGGCAGGGACTCGACCAGCGTCCCGACCAGGGAGATGTAGGTGATGGGGAGCAGGTAGACGCTGAAGGGTCCGGGGAAGACGCCCGCAAGGACAAATATGAACAGGATGAAAGCAGCCAGAACCCAGCCGCCAAGTAACATCCCCAGCGACCCGGCCACCGACTTGCCCTTGCTCCACGGCAGTTTCGGGGACTTAATGCCGCGCCCCATGATATCGGCCAAACCATCACCGCCACACATCAGCATCAGGGCCAGCATGCCGATGGGGGAAGTCTTCCAGTAGACCAGCGTCATGACGACGAAGACGATGCCATAGAAGAGCGGACCGCGCAAAATCTCGCGCCGGTCACCGCTGCGCGACATGGCTTTGACCGAGGCCTCGTCTTTCATGAGCCCCAGCCCAATCAGCGCGAACTGGGCGGTGATGGCAAACGGCACCAGCGCCGCCAGCCAGCGGGCGTACCAGACATCCGGGAAGAGCAGCCAGCACAACACAAACAACGGCCCGGTCAGGATGTGGATGAGTTTGCGGCTCAGGTGGGATTCAATCCAGCCGCGCTGGGCAAAAAAGTCCAGCAGGCGCAGTTCGATCAGCGCCACAGCAAAGGTAATGATCAGAGCAAGAAATGGATTCATCTTTTTCTTCGTTTTACTGCTTCTTGAATAAATACGTGAACTTTGAACAATCAAAATACAGGGATCTACAGCAATTTGGGTTCACATCTTTGCGCAGTACCCTGTAAGTGATCAGGATGTACCTATTAAAACACGTCCGGGGCAAATTGTATACGGGGATAGAACCAAAAAACGAATTTGAATGAACAGCGTATGCTTCTCTGAGACTGGTTTTCCGATTTCCGAATAAAATAGCCTTATCTTTCGTTATATAAGTGAACGCTGCAATCAACGTAAAAAGGATGTCTGGTGGCACAACCCCAAACTTCGGACACTGAAACCAGCCTGATAGAACAGGCCCAAAACGGTGACCGCAACGCCTTCGGAGAACTGGTCCGCCGCCACTATCAGGGAGTTGTCCTGGTCGTCTATCGCATGTGCGGTGATACCGGACTGGCGGAAGATGCCACTCAGGAAGCCTTCATCCGGGCGTGGGTAAACCTGCCGTCGTACCAGCCCAAAGGCTGCCTGCGAAACTGGTTGTACCGCATCGCCGTCAACGCGGCAATGGACGTACTGCGGCGCAAGCCGGAAGAAGCGCTCGAAGACGAGGAAGTGTTGATGATGCCAGACCAGGCGGCTGGTCCGGAAACGGTCCTGATCGAAAAAGAACGGGCGACCCTGCTCCGGCAGGCGATAAAGTCCCTGCCTGAGGCAGCCCGCTCGGTGCTCGTCTTAAGGGAGTACGGCGGGCTCTCGTACCAGGAAATTGCCAGCGTGCTCGACGTGCCGGTTGGAACGGTCATGTCCCGTCTGAATTACGCCCGCAACCGGCTGCGGGAAATCCTTAAAGGTTATCTTGTAAACACGGAGAGCGAACATGCATGAAAAGACGTGTACCTTGCTGAACGCGTACCTGGATGGCGAATTGCATGAACAGCGCCTGCGGGAAATGGAGACCCACCTGGCCTCCTGCGCGGCCTGCCAGAATGAACTAAGGGAACTGCGCCTCGTTTCGGACCTATTACAGGCCGACACTGTCCCGGTGTTCACCCCCACCGAACGCTTCGTCTCGCAACTGACCCTGAGCCTACCGCGCCGCACATTAGGCAAGCAGCTCCCCAAGCCCAACTCCCCGGCCTGGTGGCTTGTCCCGGTTGGATTGCTCGGAGCCTGGTTCTTTGTGCAGACAGTATTCACCCTGACCGACCTGGTTTCAGCGGCCAATTTAACCGGTTTGCTGGGGCATGCCTCCGGTTGGCTGGGCGGAGGCGCGCAAGAGTCAATCTGGTTCAGTACTGCAACCAGCCTGTTCAGCGGACAGGAAGCCGGAGCGCAGCCCACGCTCTCCCTGCTGAACAATGTGAGCGTCTTCGGCGCGAACCTGTTGAGCGGGTTCCTCTGGCAGGCGGTGATCGTTTTGCTCTACTGGGCCTGGCTGTCCATCTGGTGGCTTGGTCGCGGCCCGCGGCCGATGGAGATGCGAAACGCGTCGTAACGGCTAAGCGGTTCATGAATAGCGACTGAAGCCGACCCTACTTTCTAGAAAAGGAGAAAATAACATGATCGACATCGGAAAAATCCTCAAACGCAGCTGGCACATCCTGTGGAACTATCGAGTCCTGTGGATCTTCGGTATTCTGCTGGCTCTCACTGCCGGAGGCAATGGAGCAGCGAACAGTATCCGCTACCAGTTCAGCAGCAACCGTGGCAACAATGGAAGCAATGGTTATAATCCCAACTTCCAACCCGGCCCGTTCCTACGGGCGTTGACCGATTGGTTTAACCAGAACATTTCGCCCCTATTCGAGCACCCCAACCAGCATGTGGCCACATTCATCTGGATCGGCGTCGCTTTCCTGTTCTTCATCCTCATCGTGGGCGTAATCATCTCCATCATCCGCTATGTCTCGGAAACGGCTGTCATCCGCATGGTGGACAAGTACGAGCAGACCGGCACAAAAGTGGGATTCAAGCAGGGCTGGAAGATGGGCTGGAACCGGCGCGCCTTCCGCATGTGGGTGATCGACCTGGTGATCAGTTTGCCGGTTATCCTCCTCATCGCGCTGTTGATTGGCCTGGGCGTGCTATTCTTCTTTAGCGTGACGAACGGCAATAACGCGCTTGCCATCGGCGGGACAATCGCCGCCATCGGGTGCGCTTTCCTGTTCATCTTTGCCTTCATCGTGCTGATGGTCTGCCTCGGCCTGTTGCGCCAGTTCTTCGTGCGGGCGGCTGCCCTGGAAGAGGCCGGCATCGGGGAATCCTTCCGCCGCGGCTGGGCTATGTTTAAAAACAACTGGAAGAGTGCTGTGCTGATGTGGCTGGTGATGCTTGGTATCGGCATCGGCTATGGGATTGTTGGAATGATCCTGTTCTTCCTGCTGATCCCGGTATATATCATCCTTCTTCTGCCTGCCGCGCTGGTGGCCGCCATCCCGGGTGCGATCGCCCTCGGCATCGCCAGCATCTTTGCCAGCGGACCGCTGGCATGGATCGTGGCCGTCCTGGTTGCCCTGCCGTTCTTCTTGCTGGTCACGTTAGCACCCCTGACCCTGGTCAGCGGCTGGTACCTGATCTACACATCCGGTGTCTGGACGCTGACCTACCGGGAGATCAAGGCACTGGAAGCAGTCAAACCGGAAGAAATCCCGGCAGAAACAGCCTGACATTTCCGGCAAACGAAAAACTCCTGGCTGGAGCAATTCAGTCAGGAGTTTTTTCGTCTGTAAGCCCGGCAGGACGTGTGCCCCGATAGGGGTATTCGAACATCGCCCGCTTCTGCCCCCTTCGGGGGTGCTTCGCGAGGGGCCTGCGACCAAGCGACTAATAAGCCAGGCGGGGGCTTTTCCATAGCTTCCACCCTTGTTCAGCACTCCCATATCTGGCGGTCTCTTTCTACGCTACCTTACCAATATTCTCTTTTTTTTGGGGGGGGAACCACAAGATGAGAACAAGGAAGCGAAACCAAAGCTGCAAAAGAGCTCCGATGCAAAGGAGTAGGCTTTAGAAAGACGAGCGGCGTATCAATTGGTGCACCGCTCGTCTTGATATATTGTGGCTCTTCGGGAATTGTCGTGGCGATGGAGAAGATGTGATGTGTTGGGAGATGGTAAATGGGTTCAAATCCCACCTTTATTCTGAGGGCTTCCTTTGCCACCCAAACTCACCCGCAAAGGCGGGTTTAATTTTAATCGGGGTTGCAGGCGTACTGATAATCATCCAGCACGACCTGGATCGAGGCGTCAATCACGCTTGCCGGGCGGTGGGGGAGTTTCCCCATTCGAATTTGATTAAATACGAGCGGCGCAACCTGGCTCAACAGAGACAGGGGGATGATGACGCCCTCCAGATTTGAAAACAATTTAGTCAACGCCGCTTGCACCGCAGGGTCCGGCCAGTAGTAGCGGGCGCGGTCGCTCAGACTATACTTGCGCGCAAAAGCCTGTTCGGCAGGAGTGCCATGATAATGTTCCTTCCAGTAATCCGGCTGGCGCAGCATGGCCTGATCGAGGACCGCCAGCAGCCCCGAGCGCTGCCCAAGTGGGAACAACTCGGCTTCCATCATTGCCAACGCGAAAACCGCCTCACGAAAGGCAAAAGTCAGCGCCGGGCCGACTTTCAGGATGGCGAAATGGTCACGGACGAGGGTCCGCAGGTGGTCGCGCGTCTGGTAGTCGGTAGAATGCGCCTCGTAGATTAGGGAGGTTGTCTCGGAGAAACGCGCCAGTTCACGCGCCACCTCGGGGTTGTAGCCCAGAACAAAATCATCGCCGAACTCGACCCCCGGCTGGACGACCAGAGCGACGAGGCGCTCCCAAGCTGAGTCCAACCCTTCGCGTAAAAACGCAGTGCGCGTGACCTCGAGCGTGCGCCGGGCATCCTCCACAGTTGTCACCCTGACGCCGTCCTCGTGGGCGGTCGCGCCGCCCGGGATGGGGACTTCGGTTCCAATAACGTATCTTAACCCTTGCGAAGGTTCCGAAACCTTCGCAAGGGTTTCCTCAGCAGCTTTCGCCAGCCAGGCGACGCGGCGGGCGGCCAGTTCCACGTCCAGCGGGCGGGTTGGGTCATCGTCGCCCAGTTTCATGCTGGCATCCAGGTGGATTTTGGTGTAACCGGCCTGCACGTAAGCCCGCACCATATCCGCCGATTTATGCATGGCGCTTGCGGCAGGCTCGTTTTGCCAGACATTCGGCCCCAGGTGGTCGCCGCCCAGGATTAGCCGTCCAGAGGGAAAACCGTTTTCAGCGGCCAGACCGTGCACAAAGGCGACGAAGGCCGCCGGGGTCATGCCGGTGTAGCCGCCAAACTGGTTGACCTGGTTGCAGGTGGACTCGATCAGGAGCAGGCCATCCCCCTGCATGGCCGCCTTCAGCACCCACGGATGGGCGGAGCAAATCGAAGCAATGCCGCGCGCTTCCTCCCGCTTCTGGGCACAGACGATTTCATCCAGCAGGTGGGACATACTTCATGGCCTCATCCAATGTTGGCTGGGCGGACGTGCCCCCGGCGCGGCGCGTCGAGAGCGACCCGCAGACTGCCGCCAGCGAAAGGGTTTTTTCCAGGCTCCAGCCATTCAGCCGGCCGTAGAGGAACCCGGCATCGAACGTATCCCCCGCGCCGACCGTATCCACAACCTGATGTTTGAGTGCGGCAGCCCGGGCGGTTTCTTTGCCGTGGCGGGCCAGCGCGCCCTGCGCGCCGAGTTTCAAAGCCACAGTGTCGCATTTCCGGCAGAGAACGTCGGTGGCAGCTTCAATGGAGACCGCGCCGGTCAACGCCAGGGCTTCGTTTTCGTTGGGGAAAAAAACATCCACCTGCCGCAGGAGTTCGTCAAAGCCGCGCCATTCGCCGGACGGGTCCCAGTTGGTGTCGAGGGAGGTGGTCAGGTCGAGAGCATGGGCGCGGGCGAACAGGCCGGGGAGACCGGATTGGAGGGCGGTCTGGAGGAAATAACTGGCGACGTGTAGGTGACGGGACTGACTGAGCAAGGCGTCGGTCACATCGTCTGCTTTCAGGGCAGCAATCAAGCCGGAATGAGTCAGGATGGCACGGTCGCCCTGAGCGGAGGGTTGAGACCCGGAGATGAAGGGCCGGTTCAGGATCACGCTCAGACCGGTCTGACCACCGGGGACGATGAAAACGTTCGACACTTCCACGCCGCGCCTGGACATCTCATCCAGCATGAAGCGGCCGAAGATGTCGTCCCCGCACACACCCACAAAGGCCACCTTGAGCCCCAGCCGGGCCACCCCACAGGCGAAGATCGCCGACGAGGAGCCAATTGTGAGTGTGGCAGAGTCAACCAGTTTTTCCACCTGGCCGAATTCGGGGGTCACATCCCCGGAAAGGATCAGATCGGGGTTGATTTCGCCAGCAACGAGGATATCAAAAGCGTGTTTCGGTGTCATGTGCTCCTGTGTCATGTTTTCCAGTGCCAAGAGCCGTGTGCCGGGAACACTTGACACTGGAACATTTCAGTACGTTTTATACCAATTGAACGGCGCGGCGGCGGTGTAGAAGTCGCTGACGGGTTTGCCGAGTTCCGAGCACAGCGCGGTGAGACGGGACAGTCGTTCCCGCCCGGTGGTGCGCAGGAAAGCGAGACGGGCTTCCCCGTCCAGTCCCACAGCCTCCTGCCAGACGGCCCGACCGACGGCGATGCCGGAGGCCCCGGCCCTACAGGCGATCTTCACCTGGCGGAGGTAGGTCTCGTAATCCACGGCAGCGGAGAGTAAGATCCAGGGAGCGGGCGAAGCGGCGGAAATCTCGGCGCAGGCCGCGGCCCAGGTGCTTTCATCGGGGTTTTCGGCGATGTCGAGCGGGAATTCGGCTTTGAGCACGTCTATGCCGGGGATCACCAGTCGGCGGGCGGTCTCGGTGACCATGTAACGCTTTTCGGCGGATGAGAGTTTTTTATTGGCGTCGAGCGAATACGACAGCGGCTCGAGCATGATTGCCAGGTCGTATTTCCGGCAGTCGTCGGCCACCTGTTTGACGAAGGTTTCGATTTCGCCCGCCGTGGATGAATCGGGGTGATAGTAAACCAGCAGTTTGATGGCGTCCACGCCCATGCGTTTGGCCTTTTCCACGCTCCAGCCGGGCAGGATCTGGGCGTGTCGGGCATTCGGGTCGCCAGTATAGCCGGTAGATTCCACAGCCACAACCAGCCCAGTCTGTTTGGGGATGGCGTTCGCGGCGATGGCCTGGGCGGCAGAAAATTCCGGGTCAAGCAAAACGGCAGTGGACAGGTCGGCTAGCGCGGCGGTGACTTCGAGCTTGAAGCGGCTCAGGTCCGCATCGCTGATGGAGGCCGGGTCGGACGGGTGAAGGGCGCGGCGCAGGTTCTGGCGATGGTCGAGGGCCAGGCAGGTAAAGGTGCCGCGCGGAGAGGTGCATTGTTGTATGCCGCGAAGTTTTCCAATGGTGATAGATTTCATTGAATTTTAGCCACAGATAAAAGGATGGTTTATGGGCAGGTAACTCTGAAAGCGGTCAGGATGCGATTTTTCAGAATGAAGCTGACGTTGTGCTGGCGGCCCCAGTTGCAGGCGGCGTTGAAGTCCACATCCATGTCGGTGTACTCGGCGGCAAAGACGGGTTTGCCAGCCTCGATGAAGGGCAGCATTTCCTCGGCCCATTCATAGTAGAAGGCGTCCTCGGTGATGGCAAAGTCGAAGAACGAGAGCGAGTCGGCCAGCATGTCAGGGGCGTTCTTGATGCCGATGGCCAGGCCGCGGGCGTGGGCTTCGTCAGCCAGCCAGCGGGCGTATGCCAACTGGTCAGCGTAGGTGAGCGGGAAGCCAGTGTCGTTGTCGTAGATTTCGATGTTATCAGGTTCAACACCGTCGAAACCTTTGGCTTTGCACAGGTCAAGGCGGGCGCGCATGATTGGAGCCAGCAGATCGATGCGGCGGATATCCAGCCACCTCTCGCCCGGCCAGCCGTTGTAGTCGTTGCCAAGCACTTCAGCGGGGAACTCGTCAGCGTCAGGGCGCCAGTCTTCCTGCGAGCCGACGGAGATGTAGCAAATGACCTTGCGTCCCTGGGCATGAAGTTCTTCGATGACCGAGGCAGCGTTGTCGAACAGGTCAATATCATAGACATCCGCCTCCACGCTGGTATCCACTGGCGGTTCGGAGAGATGCCATTGCCAGGTGAGGCCGGGGGCGGGACGCCACCAG
>Ga0105152_10000207_pt1 | contig 15534 bp, 9 predicted proteins | sample LakBais05cmmetaG_FD_81534 | JGI IMG/M metagenome (GOLD analysis project Ga0105152, IMG submission 81534) | Lake sediment microbial communities from Lake Baikal, Russia to study Microbial Dark Matter (Phase II) - Lake Baikal sediment 0-5 cm | ecosystem: Environmental > Aquatic > Freshwater > Lake...
CCCAATCGGGTGGAATACCGATAAGGAAGCCTGTCGCCAGATTGCAGCAGTATAACCCAGACTTGGGCGAATACGCGCAGGATTGGGCAGGTAACGTTCGACCAGGGCTTCCCACCAACGCGTAAACCAGGGTTTGGTTAAAAGAGCTTCCTTATGACGTTCGGTTATTTCTTGCAGGATTTTTAATAACAATCCCGGATCTGAACCTTCCCCACCAGGCACCCGTCCGACAGGCCATTCAGGGATGAAATAGTTTTCATCCCGTGTTGAATAGGGATTATCCGACGGGATGTCTACATCCATATCATCTAAAGGATTAGGTAGGTTGTGAAATGGGATGACTTCTGGACCGCCCACGATCAGAACAGCGCCGATCATCTCGCCACGTTTCGCAAGGACCGCATCCATATCTGCCAGGGCTAGTTTTAAACTCCAAGGATCCGAGGGTTTTGCGGGCTTAATCCAATTTACCTTTGTACCGCTAGCTGTCGTGGTTTCATAGCCAACATCTGCATAAAATAGTAAAGCATCCCAGGTCTTACGGGCGCGGATAACCTCCACAAGACTCTTCATTACTTCATCAAGCTGGGTCGCCGCAGTTTCCCCATATTGGTCTACTAAACCCTGATGGGATGTAAAGATGACATAGCTTGGAAATCGTCCATCTCCCTGCGTAAGTTGAGGTCGTTTGATCCGGTTAGCTACGCGTTGTAATTCTGTTTGGACAGTTCGTAAGTGTTCGGGCAATGAGTCTATATCTTCTTTTGAAAGGAGGGTCTGCAATTCACCTTCGGAAGGTTCTTCGACCGGTTGGGGTTGTTCATTAGATATATCGAGAAATTCGGCAGACTCATCCGTTGAATTCTCATTGGGGATTTCACCTGAAACTAATTTTGCATCTGGGTTACTTTCAGCGGTATCGTCCGTATAGTTAATATCCATATTTAACGCTGCTGGGATGGTCGACACTGCTGGTAATTGGTTCCACCCCAAGGCCGCCATGACGGGGGCTGGGATTGCCAGGTCTTGAGGCATTGGGATTTCTAATTGCTCAGGCCACAACACTCGGTAAGGATGATCCGGACCCCATAAGCGCCCGACTACTTGGCTCGTTACATCTTGGGTGGCTACTTGATGGATCAAGGCGACTGCTTGGTCTGAATCACCATTGTCCATTAGGGCATCCGCTAAAAATAGTAGTATTGCCAGACATCCTGGCCAGCGTTCATGATAGAGCTCGGACAGGCTACGGATCGATGGAAGTGGTAAACCACGTTGCGTTTCGATCTCCAGATGGGTCAGAGCTACCACGGGCGAGGACGGATTTACTAGCAATGCCTGGTGAACTAACTGCTCAGCCATATCTAAATTGCTTCGTTCGAGGGCTTTACGCGCCTGTTTTAATTGGTTAGCCCATGAAGGAAAGGGTAATTCAGGTGCAGGAAATCCTCCCAGAGCCAGTATATTCCCAACGGTATCTCCTGGCACCTCCAGACCAGCGGTTTTGTACGCTAATGCCAGGGCTTCTTGCGCTTCTAGGTATTCAGGATCTGCCTGGCAAAGGTTTTCAAGGATCGAGATGGCTTGTTTTATAGCTGAATCACCGCGCGCCTGACCATTGTGATGTTCTACTAACAATACTTGCCCATGGAGCAGAGATACCTGAAGATCCCCCGGGTAGGCTGTTAACCAGGCCAAGGCTAACCGCCTGGCGAAACGTGTTTCTCCTACCACCAGTGCAGTCTTTACCAGAGTTAGCGCCAATTGACGTGGGACATGTTGTCTCTTGAGGCTATCAATGGATGTTGTAAGAGGTTGAGTCGAGTCTGAGTTTAAGGGTGAGTTCATACATCCTCGAGTGTTGTGGATATCTGTCGACGATTATGTACCAGGTTTAGGGCAACTACAGCTCCTAATTGGCGGTGGATGCTTAAGTCGTTGGGCGCTAGTGCAGCTGCCCGACGTAGCATAGTCTCAGCCCCAAGGTAATCTTTACTCTCTTTAAGTGCAATTCCTGCCTGGTAATAGGGGCGAGGATCCTTGGGAGCTACTACTGTGGCTTGTTTATAGATCTGTAAGGCTAACGAGTGTTGTCTACGTTCCTGGTGGGCGCGACCTAGTTCAATATATGACTCAATTAAACGAGGATCCTTATGGATGGCTTCGTTCAAATGATAAAGAGCTTGATCTAGATGTCCAGCATGCCTTAACATGCGCCCTAATAACAAATGTAAAGAAGCCTGTTCAGGCATACTTAGCATTAACCGCTTATTATTCTCTTTGGACGATATCGAAACTTGTTGAAGCGCATGTTGGGCTGCGAGGATGGCATTCTCCTCTTGACCCGCCTCGGACAGAGCCTTTGATAGAGCAGTCAGGACGATGGGATCATTGGGAAAGAGATTAGAAAGTTCATGCAAAGCCTGCATGGCAGCTTCAGAACCTTGAGTACGATTCAATATTTTTACACGTTCCATTAGTAAAGACAGCGGTTCTTCGGTCTGAGGGATAGTTTTCTCTATGAGATCTAAAGCATCCTTGGGACGATCCAACTCATCCAAGGCACGCGCCAATAATACCATCGGAGCGCTAGAATTTAGGGTGGTCTTCTCTGGATTCTTTTGGTTCTCGATCGTTAAAAGTGTTTGTAACCGGTCGTGGGCTTCTTGAGGTTGCCCAGCCAGTAACGCGATCTCTGCGCGTAAAAGTAATGGGGCAGTCTTATACGGCGAGAGAGTTATCGCTTGCTCAGCACAGGAAGCAGCTTGTTCGAAGTCATTCGATTGTTGGTAGGCATGGGCAAGAGCCAGCCAGGGATCAGGATCTTCAGGGGCGAGATGCCGGGCTTTCTCGAGGATTTGAATTGCCTGGCTTGTCAATGGATTATCATGAGAAGCAGGTGAAAGGGCAGCGTAATCCATGTAGGTATTACCAAGCATCAAGTAATGATGAATATGATCAGGTTCGAGAGCCACAGCTTGTTCCAGATGGTGTGTCGAAATGGAAAAATCACCTTTTTGTCGGAAAATCAGGGCAGCCAGTGCATGCCAACGTGGTTCATCGGACCATAAGGAAAGGGCAGTCTGGATAGCATCCATTGCGGTGTTAACGTCACCAGCCTTTTCTGCTACCATAGCCAATAGCACTTGACTGATAACAGGTACCAGGTAATTTGCTGAGAGGTAGATATTGGTGCTAATCTGGGCAGGTATGTTTGCTTCCAATAAATCCTGCCCGGTCATGTCAGGTTTATCCTCTGGTATGGTCACGAATCGTTTTGTTTGTGAAGCTTGTACTGCCGTTTGAGCCGAGGCTAGGGCATCTTCCAAATGCTCATTCGTCGAGGTAAGCATGAGAGCCAGCGCAGACATAACTAGAGGATGTAATGGGTAAGGTTGGGCAGTTTGGATTGCCAGAGCAGAGGGACTAAATGACACGATATTGGGTGTTTCTTCACTTGACTGTTCTGGTTTCAGGTTATTTTCATATATATAACGTTGCATCATGAGCTGGGCAGCTACATCGTCAGGACTGAGTGGAAAAGCTGATTGAGCTGCCAGTACTTGAGCACTTTGTAAATCAGGTTGAAAAGCAGCTTGCCCACGGACACGCCATCTTGTAATCACTTGGGCGCTAGTTGTTGAAGGTGGGCAATTACTGGCGGTCGCATCAATTGCCTTACTGTAGCTTTCATAAGCATGTTCGGAAAGAGATGCCAGACCGGGGGCATGTTTTATTGAATTAACAGCTTGGTAAAGTCGCTGGGCTTCGGCGCGTAAGGTGAGTGCGCGGGCCAGGCTCAAATGTGGGTAAGACTCATGCGGTAAAGTTTCAACCGCCTGGCGGAACAAGAATAGTGCCGATTCCCATTGGGATAATTCCAGAGAAGCTTCAGCCAGGCTTAAATAAGTGTGTGCGCGTAAGGCGAGGTCTTTTATCGTTTGCGATTGTTCCTTGCTTGAAAGAGCTTCCTGAAGTAGTCGTATAGCAGTTTGTTGATCTCCACATCGATTCGCAATACGGGAATGGATGGCTAGTAAACGGACTTTAGAGTTATCAGCAGGAATGTTTTTCTGAGCCTTGTTGAAAGACCGGTTGGCATCGATAAAATCGTCGAAGCTGAGAGCTAGCTCTGCCCGAAGGCAATAATAATCGTACAGGTTAGCATAACCAGAGATTATCTTGTTCGTTTTCCCTGAATGAGTCTGGTTGGTTTCGGTCGGAATATCAGCGGGAGGAACACCTAAGATAGCTTGTGCCCGCTCAGGCTCCAGTATAGTCAGGGCTAAACTGGCTGCTAGAACGCGCCCGGATAACACCAGCGGATCCTGGGGAATTGGATCTGAGGCAGCTAGTATCTGGTTTGCATGGGTTAATGCCTCAGGGATCTTCCCGATGGTGCGTAGAATTAAGGCTACCTGGTGATGCAATCCTAATTTATTCGCTTTATCGGTTTCAAAAGTAAGAGCTTGTTCCAGGCAAATCAAAGCTTCCGCAAAGCGGTCAAGTTCAAACAGTAAATCCGCTTTTAATTCAAGTAAAGAGATCGCTTCTGGCGCGGAGGAAAGTGCTTTCTCAATGATCGCCAGAGCTGCCTGCGGATTTCCAGCTGCCCGGTAGGCAGCCACCAAGTCGCATGGCAAACTCTTAGAATTGCTAACTAGATATGCTGCTTTGCCTTGCTGGTGAAGAGCACGCTCCAATGCTACCACCGCATTCGGAACATCTCCCAAAGTAAGTAACTGTTGTCCGGCTAGGTGCAAATCTTCAGGATTGGCGTTCCGTTGGGATACGACCATACAAAAGGTAGATAATGCACCCGTAAGATCTTTTGCCTGAATCTGGATATTACCCAAACGAACCAGCAAATCCGGTCGTTGTGGCGCGAGTTGGATTGCACGGCTGATGGCATTCATAGCTTCCAGGTTTATCGTTGAAGAAAAAGAGTTTTCAGGTAATTCGATCGTCCCATCAGGTAGATGTTTTTTCTTTCCTAATAATTGCATCACTTTCTCACCGAACCAGGTTAAGTGATCGACGTCGTCAGGCGCCAAACGCAAGGCAGCCCGGGCATTCTGGAGTGCATCATCGAATAGACTACTTGCCTGGTAGGCCTCTGTCAATAATCGTTGGATGGGGATATTAGCTGGATCCGCTTGTCCTGCTTCTTGTAATGCTGCGATTGCTATATCTGGTAGTCCCAGGCTCAGAGCTACCCTACCAAGACCTAGGGACAGGCGTGAACACCAAACCGGATCGTCTACCAGGTTTGTTTCCAGAGCTGACTGGTAGGATTTTAAAGCTCCGGTCAGATCGCCATCGGCTGTTAATGCTTCTGCTAATAAACCCTGGGCTTCCACCAGATCAGGATCTATCTTCATGGCATCCTGCAAAGCGTTGATGGCTTTCTGAGGTTCTTCGCCTATTGCGAGGATAGCGCGGGCATAATCTAAATAAGGTTCGGGTTCGGGTGGTTTTGAATCGAGGACAAATGCCAATGGTTGCAGCGCCTGACCCGGTTGTTCCAAAGCCAGCAGGTTTTGAGCGTATGCATAGGCGAGACCAGGATAGGAAGGCTTTTCCTGGTAGGCTGTTTCGAGAGTTTGATGAGCTTCTACCAAGTGTCCAAGCTGGTGAAGGGTTTCTCCCAAGCGTAAAGCAATCTTCAAACCTGTTTTCCGGTCGCCAGCTTCGCCAGTTCCTTTACTGCGCGCTGCCAGGCTGGCCGCTTGTTGGAACATTGTCAGAGCCTGAGCAGGGGCGGGATGTCCACGACCTTCCCAATCTGCCAGGTAAGCTTCCCCAAGTGCCAGGTATATTCCACAAGCGTCGGGTACGGCCTGGGTGGCAGATCGAAGAGTCTCCAAAGCTGATTGTCCATGGCCTGATTTCATCTGAAGATCAGCTAATGATAGCCAGGGTCTGACCAGGTCGGGGGAATATAAAGTAGCCTGGGTCAGGTGTTCCTGGGCGCTATGGGGATTACCCAACTCGATCAAAGCTTCTCCCAATAAAGCGTGAGCCATGCCATCTTCGTTATCCTGGGAAAGTGCTTGCTGGCAGGCTTCAGCAGCTTTTGCAACCTGTTTCGCTTTCAAAGCGCATTTTGCCAGGTTGTGTAAATCTGAGGAAAGGACAGTAGACTGCGCTTTTAAAATGTCGGTGTGAACATCTAGCGCGTGATCCCAATCTCCGTTTTCCTCATAACTTATAGCCAGTTTTCTATGTAAATCGAGGCGTTCTGGGACCAATGTCACTGCTATTCTTAAGCTGTTAGAAGCCCCTGCGTAATCCTCTACATCCATTAGAGCCTGGGAATGGTTTACGAGTAATTCAATATCATTGGGATGATGGATGAGAGCATGGTGAGCAATCCGGGCTGCTTCCTCATGCAGATCGAGCTCGAGTAATAATTTTGGGAGATTCGGTTCAATCGTTGGCCAGCAGCCAGTTTTGATGGATTTTAATAATTTCAGAGCCTGCTCTCTGGCTTGTTGGTTGTTGCCACTCTGTGAGTTAATTCTAATAAGTGCCAATTGGAACATTGGATGGATTTGCTCATCGGATGTGCCATCTAGACCCAGATAGTTTTGCGCTTCCTCTGGTTGGTTGGCATCTAATAATGCCAACCCCACATTTGCTTTGTGGAAAGGATTATCAGGTACTAACTCAGCAGCTTGCTTCAAGCTATTCAGGCTTTTTTCCTGATCACCTTGTTGTTTTAATATCTGACCAGCTTGAGATGCCAGATCGGCTTGTAATCGGCGTGTTACTTCCCAAGCTGTATTTATAAGAGAGTCGGCTCGTGATCCCTGACCAGCAAGATAATAGCTCTCTACATGTTGAAGTAATTGTTCCAAGCATGACACATGTTTTAAAGGATCAATCGGATCTGATAATGCTGGTAATTCAATACAACCCTCTGCCATGTCTTTTTGGTCATCTACCAGATTCTTTGCCAGGGTCTCAGCAAATTCGGGACGGTGGAATTTTAAACATTCCAGTATAATGTTACACTCCCGTAACGGCAATCGTGTGAGTTGGTTTCCAAGTATCTCCAATTGCTTTTCAGGAGGGTGAGGATTGCTTAGCAGGATGTGCAAGACAAGTTTAACTTGGTCAGGGGAGGCTGCCGAGTTAAGCAGAGAACGTAGTAATTCGATCGGATCAGGCAACATGCCATATAAGCAAGCTAGGGTAGTTCCCCACCGTTCTAAAAGTGTTTTCCCGTTCGTATTATGAGTTTCCTGGGAAGTTTGATCTAACTCTCCTATTAAACCTTGCCAGGAACCGACGAATCGACGTCTTTCTCGCAAAGCCAGTGCAATCAGACCAGCTTGCTGTAAGGGATTACAGGAAAGTTGGAAGGTTGAGGACTCTGGCTCCGCTTCGACACCATTTCGGTTGACCATCTCGAAGGTGTGCGCTGCTTTTCGACGTAATCCGCTTTCTAGAGAATATTGTAAATCACCTTGCAGGTGCTCGAGGGTCAGGTCAGGATAATCCTTTTGTACATCCATCGCCAGTAAGGACAGGTTTGCAGGTGACCAGGTCTCGGGTTTAGCAGTGCATCGTTCTAGAACACGCTCTAGGTAGGTTGTTTCTTCCAGGCACCCCCAAATGACCGGATCCTGACGTAAAGCTGCCAGCACCCAAGGTAAGTCTGGTTCTGGCAGAACTGCTTTCATCCGCGTAATCAAAGCGAAATTATTCATGTGTAAACCCGATTCATTTAATTTGGAAAACCAGCGAAAAAGATATTGCCATCATTACCAGTCCTATTATTGTGATAAATACACCGATTCCTGCGGAAGTATTCACCATCCCGTTCATGGCATTTAATAGGGACGAGGCATTTCCAACCAATCCGGCGACTTCCTCAGCCAAACCCTTTTGTGCCAGACGGGTAGCCTGGGTAGCGATGGTGCGGGTACTACGTCCCAGGATAGCGGAAAGTAAGATGATGATGCCGACGAGAAATGTAAGAACACCAATGCTAAAAACGCCGATAGTCATGGCTATTTGGATATCGTGAAGCGTATATGGGATCATGAATTCCTCCTAAATAAAAATGGCTTGGGCTTACTGGGAGGCGTTCGCTTGCATAAAGAGGATCGGAAACTCACACGAAAAGCCCCCGAAAGGGATATGGAAGTTTTGAAATTCAACAAGAGTAGGATCTTGCCTTAGATCTGTGAAAAGATGCCCAGTAAGGAGATCCGGAGAGTTACGGATCAGTTGGGCAGCAGTGATTGAGTATAGATTAGAGGTTCACCAACATATCTCCCGGAAAATATTTATCTGCTTTGAAAGAGCCAGGGCAGGAGCTTTCCGGGCATCTGGCAAACTGTCCATGATTAAGTTACCATTTGGAATATCCACAAGCGCCTGAGAATTGCCTTGCTTGGGATTATCAAGGATATCCAAGATCAGAGCTAGTGAGGAACGATCCAACACCAAGTATCCTGTCCACCAAATTTCCCTGGATCTAACTAATCTCAAGAAGGCTGGATCAAGTTGCTGTCCGGTGTCGTTCTTTATAATACGGAAAACGCCGGCCAGTTGTTTATACATTCCATTATCCTCATTTGATATAGAAGGGAGAATAGGCATGATAACCAGTTTTGATTCGGGTGGGATTGATAACACCAACCAGATACTCTCCAGATGGGGGTGAGACACGCTCAGATCGTCCGCGATAATCAAGAGTAGGTTGCGTTGTCCATTTGGCAGTCCTGAGATAGGGATTTCTGCTGAACTTGCTAAGGCTGAACCGATCTGAATCGCATCGGTCTGGCGGAGGGAGAAGATCGTGATCCCGACAATATAACCGGTAATGATCACGATCAATACGATAGACGCCAGACCGATAAAGTGGATATTCCTACGAGAGGCTTTGTTCTGTAACATGGGCACAATCTTCTTAAGACAGGTCTGTATGAAGCGGGATTCAGACATTAAAGGGATGATAAGATCCCAGAATGCAATTTCGAGCTTGGAAAAAATGCGATTGAACATGGTAACCTGTCAATGGGATGTAGTGATTTTCATAATGGCGCCTGCTTCAGTTGCGACTACCCTGACCGTGCGCGGCATCATTCTTCCATCCGATGTTTCCACTTTGGTCTGGTAGGTGAGGGTGTAAGTAATCGCTTTGGCTATAGCACCTGTTTGTTGGCGCGTTTTGGGTTTAATTCCCTTCATCTCAGGAAATTGACGGTAAACCTGGTTGGATATTTTTTGTAACGTTTTTGCATCCATATTTATTTTCCCCGTCGTAGGAATGAAGGGATATCCAGGTTATTGGATGAAATCGTCGGAATCTGGCGAGTAAATGTGGCTGGTTGGCGTACTTGTTGTGTGGCATTGTGAACAGCCGGTGCAGGTATGGGAGCATACTCTCCGTTTGAGGTAGCTTCTACGGGCTTCTTAACACGTGAAAGCGTTTCTTCCAGGCTCACGGCTCCCAAACCGGTGACAACAAGGATCACTTGCACGCGGTTATCCAATCGATTGTCATTGATCACGCCCATCACGATTTCAGCTTTGCCTCCAGATTGCTTATGAAGGTAATTGCAGGCTTCCTCTACTTCGAACAGGGTCAAGTCTTCACCCGCGGTAAAGTTCACCAGAATGCCAGCCGCGTTGTCTAAGGATGTGTTTTCCAAGAGAGGATGGTACATGGCATTTTGGATAGCCTTCAGGGCTTTGTTCTCACCCTCACCCTGACCAATTGACATCAGTGCCCCACCACCTAGCTTCATCAGGTGACGGATATGGGCGAAGTCAACATTAATCATACCGGGCTCCGTTATCAGCTCGGTGATCCCCTGTACAGCCTGGCGAAGTACATCGTCTGCCAGGCGGAAGGCTGTCTCCAGGGGCAGGGTGCGCGGTGCCACGTAGAGTAGACGATCGTTGGGGATGGAGATAAGTGTGTCCGTATTTGGGTGCAAAGAGGTAATACCCTCGGTTGCGTTCTTCTGTCGACGACCCATTTCAAACGAAAATGGCATGGTAACTACCGCGATTGTGACCGCTCCTTGAGCGTGGGCGATCTTAGCCGCGACTGGGATCGAACCAGTACCGGTGCCACCTCCCATCCCGGCGGTTACAAAGACCATATCAGCGCCTATTAGAGCGTCAGAGATCTCGCGCCAGGATTCTTCAGCCGCAGCTTTCCCCACGCCGGGTATGCCACCTGCTCCAAGTCCACGGGTTGTTTTCGGACCCATCTGGATCCTGACAGGCGCCAGGTAGTTCTTTAATGCCTGGTGATCGGTGTTGGCACATATGAATTCCACACCCTCAATGCCCAACTCAATCATGCGATTTACTGCATTACACCCTCCACCGCCTAGACCGAGCACCTTGATCACCGGGAGCGAGTTGGGGATGGGAGTGTTTTCAGTTACAAGGAAGGGGATGTCATTCATAATTTTCTCTCTCATTAATTTAGATGTACAGGATCAAAAGGTGGTTAAAGCGTCGCTAATTGCGATGCAATACTTGTGCCATCTCCACTAATTTGCTCTACCACACATCCTGCTAGGCGAAGCTGGTCTAAAATAGTATCAGGGAAGGATTGAGGACCTCCAACCACGGTGACCCTCCATGCACGTGTAGCTTCCGCCAATGAAAAACCGACGGTGGGTTTGTATTTCTTGACGAAGGGACGGATAACTTCCAAGTGCCAATCAGCCACCCCCCATTCATATGCCGGCAATAATAAATAGTGGGTGATAGCGCAGTCGGGCCGGAAGGGGTGGGTTGGGAAGATAGCGCTTGATTTAGATTCAGGACTCAGCTCGGGGATAAAGGCGTTACCGTAGTAAGGTAGTGGGATTCCATAAGTGATCTTTTGTTCCGAAAGCCAATCGCGTAGAGCGCCCACGATCGGTAAGGTTTTCCCATCTGGTTGGTACCAGGCCTGTTGAACGTTTGGGTTATCGGAACCGGCGCTCAGTAACCAAAAATTACAGGTTAATACTTCAGGCGGTACCTCCTCTAATGTGCCATCATCGTTAGGATGATCTGTACGTATTGTGCGAGAGTCCCAATCCAGGTTCAACATTAGAGCTGCTAAGGCCATGTTTCGGTAGGTATGGGCTTTCTCGTCGATGGGAGCAGCTTGGAGGTCACCATGATCCCCCGGGCAGCATCCAGCTGCTAGGAGTAGGATGTGGCAAGGCTGGTTGGTAATTGATTGGGCAATTGTCTGGTACCAATCGAAGATTCGAAAACCACGTTGATCTTCGGATCCAGGTGGGGTGTAATATGGACGGGCAGCAGGCCAACGTTCGGGTCCGCCTGCCCCCCAGTTAAGATAGCGGTTGCATGCCCAGGCATACGCGCCAACCACCAGTTTCTCGAGTAATCCTGCTTGGTTACGGCGTTGTATACCCTGTAAAGCTGCTTTTAGAAAAGCAGTATCCCAATAATCACCACCGGGTTCTAGAGGAGGAAATACAGGGATTAATCCGCACTGCACAGCCGCCTCAGCCAGGGGCAGGTAAATATCTAAGAAGCGTTCTACAAGATTGCTTTGCGCCCAACTTGAGGCGCCCCAAGCGTTACGGGTATTAGGTCTGTCAAACAATACCACATAATGAGCGCCCCAGTTAGCATAAGTCTCGAAAAGCAAGCGTAGGTCTGTCGAACGGATGGGTTGATCGAGAGGCAGGTGAAAATGGAGGATCGGTTCAATTCCAGATGACAACAAACCTCGTATAAAGCTTTCTGGAATTGCCCGATCAATGGGTGCTATTAATGTTATCCAGGATGCTTTTAATGCCTGGATTTCAGGTAGCCATACCGCCAGATCGCCCTCGCGGTAATGAAAAGTATCGGGAAAATAATGAAAACCAAGACGAGTGTTATTAGGTGGAATTGGTAGACTGTCCATGCATCATCTCCTGGAAGGTTTGCTCTTTAAGGTGCAAATGTTGTGCCAGGAAGTGGTAAAATGATTCCTCGTAAACGTTTGAAGGATTACCACCTAACAAATTTGTAAGGTGAAGCCAGTTCATTTTGTTTGCATTTCACTTTACACAAATGTATACTTTTAATCAGGGATTGTAGTAACTAGGAGTAACGAACATCGCAAGTATATGGATGAAGTCTGGCCCTCAAAGTGAATCCCCTCACGACCCCGGGCTGAAACACGGTTATCTATACCACCGGGGGGAGAAAAATATGTCTGAACACACCAGAAACAGACTATTATCGATAACGATCTCCCTAATATTAATAGTCCTGATGTATACATTAATCAGTGCATGTACATCACGAGAAGTTGAATCCAGCTTCCTGGTTTCACCAGAGGGGACATACCCGGTTGATCCTGCTTTCAAAGAGTTTTATGATTATATGGGTGGTTTAAAGATCCTTGGTTATGCCATTTCGCCTATGTTCCAGCAAGGTGTACGTAAATTCCAATATGTGGAATCTGGATGCCTGGAATATGATGCAAATGCCCCTTATAATGAGCGCTTTAGCCTCTCACCCTTGGGTAAAGAGATGAATGTTGAAGAGCCACCCGTGCCCGATCCAAAACAGGAAAATGAGTTATATCTAAATGGGCACGTGGTTTATGCCGGTTTTGTTCCTCTTTACCAAAACTTGGGTGGTGGAAAACGGGTTGGATTTCCACTTACAGAAATTCACTATAACTCTGAATTAAAACGTTATGAGCAGTTTTTTGAGAATCTTGGATTTTATTGGCAAGAAAATGACCCTCTCGAAAAAGTTAGTTTGCTGGCCTACGGGGCGTGGAAATGCGATAGTTATTGTAGATTCCAGGGGATTTCTAATGCTACAATCAACTTTCCTAACTTATTAAATGTCCCGGGTGATGAATATTTTAAACAGGAATACGAGAAACTGGGTATCGATTTTGCTGGACATGTATTAAGCGAACCATACCAGGCGATAGATGGCAAGTGGGAGCAGATTTACGAGAATGTCGTGTTGGTGGCTGATCCAAACCAACCCAGTAAGGTATATTTGCGCCCGATCCCAGGAGAGCTAGGTGTTCTGGTACAGCCACCGATAACTGCCAGCAATTTGAAAGGCATGGTCTTTTGGCCAGTTAAAGGTGAATTAGGTTATAACGTTCCTCAGCCTTTCCTGGATTATCTGAATGCTCATGGGGGTATAAAAGTGTCTGGTGAGCCGATCAGCGAGTTATTCCTGACCAACGATCAAGTCTTTCGGCAGTGTTTCACCAATTTATGTCTGGATTATTTTCTGCGCACCACTACCCCAGAATCCTTACGTATCCGCCCTGCAAACCTGGGTTATGCTTACCTTGATACACACCAACGGACCCTTGGTAAAGATAATTTCTTACTGGCCCAATCAGCACATGCCTTAACCTTACAGGTCTGGGAACGCTACCCGGTAATCTCCTCCAAAGAACGCCAGGAGATTGGGGCAGGTGTGTTCGAAGGGATCAAGCCTTTATCGAAGGTTGAGCCGATCCTGGTGGTATACTACCCGGACGGTAAAGAGGGTATTTTTATCTTCCCGCCTACTGGCGAGGATGGTATTACCTTCAAGCGTCTCGAACCGATCGCAGGCCAAAATGGCACTCTGGTCACCTACAAGGTGTGCATCAGTACTCTGGTAAAGGAGTTGTTTTGTGTCAAGGATAGCTTCGTGATCTGGTTAAACCCATAATGGGAACAAGGCGCATACCCCATAACAATTGTCAACTATTAAACTAGTAAACTCTTCTTTTTGGTAACGTTCTTACAGACGCGGGTATGCGGGTATAATTAGGGGACAATGGCTTCTAATCGAACGTTGATCCCTATCTACACAACTAAAGGTGATTTGGGCGCATATCTGATCTACCCATATATCTATGATCGACTAGGGGAGTGGATCGGTTGGGTCACACCGGATCGCCATGTATATTCTGTACATGGTCAATATGTTGGTTGGCTCACTGGGGATCCTCGAATTCTACGGAAACGTGCCGAGGATTTCAACCAACCTCATCGTGTACCACCCCCCAGACCTGCCCGTATTTCACCCCCTCCTCACGTACCATTAGCATCGCTTATGTCCGAACTGACTTATGGCATCATCGACGTGTTGGAAGATGAACCAGAGCTCCTACCTTCGGTAGATTTCGGTGAATTGCGTGAAGATATGGATTAAATAAGGCGTTAGACTTCCAAGAATACGCCTGATTTATTATGATGGACAACCTCCCACTTAATGGAAAACTTGTGAGTGCTTCGCGCACCAGCTTGTCTCAACTTATGCAACCTGAGCATGCTAATAATTATGGCAACGTGCATGGTGGTTGGATCATGAAATTAGTAGATGAAGCTGGCGCCCTGGCGTGTATGCGACATGCAGGAAGGCGGGTGGTGACCGTAGAAGTGGATACATTTACCTTCCGGCATCCAATTCGGATTGGCGATCTGGTGATCTTGACTGCCGAGGTGAGTTATGTGGGGCGCTCCTCTTTGGAAGCCGAAGTGAAAGTGACGGCAGAGAATCCTATCACTGGACAACGGTTCGATACGAACACCGCCTATATAGTATATGTTGCTCTGGATGATGAGGGTCACCCCACTCAAGTTCCACCTCTGATTCCAGATACAGATGCCCAACGCCTACGAATGGAGGAAGGACGGATTCGCCAGGAAACTCGTAAACTTAAAGACCAACATTCGATCAAATCCCAGGTGTGACATGAGTGAAGACACACATCCAAAGGAATCCCAACCTGAACGTCTTATGCAAGAGTCGATATCTGAATCCCAGACTGAACAGCCCGTTCCTGTGCGGTCTTTACGGGAACTAATTAACCGTATTTCAGGGCGTGACTTACCACATTTGGCTGAAGAGGCTGATGCCGGGTTGGCAGAGCAGTTACCTTTCCCATTCCTGGCTCTGGTTGGGCAGATGGATATGAAGTTAGCCCTTTTAATCGCTCTTGTAAATCCGGCGGTGGGTGGGGTATTGTTGATTGGCCCGCGGGGCACGGGTAAGACTACCGCCGTTCGTAGTTTGGTCGATCTACTACCCCAGGCTCCACGCAGTCTTTGTTATTACGGATGTATGCCTGAGGACGTGGAGGTGGGCGGGATTCAGGCAGTCTGCCCAGATTGTGCCAAGAAATATGCCCAAGGGGAATCGCTGGCAGTGCTGGACCGCGTCCGGTTGGTGGAGCTGCCGTTGAATGCCCGTCTGGAGGATGTAGTTGGTGGGATCGATGAAAGAGCCATAATCCACGAGCGGTTACGCTTACGCCGGGGTATTCTTGCTCAGGCGGATCGTAATCTGTTATATGTCGATGAAGTGAATTTGTTGAGCAACGAAGTTGTAGATGCTATCCTGGATGCAGCAGCCCAGGGGAGCTATACAGTGCGCCGCGGTCCGGTTTCGGCGACCTTCCGATCTCGTTTTGTATTGATCGGCTCTATGAACCCAGAAGAAGGTAAATTGCGACCTCAAATAATGGATCGTTTCGGTCTACGGGTGGTGGTGCGTGGTTTATATGGGGAGAAAGCTACC
>Ga0105152_10000208_pt1 | contig 15508 bp, 12 predicted proteins | sample LakBais05cmmetaG_FD_81534 | JGI IMG/M metagenome (GOLD analysis project Ga0105152, IMG submission 81534) | Lake sediment microbial communities from Lake Baikal, Russia to study Microbial Dark Matter (Phase II) - Lake Baikal sediment 0-5 cm | ecosystem: Environmental > Aquatic > Freshwater >...
AGCGATAAATTCCACCTTCTGAGCCAGAAGAGTTCCGTCCCTTTTTACACCTGTCTTGAGATGGATGATCGTGGGATGACGCTGTCGGGTACAAGTGAAGACCTCCTCTCGATCCAACTCAAAACGGACAGGCTTTCCGGTCATTCGAGAAAGAAAGGCAGCACAAAATTCATAGGGGAAGAGATCGATCTTCCCACCAAAGGCTCCACCCACATAGGTTTTGTGGATCCTCACCTGACTGATCGAAAGGCCGAGTACCTTAGCAAGAATGAAGCGCTTGTAGAAGATTCCCATGCTCGAGAGATACATATTGAGTTTTCCGGAAAGATCAAAAAAAGCCAGAGCAGCATGGGGCTCCAAGGCACAATGGGCAGTGGCCTTTGTTTCGAAGCGATCTTCTCTCACATAATCTGACTGGGCAAACCCCTTTTCAATATCGCCAAAAGCAACGTTCGTTCGGCCGCTCAGATTCTTTGCATCTCTCCAATCCAAGACTCTCGTATCGCGGTGAACACCCCAGTCTTCCCATTCCGTGTTTGATTCCAATTCAAAGGGTTCGTGGATATCCGGCGATCCAGGTTTCATCGCCTCTTCAGGATCAAAAACAGGAGTGAGGGGTTCGTAATCCACTTCAATGAGGCGGATAGCTTCTTCAACTGTATCCATATCAACGGCTGCTACTGCTGCTACCTCATCTCCTATATATCGAACTTTATCCACAGCCAAGGGTGTCTCATCGGCTGGATATCGAGGTGTATCCACAAAGGCATATCGGATTCCGACCACCTCCTCACGGGTGAGGATAGTTTTCACGCCTGAAAGCCTTTTTGCTTTCTCTGTATTGATCGAAAGGATCTTGGCATGAGGATATGGGCTTCGTAAAAATTTTCCGTGAAGCATTCCTGGCATGGCCATATCCACAGTAAATTTCGCCTGACCGGTCGCCTTCTCGATCCCATCGATCCTTGGAAAAGGCTTCCCTATGATCTCATATTCTTCCATAATGCCTTCCTATAGTGTGGATATTAAATAACTGAGTCGTTGGGTCATTGCGTCAATAGGTCTTTGGACGCAACAGCGCAAAGGCTCTATGACGCAAGGACGATCTTTTAAAGTTTCTCACTTACAGATAGAATGGCTTCGACGATCTTCACATAGCCTGTGCAACGGCATAGGTTCCCAGAAATGGCCTTCTTCAACTCTCCTTCTGAGGGATGAGGCTGTTCTTCGAGGAAAGCCTTGGCCGTAAGGATCATCCCCGGGGTACAGAACCCACATTGGATCGCCCCCTTTTCCACAAAGGCCTTCTGCAGCGGATGAAGTTCTCCCTTTTGGGAAAGACCTTCAATGGTCAGTATCTTCTTACCTTGAACATCAGCCGCTAACGTGAGGCAAGAGAGATAGGGCTTCCCCTCAATAAGGACGGTGCATGCTCCACAGGTTCCTAAATCGCAGCCCCGTTTTGTCCCTGTCAAACCCAGATCCTCCCTCAATACCTCAAGAAGCGTTTTATGGACCTCAGTGAGGATTTCGAACTCTTCGCCGTTGACATTGAGTTTAAGGATACGTTTCATGCAGAACTCCTCTCCTTTAAATTTCGGATTTCGGATTGCGGAATATTCAGTTTCGGTTTTAGGATTCTGTATTTAGTATCTCAACTCCGCAATCAGCATTCCGCATTCCGCAATTTAATGCAGCATTTCTTCGAATGCTTCCCTTAAGAGAATCCTTGCCATCTTCCGTTTATAGGCAGGAGAATAGATAGAAGTGCGCATTGGAGAAATCTCCTTAATGGCCTGAGTTGAAACCTTTTCGATCATGCGATCGTCAAGATAACCAGCCTTTAACATCTTCTCAGCTTCTAAAGCCTCCACGGGTCCAGACCCGACTCCACTGAAGAGGACCCTTACCTTTTGGATTTTTCCATCTCCTTCTTTTTCAATATGGAGGGCCAAAGAGACAATGGGAAATTCGAGGGAGCCCCTCAGTCTCCATTTGAGATAGAGCGTCTTGCCAGAAGGGGGCGGAATATAAACCTCCTTTAAAATCTCCCCCTTCCGTAAAGAGAGGGGTTTTTTCCCATTCTGTGTATAAAGTCTTTTTAGAGGAAAAGAACGTTCCCCATCCGGACCCCCGACCTTAATTTGGGCATCCAAACTGATGAGCACAGGAGCCATATCCCCGCAATACGTGGAATGGCATTCCTTAGGGCTTCGCCCGCCTACCGAACGGGCAGGCACAACATGACATAACTCGCCTCCTGCTTTATAACAAAGAGGTCTGGCACTCCTCCAGAAAGCCGATTGATTGTAGAACCGACATCGATTCCCCTGACAGAGGTTTCCACCTATCGTCCCCATCACCTGATGGGCATAAGCCCCCACCTCTTTGGCTGCCTGAGAAAGGACGGGATATTTCTCTTGAATGAGAGAGGAAGAAGCAAGATCGTGAAGGGTGGTCAGAGTTCCAATCCTCAACCCATCCTTCCCATCCGAAATATAGGCCAATTTTGGAATGGTCTTGAGGTTGATAACCCGTTTGGGTTGAATCACTCGATGTTTCATATTGGCCAGAAGATCTGTGCCTCCTCCAAGAAGGACCGATCCCTTTGTGTCCAAAGCAAAAACCTTTGCTGCCTCCTTGAGTGATTTTGGTTCCAAATATTCAAACGCAGAAAGACGCATCTTAATCTCCTATTAAATGATGAACCTTTGCTTTTTCACCCTTTATTTGTCCTGAAATAATAATGAAGATTTTCTTCACTTGTCAAGGAGAAGAAAAGAGTGGCAGTCATTTGACAGGAGGCTTAGATTTTTGTTACGAAACGAAACATGACCGAGATGGAAAAGAGGAAAATACTGAGTGAAGTGGTTCTGGGCAATATCCCTCCGGATATCGTTATCACCCATGGTACGCTCTTCAATGTTTTTACCAGAGAATTTATCAGCGGAGTGTCGATCTGGATCAAGGATGGCATGATTGCTTATGTTGGGCCTGATCATGATTTCGTAAAAGAAGAGAAGACCCTTGTATTCGATGCGGACCGTATGGTACTTCTACCCGGCCTGATTGATGGACATACTCACGCTATTAGTAACAGAGCAGGGATTGAAGAATTCATCAGGTATGTCATCCCCTCTGGCGTCACGACGGTTCTTACTGAGACGATTGAGTATGCAACTATTCTTGGTAAAGGCGGAATCGAATATGTGGTAAAAGGACTTGAAGAACAACCGATCAGATTCTATTACACGATAGCCCCTCTATGTGGTCTCACTCCATCTGAGGAGATCAATGTTCCTACTAATGAAGAACTTCTGCCTCTCCTGAGGGACCCAAAGTGTGTTGGCATAGGCGAGATTTACTGGGGTAACATATTCTTAGAAGGGAGACAAGGAGAAAGGGTGAGGGAACTTGCTTCCATTGCTTACGATCTTGGTAAAAGAGTCGAGGGACATGGTGCAGGTGCAAATGAAGAGAAACTTCAGGCCTACACCTGTTTTGGCATCTCTTCCGATCATGAGCCTATTACAGAAGATGAGATACTCGAGAGACTGAGACTTGGATACTGGGTGATGATCAGGGAAGGGTCCATAAGAAAGGAATTGTTAGGAGTAAAAGGGATCTTCAATAAGAAGATTGATTTTAGGAGATTGATTCTTGTAACAGATGGTGTCGATCCCGAAGGTTTTCTTGAGGAAGGGTACCTCGATGCGTCCTTGAAAAGAGCCTTGAAGCTTGGGGTTCCACCGGATTTAGCGTATCAGATGGTGACCCTCAATGTCGCAGAGCATTTCCGTCTCGATCATCTTATCGGTTCTCTTTCGCCCGGGAAGATGGCAGATATTCTGATCATTCCCTCACCGGAGGAGTTCTCACCTCAGTGGGTGATGTGCAATGGGAAAATCATCTTCAAAGATGGCAGAGCCATAGTCGAGCCCAAGAAGATTTTCTTTCCGGATTATATGTTTAATACTGTGAAAGTCGATAGATACACCTTCCCTCTGCTTTCGACCAAGGGGAAGGTGAGGGTGATGGAACTTGTGACCCGACTTGTAACGAAGGAGAATATCGTTAATCTCCAAGATCCTGAGGAATCGAAAGATCTTATCATGGCCCTTGCTTTGGATCGATTGGGAAGCGGGAAGGCTTTCATGGGGCTTCTCAAGGAATTCGGTCTTCAAAGGGGAGCCTATGGGTCGACGATGTGTTGGGACACGGTCGATATGATTATCGTTGGATGTGATACCCAATCGATGAAGACAGCTATTGGAAGATTGAAGGAGATCGGAGGCGGAGGCGTTTATGCCATCGGAGATGAAGTCGTTGCCGAATTCCCAGCCCCTCTCTGTGGGATCGTATCGTTAAAACCAATGGAGACAGTCAGGGAGGAGGTCAAAAAACTTGAGGACTCATTAAAAAAGAATGGAGTGAAATGGGAAAAGCCTGCCCTCACCATTGATACCCTTGGAACGCCCGCCATTCCTCAACTAAGAATTACCCACAATGGCTACGTCCGACTAAGAGATCGGGAAATCCTTACGGTTGAAGTTTAAGGACAGAAAAACAGATTGAGTTTTTATTTTATTTTTGATAGATTAGATCATCCTCGACTTCCTCTCACGCCTGCCTGCCGGTAGGCAGGGACACGGTTTTAATGGGAAAGGACTCCGAAACAATTGAAAGGTGAGGGTGAGTGAATAGTGGAGACACGACACCAGAGTCCCCTTGACAAGCAAATTTTTCATCACCATTCATTCAAAATAAGGAGGTTAAACGATGAAAAGAGAGAATTGTTTGCTTATAGGTCTGTTTGTTCTTGCGGCACTCTTTCTTCCAACCCAACTTATGGCGGCGCCATACTATGAGGGGAAAAGGATTACCATCATCGTGGGGTTTGAACCAGGAGGGGGCTATGATCGTTTAGCACGGCTTCTGGCTAAACACCTCCCCAAGCATATCCCTGGAAAACCTACCATCATTGTCGAAAACATGCCAGGAGCTAGCAGCATGATTGCTGCCAATTACCTTTACAATATTGCCAAGCCAGATGGACTGACGATTGGATCCTTCAATCAGGGAATTCCTTTTGCCCAACTCCAGAAGGCGGAGGGGGTCAAGTTTGACATCATGAAGTTCTCCTGGATAGGGTCAGCCGCTGCCGAAGCGAGTGTGCTGACGATAAGGCCTGATCTCCCTTACAAAACCTTTGATGAAATGCTAAGAGCAAAAGAGCCAATTGTTTTGGGCAGCGCCGGTCCAGGGACTCAAACTCACCAGTTTCCCGTCCTTTTGCAGGAATTTCTTGGACTTAAATTAAAGATAGTTATCTACCCTTCGGGTTCGGCTGTTTTATTGGCAGTTGAGCGGAAAGAGGTGGACAGCTATGCGGCCTTCTATAATTCACTCAGACCATCCATCGAGAGGGGACTGGTGCGTCCTGTGATCCGTGGTCGGGTATCTGCACCAGGTATTGAGAATTTACCGGTAGATGAAGATCTTACCGCTGATAACAAAGCCAAGACGATTATGGCCATGCGTTCAGCCACAGACCAGGTTGGCCGGCCTTATGTGGCCCCGCCAAATACACCGGCTGATATAATGAAAACTTTAAGGGATGCGTTTGATAAAGCGGCGAAAGACCCGGAGGTTAAGGAAGACTCCAAGAAATTGATGATGGTGGTTGAGTATATCCCTACTGAAGAAACATTTAGGGTGCTAAACTACCTTCTGAATCAACCAGAGGATATGGTCAAGGAATTTGGCAAATACATAAAGTTTTAAAAGGACCTTTCCTGTGGATGATCATTGGGGACGGGTTCCTATTTTAATACAGGATAGTTCTTTCTCGACGGGATTCCTCAGTCAAAAGCCTTAATTATTTTGGGACAGACTCACGGGTTCATATTTCTGGAGATGAAGGATTAATTCATCTGCAATTCACGGACAGGGACATGGATAAATTCTTTAATGTCTTCTTTGGATTGAGCTGTCTTTTCCATCTCCTTAACGATCTCAGCCTTGAAGTACTGTTCACCGCATACCTCACATACCCCAGCAGGTACGCTTTTTAAGATAGCAACAAACTCTTCACCCCACCTGTAATCAACAGTCACTTTTCTTTCCGTGACCTTTCCACCACAAAAATAACATTTATGATAAATCCTCGACATATTTGTCACTCCTTTCGTTTTCGATAATCCCCTGTCCAGGCATCAGGATTTTTTGAGGGGTCATAAATCGTGATGAGAAGAAGCTCATCAGGATCTTCCCTTATTGCACAGACGAGGTGAATGGGTCTACTTTCAGAAAAGCCAAGAGTAAGAAAACTTGGACCACGTGGATCCTCAGGATAATCTTCGATCACTTCACAGTTGAATAGAGCTACTTCCAGTTCCTTAATTGAAATTTGGTCTGTTTCGCGCTCCCTTTCAGCATGTTTTGAAAACTCATATCTCCTGTCGGAAACAAGTTTTTTGATTTTCTGTTCTATCGATGCCATCGGCACCATTTCCTATAAAGAAGCTCTTTCATGTCTTTTATAAAAATACCAAATTGTTAAAAGGAAAGCAATAGCTTTCCACAAACGATTGGTATTGTTTTAAATGGCTAATTGGGGATGGGTTCTTATTTAAAAGAAGATACTTGGATAGTCGGGATCGTATTTCGAAGGGGCCTTCTCCGTCTTCTCCCTCTCTATCTGCTTCAGTCTGGCATGGGCGGCAGCCAAACGTGCAACGGGGAGTCGTGGCACAGAACAGCTCACATAAGAAAGGCCAATGGAATGGCAGAACTCCACGGATTCCGGATGACCGCCATGCTCACCGCAGATTCCAATCTTAAGATCAGGCTTCGTTCTTCTTCCCCATTCAATGGTGATCATCATCAACCTTCCCACGCCTTTTACATCCAGTACTTCGAAGGGGTTGTCTTGAAGGATCTTTCTCTCATTGTAAAGGGGTAGAAATTTATTCTCCGCATCTTCTCTCGAAAAGGAGAAGGTGGCTTGGGTGAGGTCGTTCGTCCCGAAGGAGAAGAAATCTGCCACTTCTGCCAATCTTCCTGCCCTCATACAGGCCCTGACCACCTCGATCATCGTCCCGAATTTAAATTGGATCTGGGTTCCGTATTGTTTCTCCACTTCTTTTTGAATCTTTTTGACCAGCTGATAGACCCACTTTAATTCCTGAGCCGTGCAGACTTGAGGGACCATAATTTCAGGTTGGATATCGAGGCCCTCTTTGATTAACTCCGCTGCCGCTTCGAGGATTGCTTGAATCTGCATTCTATAGATCTCTGGATAGGTAATTCCCAGTCTCACCCCCCGGTGGCCGAGCATGGGATTGACCTCCATCATCTCCTTTACCTTTCTGAAGGTCTCCTGCTGTTTCCGGATCAGTTTCCTGTCGAGTTTCTTCTCTTTAATCTCGGCGATATCGGCCGCCATATGGTCGAGGGGTCTGAGAGATTCCCGGAAAGAGGGGTCCAGAAACTTCATCGTCTCGGAAATATTCTCCATCGAGGAGAAAGCCCGCTCCATCTCCTCCAGCTTTCTAAGCTCAGAAGCCAATTCTTCAGCCGATGGAAGAAATTCATGGAGCGGTGGATCCAGTAAGCGGATCGTCACAGGAAGCCCTGCCATTGCTTTGAAGATCTTCTTAAAATCGCTCTTCTGCAAGGGGAGGAGCTTAGTAATGGCCCCTGATCTCTTCTCCTTCGACCCAGCCAAAATCATCTCCCGCACGATGGGGAGCCGGTCTACCGCATTGAACATCCTCTCCGTCCGACAGAGACCGATTCCTTCTGCCCCGAGCTGCCTGGCCTTGGTCGCATCTTCAGGTGTATCGGCATTGGCCCGAACCCCCATCGTCCTTATCTCATCGGCCCAGCTCAAGAGGGTGAGGAGGTCATCGCTGATTTCAGGATCCACGGTGGGAACCTCTCCCAAGTAGACCTCTCCTCTGGATCCATCGATGGTGATAAAATCTCCTTCCTTGATGTGAATGTTTCTGATGGTTGCCTCTCTCCCTTTTGGGTCGATGTGCAGTTCTTCGCATCCAGAAACGCAGGCTTTGCCCATGCCTCTGGCCACAACTGCTGCATGGGAGGTCTTTCCTCCCCGGCTCGTCAGAATTCCTTGGGCAGCGAAGAAGCCATGAATATCCTCAGGTTTCGTCTCCTCCCGTACCAGTATGACTTTTTGGCCAAGTTTTCCCAATCTTTCGGCTTCATCAGCATCGAAGATCGCTTTGCCAGAGGCCGCCCCTGGGGAAGCGTGAAGCCCGACTGCGATCGGTTTTCCCTTGAAATTGGGATCGATCCGGTTGTGGAGGAGTTGTTCCAACTCTTGAGGTTTCAATCTCAGAACAGCCTTTTCCTTTTCGATCAATCTCTCAGCCAACATCTCTTTGGAGGTCCGGACGATGGCTTGGGCGTTCATCTTCCCGTTTCGAGTTTGGAGGATACAGAGGGTTCCCTTCTCCACAGTAAATTCGAAGTCCTGAACTTCATGAAAATGCTCTTCCAAGGTCTTTCTGACCCGCTCCAATTCCCGATAGATCTTTGGCATTTCCTTCTTCATCTCTTGAATCGGTTTGGGTGTTCTGATCCCAGCCACCACATCTTCACCCTGAGCATTCACCAGATATTCGCCGTAGAGGACGTTCTCTCCGGTGCCGGGGTCTCGCGTGAATGCCACACCAGTGGCAGAATCAAGGCCCATGTTTCCGAATACCATTGTGCATACATTGACAGCTGTCCCATTGGCCATTTCAGGGGTGATGTTAAATTCCTTCCGGTAATCGACTGCCCTCTTTCCCATCCAGGATCTGAAGACCGCTTCAATGGCAAGTTTCAATTGAACCATGGGATCTTCCGGGAAAGGAGTTCCTGTCCTCTTTTTAACTAATCTCAGATATTGCCTGCAAATGTCCTTCAGACTGTCGGCATCGAGATCGGTATCATCAATCGATCCAACTTTTTCTTTCATTTTGTTAAGGATTTGATCAAATTCCTTTTCCTCTACGCCCAAGGCAATCTTTCCGAAGAGTTGAATAAATCTGCGATAGGCATCGTAGGTAAATCTTCCATCTGAGGTGATCTGGATCAAGCCCTCAATGGTCTCGTCGTTCAACCCCAGATTAAGGACGGTATCCATCATTCCAGGCATGGAAAGGGCTGCACCCGATCGGACAGAGAAGAAGAGAGGGTTTTGGGGACTCCCAAAGACTTTGCCCGTTTTCTCCTCAACCCTCTTCAAGTTTGTTTGCACCTCTTCCATCAGGCCTTTGGGAAGTCTCTTTTTGTTCTCAAAGTATTGGAGGCAGGCCTCGGTCGTGACAATAAATCCTGGTGGGACAGGAAGACCCATATGGGTCATTTCAGCCAGCCCCGCCCCTTTTCCTCCGAAGAGTTTCTTATTTGTCCCATCTGCCTCTTCAAAGAGATAGACATATTTTGGACTTTTCATGATGCTCCCTTCTCTCTAAATGATAAACACCCATTTTAATTCTAATTTATCAGAAAATCAACCTCCGTTTCTTCCTCATTTCCATCCAAATCGTTATTGACCCCGTTAGATAAGCTTTAATGATTTCATCGTGTAGTGTTAATCCAAGGATTTTCAAAAAGGGATATAAACTATTTTAGATTTTATCTAACGGGGTTGACAAGGGGGGTTTGGTTCAGATAGATTTAATATAAAATGATAAATATTCCCAAGGAGAAAGTCATGGGGGAAAAACCTTATATTCTCTGGTTTGATGAAATTGGACTGAATGATCTTCCATTGGTGGGTGGGAAGAATGCCTCCCTGGGAGAGATGAGAAGAGAACTGACGAAATACGGGGTAAGCGTTCCCAATGGATTTGCAGTGACAGTAAATGCCTATCACGCCTTTTTAGATGAAGGGATCATTCAAGAATGGCATGAAACCAAAAGCAAGCCAAAGGTCAAAGAAAATATTCGGGAGATCCTCTCCAGTCTCGATGTTGAAAATATGGAGAACCTTTCAGAGAGAGGAAGTCGAATCCGAAGGCTTCTCTATAGCCTTGAATTTCCCAGAGAGGTTGTCGAGGAGATCGTTAAGGCCTATAGGAAATTGTGCAAGGAGTATGGGGAGGATACAGATGTTGCAGTCCGTAGCAGTGCCACTGCCGAGGATCTTCCAACCGCGAGTTTCGCTGGCCAGCAGGAGACTTTTCTGAACATCCGCGGGGAATATGCCCTGATTCAGGCTTGCAAGCGATGTTTCGCTTCCCTTTTTACCAACCGGGCCATCTCTTACAGAGCCCATAAAGGGTTCGACCACTTCCAGGTGGCCCTTTCCATTGGAATCCAGAAGATGGTTCGGTCAGACAAGGCCTGTTCCGGTGTCATGTTTACGATCGACACGGAATCAGGTTTTCCGGATGTCGTGTATATCACTGGATCTTACGGATTAGGGGAGAATATTGTTCAAGGGGTGATCAATCCTGATGAATTTTATGTATTCAAGCCCTGTCTCCAGAAAAATTATAAACCCATCATTCAAAAAACCCTCGGCACCAAAGAGATCAAGATGATCTATGCAGTGGAAGGTGAGAGTTCGACCAAGAATATCCCTGTCTCCGCACATGATAGATCAAATTTTATCCTAAGTGATGAAGAAATTATCCTCCTTGCTCAATGGGGGGTGAAAATCGAAGACCATTATTCGAAAAGGGCAGGTTCTTACATGCCTATGGATATTGAGTGGGCAAAGGATGGTATTACCCAGGAACTCTTCATCCTTCAAGCAAGACCGGAGACGGTAAAATCGCAGCGAGAAATGAATGTTTTGGAGACCTACGTTTTGAAGGAGAAGGGAAGGGTTTTGGTTCAGGGGAAGAGCGTCGGTGAAAAGATTGGAGCAGGGCCCATCAATGTCATTTCCAGCGCGAGGGAGATAGAGAGGTTTAAGAAGGGTGAGATATTGGTGACCCAGATGACGGACCCTGACTGGGAACCCATCATGAAGATTGCTTCTGGAATCGTAACCGATCGCGGAGGAAGGACCTGCCATGCTGCCATCATCAGCAGAGAATTGGGCATTCCATGTGTGGTGGGAACTGGGAATGGGAGTGAGATCCTGAAAGATTATCGGAGTGCTACGGCCTGTTGTTCGGAGGGGGAGACAGGATTGGTTTACGAAGGTCTTCTCGATTTCGAGGTGAGGCGGTTCGATATGGCGCATCTGGAGAAACCTCACACAAAGATCATGATGAATGTGGGGAGTCCGGATAATGCATTCCATCTCTCCTTCATCCCTAACGATGGAGTAGGTCTGGCCAGACTGGAATTTATCATCAACAATTCTATTCGAATCCATCCGATGGCGTTAGTCCATTTTGATGTATTGAGTGACGATCATGCAAAAAAGGAGATCGAACAGTTGACAGCCGCGTATGAAGATAAGAAGCTCTTCTTCATCGATCGGCTGGCCCAAGGAGTGGCAAAGATTGCCGCGGCCTTTTATCCCAAAGATGTGATCGTCAGGATGAGTGATTTTAAGACAAATGAGTATGCCAATCTCATTGGAGGGAGCCAATTCGAACCGATTGAAGATAACCCTATGATCGGCTTCCGCGGGGCCTGCCGCTATTATGACGAGGGTTACCAGGAAGGGTTTGGCCTCGAATGCCTCGCCATGAAGAAAGTCCGGGATGAGATGGGACTGAACAATGTGAAATTGATGGTCCCCTTTTGCAGGACGGTGAAGGAGGGGGGGTTGGTAATTGCGGAGATGAGGAAGCACGGTCTGATCCAGGGGGAGAATGGCCTCGAAATCCATATGATGTGCGAGATTCCAAGCAATGTGATCATGGTGGATGAATTTAGTGAGATTTTTGATGGGTTCTCCATCGGCTCCAATGATCTCACCCAGTTGGTATTGGGTCTGGATCGTGATTCAGAGAAAGTTTCTCATATCTTCGATGAGCGGGATCCGGCTGTGAAAAAGATGGTTCAATTGGTCATTGAGAGGGCTAAAAAGAATGGAAGGAAGATTGGCATCTGTGGCCAGGCTCCCAGCGACTATCCAGAATTCGCCGAGTTTCTGGTCCATTGCGGCATCGATAGCATCTCCCTTAATCCGGATACGGTCATCAAGACTACTGATAGGATATTACAGATGGAGAGAGAGTTGGGAATCCCCCGAAGAAAAGAGCCTGCGAAAGAGTTATTGGCTGCAAGTTAAGTTTTGAATCCTAAAATTTCAAATGCCAAATTTTCCTGAACTACGTAGAGTTCAGGACTAATCATGAACCTTACATGGTTCATGGTAAATGCCAAATCAAGTCCAAAGTGTAACTCAACCCTTCAGGGTTGATCCAAATCAAGGCTAAAGCCTTGAATTACCAGCTTTGACATTCATTTGACATTTGCCTGCCTGTCCTGCCTACCGCAGGCAGGCGCAGGCAGGGATTTTGAAATTTGAACTTAAGATTCGAAGAAATGAGAATCCTCCTCCACATCTGTTGTGCCAACTGTGCCATTTATCCCCTTGAACGAATGAAAGAAAAGGGGGATGACGTCACTGGATACTTTTTCAATCCAAACATTCATCCTTTCCAGGAATATCAGAAAAGACTGGACGCATTGAAGAAATACTCGGAAAGGGTTGGGGTGAATGTAATCTATCGGGATGAATATCTTCTTGAGGAATTTTTAAGAAATGTGTCCCATCGAGTAAAGGAGAGGTGTCAATATTGCTACTCGCTTCGGCTTGAATCGACGGCCTGCGAAGCGAAGAAAAACGCCTTCGATGGATTTTCAACCACCCTTCTCCAAAGTACTCACCAAAATCATGCTCTGATCAAAGAAACCGGGGAGCGTATCGCTCATGAGATTGGAATTCCATTCTATTACGAGGATTTTCGACAGGGATGGAAGAAAGGGATGGAAGTCTCCAAGGCTATGGGATTATATCGCCAACAGTATTGTGGCTGCATCTATAGTGAAAAGGAACGATTCCTAAACAAAAATAAAATGCCAAATGTCAAAGTTCAAATGAAATCCAAAGGGTAACTCAACCCTTCAGAGTTGATCCAGATCAAGGCTAAAGCCTTGAGTTACAGTCATTTGACATTGATTTGACATTTAGGGGATTTAGATGTTTGGTTTGGGTGCTTTGGGAAAGATGCTTATTCTTTTAGGCGTCTTGATTATTGTCATAGGGGTTCTTCTACTGGTTGGAGAGAAGATCCCATGGATCGGCAAACTCCCTGGGGATATCATCATTAGAAAAGAAAAATTCAGTTTCTATTTTCCCATCACCACCTGTATCATTATCAGCATCATCCTGACGTTCTTCTTTTGGTTATTTCGAAAATGAATTCTGAACACCTCCTTAACCTTTTTTAAAAAAGGATAAAGGAGAATTGCCATCGTTTCCACTCTAATTTCTTTTAAACCTAATGTAAAAGATTTCAAAGAAAAACTCTTGACGTTTTCCTAATAAGATGTGTAGTATTTATCCATAAGACAAATAAGGAGAAGATATGTCAGAAGAGTGGAAAGAATATTTTGATAAGAAATTAGGAGATTTTAAAGAGGAAATCATTCATCAGTTTCATGTGATATCGGAAGATGTAATAAGTAAGGTTCAGCAAGTGGCTGAAGGTGTAATAAATCTGAATGAAAAATTAGATCGGCGCATAGATGGGCTCGATAGAAAAATTGAAGAGAAGCATCAAGATATAATAGCTGCTATAAAATTTTCTTATGCAGAGCTTGACCGGCGTATAATATATCTTGAGACGGAATTACAGACATTAAAGCATCGCGTTGAGCAAATAGAAAAGAGAATAGCTCCCTAAACAATAATGGATTGAAGTCCCTGCTATCAATCGATCGACTCAAGTCCTTATTTATATCACTCACAGGGGAAAACCTTGTTTATAGTTAAAAGGGACAATTCTAATTGTTGCAATCTACCCCAAACCACCCCATCCTCATCAGCATCATCCTGACTTTATTGTTTTGGATTCTACGGAAGTGATACGGGAACGGTCCTTTCGCCCTGTGATCTGGGTTGATCCGAGCCTCCAGATTGAAGTGAACCTTTCGACTCCTGTGACTAAAGGCCGGGATTGACTTTGATCCGAGCGCTCGACTGCGCTCGCCGAAGCCTCAGGCCGAAGGGCTCAAGGCTCATCCCGAGCGGCGCTTTGTTAACTCAATCTTTAGAGACGGGTCTTCGCGCAGCCGAACGGGTGAACTACTTTGAGGAGACCGAAGGGGGCCACTTCCGCTTTCCGGTCTTCAAGAGAATTGTCACATAAAAACAGAAGAATTTTCTTGATTACGAGAGAATACAGTAATGATCAAAGACTTGGTAGACATTCGCACTCGATTTTTGATATAGTAAGTCATTCCCGTCTGGGGGTAGGATAGGGTCGGTTAGAATAAGGACTTCTTCTAAAAATGGAAAATGTGGACCATAATGAGACAAGGTATATAATTTCAAAGATAGCTGGCGCTTTACCGGAGGCAGTCCCTAAAGTTAAGCGAAATGAAATGAAGGAGGCAATGCGTACATGAAGACTGCAGTAAAACGATTCATAGGCAAAGTTCTGCCGGATGGGCATCTTTCCTTACCTGACGACACAGCGAAAAAGGTCGGAAGTGTCTTTGATGTTGTTCTTATGCCGGTAGAGGAACCTGAAATTTACAGCTTTGCTGAATCTCTGGCGAGGGAGAAGGGTTTCATAAACCTTACCGAAGAAGACGTTGAAAGGATTATCCACGAATCACGGGATATTCGGTGAAGATGGTTGTCATCGATACGAACGTAACCATTTCTGCCCTGTTCTGGGAGGGAAACCCAAGAAAGATTTATGACTTGGTACGCCATGGGCAACTTATCATGCTCCTCAGTGCTCCCTGACCCCCACCGATAATATTTTTCTTGAATGTGGATTGGACGGTAGTGCCGATTTCATCATATCAAGCCACAGTTCAGAGGGGAGACAGTTCAGAGGGTGTTGACACGCAGATTCCTGCCAAGTATGATATTGTTGAAGGAGCGAGACCGCAGAAGAAGGTGATCCGTGAAACCTATCACCAAACACCTCACTGTTACCTCTCTCGAAATTCGTGATAGGACAGAGGGGAAGTACGCGTTCGAGTTGTGGGACACCGCAACATCGTTAGACGAGAAAAGTCGCTTTACTCTGACAGCCCAGGACGTGATTCGGTTTGGTCTCGACCCACGGGAGGAACTTGCAGGCGCCACGCTGGAGTTGACCCTCAAGGCGGTTTCTTATTCACGAGAATCCCACACACCCGATACCGTTCTGATCACTTCTCTCTCCCGGTCCAACGATCTCCAATACAGATGCTCCTCAATCCGGCCTGACAAGTGGGAACAGCAGACCTTTCGTCTGAAGGCGAAGACCCCGGTTGCAGGTGGGACCCTTGTCCTCTTGCCGTCCACCTACTACGAATTGAACTTGCGACTCACCGAAGGCGAATACCGAAGACTACGCTC
>Ga0105152_10000209_pt1 | contig 15413 bp, 11 predicted proteins | sample LakBais05cmmetaG_FD_81534 | JGI IMG/M metagenome (GOLD analysis project Ga0105152, IMG submission 81534) | Lake sediment microbial communities from Lake Baikal, Russia to study Microbial Dark Matter (Phase II) - Lake Baikal sediment 0-5 cm | ecosystem: Environmental > Aquatic > Freshwater >...
CGAATCCCAAGTGGGTGGATCAACTTATCAGCACTTTTACAAGTGATCCCGTGGGCAATCCTCCTGAGTCTATCTGGCGCTATGAATACAAAGGGCAGGAAGTGTATTTCATCCCAGCCCAATGCTGCGATCAGTACAGCAAACTGTATGATAGCAACGGAAACCTCATTTGCGCTCCAGATGGTGGTTTCATTGGAAAAGGGGATGGTCGTTGTCCCGATTTCTTCTCCCTTCGCACCGATGAAACTCTAGTTTGGAAGGACTTGCGGACTCGGTAAAAAATAGCTCAATAATTCTGGGATGATCAAGAGAGGTCAAAATGGCAGAGACTGAATTGGAAGTAGGTGCTGTAATACCTGAATTCAAGCTGCAATCGACTACGGGCAAAGAAATTGCCATAACCGATTTTCGCGGCAAGCGAGTCATTCTGTTCTTTGTAAGAGAGTACATCTGAGCACAATGTCGTTTTCATGTCGGCCAGTTGGGTCGATACAACGATGAATTTACGAAAGCGGGGTTCCAGGTCCTTGTGATTTTGGGAGAATCCCTGGAACAGGTGATTAACTATCGGGATTTGCTCAAAATTCCTTTTCCCATCCTCGCCGACCCAGAACGTGAGGTCTATCATCGTTTTGAAATGACGAAGAATTTTATCGGGCTTCAACGAACCGCTTCCATCGTCATCGACGAAAATGGAATTATCCGCTATCTGAAACGTGTTTATAACCCCATGACCTGGCTTCAGGAAAGCCAGAAAATCGTGCAAGTGGTTCAGAACTGGCCAACGAAAAAATAGAGCCTTCTAGAGGGTTGACTAAATCCTGATTTCCCACTCCTGGGGTAGGTTGCGTCCGGCGGGGACTTCTACGGAAAGATCCTTTCTCCTTTTCATGAATATGAATGGGCTTGTTTGTAATCAAATATGGATTGATATATGAACACCTCGCAACAATCAAAAAACAGAAAATTGAGTGGCCTGTTTGGTTTCACCATCGTCATGGCGGGACAGCTCGTTTCTGTGCTGGCATCCTATATGAGCAATTTCGCCATCTCCATCTGGGCGTACGAAAAAACGGGTAGTGCTACCGTTCTTGGCGTCCTATCCGCATGTTTTCTGGTGCCATTCCTGCTTGTTTCTCCCATCGCCGGGGCTATGGTGGATCGTTACAACCGGAAATTGATGATGATGGTGAGCGACCTGGGTTGAGCGTTCTTCCGGCGAGGAATACGACTCTCTTATCCGTAAGTGACTTAAGATAATCAAAATGCTCCGAGATGATTTGATCCTCTTCAGGTGCGGAACCATCGGTCAGCATTTCCGGGCGTACCCGGTTGAATTTTGTATAAAAAGAGAGTTGAATCAGTCATGTGGTTTACCTACATCATCGGTGTCAAAAGCAAGATAATCTAAGAAAATATCCGTACAGCGGCGTTATTCTAATGATGTTTTGTGACTTTGGTTGCAGGTTCGATCTATGTACACGCGGTAAGGAATCAATTTCCTGAAATGAAAACTAATAATCGAAGGGATTTTGGCATAAAGTACTTTCGAATTATTTTAACTTGTGAAATTATTCCACACAATGGAAAAAGCACTCCTTTGATTTTGAGAGTGCTTTTTTGATATGCTTTTATTTCAATTGTTACTGCATCTTCATTTTACAATCCCGTGTCCAGCATCAAATGATCCCAGGATGGAAACCGGCAACCGACCCTGAAACTTAATCTTCCCAAACAATGCTTTCGCCAATGCTTGCATGGAAGGTTCTAGGATACTGTAGGTGCAGATATAAACGGGAGTTTCGGGAAAAGCTGTAAGGTCATAGGGCAAACGCATGGCGACGATGACTGTGGGGATGTGTTGTTTTAGTATTTCATTTGCCAGGTCCGCCTGTCCTGAAGAAGAGCAGGCGTTGATGGTGCCGAGGATGATGAGTGGATATTTTTTCGCCTGTTGCAGAATTTCGGAGATATCCTTTATGGTGGGGTTGTGCGGGATCAAGAATTCATCCACGTTGGGGTGGTGGGCGCGCAAGGATGCAGCCAGCCCGGGTGCCACAAGGGAGGAGGTATCCGCCGGGGTCAGGTCGACAGGTTGGGGGAGGATCATAGCAATGCGCTGGTCGGGTTGTAAGTGCAGCGGCAGAAGCCCGGATTCGTCGCGTACCAGGGTAATCGAGCGTTCAGCAATCTCATTGGCAATCGCGCGATGTTCCCCACAACCTACGACATTCATATCCGGCTCTGTTTGCTCAGCCACCCAATGCTTGAGCGAAAGGATGCGTTCTATGGAAGACGATGTGGCTTTAGGCGGGAGCAATCCGCTTTGCAGAGCTGCCACAAGGGTGGCATGCACGAGGTGCTGGTCATCCGGGTTTGAGGTGAGCAGCAGCAGGTCGATGCCTGCCAAGGCAGCACGCACACAATCCTCGCCCAGGTTCGTTCCCTGCCGGATGGCTTTCATGTCCATGGCGTCGCTAACGATCACACCTCGGAAACCCAATTGCTCGCGTAGTAAACCCATCAGGATCTTGGATGATAATGTAGCGGGCGGAGGATTAGGACCATCCACAGCGGGCAGCGCCAGATGGGCGCTCATTACCATTTTTACGCCGGCTTCAATGGCAGCCCGGAATGGGACAAATTCCACTTTTTGCAGCCGGGTGAGACTATGAGGAACGGAGGGAAGGTTATGATGCGAATCCCCGCTGGTATCCCCGTGCCCGGGGAAATGTTTGGCTGCCGCGGCAACTCCCTCGGCTTGCATACCGGTGATCAGCGCAGAAGCCAGGCGGGCAACTTTTTCCGGTTTCTCACCAAACGAACGAATGCCAATGACCGGGTTGAGGGGATTAATGTTGACATCGCAGACGGGGGCGTAGTTGACATGGACACCCATTGCCGCCAGCTCCCTGCCAGCTACTATGCCGGCTTTTAGGGCGAGGTCCTCGGAACCTGCTGCTCCAAGTGCCATGTTTCCTGGCAGTGGCGTCGAATTTCCGCCGATTGTGTTCAACTGACCACCTTCCTGATCTACAGCGATGAGTAGGGGAGGGATACCGGATTCCAAAGCAATGCGCTGCAGGGATTCGGTCAACTGGTGGACTTGCGCCGGGGTATCGACATTCAGGGTGCGGAAAAGCGTCAGTCCTGCCGGACGGTATTCCCAGATGGCTTTAACGATCTCCGGTGATGACTGTTTGCCGTGAAATGCCAGCAACAATTTTTGACCAAGGGAGTGGAGGCTATTCACGATCAACCTTTCAACCCGGAAACCACAACGCCATCCAAGATGAAGCGCTGGGCAATGAAGAAAACAACAATGAGAGGGACGGTGGTAAGGACAGCGGCTGCCATGATGGTCGGCCATTGCTGAACGGTCAGGTTGATGTTATAGAGGGTGGAAACATACACAGGCAGGGTGTAAAGATTTACTGTCTGCAGATACATCAACGGCGCGAGCAGACTGTTCCACAAACCGACAAACAAGAAGGTGGCAACCGTGGCAAGCGGGGCTTTACAGAGCGGTAGAACCACTTCCCAGAATATCTGCAGGTGACTGGCGCCGTCAACAACGGCGGCTTCGTCCAGTTCCTTGGGGATCTGCGCCATTGACTGGCGTAACAGGAACACCATGGCAGCTCCCCCCGCAAAATACCCGGGGATGATGATCGGGTTGAAACTGCCAATCCAACCTAATTTGTTGAAGAATACATATTGGGGGACGATCAGCGCCTGGGCGGGGATCATCATGGTGGAAAGCATGAGGAAAAAGACCACCTTTTTACCCGGCCATTCGATCCGGCTGAAGGCATACGCTACTACAGCAATGGAAAACAGGGTACCAGCCAACGCCAGGGAGGAATAGAACACCGAGTTGAAATAGGAGCGTAAAAAATCAGTGTTCTTGAAGATGTTGAAATAAGCAACGAGGGTGGGGATCTTGGGGAGCCACACAATGCCCGCCGAATTGGTCTCTTCGAGTGTTTTCAGTGATGAGGAGATCATCCAAAAGAGGGGAAAGCTCATGACGAGGGTTGCGCCGGTCAGGAGGAAGTAGAGCAGGATGCGTTTGAATATTCGCCAAAAAATGCGCATGGATTTCTCCTAGTACAAGTCGTAATTGACCCAGCGATTTTGCATTTTAAACTGGATGACCGTCACGATCAGGATGATGAGGAGGATCAACCAGGATATGGCGGAACCATAACCAATTTCAAAGTGGCGGAAACTGGCTTGCCAGAGGTAATACACCATGGAAATGACGGAGGAAACGAGTGGCTGATTATCGCGATACAGGACATAGATAGGCTCGAAAATTTGCAGGGAGCTGATGAGACCCACCACCAGGTTGTAAAAAATGTAGGGTGTCAGTAGTGGAAAGGAAATTCTCCAGAACCGTTTCCAATTGCTGGCTCCATCCACCTCCGCCGCTTCGCTTAGTTCTTTGGGAATATTCTTCAACCCTGCCAGGAATATGAGCATCATGGTGCCGCATCCCCAGATCATCAGCAGCACAACGGACATTTTAGACCACAATGGGCTTTGTACCCATAATGGAACGCGGTTCTCAGCGGGGAAACCGGCTTTAATCACCTGGTTCAACAAGTTGAAATTTCCATTACTGATACCCAGGAACAAGGCGCTGATCACCTCTTGAAAAAAAATCAACGCTCGATTTAGATATCCATAAGGTGGGAATGCTTTTGTCAGGGCGCGGATCAGCTGGTTGATGATACCGGTCCCCGTGTTCAACATCAATCTCCAGGCAAGCAGGACGGCAGTATTGAAACCCAGTACAACCGGGAGATAAAACGCCATCCGGAAAATGCGTTCACCGCGCATTTTCCGGTTCAACAACACTGCAAGAAAAAGCGCTACCGCCATTTGCAGCGGTAGACCAATGGCGGTAAGAAAAAGGGTATTGACAATGGAAGCGTGAAAACCTTCATCCTTCATTATGAGCTGGTTGTAATTATCGAATCCCACCCATTGCGCCGGCTCATTGGAAACGACGCGGTAATCGGTGAAACTCCAATATAAAGAAAATGCCATGGGAATGATCACAAAGATTAGAAAACCGACGATCCAGGGGGAAGCAAATAAATAACCAGCGAACGTGTTCTCCTGCTTTCTACGGGTGGCTCCCGCCAATTTGGCGATAAAGCGAGCCAGCATCCCAATACCTACGCTGGACCCGATGATGAAAATAATTGCCAACAGTGCGGTGAGAACTGCATCAATATATGGGTTGCGTACCATGCTTATCCCAGTGTCTTTCCTATAGATGGGAAGTTGGATGGGGGAACCCCCATCCAACTGTATTATAACCACGCAAAAATCTTATTTGCCCAACGCTGCAGAGTATTCCGTTTGGATCTTTTCCACGACCTCTGCTGGTGTCAGTTCCTCGGTGACGAGTTTACCCAACGCATCCTGCATGATGGTCGAGAGTTTGGCAGCTTCTTCAATGCCGGCAAATCCAACGCCATACTGAGCAGCCAGTTCAGCTTCTCGTTTCAGTTGCACTGAATCAGTAACATAACCGTACTGGGCGTCATTGCGGGCGGGGATCAGGCTCATGGTTTCATTCCACTTGTGATTGGCTTCCTTGCTGAATGCCAGTTTGAGCCACTCGGCAGCCAATTCCTTGTTCTTGCTATAGTCTGCTACTGCCAGCCAGTCATTGAATGCCAGCACGACGGGTTTGCTGTTAGGGAAGTTGGTGGGATCGCCAAAGAATGGATCGATGCTGATCTTGCTCCAAATCGGGCGGGTGAATGGGGGTGCTGCCCAGCCGGAGTGGGCAAGGCAGACTGCGCCATTGTCTTTTTGGGTGTCATCATTGACATCAATCACTGAACCTTGCCCGGCGGGGAGTGCACCCACCGCGTTAACTGCTGGACCATAGATGGCATGACGCAAATCGAGGATGAATTGTGTCGTTGCCAGCGCTTCGGGTGAATCGAAGTTGGGGGATCCATCAGCTTTGTAAAGTTGACCACCCAACGAATAATAGACGAGCAACCACCATTGCCAGTCAGCCATCGAGCCTGCATCCACGGGGACAAGCGCTTGCTGGATGAGCGAATTGGTGGCGGAGTCGATCTTGGAAGCCATGCCAGCAAAGGAAACCCAATCAGCAAAGTTTTCCGGTGTCCCGGTTGTCCAACCCAATGCTTCCATCAAGTCAGTACGACAGAAGACATAACGCGGTGCGGTAAAGATGGGCAGACCACGCAGTTTACCCTGGTACTTGGCATTTTCAAGAGCCGGACCAAAATTGGTGATATCCGGCCAGGCTGCCTTGCCTAGGTATGGGTCCATGTCCGCCAGGCTTGCACCGTAGAGCGTATTCATCTCAGAGCCGAGGTTGATGATATCAGGACCTTCGCCGGCAGCAAAGAAACCACTGAAGGTGGTGTCCCATCCGCTCCAAGAACCCTCGGTGATCTCCACCGTAGCACCAGGATGTGCAGCTTCAAAAGCGGGATTGATGTCGCTCTTGAGCCAGGCAATCGTATCCGGTGTGTAATCCAATAAGTAGATTTTTAAGGTAACGGGTTCCACAACCGGAACTTCTGTCTCTGGGACAGCTTTGGCACCGCAAGCACTTAATACGATGCTGACCAACAGTACTAAAACTAACCATTTCGTACGCATTGACTCTTCTCCTTTTTGAATTTGAAAATTTCAAACGAATGAATGTTTTATTTATGGTTTTGTTTTTCTCACATCTCCTTTCTGATTGATCCGGAAACTAACACGGACGAGGGAGTCATTGGTTCAACCGTAGCAATCGGTCCGCGACATCCTGCAAAAAACGCTGGATCATTTCCCGAACAAACGTATCTGGTGAAATGGAAGTATCGAAGAGTAATGGTGTTAAATCCATGGCGAAAGACACGCCGTTCACTTTATCCACATTGTGCGATTCGTCATACGTGGCATTTACACTGCGGCGTGCCATCGAAGCCAGGTCGTAGCGTTTTCCGCCACTGATCTGCGAATCGTACACACCCAACAAAGCATTTTGTACATTTTCATGAGATGAAAGGTCGAAACGCTCTTTTTCGGAATCGAGCATCCAATCCAGATCACGCCAGACTTCACACCCGAATAATCTCCGCGGACGATTTTTTTCCGGCAAGTTGCGGATCGCGGAAATGACCCGCAAGGCGACGCCGACGTGGGTATCATGCTTATCCGCTAGGTTATGAGTAAAAACCACCTCTGATTCAGTTGCTTTAAGGATCGTTATGATATCCTCCACAACGGCTGTGGACTTTCCATCTTTCACAATTTTGCTGGGATGATCCAGCATGACCAGGGCGGCATATTCACCGATGATGGATGCTTTGCGTTGTTCTTTGCGACGGATTAGGCGCATTTCCTCGTCGCTGTATTTTGCATATAGTCCATTACGGGGGGAACCGCGACCATCCGTGACAACCACACCGGTGAATCCCTGATTGTTATTTAGAAAACAATCCAGAATAGGTTGGGCTGCCATGATCTCGATATCATCCTGATGCGCTGCAAAGCAGAGATGCGTAGTGCGAGCCAGCGCTTTCTCTATCGGCAGGTTGTCGGGGATAAAGACTTCGGCGGTATCCAGGTTAAATTTCATCGTTTCTCCGTTTTATTTCAAAACAGGCAGGCTGGCTGCGGCGATCGATTGTCCGATCCGGCGGTTGTTTTCGTCCGGGAGGTAAAGGCTTATGCGCTCAAACAGATCGGGGAATTCGACTTTCAAGACATGTTTTGCTTCCTCCAGCAGAACGTCACCACCGCATCCGGATGTGCAGCGACCTGCCAGTACGACATGCTTGAAGTCATAAAAATCAGCGTAGTGGGCAATACCGTACCCGAGATAAATTCCCATACTGTGCCAGATTTTTTTAGCTCCGGAATCACCCCCTTCCAATTGACGCTGGACAAATTTCAATTTATCCACATCCGTGAGGTCGCCCGGGATCTGGATACCGGCGGAAGGTGCCAGTCGGAAAACACATTGTTGTGAAAAATACAACGAGCCGCATCCCTTGTCGCCGGACCACTCTTCCGTGGGAGCGGTCGGACTGTAATCGACAGGAGCGAACGACAATTCGTTCAACCAGCCTGTGATGTTTCCATCGACATCCACGTAACCGGCTGCCTGGCTTGAACCCAGGGCAATGCCCAGGACACCGTTTTTCCCAAATCTCATCGAGCCAGCCAGAGCGGTCACGTCACCATCGTTGAAAACCACCAAGGGTACACCCATCTCCGCGCTGATGCGCGTGAACATTGTTTTCACTTCTCCAAAACGATCCCTGGGAATGGCACGGAAGAGCGATGCCACCATGGGTTGGCTGTCCACATAGATGCCGGCTGAACTGCCACCGATGGCATCGACTTGGGGCATTCTTGCAGCAGCGGATTTGAGAGCGGTGATGATTTCGCGATAGTGATACTCGGGGTCAGTGTGCTTTTGAGGTTCCCACACGACTTCTTCGCTGAAGATCACTTTTCCGTTCACAACCGCACTCAACTTGCGGTCAGAACCGCCCAGGTCGAACCCAATACGGAAACCATCCAGGTTGCGACCGATGTGTTTTCCGGTCTCATGGGCAGAGGGGACTTCATCCACATTACAGCAGAAAATCTTAAAAGGTTGTTCATAAACTTGTGAACCCATAAAGAGACAATCAAATTTCCGTATGCCATCTGGTGAATAACATGCGCGGATATAGTCCCCTATTTTGCTGGATCCCCCGATATATAATTTGAAACCGCCCTTCTGCCAGAGAAGAAATTTCACCAGCCGTTCGGTGTAGCGGAGGTTTGCTTCTGCGTCAGGATGATCATCTGGAAGCACGGTTGTTTCATACCGTGAAATTTCTCCCCCATTTCTTTCCAGACCGATGACCAGCGGAACCCCTGTTTGACCGGTACGTGTGTGGAAATGGCGGTTTGCCAGGACCGCCGGTTGAAAAGACTGATCCAGAGGGGGTAGGATTTTTGGCGAAAAAATTGCCTGACTTCGGTTCATTGATCTAATCCAACGGTTGTGGTTTGAAATAACAACGAATAGTTATCCAGTAGCATGTAGGCAGAAGCGCCCAGGATGCATGCTCTATAATCCAACTTGCCAATCTCAAGCTTTGTATTGCGTGCCATGCGGGTAAGCGCGACCTGTGCCATGGCATCCCGGATGGCTTGAAGCCAGCGCTCACCGAAACCCCCCATATCGCCGGTGAGGATGATCTTTTGAATGTTCAGTACTCCGACAAGTCCGGCAATGGAAATTCCCAGGAAACGCGCTGCATCGGAAACCACGCGCACCGCGAGAGGATCATTGTTTTTCCAGCCCGCTTCAATGGAAGTCAATGAAAGTGCGTGCGGATTTTCTGCCAATCCTGAATTGGGGTATTGACCTGCAAGGATCCGGGCACGCTGGACAACCGCCGTGGCGCTGGCGATGGTCTCCAGGCAACCATAGTTTCCGCAACGGCAGAGCGCACCATTTTCCTGTACTACGATATGACCAATTTCACCAGCACCCCCGCCATCACCTTGGAAAAGCTGCCCGTTGATGAGAATGCCGGAACCAATACCATGTTTGACGGTGATGACGATGAGATTGGTATCGGATTGGTGATCTTCTCCGTATACATATTCACCGATGGCAGTCGCCTGGCTATCATTTAATATCGAAACGGGGAGATGATAACGGGACTCCACGAGATGAGCCAGTGGCAGATCCTGCCAATCCAAGTTTACCGCATTGATAACCACTCCCTCCTGCGTATTGACCAAACCCGGTGTGCCAATGCCGATACCCATCAAAGGGGTCCAACCTTTTTGCAACAACTGATCCAGGATCTGATAAACCAGTTGCAGGGCTTTCTCTCCATCCCGTTTGTTCACCGTGCATTCAATTTTTTCTTTTATTTCTCCGCGCAGGTTGACAATCGATCCAATGAATTTGTCCTGCGCCAGGTTCAATCCGATTAAATAACGTGAATCGGGAAGCAGGCTCAACAAAATGGGCGCCTTGCCGCCGATGGAGGAGCCGAAACCGATTTCCTTCACCAAGCCTTCCTCCAGCAAACTGGCAACGATTTCAGATACGGTGGTGCGGGTCAACTTGGTGATACGGGCAACTTCAGCACGGCTGATGGTTTCGTGATCGAAGATGTGCTTGAGGACAAGGTCACGATTGCGTTGTTTTGTCTGCTGGTGAGTAGCTTTTTTGGAAGGCATAGGCAAATGGAGGAGCAGGAAAGAACATTGTATGTTCACTGAATTAACAAAGTTATCATACAACATTTGATATCCGATTGCAAGTGGGTTCCGGGGCAAATCTGACAATTAAGATAAGTTTTGGGTTAATTTATTTTTCAAAAATACCGGGGAATTTCTAAGCTGAGCTCAAAACTCAAGGATTGGGGGCAGGGGGATGATCATCACCTCTTCTTTTTACCCGATACTGTAACAACGTTTGCTGACCATTCCCCAGCACCAATCACTCTGTGTGAGCAGGATCATATTTCACATTAATCGTCATCCCCGCTTCGATCATACCCAAGTTAATTTGCGAAAGCTGGCGCGATTCCGATAAATTGTTGTGTGATAATACAGGTTCACTATGGATGAACCCTTTTCCACCAAACTGACCAGCTGTGAATGCTGCCCGCGTAAATGCGGGGTCAACCGGCTTGAAGAGCAGGTCGGGTTTTGCCGGATCCCAGCGGACATTCAAATTTCACAATCCTGCTTGCATTTTGGAGAAGAACCCCCCATTTCAGGCACAAGGGGTTCAGGCACCATATTTTTCGTTGGTTGCAACTTGCGCTGCGTATTTTGCCAGAATTTCCAGATCAGCCAGGAGTTTCATCAACACCCCATCCGTACGCTTACAGTCGATGAGCTTTCTTCCGAAATGCTTCGACTTCAGAGCGATGGGGCTCACAACGTTAACTTTGTTTCACCCTCTCATATGATCTTCCAAATGGCTGATGCCATTATTGAAGCGAAAAATAAAGGCCTGACTATTCCAATTGTATATAACTCCAATGGATATGATTCGGTTGACGCTTTACATCAGATCCGCGGGTTGGTTGACATTTACCTTCCGGATATCAAGTATCTGGACAACGTGCTTGGAAAGCGTTTATCTGGGGTAAGCGATTATACAGATGTTGTGATGGGCGTACTACAGGAAATGCTGGTTCAGGTGGGTCATCTTGAGATGGACGATAATGGCATCGCTACAAGCGGAATGCTGGTACGGCACCTGGTTTTACCGGGTTTCCTTGAGAACAGTAAAAAGTGCCTTCAGGCTCTGGCAGATTTATCTCCAGACACATTTGTCAGCATCATGTCGCAATACTCTCCTCAATTTAAGGCATGTGATTATCCACAGATCAACCGGACTCTTACAACGGCAGAATATGACGAGATCACTGATTTTGCCTTAGATCTGGGTCTGGAGAATGCTTTTGTTCAGGAACTGGCAAGCCAGGAAAACTACCTGCCGGATTTTACCCGTGAGAAGCCTTTCAATCCTAATTCATCCAATCAGGATTCTTCTTTACCCGATTGAACTGAATTCTTTTCATTTAATTTGCGGTTCGAGCCCCCAGACAATAAATAATATGAAGTATCCTCTTATCTCCACATCTAAGAGTGTAGAATAAATTTACTATGCGATTGGGTATGGTATGGAGGATTTCCTGAAATGACTATGCCAGGGCGATAAATTCACATATATAATGAAATTGGTCGGTTTTAGATACGGGGAATTGATTCGAGGATGTTATGGCTAAGAAAATAAAATCGAGACCACACAAGGCATCTTTGAAAAACAATATTGAAAATGGCGTTCAGATCAAGAAAACTAAACATAGCAATGGATTTACCAACAAAGAATATGAGAAGGAATTAAATCGACTGCAGATCGAGCTGGTGAAGTTACAGGGTTGGATCAAAGAGAGGGAATTGAAAGTCATTGTGATTTTCGAAGGCCGGGATGCAGCAGGTAAGGGGGGAGTGATCAAGCGCATCACCGAGATGTTGAATCCCAGGATTGTGAGGGTGGTTGCCCTTGCCACACCAACAGAACGCGAATTTAATCAGTGGTACTTCCAAAGATATGTGGCACATCTACCCGCAGCAGGCGAAATGGTGTTGTTCGACCGCAGCTGGTATAACCGTGCCGGAGTAGAGCGAGTGATGGGATTCTGCACCACTGAGCAAGCAGAGGATTTTTTTAGAAGCTGCCCCGAATTCGAACGCATGCTGATCCGATCGGGGATCATTTTGCTGAAGTATTATTTCTCAGTCAGCGATGAAGAGCAGGAAAAGCGTTTCCAGGCGCGCATCAATGATATTACCCGACGATGGAAGCTTAGCCCCATGGACCTGGCATCAAGATCAAAATGGGTGGAATATTCCAAGGCTAAGGATGAGATGTTTAGATATACGGATACTAAACAATCTCCCTGGTTTGTAGTGAACGCCGATGATAAAAAGAAAGCGCGTTTGAATTGCATCAGGCATTTATTGAGCATGATCCCGTATGAGGATTTGACACCAGAGCCAATCGTACTTCCCCCACGGCAAGTGGATGAGGGATACGTGCGGCCACCAATCACAGACCAGACTTTTATACCGGATTATTACAGCGGGCAGGAAAAATAACTCTCGTCTGGATTTTTCCCTTCGATGCATGCAAGTAGTAAAACCAGCATAATTCCAATGAATTGGAAATGAATAATCTTTTTATTATTACGCAGGAACGGGGATTAATTCCCGAGCAGGTTGGGGGGCAATGACCTGCTTTTTGTAAACGGGGTGCCGGAGAGCTGCCAGGTTCACCAGTAGACTGCCAAACCCACCAAAAGATAAGCCTGCCTCTTTGGCTGAAAGGCAAACGCTCGCATCGGGGCTGATATCGGCATTCGGGTTGATATCCAGCACGTAAAAAATCCCATCCCGTTCCCGGATATCCAATCGGGCATAATCCCGACAATCTGTCGCCTTATAAGCTGCGATGGCTACATTGACCAGGGTTTCGTTTTCTTCGGCAGTTAAGTCTGCTGGTAACCTAAGCTGTATAAGCTGGTAATCAGGCGATGCCGGCGAGAACTTGGAATCGTAAGTACATAATCGGTCAGTTTCATTGGGTATCGACGAGAAATCCATTTCGGCAATGGGAAACACATCCAGCTTTCTGTTCCCTACCACAGTCACGTGAAACTCGCGGCCCTCGATGAAATCTTCAACTAAAATGGGCTGTTGGAATGTCTCCAGGAGAGTTGCCACTCGTTCAGCTAATCCTTCTTGATTCTTCACAACGGCTTCATGCGTAATCCCTAAACTGCAGTGCTCGAAGACTGGCTTGACGATTGCCGGGAATTGTTCCCACGATCCCACATCTGGTGAGGTGAAAACTTTCCATCGAGGGGTAGGGATGTTCATTTTATCGAGACGCTTTTTGATCGCCTGTTTGTTCTGGCTTAGCTTCAATGCAGTGGAATTGGTCCCCGTGTAAGTGAATCCCAAATCTTCGAGTTGCCTGGCCACCATCGAGCTGCTCTTCGGCACCCCCGGGATTTCTTCGCACCAATTGAACACAATGTATTCTTTGGGATCGTATCCCGCCAGGATCGGTTCGATGGTCTCGCCATCCAGGCAAACACTTACCGTTGGATGTCCTTCTGTGGAAAGCTCTCTTTCGAAGTGCTGAACCAGCTTATCGATTTCGATTTTTTCGTCCGGGGGCCAGCACTGGTCCAAATTGTATAAAACAATGACGGGTGGATTGGAGCTGTATTGGTTATTGATCATCTACGAATATTTTATTTTCCTTGTCAGGCTGGATCTTTCACTTCTTTCGCCCACCCAAGATTTTTGATTCAAAATTTCTTTTCACTTGATGATGCAATTATCTCAATGAATTTTATGAAAAGAATTACAACACTATCGCAATATAACACTAATTGATTTTAGAATCAACACATTTGACTATTAATTTTGTTTGGATTATTTACATCACCAATTTTTCTTGCAACTTCTTTTTATATCCAGTTGAAATTTAGGAGGTACTTTTTTGATTCATTTTTCCCATAGTTACTATTACCTGATATTCCTGTCTATCATCGACCAGGGGAATGGAGGCGTCACTCAACCGCTTCCCATCCAGAACTATTTGCAGGACATTACGGGTCACATGCTGGGGATTGTTCACTTGGATGATGTATACGGAATCCCCAAATTTATAACGAATCTCAAATCCATTCCAGGCGGGCGGAATGACCGGATCTATGTGCAAGGAATCCCCAATTTTCTGGAAACCGAGAATAGCCTCTATGCCAAGACGATACATCCAGGCAGCTGAACCTGTATACCAGGTCCACCCACCACGGCGGATATAGGGCGCTGCGCTGTAAATATCTGCACAAACGACGTATGGCTCGACGCGGTAAACGGAAGCCTTTTCTTCAGTATCGGATTGAAATATGGGATTAAGCAGGGTAAAGAGAGAACCCGCTTGTTTTCCGTCACCCAGGGAGGTAAAAGCCCAGGCTGTCCAGGTGGCAGCATGCGTGTATTGCCCGCCATTCTCGCGAGTACCGGGAAGGTAGCCCTTGATATACCCTGGGTCGCGCGGAGTTTTATCGAAGGGAGGTGTAAATAGCAGCATCAGTCGATCCTCTGGACGCATTAATCGTTCCACTGCAGACTGCATGGCTAGGCGGTTGTGCTGTGAATTGCCAGCTCCGCTAAGTACAGCCCACGATTGGGCTATTGCATCGATCTTACATTCGGCATCTTGGATGGTTCCGAGAGGCATCCCGTCGTCAAAATAGGCTCGTCTGTACCAGGACCCATCCCAGGCGGATCGGTTGACTGCAGTAGCATATTCCTTGGCCAGGGATTTGTATCGCTGCCCTTTTTCGGGTACCCCATACAGTTCACAGATCTCAGCAAAACGCTTTAGTACATCGCAAAGGAACCAGGCCAGCCATACACTTTCTCCTTGCCCCTTTTCTCCGACTCGATTCAGTCCATCATTCCAGTCGCCGGTGCCGATGAGTGGCAGGCCATGCGAACCCTTGGTGGTACCTTTCTCAATGGCACGAAGGCAGTGCTCCATCAGGGAAAAGGGTTGTTCCGTCTGCGGGTATTCCCCATAACGCTCATCCTCTCCTTCTGCAAGAGGTGGGGCATGAAGAAATGGGATCTTTTCCTCCAGGATGCTCTTATCCGCGGTTCCTTCAACATACAATGCAGTAACATAGGGCAGCCATAAAGGGTCATCTGAAATACGGGTTCGCACCCCGCGTCCAGAAGGCAGATGCCACCAATGGAGTACATCACCTTCTTCGAATTGGCGTTGGGCGGCGTTGAGGATCTGGCTTCGA
>Ga0105152_10000210_pt1 | contig 15369 bp, 11 predicted proteins | sample LakBais05cmmetaG_FD_81534 | JGI IMG/M metagenome (GOLD analysis project Ga0105152, IMG submission 81534) | Lake sediment microbial communities from Lake Baikal, Russia to study Microbial Dark Matter (Phase II) - Lake Baikal sediment 0-5 cm | ecosystem: Environmental > Aquatic > Freshwater >...
GGTTGGATTTACCAGGCGGTTGGTGGTTTCGGTCATTCGATTATTCTTTCTTAATACTTTTTGGATTTACAGTCATTGAAAGCACCCTTTACGAAGCTATCTTATCATTTATTTTTTTGCGTGGTTCACGAAGTGCTCACAGCTTATCCTTAATATTGAACAATTGTCAACGCGGTAGTTTATTATGAACAACGATCGCTCCGGCTGCCAACACTAGCAATCCGGCAAATAACAAAGCCATCGGACGTGAGTCTTTCGGCAAGGCAGTCACCGGACGGATTAAGAATACCCTGGCGTTACCTTCATTCAGCTCCACTCCCTTGGGCAGTATACCGCGCTGGCGCATTAAATAGGCGGTAACCTCCCAATATTCCTGTGCCTGCAGGTAACCCGGATTCCACCAGGGCATGGTTTTAACCAAGTAATCGTGAAGTTCCTGACCATTCTTGAAGCGTGTGAAGGTGCCTGGGCCAAAGACAGGCGGGACAGTCTTAACTAACCCGAATCCTTCGCGGGGGTGGTTATTTCCATGGCAATCGGATTGCCAGCAGTTACTATCCTCTCCAAAACCTCCTTCCCGCCACTCATCTGTTAATCCCTGCCCACGGTCGCCATGACAGGCCATGCAGACCTGGTAAAAGACATAAGCCCCTTTATCTGCTTGCGACGGCTTACTTGGCATCACGGGAGGCGCCAGCCGGTCTACCGTTGGTGTCGGTCCCTGTCGAGAGCTCGGAGAGGGTAAGCGAAGAGTAGAGCAGGAGACTACCCCGAAAAACAATAGTAAAAACAACGTTAAGCCGATCAGCATTTTTTTTACTTGCACGCTGCTATTTTACCAACTAATCTCGATTCTCGACCCTCTAATCACGAATAATCCTTCCAGAATCCTATCACCAATCTTCACAGTTAAGGCTATAATTACGGGAATAAAATCCCTTGGAGGATACCTATGGCGAATGTCTATCCATCCCCTCATCCCCTGGTCGCCCATAAATTAAGCGTGCTGCGCGAAAAAGGTACCGAGCCTAAGAAATTTCGTGAATTGGTGCGAGAGATCGCTGCCCTGCTCACTTATGAGGCAACTGCGGATTTATTGGTTACTCCAAAGTCAGTCGAAACTCCCCTGGCAATTGCGGACGGTTTCACATTAATGGAGAAAGTTGGCCTGGTCCCAATCCTGAGAGCAGGCTTGGGCATGGTCGAGGGTGTCTGGGAATTAATACCCTCCGCTGAGGTATGGCATATCGGTCTTTATCGTGACGAGCGCACCTTAAAACCGGTCCAGTATTATAACAAGCTCCCTGTTGAACCGACCGTTTCTGTGTGTTTGATATTAGACCCCATGTTAGCGACAGGTGGTTCTGCAACGGCTACCACAGATATCTTAAAGAATTGGGGAGTTAAGAAAATCAAGTTTGTCGGAATTATTGGCGCTCCAGAAGGTATTAAATTAATGCAAACCCGCCACCCCGATGTGCCCATCCATCTGGCAGCCATCGATGTAAAGTTAAATGATCATGGATATATCTTGCCCGGTTTAGGTGATGCTGGAGACCGGCAGTTTGGAACTGGTTAATTACAACTACTACATAAGCAAACCGCCGAAAGTATTTTAAATAAACCTGAACCCTAAATGGCGGATTACTCCAGTGATTGGTCGTCTTGGAGTTGGTTTTTGTAAAATTACTTTCGACCAATCACAATAGCCAAAATTTAAGGATACAACAATACTAACCCCTATGCCCACAGAAAAATTCGGTCGTTACGAAATCAAACGTGAGATCGGTCGAGGAGGAATGGCGACAGTTTTCCATGCCTACGACCCGCGATTCGAGCGTGACGTAGCCATTAAAGTACTTCCCCACGCCTTCCTGCACGACCCTCAATTCAGAACCCGTTTCGAGCGCGAGGCGAAGACCATTGCCTTGTTGGAACACCCGGCAATCGTACCTGTGTACGATTTCGGTGAAGAAGATGGTCAACCTTACATTGTCATGCGCTATATGTCCGGTGGAAGCCTCTCCGATCGGTTGAAACAAAATCCCTTTTCATCCGAAGAGGCCTCGCAAGTCATTACACGCTTAGCGCCCGCCTTGGACGCAGCCCATGCGCGTGGTGTTATCCACCGTGATTTAAAGCCCGGCAACATTCTCTTTGACCAGTATGGGAATGCTTTCCTATCCGATTTTGGTATCGCCCGTATAATCCAAACCCCTGGAACCGCGACCCTCACGCAGGGCGCGATATTGGGCACTCCTGCTTATATGAGTCCAGAACAGGTCCAGGGAAATACCGACCTGGATGGGCGCAGCGATATTTATTCGTTGGGTATCATCTTGTTTGAGATGTTAACCGGCAACACACCCTACCAGTCGGATACTCCCGGTAAAATTATGATGATGCACTTGCTCGAGCAGGTGCCTCATATCCGGGATGTGAAAGCTGACATTCCTCCAGCTCTCGAGGCTGTCATTGAGAAAGCTCTGGCGAAGGATCCCGCCGACCGTTATGCCAATTCTTCCGAGATGGCAGCAGCGGTTGAAAGCGCAGTTAGCAGTTTGCCTGGAAAAACACGCGTGGCTCCTTCCAAATCCACCCGCATCGGGAAACCTCCTAAGCCATCCAAGACTGGACCGCAGACAAAACCAACCTATGTCTTGCCCGGTCGAGCCCCGCTTGTTCAACCTCAAGGGCATGGTATCCCAACCTGGGGTTGGATCTTAGGGGCACTTTTTCTGCTGGTTATCGGTGGTGGTGGGGTTATTGCGGGTGCAATATTTTATTTTAAAGGAAACATTCCGGGAATTTCGAAAGCAAGTACGCCTACCCCGATTGTACAGGTGATTCCGACTATTAAACCCACCGAACCATCTGTTCCAACTCCTTTACCCTCCAACACACCCCTTCCTACAACGAAGCCCACCGATACATCGACTCCTGAGATTTTACCTGTCTTCACCGATACTCCAGTGCCCACCGCTACAGAGACCGCCACTGAGTCATCCACTACCCCTCCCCTTCCAGTATCCCTCGGTGGAAGCGATAAGATCGCCTTTTTAAATGCCAATGATATCTGGGTAGTAAACGTCGATGGGAGCGATTTAGTACAGCTTACCAACGATGGAGCTGAGAAAAGCAACTTACAGTGGACGCCGGATGGAGAAAACGTGCTTTATATCAGCAAGAAATGTATAAAAATGGTAGGTTTTGAAAACAAGACCATCGACACGATCACCTGTTATAACGCCGCCCAATTCGTGGAAGCCTTTACCATCTCACCCAGTGGTACGAAAGTAGCCATCTCAATCGACCGCCAGCTCTACCTGGTGCCATATAACCTGGATACCCTCAGGAAGATCAGCAATCGCAACAACCTGATCCCCCTCTCGATCTGTTCCAATGTCGGTATGTATAATAACATCGCATATAAGGAAGTCCTTTGGTCAAAGAATGAGGATAACATTGCCGTAACCTTCCTGGGACCATCGGAAGGCAGGCAAGTGGACGAGATCCTGCGAACCAAGATTGGTAACTGCCCGGTAACACCGCCTATCCTGGATGAAATCCCAGCCGAACGCTTCAAAATGAGTGGGTACAATGAAAATCCGCGCATTTCGAGCTTTACCTGGAATGGGGATGACCTTTTTGCATTGAATAGCTACGTACGCAACGATGGTTTTGGATATCTCTATATTTACAATACATCCTCTAAACTCTTACAAAAGACTGACCAAACGATTGATTATGTGTTTCCAGTGGGAACTTGTTGTTATCGCGATCCGCGCTTTAGTTCCGATGGGTCTTATATGGCTTTTGCTTTTCAGGATATTAACCTGGGAACCAAAAATGTGATCCAACTATATTACGTAGCTCTCGGCGATTTCGGAACTGGCATCAAAATTAATCCATTGCCCTTGCCGGAGTATTTCTTCCAGAACCGGACTGAGAAACTCTGGCCGGCATTAAGACCTGCCAAACCATAAAACCGGTATGACAGCCCGGAAGCTGGCTTTCTCGAAGCACCAAGTAACGAAATGCCAACTTCCGGGTTTTGTTTTAAATTATTTTACTTTACATCCCTTATGAATCCGGTGATAAAAAAGCCACCGCCTGGCTTTTTTCATCATCCATAACCAGGTCAAGGTGATATCCCGGGCGGTAAGTGTTTACATCGATTAATTTCAAGCAAGTAGCCCGATCTTCTTCAATAGGTATAAACTCTTTTCCACAATTGGGAGTGTTATAAAAGAAATCGCGGTTAAATACCATTCCTGGTTGGTTGATGATCAGCGCCAGCGGGTAGATTTGAGCCTCCATCAGATCCTGGAAGAAGTGCGTCCCTAAGGATGGCTCCGGTGCAGAGCCAATCCCGGGTCCAGCTAATTCCACTAATGCAGCCGCATTATGGATATCTGCATAACCCACGTAAACCCCTAAATCTGTGTTGGCGGTTCCCCATCGCCCCGGACCGACACAAATGTAGGATTTCGCTTTTAACACTGCATTTAATTGACCAATAATCCGACCCAATTCATTACGGCATTGGATCGTTGGCAACTTATAATACGCTTCGGGCGAAACAAACAGCACATAACGGATATTCTGGACGTAACCCTGAGGAACCATATAATTCGTTGACAAAATAATCTCCTCGTGGGTAAGTTCAGCCGGCAAGCGGACAACTTTAGCAGCTTGCAAGTGACTCTGCGGACGGCATTGCAAGAGCGATATGATCACTTCCGGTTTAGGAGTGTTGGCATCCTGGATTTGAAAAGTAAACTCCATGTCGACCGCGCTATGATAATGCAGCTCCAAAATCCGTAACATCTTTGAAAATCGGCTGGCAAAAGGGGTTCGTCGCAGGCACTCACTGAATGTAATCGCCAGTTTCGGAATCTCCGCTTCCGGAATCCGGCTGCGCACAGGAGAGAAATATCCATCCTGTTCCATTTGGACGAGATACCGTAAGGGTACATAATCAGGCTTAAGCACTTGATGAATTGGAAGAGTCTTACATTTATTTTCTTGTAAATCGATTAAATCCACCTGTTGCTGGGAATAATGCCGGATTGCCTCAGGCGAATCGTCCGGTTGTAAATTCGGATGGCTGAGAGCGACCAAACGAGGAAAGTCATTCGCCATCCGGTCAACGGCGCGTGTGCCAAGACCCCATACCAGGCGTACGAAACCTTCCTCCCGCCGGATCTGGGGCGCCCAACGATACAGGTTATGGCTGAACGCCACCCCCGCGCCATGAGGCAGGTAATACCGACCAAAACGTTCCCCCTGCACAACCTGGATTAATACCGCCATACGTTCATCGTAATCCTGCAAACCCTTACTACGCCGGTATAACAATGCATCGGGCTTTAGGGTGCTGGCAAACGTGCGGGCTATGGCTCGCGTGAGAGCCCGCAAGTTCTCCTGGCGAGAACCCTGGTTTGGGCAGAAATAACTATCATACTTGCCAGCAAAGGATGTGCCGAAGTTATCTTCTAATTGACTGGAGGAGCGAACGATGATTGGCTGAAGCCCGATTAAATCGAGAATATCCTGGAGCTTCTCGAGGATATCCGGTGGAAATTCACCGGCCTGGAATTCTTCCTGTATTCGGACATAATCCGCTCGGATCTGGTCTTCAGGTTTATATTTTTCGTCATTCCAATGGGTAAGACCATTTGCAGACATGAACACATAAATTAAGTCGGAGCCCAGGAAATATGACTCGGGAACACAGATATGTTTCTTGAGGGAGTCATCTGCCACCTTTTCAAGGATCCGAGCCGCCAGGAGTAAGCCAGCCGCTTTTCCACCGATCTTCCCATATCCAATCTTATTTTTCCGAATTTGTATCAAGTCGGCGATGCTGAACCAATCCCTGGCAATATTTAGATAGGCTAACTGGTCGCTAATGATGCGACGTATCAGCACCACTTTTAACTCTTCCAGACGGTGATCCAGGGGTGCTCGTTCCTCGGCAGGCATCCTCTCAATTGCCATGGCTTGCTCAAATAACAATTCTTCGGGTGCCAGCTCGGGGTTAAAAGTTACCAGTTGGTCTTGGGTTTGTACGCTCTCAAAGGGTACAAAAAAGCCGGTCGGTTGTTGTTCTTCCACCCGGTTCCAGACCTGGATAGAACGAACATAGGTGCTCTGGATAATGGCGCCATATCCCCTCCCTTGATGAACATCACCGTCATCTACCATTTGCATCGCAAAATTACAACAAGCCGGGGTAGCATTCACACAGCCAATTCGACGCCGGCTTTCTGTGATGCATGTTTCAAGGGTGGTACCAATCGCAGTTAAGGCAGCGCTCTTACGGTCGACCCAGGCTATTAAGTTGATCCCCGAAGCCCTTTTACCCGCCGTTACATTGCCATCTTGTTGCGTAAAGGGAGTTTTATCCGGTTTAAAGGCATATACGGCTTTAACAGTCTTATCCATACGCCCCAGGTACTCTCCAATTTGGCGGACCAGGCTATAGGAGATATATTCACAGGCATCACAACGACCGCGTTGTAAAGCTTCCAGGGTTTGTTTATAATCGCCTATGAATTTCTTGTCCGCGCAGAAAGAAATGGCTTTCTCTACCATACTATCTGCCAGTCTTTGGTCCATCAATGTGGTGACCATCTTACACCTTCGTTAACTACTGGTTACCGTCTTTTTGTGCCCATTTCCGGAAAGTGCATCCTCCCAGAAAGGGAGAGGACGGTCGTACCCGCACAATTTCAGACCCGTCAGAGCTGCCGTGTTGAGATCCATGGCTCGTAAATCCTCGGTAGAGAGATCCACAGTGCGATTATGCCCGGAAAGCATGGTCAAGATCTTGACTTCCTCCGTGCAAGCGTGGATAAAGTTAGCCAGCCGTTTACCGCCTTCCATTGGATCGAGACGCGCCCGCAATTCCGGTTTGGAGCTGGTGATACCATAGGGGCAGTTGCCCTTCTGGCAGGCATAACAAACCCGGCAACCCATAGCTACTTCGGCCGCGCTGCCAAAACCACATGCGTCAGCACCGAGAGCCATCGCCTTAAAGGCATCCAGACCATTGCGGATGCCTCCCAGTGCGATCAGTTTTACTTTATGATGGACACCATGATCCTGGAGAGCCTTCACGGCTGGAGGGAGGCATGCGATGGTTGGGATGCCAACTCCTTGGGTAACAATATCCGGTGAGCAGCCAGTTCCCCCTACCATGCCATCGATGCTGATCGCATCTGCGCCAGCTTCGATGCAGGCAGACACATCGGCATATGGGCGGGAAGGCCCCAATTTGAAAAAGATGGGATATTGGTAGTTTGTGACATCCCGCAGGAAAGCCACCATATGCTTCATATCATCCAAAGTCTGCACATCATAATAACGGCAGGGGCTTAGCGCATCCGATCCAACCGGCACCCCGCGCACGCGTGAAACATCTTCGGTGACCTTTGCCCCTAAAAGGTGACCTCCCATACCCGGCTTAGCTCCCTGTCCGATCTTTACCTCCACTGCATCCCCACTGTTTAGATAATCTACTGAGACACCCCACCGCCCGGTGGACCACTGGATGATCAAATATCCACCCGGCTCCCACTTTTTGCGTGTCATATCCTTATCAGAATATCCACGCGACAGCCAGGCTTCTTCCGGCACCAACCCCCCCTCCCCGGTATTGGTGGCAATCCCACTCATGGCAGCCCCGATTGCCAGGGACATCTTGGCTTCCTTGGAGAGCGCCCCAAAGGACATGGCTGCCCACACAAAAGGAGCTTTCAGCCGGATCGGTTTCTCACACGTATTCTCGCCGATCACTACCTCCAGATCGCATTCTTCGCGGTATTTATCCAAGGGAGCCGGGCTCGCGATCTGACTGGGAACAACGGTAATCATATCAAAGTTGGGAGTTTGCCCATGGGTCCCAAAGCCGCGCAGGAGATATTCGCCAGTTTGAGCTTTATAATGCACCTCTTCAACGGTTGAGAAAGTCCAAGGGTAGCGGGTGATGTACTCCGGTTCAGCCGGATTGATCCGGATTGCATTCTCTGGGCAGAACTCAGCGCAAATCCGGCAACCCACGCAAGCATTGAAATTAACCACACTCATCTCACCCGTAGCAATATCGAGGGAAAAAACATTATGGGGGCACACTTCCGCGCAGGTAGCGCATTTCCCGGGCATCCTGGCATTTAAACACACTTCTTTATTGACACTCACACAAAAAGCGCCTATGACGGCCATGGTTTCCTCCTAGTTATAGAAAGGTTTTTCTGAGGCAGCTACGATCTTTTTAAACGTTTTCGGGTCTGCAACGATAGCGTATGCTTCGAAATAAGCACGCAGCTTGGAAATATCTATATCTGTCATCGGTTCTACCTTCGTATTATGACCGAGGCCTTCCCATTGACCACCTATATAGACGTTCCCCCGGATCAGGTAATTGGCGAAGTTTTTCCCGGAGTTACCTACTACGATAAAATCTCCTTTGAGCATATAAGTACCGGCCTCGTTTCCTACATCCCCGCAGACAATGATCGTTGCACCCTTGTTCATCGTGGCGGTAAAATCTCCGGCGTTACCCCTGATGATGACCGTGCCACCGTAACAATATTGGGCAGCCCCATATAAAGCGTTCCCCTCTACGATCACGGTTCCGTTAGTCATATTATCCGCCAGGTATTTTCCTACATCCTGGGAAGCTTTAATAGTAGCCCCGGCATTCAACACCCCCAGGTAATCACCCGCTGAACTCCGTATGACCACCTCACCATGCTTCAAACCTGCCGCCAAACCACTGATATGACTAGCATTTTTGATTGATATGGTCGTACCGTTCAATCCTGTTCGTAACGCGCTATTGACTGTCTTCAAGTCTTTCGTTTTCGCATCGATCGATTTCATTGTTTACCTCCTTGTGATCAACATCCTGTGCAACCACTGCGGACTGCCTCGGGGGAGCCAGAACGAATTGGGGTCCGGTATAAACGAATAAATTGTTGAACAGCATCTTTTCGCTTGAGCGGATCTGCGAGTGCATCCAGCATCAGGATCTCTAAAGATTTAAATGCCTGGGCTCTCTCCCGACGGTCCTTTTCCGCGGCTGCAGCTTCCAAGGCTTCTACATCAACGCGATGGGATGTTTCCAGAAGGTTGAGCTGGACAGCGTTGCGCGCAAACACATCCCCTATGCGTGAGCGGATGATCAGGGTTGAATTGCCTTCCGGAGCGCCTAAAGATCCAATCGCCAGGTCAGCCGATTCGCCCAGGTAATCATCACAGCTACCACAACCTGGACGGGTAAAACTCTCGGCTTGCTGGCGTGGGATGGTACGTACGCTGCCATCCCACAAGACTACCCGCATCCAGGTCCGGTCAGGAGATATTTCCAGGCGTTTCACCTGATCGCGCACCACATCCATGCGCTTAATCAACACTTCTTCGATCACTTCCGGTTTATAAATTCCCATGCAGAAAATTGCGACTGTTAGCCGGATGGCATCCTGGTATGGATGTAAGAGTGGATTGGTTGACATCCTCAATTTCCTGACTGCCTGTGCAGAGCAAGGTGTGGCAAAAATGGCAATATTTTCCATACCGCGCTCGAAGACCGCCTCATTGAGCGCATTGAATACAGGCGCCCATAGGTATTGTGGTCCCACGTTATCCACAATTTCCTCGACAGTATTCGCCACCCGGGCAACCGGTTTTAATTCCCAGGGATCCATGTCCAGCATCACCACGCCATCCAACAATCCTACACTTCGTCCGGCTGCCAGGATCGCCCGGATTACGTCGTTGGGTGCACCCGATTTGATCGGTCCGCGCGCATTAGCAGCCAGGATCACTTTCGCTTCGATAGGTGCCCATTTCGCCAGGCGCGGGCAAGCCTCCTCGCAAAATTTTTGACAAAAAGAGCAACTGTCCAACGGACCTTTCGAGTAACCGACGGTCTTGATCCGTTTTTCTACAACTGGATGATCTCCGCCCTCCCATGTCAACACTTGCTTGGAACAGGTTGCCACGCATAAGCCGCATCCTGCGCAGTTATCAAGCGACCAGACCTCAGCTTCTAAACGTTTCACCATACATTCCTCCTTGTAAATAATTCCCCTATGATAATCATAGACATTCCTTTAATTTATTGAAGAGACGACTGGAGTACTATTTCTTCTACGAATTTAGTCACTGCCTGGGCAAACTTAAGCCCATCATCTGCAGTTAAGAACTCCAAATGCAGGCGGTCAGGGTTAATCCCATGCTGTTGTAATTCCTTCTTCAACACCTCTACTCGTTCGCGTGCATACAGGTTACCAGTACCATAATGACACTCACCTGGAGGACAGGCGCCCAGAAAGACGCCCTGCGCCCGATTTAAGAAAGCCCATAGGATGTGATATGGGTCAAATCGCGCTGAGCAGTTCATGCGCAGGATACGTACATTGGCTGGATAAGTTAATCGGCGCGCTCCTGCCATATCTGCGGCGGCATAGGCACTCCATTCGCACGCCAGGGCCAATATATTGGGTACGATCTCATCCGAAGGTGTCCGAGATTGGAGAACGGCACTAATCTGAGCTGGTATTTCGATGTTGTCCCAACCCGGTAAGGTGATCGCTTTAACAGGACAGACCACCACACAATTTCCACAACCAATACAGCGGAATTCATCCACTTCCGAGAGGGAGAGTAATCCGTCCCGTTTCTCAAGCCGAACCGCCGAGGTTGGACATACCCGGGCGCAATTACCGCATCCCGTACAGAGACTGGAGTTAATCTCCGCCACCGGCATCTCAAGGCTGACCTTCTCCTGGCCTAAAAAGCGGTTTATTCGCGAGCTGGTTAGATACGCCTGGAATAACGCTTCAGCAGTGTCGGCTGGTTGCTGAGCGCTACCCAACACGTAGATACCGGCATCTAAGTACCGACCCGGTCGCAAACGGATGCGCGGCTCAGCCAGAAAACCCGCTTCGTCGTGAGGCAATGATAAAAGCGCGGCGACCGTAGGTGTATTGTCTTGCGGGATTAAAGGCATACTGAGAACCACCCGGTCGAACTCAACCCGCACGGGTTCCCCTGTCAAGGAATCCACCACATCCACAGTCGTATCGCCGATCACCGGCGGGGTTTCTTTTCTATAACGGAAAAAAGTTACCCCCACCTTGCGCGCCTCGATAAAATCGCCCTCATAAGCTTCCCCAATTCCACCCAGGTAGAGATCGCGGAAGAGAATAGTAATATTCGCATCCGGGTTAAGGCGTTTTACTTGAATCGCCTGCCGGATACCGATATTACAACACACTCTAGAACAATGTTCGCGTTGAGATGGTTCAGCGCACAATATAAATACGATATTATGGATACCAGGCTCTTCCCGGGTGAGAGTCAAATCGTCCAGCTCCCGCTCGAATTCAGCCTGGGTCTTTACCCGGCTTCGGTCAAACCATTGGTCTGATCCAAGGCTCTTGGGTTGCGCCGTATTCGATACAACAATCACCCCTACAGCATAAGCCGTAGTCTGGTCGCCGTGTTGTACTTTGATCTCATAATCACCCGGATGTCCCGTAACTTCCACCAGGTGTCCATTAAATAGAACGTCAATCAAGGGGTTTCTTAAAACTAACTGGCTTTTTTCTTCAATTAATACCCGGGTACGTTCTTGTAGATCAGGAGCCACACCACCTAATTGGTTCGATCGTTCAACCAACACCACTCGCATACCAGCATCCGCAGTTGCCAACGCAACTGTAAGCGCGCTTAATCCGCTTCCGACCACCAGAGCTGATTTTACGAGTCGACCTGTATGCGGTTTAGGCGCGGTTGTCGTTGCTAACCGGGCGACCCCCATGTCCACTAATGCCATCGCCTTACCTAAGATCGCTCCGGCTTGGAGCGCATGCACATAGGCGCATTGCTCACGAATATCGACAATGTTTATATACGCCGGATCCAGATCGCTGCTTTGGATGGTCCGGCGGAACAGGTTTTCCACTAACCGGGGGGAGCATCCCGCAATCAACACCCGCTCCAATCCGTGGGCACGGGTGGCCTCCTTGATGCGCGCCTGTCCATCCTTACTGCATGGGTAAGCATCGTGAGTTGCGTACACTACTTCAGAAATTTGGCTTACTCGCTCGCGCAAGGCTTCGGTGTCTATAATCGAGCTAATTTTCACACCGCAATCACAGATAAAAACACCTACTCGAGGCGATTTGGCGATCTCATCACTCATACTATTATGCCTCCTCCCCACTCGAGCTGCCAGATAACAGGGCAGGAACGTCTTCGACGAAATTCGGATGTAAATCTAATTCACTCCCCACCCGGTAATAACCCAGCCGGTAAGCCGACTCTGAAGGCGAGATATATCGTAATCCTATGACACTGGTAAATTTAAATGCTCCTGTTGGGCAAATAAGCACGCACGTGCCACAACCGATACAGCGTGACGAAGCCACCTGGAAGGGAGTGCTGACCTTCTTGGCGATGCCACGTTGTATCACACTGATCGCGCTGACACCTACAATTTCTTTACAGGCTCGCACACATAATCCGCATAACATACAAGCATTTTCTTCCGGTAACTTAAACCGCACTTCTTTGACTCCCAGCTCTTCTCCCAATGCCAGGATTTCCGGCGTGTTATAAGAACCTGCCAGGATCAGCTCGGCAGTCATTCGGCGGCTGCGTTTTACTACCTCACTATCCGTATTAACCACTGCCCCTTCCTCGCAGGGGTGAACGCATGATGCCACCAACCGGCTTCTTCCTCCCGTGACCAATTCTACAACGCATAACCGGCAGGCACCATAAGGCTCCAGGGCAGGATGGAAACATAACGTTGGAATATGGATGCTATGCTCCCGGCAGGCTTCTAATAGACTGCGACCCTCATGAACTTCAAGGGATTTCCCATTGATGGTTAATTGGATCATTTTCACCTCACTGGACAAGGATCGCTTTGAACTTACACATATTCATGCACACACCGCACCGCGTACACAGATCGGTATTAATACTGTGCACTTCTTTTCTAGCCCCACTGATGGCATTGTTCGTGCAGTTTCGCAGGCATACCATACAACCCGTACATTTTTCAGGTATCACGCGGTATGTGATTAATCCTTTACACACTTTGGCAAGGCAGGTCTTGTCATAGATATGAGCTTCGTACTCATCCCGAAAGTAACGGATGGTCGATAACACTGGGTTAGGGGCAGTTTGCCCCAACCCACATAAGGAGCTCCGTCGGATATCCTCGCCCAGCTCCAGCAGGTAATCTACATCGCCAGGTTGACCTTTTCCAGCACAGATGCGTTCCAGTGTCCCCAGCATCGCTTTTGTCCCAATCCGGCATGGCACACACTTGCCACATGATTCTTCTTGAACGAAAGTCATAAAATATCGAGCAAAATCGACCATGCAGGTATCTTCATCGGTGACCACCATCCCCCCTGAACCCATGATGGCGCCTAAGGCTGTCAATGATTCATAATCAATATGGACATCCAGGTGCTCCGCCGGAATACAGCCACCTGATGGACCTCCAATCTGGACAGCCTTGATCTGTTTACCATTCGGAATTCCTCCACCCACGTCGTAAATGACTTCCCGTAAAGAAATACCCATAGGCACCTCGACCAATCCGGTGTTATTGATCTTCCCAACTACAGAGAAGATCTTAGTGCCTTTCGATTTTTCAGTTCCGATTTTGGCATATTCCTGGCTACCCATGTTAAGAATGATGGGCACGTTTGCCCAGGTTTCTACATTGTTTATATTGGTAGGTTTTCCCCACAGGCCAGATTCCGTTGGATAAGGCGGACGTGGGTGCGGCTCACCGATCCGTCCCTCGATTGAAGCCAATAAAGCCGTTTCCTCTCCGCAAACAAACGCCCCAGCCCCCAGCCGTACACTTAGATTGAAATCAATCCCACTACCCAGGATATCTATTCCTAACAGACCAGTTTCTTCAGCTTGCCGGATTGCGTTTCTGAGATTCTCTACAGCTAATGGATATTCTGTGCGAATATATACAAAGCCTTGGTTCACCCCAATCGCATACGCCCCAATCACCATTCCCTCGATCATCAGGTGAGGGTTTCCTTCGACCACCGAACGGTCCATGAAAGCACCAGGATCACCCTCATCGCCGTTGCAAATAATGTATCCCGTTCCAACTTTTTGGACATTTTTCCTACATAACTCCCATTTTAAGCCAGCTGGAAAACCTGCTCCACCACGCCCCCTCAAACCAGAAGCCTTAATTTCACTAATTACCTGTTCTGGCGTCATGCCGATCAGTACTTTTTTAAGCGCCTTATAACCTCCCAACGCCACATAATCCTCGATCTGGGTTGGATCGATCTTTCCGTTCATATCCAGCACTAAACGCTTTTGCTTTTGGTAAAAAGGCAAGTCTGGCTCTCTATGGATATGTTCTCCAGTCTGGGGATCTGTGTACAGGAAATCTTCAATAATTTCGCCATTTTTCAGGGTGCGTTGCACAATATCAGAGAGGTGTTCTGGCATAACTCTCTGGTAAGAGATACGTTGTGGGTAAATGGTTATCAATGGTCCACATTCACAAAAACCTGGACACCCCGTGCCAATCACCTCAATTGGAGTGTCCAGTTTTGCATTCTGGATTTCCTTGCGCAAACCTGCCAGGACCTTTTGACTGCCAAGGGCGCGGCATCCGGTACCATCACATACCCTTAAGCATGGTTTATCCCCATCCCATCCTGCTTCCAGGTTTGCCTGCCAGGCTTGGAACTCTTGAATCGATTGTAGCCTGCTCATTTTTCAACCTCCGCCCTCAGCACACTCTTCAAGAGTTGATCAGCTTTTTGGGATGTCATCTGACCAGAGTACTCGCCATCGGTGACGACGATAGGTCCGAGTGCGCAAGCTCCCAGGCAGTTGACCGTTTCCAGGGTAAATAACCGATCCCGGGTTGTGTTACCTGCTTTTATTCCGAGTTTAGCTTCCAACCTATCCAACACTTGTGGGCTTCCCCGCACATGACAGGCTGTCCCCATACATACATGCAGGCAATGTTTACCCTTCGGTTTTAAACTAAAAGCATTATAGAATGTAGCCACACTATAGGCTTGTGATAATGGCACCCCCAACCGCTCACTGGCCAGGATTAGAGCCTCGGGCGGTAAATAACGAAAACGTTCTTGTATTTCCTCCAGGGCAGATATCAACGAACCATCACCCATTGCGACCCGGTTGATGATTTCGTTTATCTCTTGCACGGAAATCTGCATAAGCACTCTCCTTGTTGATGCAGAATGCATGGATTTCTGTAGCGAATATCCAATCGACAACTACCCGCCATCGACTGGAATTTGTTAATGTCCTATTTTTTACAGTTTA
>Ga0105152_10000211_pt1 | contig 15342 bp, 10 predicted proteins | sample LakBais05cmmetaG_FD_81534 | JGI IMG/M metagenome (GOLD analysis project Ga0105152, IMG submission 81534) | Lake sediment microbial communities from Lake Baikal, Russia to study Microbial Dark Matter (Phase II) - Lake Baikal sediment 0-5 cm | ecosystem: Environmental > Aquatic > Freshwater >...
CGCATATTGGAACGGACCTATTCCGCCTACCACCTGCGCCACCGTCAGCTGCAGGTGAAATTGGCCAAGCCCTATTCCCTCCAGGCCCGCGTGGCCATCGACGGCAAACATTGGCAGGAATTCCAGCTTAAGGAGAGCGCCACGCTGCAATTCCGGGTCGACCCCAAGCGCGTCAATCGTGACTGCGACATGGTTACCATCTCGTTTTCACAGCCGGTAAACGTGGCTGAGATTTCACTCTGCAAACAAAAATCAATCATGAGTAAAAAGAATATGCATTAAAAACAAAATAACAAATGAACCCAGCCGAAGAAAATAAAGAAAATGGAACTGAACGGATTGCCGTCATACTTCCCGCTTATAATGAGGAACAAACCATAAGGGATACCATACTGGAGTTTCACCGAGCTCTCCCTGAGGCATCGCTTTATGTCATCAACAACAATTCAAATGACAAGACGGCCGCAATCTCCCGAGATACTCTTCATGAGCTCCGTGTCAGCGGTGCGGTGATCGAAGAATCGCGGCAGGGCAAGGGCAACGCCTTGCGTCGCGCTTTTCAGGATATTGAAGCAGACATCTATTTGCTCGCCGACGCAGACATGACCTATCCCAGCGAACAGGCTTGGGAGCTTCTGACACCGATCCGAGATGACAAGGCGGACATGGTTGTCGGTGAACGGTTTTCCAATGGCCAATTCGCCAATCAAAACAAACGGCCGTTCCATAACTTTGGCAACCGCCTGATTCAAGGAACTGTTAACATGCTTTTTGCCAGCAAACTGACCGATGTCATGAGCGGCTATCGCGCCTTTAGCCGACGGTTCGTCAAAAACTATCCAATATTGGTCGAAGGGTTTCAGATCGAAACAGACATGACTCTACACGCTCTGCACTATCGTTTCCGCATCCTGGAAATTCCCGTCGCCTATCGCGATCGTCCAGTGGGCAGTTCATCCAAGCTGCATACATTTTCGGACGGGGCAAAGGTCATTTTCACCATCGCCCAGATCCTTCGCTATTATCGCCCATTGTTTTTCTTCTCACTTCTGACCGCCTTGTCCGCCGGCTGCGGCTTGTGGGCAGCGATCCCGGTATTCAGGGATTGGATTGAAACCCGCTTCATTTCTCATGTGCCGCTCGCCATTCTCGCTGCTGCGCTTGAAATGGTGGCCACCATGCTGTTTGGCATCGGGTTGATGCTCGATTCGCAAACATACTACCAGAAGCTTGTTTATGAGTTGCACTTGCTGGAGCAGGAACGACCCGGAACTTCGTCATCCGCTTCGAATTCAAAGTGATCCAGCCCGCCGATTCTGCCCGCTGGGATGTAAGGAATTTCTGGATTAGACAACATCCCCGACCCTCTCATTTGCTTTGATTAAAAATCAAATGAACCGTCGGCGAAAACTTTCCTGCCTGCAAATATCGTAAGCAAAACTTTTGCCCGGCTGATCTGGGCAACCGGGATCTGGAACAGGTTCCTGTCCAGCACGATCAGGTCGGCCGCCTTGCCGACGGTGATCGACCCGGTTGTTTTTTCAAGGAAATTCGCGTAGGCGCCGTTGATGGTAAAGCTTTCGATCATCTGTTCCAGCGTGACCTTTTCCGCGGGCCATAAAACCTGGTCGGCACCGGTTTCCTTGAGGTCGGAACGGGTCATGCCGATCTGGATCGCCCGCAGCGGGTCGCAGGGAATGGTCACCGGGTAATCGCTGGATGAGGCGACCTTGACGCCCGCCTTGAAGAAGCTTTCCATGGGGTACTCGGCATCGGCGCGTTCCTGCCCGAGATACGGCACCTGAATGTTGCGGTAGTAATCGTCTTTCATGAACCAATAGGGCTGGGGAAGCGCGACGACTCCCAATTCCCGGAAGCGGTCAATATCCGCGGGAGCTACCAATTGCAGGTGGGTGATCATGTGGCGCGCGTCGCGTTTGCCGTTCGCTTTTTCCGCGTAGGTCAGGGCGTCCAGCGTGGCGCCGGTGGCGGCGTCGCCGATGGAGTGCACGTGGATCTGGAATTTATTGCGGTCCAGTTCCGCGCAGATATTGTCCAGTTCTTCGACCTTGCAGAGCAGGGCGCCCCGGAAACCGGGAATATGCTTGTATGGTTCCAACAAATATGCGGTGCTCCCTTCCACGACCCCGTCCACGAAAAGTTTGACCGCATTGGTCTGGAACAGGATCCCCTGGTTCTGCCGGCGCTCCGCGATGAACTGCGCCACCTGCCCCAGCCCTTTTTCCGGGTCCGCGTACAGCGATGCACGGAAACGCATGGCCAGGCGGTTTTCCTTTTCTAGGTTTTTGTAGGCGGCAATCTCGCTGCTGCCCGCGTCCAGGGAAGAGTCGTGGACGGTGGTGATGCCGAAGGCGGCGGCCATCTTTTGATACGCCAGGAGTCCTTTCATCAGATCCTGCGTACCGATATCAGGGAAGATCCCGGCGACCAGGTCCGCCGCGCTTTCCCGCAGGGTGCCGGTGGGTTCGCCGGTTTTGGCGTCGCGCTCGATCACTCCCCCGCTGGGGTCGGCCGTCTTCCTGGAAATGCCGGCAAGCTCCAGGGTCTTGGAATTCACCCACTTGGAATGGCCGTCTTCCGAGGATAGGACAGCGGGTATATGGCTGACGACCTGGTCGATGATCTTTTTGTCGGGCCCGGTCTTGCCGAACAGGGGATTGCGCCAGCCGCGGCCCCGGATGAACTTGGCGTCGGGATGGGCTTGCAGGTACTCGCGGATCGCTTTTTGGTATTCGCTGATTTCTTTGCAATCATTCAAATTGATTTCATAGAACTGTTTGAAGGCGCTGATGGCGTGGCAGTGGCTGTCGATGAACCCGGGCAGGACCAGTTTCCCGCCAAGGTCGATCACCTTGGTCTTGGAGCCGACAAATTTCTCGATGCCGGCAGCGGTTCCCACATAGACGAATTTGCCGTCCCGGACGGCCAGCGCCTGTGCCCGGGGCTGCACACGATCCACGGAATAAATATAACCATTTTTCAGGACCAGGTCAGCATGAACCGCATTCCGTTTCTTACAGGCCGGGAAAGATCCAATGGCCAGAACGACTGCCAAGAAAAAATAAATGAATTTCAGCCGTGTTTTTTTCATTTGTTTATAATTTCCTCGATTTTGAATTTTGAATTCTTCACGGGGGCATCTTAGGGAATTGCCGGGAGCAAGTCAAGCTTCGACACGATGCTGTGGAGGGAAAGGGCAAACGGAGGGAGTAGGATGAGTGATTCGCTTCGCTCATCACAGTTCCCTTTCCCTCCTAGGTTAATTTCGGTGAGTTGAATCGGAGGGAAAGGGATTGATTCGCGGCTGCTGCCGCTCACCCTCCGGGCCGCTCGCTGCGCTCGCGGTCCAAATTTGCATTTTGCAAATTTGTCGAACCCCTGGTGCCCGTAAAGGGGCAACGATTTTCAAGCCTAACAAAAAACAGGCCTGAAAACCCTGAAGCCATATGCGTTTGGGCGTTTCGAGCACTTTTTAGTGAGTGATATTTCATAAATTTTTGGCCCATTTTACCCGCACAATCACAGCACATCATTCGGTTGCTTCCCGGCAGTCAAAACGGGAAGATCGATCATGTAAAGATTTGGTAAATAGGGTTCATCGGTTGGCGGCTGCAGTTCAATCCCCTTAACAGGCGTCACCGCCCCTGCATGAAGGATCATAATAGGGACGACTCATGAACGTGCTTGATGCGCCAGCGGTCGCCTTGCTTGAGCAACACGAAGGTGAATGAATTGTGGACGACCATGGGCTCCCCGGACGTGGCCTTACCTGTTCCCTTGAAGGCACCCGTGGCGACGGCGACGCCGGGACTGAGAAGGTTCACGTTGCACTTCTCCAAATCGAATGTGATCTTCGCCACCTGTTGGAAGAAGCCCTCGGCGAAAGCCACGAAGCTTTTCCAGTTGTACATCTCCTTGTCCTCGAAAATGGTCAGATCCTCGCCCACAGCGAAGAACGCCAGGAACTTGCTCAGTTCGTGTCGCTCCACGGTCTTGAAGTACTCAGCGAACATCTGGCGTACCTCCTCGTCAGCCCTGCCAAGATTGGCTGCGGGAGCAACGGCTTTCGGGGGTTGAGTCGCTTGGGCGAAAGCCGGGACAGATGTGACCAAAATGAGCCCGACCCCAATTACGAGTTGGAAGATCATTCGAGTCTTCATAATACCCCCCTTTCACAAACTACGGTTGACTTGCTGCGGTTTCGTCTTTCCGAATGCGTTGCTCCCGACATTGTCAGCAGATCATTCTCTCTTTTTTCAAGTATAGGTTTGGACTTTTTGTTTGTCAAGAAAACATCAAGACTAAAAAAATGCAGCCGACGATTGGTTCTGCTTTCACCTTGCAAAAAAACATTGACTTAGCTATCATCTGATCAATGTTTCGGGGGGGCAAGGAGAGAGAAAATGAAGGAAAAAGCCAACATTCCAACCTTGGTCTGCCTATTGATCCTGTCCACCACCGTGGTCGGGCAAAATCTTCCTAAGGAATTCAAATCGACTGCCGACGCCGCGGCGATAATCATGAGCGGTGATGCTCGTTTCACAATGCTCACGCCGCGGGTCGTGCGCATGGAATGGAGCCCGGATGGGCAATTCGAGGACCGCGCCTCCCTGGTCTTCGTCAACCGCTCCCTGCCCGTGCCGGAGTTCCGAAAGAGCGAAAAGGGAGGCTGGCTGGAGATTAGGACCGCCGAACTAACACTGCACTATAAGCTGGGCAGCGGCCGCTTCACCCGGGACAACCTGAATGGGTCGTTTTTTATCCAGGGTAAAAAGCGGATTTGGGTGCCGGGCCTTGAGAACAATGGCAACCTGAAGGGCACGATTCGAACCCTGGACATGACCGATGGCGAGTTCCACATAGTCGATGATTCGGGGAAGCATGGTTCACCTATCGAACTGGAACCAGGTTTGCTTTCCCGTGACGGCTGGTGCTTGATCGATGATACAGACCGGCCGCTCTTCGACGCTTCCGACTGGCCCTGGGTCACGGCCCGGCCGCAGAAACCGCACCAGGACTTCTACTTTTTCGGCCATGGCCTCGATTTCAAGCAGGCCTTGCGCGATTTCACCCTGTTGGCAGGCCCCATCGCCCTGCCGCCGCGCTGGGCCTTCGGTTACTGGAATTCCCGCTATTGGTCCTACAGCGATGCCGAGCTGCGGGAGCTTGTGGAGCGCTTCGAGGCGCTGAACCTGCCCTTGGATGTTCAGGTGATCGACATGGATTGGCACCTGACCTCCAACCCGGAGTTCTTCCAGGACGGCAAGCGCATCAAGGACCAGGCGGGGGTGCCCATCGGCTGGACCGGTTTTACATGGAACCGGAATTTTTTCCCCGATCCCGACGACCTCCTCGCCTGGCTGGAAGGGAAGGGGATCAAGACCTGCCTGAACCTGCACCCGGCATCGGGCATCCAGCCCCACGAGGAGAAATACCCCGAGATGGCGCGGGCCATGGGCATCGATCCGGCCAGCAAGCGCTACGTCCCCTTCGACATCACCGACAAAAAATATGCCCAGCACTACTTCGACCTGGTCCTCCATCCCATGGAAAAGGCGGGCATCGATTTTTGGTGGCTCGACTGGCAGCAATGGAGCACCACGGCCATCCAGGGCGTCAATCCCACCTTTTACCTGAACTACGTCCATTTCAGCGACATGGAGCGCCAGGGCAAGCGGCCCCTCATCTACCACCGCTGGGGCGGGCTGGGAAATCACCGCTACCAGATCGGCTTTTCGGGCGATACGCGCATCTCCTGGGCCACCCTGAATTATCAGCCCTATTTTACTGCCACGGCCAGCAACGTCGGCTTCGGCTACTGGGGGCACGACATCGGCGGTTTCGACGCGGGCGACGCCGAGCAAAACAACCCCGAGCTCTTCACTCGCTGGTTCCAGTGGGGAGTGTTCAGCCCGATACTGAAAACCCACTCCGCATGCGATCCCCGCCAGAAGAGAAACCCGTGGGAATTCGATGCCGAAACCTTGTTCAGAATCAAGGAACTGCTTGAATTGCGCTACAGCATGATACCCTACATCTACAACGCAGCCCGCATTGCCTACGAAACCGGAATCTCACTTCTTCGCCCGCTCTATTATGAGCATGCGGTCCGCGAGGAGGCTTATAGTTTCCCGAACGAGTACTATTTCGGTCCGGACATGATCGTTTCACCCATCACATCTCCCATGGAAAAGGATTCGCTGCTGGCCACCCAGAAGTTGTGGCTCCCCCCTGGCGAGTGGTACGAATGGGCGACCGGGACGCTCTTGGCCGGTGACAGGGTGGTGGAGCGGCCTTTTACGATCAACGAGATCCCCGTCTATGTGCGCGGCGGCGCCATTATCCCGATGCAGCAGGCAATGAAAAACACCTCGGAGAAGGCCGTGGATCCGCTCATCCTGAAGGTTTTCCCTGGGAAGGACACCATGGTGAAGATATACGAGGACGAGGGCAACAACCTCGGATTCAAACATGGGCTTTTCTCCCATATGCCGGTGCAATCACAGCGCCAGGGCAACCGCCAGACGATCCTCATCGGGCCGGTATCGGGGAGCTTCCCCGGCCAACTGCCGGCGCGGTCCTATGCGCTGCACCTGGTGCGCTGTCTCCCCCCGAAGGAGGTGACGGTCAACGGCGTTTCCTGGTCCTACTCAGAAAAACCCGCGCACGGCACCTGGAATTACAATGGCCAGGAGCTGACCGTCGTCATTCAGATCCCGCCGCAGCCGCTGGCCGAACCGCTGGCCGTCGAGATCGTCCATGACGACGCTGACGCCACCTGCCTGAATGGTGTGGCCGGCGCCCAGAAGAAACTCTTCACCTTCGCCAAGTTCCTTTCCACCTGCTTCTACTTCTTCCAGGACGACATCTGGAACGACGGGCTCTATTCCAGCAATTGGGTAGTGCGCACGGCGGAGACAGGTTACGTCATATCGCGAAAGCCGCAGGCAATCATGGCGGAACTGGAAAGCCTCGACACCAACCTGCCGAAGATCATCGCCCTGGTCGAGGTCGATATGACCAGGCTGTCGGTGAAAAGCGACGCGAAAAGCAATGTGGACAAGGCCATCCAGAAGTATCTCGGAAAAGCCGATGCCCAAAGCCTTTATCTGCCGTACCTAAGACTGTTGCAGAGCATCGGCCAGCCGTGGGCGGAAGCGGCTCAGGGAAGAAACTACCAGTTGCCACGAAAGTAAAGCTGAGAAATCCGAGCAGGGAATAATGACGTTGAATAATGATGGCATTGATTTTACCCTGTTGGGATCCAAGTTAAAACGGGGCAACCGGTTAATTGGTTCTTCCGTCTTCATTGACATTTCAGATAATTACTCTCAAAATACAAGCATAGGGAAAATTGATTTCCCTATCAGTTTCTATCGAGAAACGGAGAGACAACGGCAGGGCACCTGGTCGCCAACTGTTTCCAGGTTCATGATACACTGCGCGATTCAAGGTGCAAGAATTCATTAAGGAGAATAAACCATGAAATTGATTCCATCAACAGTAAGAACTCGCCTGATTTTCAGTGTTGCGGTTCTGTTCGCAGGATTGGCGTCCGCGCAAACCGAGCGGTCTTCCTCACTGGACACGGCCCAACGCAAACAGATTGACAACATAGCGCAGCAATCGCTTGCCGATACCGGCGTGCCCAGTGTGTCCCTTGCTATCGTTTTGGATGGAAAGATTGCATACACCCAGGCCTATGGGAAGGCGCGACTGGATCCCGTGTTGGTCGCGCGGCTGGAGATGCGTTATAGCGTGGGCTCCATCAGCAAGCAGTTCACCGCCGCAGCCATCCTGCTTTTGGCCGAAGAGGGTAAGTTGTCGCTGGACGATCCCGTTTCGCGGTTTGTCCCCGATCTCACCCGGGCCAACGAAGTGACCATCCGTCAGTTGCTTTCTCACACATCAGGTTACCAGGACTATTGGCCGCAGGACTACGTGCCTCCATTCATGCTTCAGGCGACTACAGCTCAGCAGATACTCGACCTATGGGCCCACAAGCCGCTGGATTTTGAGCCAGGGACTCGCTGGCAGTACAGCAACACCAACTTCGTCATCGCCGGCCTGATCGTTGAGAAGGCGAGTGGTATGCCACTTATCCAATTTCTCCAGGAGAAGATATTCACGCCTCTGGGCATGAGCAGCATCACGAACGTGGACCAGGAGCGCTTGACCGAAAGCGACCCCACCGGCTACCGCCGTTTCGCCCTGGGTCCGCCTCGGGTCGCGCCCAAAGAAGGGAAGGGCTGGCTGTTCGCCGCCGGGGAACTGGCGATGACTGCGGAAGATCTGGCGCGTTGGGACATTTCTCTGATGAATGAGAGCGTTCTTAAGCCGGCCTCCTATCGCGAATTGGAAACCGAAATCAGACTGAAGAACGGTCTGGGCACGCATTATGGGCTAGGCCTGGATGTGGAGTCTTCGGCGGGGCATCGCCTGCTGGCGCATGGCGGGGAGGTCTCGGGATTCACTGCAGAAAATAATGTCTTTCCGGACGACCACGCAGCCATTGTCGTGCTTAGCAATCAGGACGCAGCCCAAGCTGCCTCGCGGATCGTGAAACAAATTGCCCCGCTGCTGGTGACCGGGGAAAAGCCGGCAAGCGCCGAAAAACTGCAGCGAGACCGAAAGATCCTCGAAGGTCTTCAGCAAGAAACGCTCGACCGCTCCCTGTTCACCGAAAACGCCAACAGCTACTTTACTGATCAGGCGATCCAGGATTTCGCTGATGGACTGCAGCCGCTAGGCAAGCTCGCCTCTTTTTTACAGACGCGCCAGACAGATCGTGGTGGCATGACTCTGCACGTGTACGTCGCCAAATTCCCCAAGCAGATCGTAACCCTCTTGGTGCGCGAGATGCCGAACGGCAAGATTGAGCAATATCAGGTGATGGCGGGAGAGTGAGAGTTCTCAGTAATGCCGAAGAGGTTCTCTCTCAGAAATTAGTCTCGAGGGAGTTTAAGCGGAGGGAGCGAGATGAATAATTCGCTTCGCTCGTCAAGATCCCTTTCCCGACTAGATCATTCGGGGAAGGGGCAAACGGAGGGAAAGGGATGAGCGCAAGGCGCAGATCCTACTCCCTCCTAGATATTTCGGGGGAAGCTCGAACGGAGGGAAAGGATGGATGCGCAACTGCTGTTGCGCACCCCTTCGGGGCCGCTCGCTGCGCTCGCGGTCCAAATTTGCATTTTGCAAATTTGTCGAACCCACGGTCCCCAGGGGTTCTCGTCCCCTTTCCCGACTATATTAGTTTCAGTGAGTTCAAACGGAGGGAAAGGGATTCGAACCCCTGGTGCCCGTAAAGGCACAACGGTTTTCAAGACCGCCGCATTCGACCGCTCTGCCATCCCTCCGGCCAGGGGAAATTGTAGCAGAAGGCCATGGGGGTGTCAATTTGCCTGGACCGCCCTGCCGGGGGAATTCGCAATGGAAATGAATGTTTTTTTTATCCATCGTGACAAAAGCCGGCATTTCATTATATAATTTGCAACATAGGAAAGGAGAGTCATATGATCAAAAAGAGCTTGCCGCTGGTTGTCCTTGCTCTTCTCGTTGTCGGCTCTTTGCATCTGCAGGCGGAGCAAAAAAAGGTCAAAACCGCCACCAGCCAAAGGCCGCCTGTCATATTGATCAAATGTCCCGACATTGCGGTGAACAATATGCAAGCCACCCTGGTCAGCACCCTCTTGGGCGACCTGCAGGTCGAGTTTCCCATGGACACGGTCAAGCTGGAAGCCACACTGGAAAACGTCGGCTCCGCGGCCGTGCCTCCCGGAACCTTCCTGTTCCTTATCTTGAAAAAAAACGGGAAAGTGATCCAAAGCGTGAACGCCACGGATGCTCTTGAAGCTCCGGGCAGCCGCTGGACCTACAGCGTCAACGATTCTTTCCCCCACGGCCAGAAAACGACCTACGTCATCCAAGCCGCTACGACTCTCAGGGAATGCCGGGTCAGCAACAACCAGGCAACCTGCAGGATCGATGAAAAGAAACTGCATCCTGCCGGAAACCCCGACCTGACCGTCAGCGTTTTCACCATCGAGAAGCGCTGGCAGCACGAGGGAAACTGGTTCCAGGCATTCTTCGACCTGGCGGTCGACGTGGCCAACAGGGGATCGGGCTATAGCAACAGCTTCTCCCGCCTGCTTTTTGTCCTGAATGACGACCAGGTGGTGCTGGCCACTTTGAACATCCCCCAGGATGAACTGCCCGGCCCAGGGCAAAAAAAACGTTTCACGACCGAACTGGCGGCCGATCAGGTCCCGCTCGGTGATTTCATGGTGAGCGCCTACATCGGACAAGCGCGCAACGAGTACATTGGCGACAATAACTGGTCGCTCAACAGCAAGCGTATCTCCAACACCGCCGTTCCGCCGGCCGGGGCCCTGGCGGCCATGGATTTTCAATCCTGGCACCTGGCCGGGAAACAGCTATCGGCCACGATCCAAATCACAAACCTCCAGAACCAATATGTGCGCAATTTGCGGCTGATCATACTCAAAAATAACGTCCCGGTCAAAGAATGGCGGACGCTGGCAATCGACCCGCGCGGGTCGGCCCATGTTCGTTTCGTCGAAGAGCGCCAGCCTCCCCCGGTCAGTTTCGGCATCGACCGTTATCGGGCGATCCTGACTAGTGATCCTGGCAAGGAATCGCCTCCCGAAAATACTATACTCGATTCACGGACCAGGAACCTGTATTGGCTGGAGATGAGCGAAGGGCTGCTGCAGAACAAACTGCATGACAAGGACAACGGCCTGGCCGCACACGTGTACCGCCAGAACAAGAATTTCCGCATCAATGAGACGCTGGCCAGGATCAGCCCATCCGGCATCCTGATCAGCGTCAAAGGCAATAAGTCCGTCGACCGTTCCCCCGACGTAGAATTCCATGCCGAGATCCTTCTGAATCCCCGGGTCATCCTCGGCCGGGTAAAACTCGACGTGATAAAAACCGTGGTCCATCTTGGCCCGGACTTGTCCGAGTTCCTCGGCTCCCTGCTGGCTCCGGTACTCTATCAAAGCATCAAAGCAGTCATTGAAAAGTTCGCGGAGAAGGAATTCGCTTCCAACGTGTCAGGGGCATCCGCCGGCCCGGGAAACCTCAACAGTCAATACGGCGCGCCCATCGGCATCATTCTGACCCAAGGCGCCCTTGACGTGTATTACTGACCATCAGGGGAGGGCGCACTGCGGTTCGGGCGGAAGCAAATTCCGCAGCTGAAATTTTTCTTTTCCATGCGTAAATGTTGCAGGAAGTGGGCCATGAAGCGGAAAAGATCCAAGCCCACGGTGAAGTGCATCCCAGTTCAAGTTTTTTAGCCGTCAACCAGAAGATCCTGCGCGCCTTGAAAAAATACGGCATGATCGTCGCCGACAACGGCTCCGACTGGTTCATCTTCGGCGCCCCCGACAGCCGCTGGGACGACGGGGACCTGCACAACCTGCACCGGCTGCACGGCCGCAATTTCGAGGTCGTCTACACCGGGGCAATCGAACACTAAAAACCATATCCCTTAGCTCAGTATCCGGGCCGATGGCGTTCGCGCCAGGCAGGTCAGGGGCAAGACGAGGGGCGTGATCGCCCGGAGCCTGTCGGCGGCGGCGAATCCCGTCAGCAAGGCGTCATCGACGTTGATATAGCGGAACTCGCCCTGGCGGCCGACCGATTGCAGGCGCGGGAAAGACCCCAGGTATTCTTTGATCCGAGCCAGTTTTTTTTCACAACCCAGTTCATAGAGCGGATAGGCGTGCCGTTCGCGGACGATCCGGAAACCTTCCACCCATTCGGAATTCAGGTAGTTCTGCCGCTGGGCGTCGCCCATGACGCGGGCAAAAAGAGCGGCGGGATCCATTTTCCATACGCCATCCTGGTAATCGCAGGGTATTTCCAGGCAGATCCCGGTCTTCCCGGCCGGCGCCATGGCCTCGCTAAAATTGGTGAATTCGCTGGCGCGCTGGAAAATGCAATCTCGGTCGGGGAAGTAGATCCAGTGGTACGGCATGACTCGCGCTTTGGCCACTTTCAGAAAAAAAAGGATCAGCGAGCGGTAGCGCAGTTCCAGGCGCGGATTTTGCCTGGGGCTCCCCTCCAGCATAAGCTGCAACCTATCGATCGGGATGGTGGACACAACCTGCTCGGCTGATAACTCGTAACCGCTGCCGCATTCGATGCGCATCGATTCCGCGCCGCTTTGCAACCGGGACACCGGCTGGTGGCAGAGGATGCGGCCCCCACCGTTGACGATGCGTTCGGCCATCAGGTCCGCCAGCTGGCCGCTGCCGCGGCGCGGGTAGTGAAAAATACGCTGGTAAGGCGAATGCGGCAGGTTATGATGCTTGCCGAAACGCAGGAAGCGGTGGGAAATGGCATTGAGCAGCACATCAAGCAGGCTGGGCACGGCGATGCGTTCGGCCGCCGAACTCGCGGTCATCTGGGTCGGAGGGACGCCCCAGACCTTGGTCGTGTACGGGCCGAAGTAAACATCGTAAAGTTTTTGGCCGAAATTGTGGATCACCCACTCGGCGAAATTGGTTGGCTCTCCCTTGCCGAACAATCCGGCCAGCTGCTGCCGCAGATAACTCAAAAAAGTCGCAAAGGAAACCGCCGGCGGCAGCTTGAAAAGAACATCGTTAAAACAGAGAGGATAGTTAATCTCCCGCCCCAGGAACTTCTGGCTGGCTCGCTTCTTCTCCACCAGCAGGTCGGCAGCCAGCAAGCGCTGCAAAAAAAGGATAACCTCCTCATAGGGCGTATGGATCTGGTGCGGCCCGAGATCGAAAATAAAACCGCCATCACTGATGCTGCGGCTGAGCCCCCCGGCGACGGCGTCGGCCTCAAGCACCACCACATTGCGCTCTCCGTTTTCGATGCAGCGGTAGGCGGCCGCCAAACCGGCGATACCGGCTCCGATGACCGCGACCCTGAATTTTTCCAACCGCTGATCCTCCTGACAGTCGAAAATAGTAAGGCGTATTATATCCGAAAGCGACCCTCATGCCAAATAGAGTCCCCTCCTTCCGCCAATCAAGTCACCTTCGTTTTCCTACCCGGAACAGGCGGTGGAAACGGCCGCGATTTCGAAGTGGTCAACAGCGGGCCGATCGAGCACTGAATTTGAGATTTCCATGAATTTCCTTTAGAATGGCGGCATGGAAAAACCGCTTTCTCGTTCATCGGGTGCAAAATGAAAAACTTTCTGATCTTACTTTTTTTCTTGACTTCGGTCTTGGGCATTTTTTTCGCTTTTGCTGAAGAAACCCGGCCGCTGAACGATATCGCCGAAGAATATGTGAAGCTGGCTTTGACCGTGGGGGCGTATGCGCCAGGTTATATCGACGCCTATTACGGGCCAAAAGAATGGATCGTTAAAAATGAAGATGATCTTTTGCGCCGTGGTTTCCCCGCGGCTGAAATGCGAAAAAAGGCCGACGCTATTCTGCAGGATCTGGGAGCCGCCGCCAGGGGAAATTGGCCGGAGCTGGAGAAACTCAGGATCGAATTCCTCAGCAAGCAGATGATCGCCCTGAAAGCCGAAATCGACGTCATTTCCGGGAAAAAACTCAGTTTTGACCAGGAATCGAAATTGTTCTATGACGCGGTCGCCCCGGCCCACGGCCGGGCAGAGTTTGAAAAAACGATCGCGGCTCTCGGGGCGGCCATGCCCGGACCTGGCAGCCTCCAGGAAAGACTGGAAGAATTCAATAAAAGCTATGTCATCCCGCGGGACAAGGTCCAGACCGTATTCAACGCCGCCATCGCCGAATGCCGGCGCCGCACCCTGGCGCGCATCGCTATGCCGCAAAACGAGAGCTTCAAGGCCGAGTATGTAAAAAACAAACCCTGGGGAGCGTACAACTGGTACAAAGGGAACGCCTATAGCGTCATCGAAGTAAACACCGATCTACCCATGCGCATCGACTCCCCGCTGCGGCTGGCGGCCCACGAAGGTTACCCGGGGCACCACGTGTACAACGCCCTGCTCGAGCAAAAGCTTGTCAAGGAAAGGGGCTGGGTCGAATTCACGGTCTATCCCCTCTTCAGCCCCCAGTCGCTCATCGCCGAGGGCATGGTCAACTGCGGGATAGAGCTGATCTTCCCCGGCGAGGAAAGGCTGAAATTCGAAAAAAAAGTTCTATACCCGATGGCCGGCCTGGATCCGAAAACAGCCGCAAAATACGACCAGGTACAGAAACTTCTCGGCGATCTGCGCTTTGCCAAAAACGAAGCCGCCCGCGGCTACCTTGACGGCAGGATCTCAAGGGAAGAAGCGGTGCAATGGCTGGCGCGTTACGCCATGGAATCGCCCGAGCGGGCGGCCAAAACCGTCGATTTCTGGAACCAGTACCGCAGCTACATCATCAACTACAACCTGGGCCAGGACATCGTGTTCAATTACATAAAAAAAACGGCCGGCGCCGACCAGAGCAATGAGCGGAAATGGAAGATATTCTACGAAATCCTATCCACCCCACGGACGCCGTCAGGCCTGCAATAAACAAGGGACTTCAATAAACCGAAGCGTCCCAGGTCTGGCCCCAATTGATGATCGAGCCGGCTAAATTTCTGGTCCCGTTATAAATCGACACTTCCAGAGTGGTCGATGTGTAGGGCCTCGAGCCGCTATAGATCAGCTCGACCACCACATTGTCGGAAAAGTATTTCTGGCCCTTGGGCACGCCGTCGGGAATTCTTCCGGCCGGCCGGTAGCCGAAGCTGGAACTGGCGGCCGCCCGGTTGGGAACATGGGCGCCGATGTAGCAGGCCTGGCTGTAGGCGGGATCGATGAAGTACTGCACCTGGAACTTGACATGGTTGGAACTGGTGTAAATCCTGTGGATGCCCTGGACTTCAAAGCGCTTCCACAGCCGCCCCCAGTTGATGACCTGCGAACGCCGGGTCGCCGTGCTGTCGTAGATGACCACTTCGATGGTCGACGAAGTATAGGGGTCGATGCCGACGTAACTCATTTCAAAAGTGATATTATCGGCAAAATACTTCTGCCCCTTTGGCACGCCGTTGGGAGCGCGCCCGGCCGGATTCAAGGCGAAATCAGCCATGGCGGCCCGGTTGGGGATGTAGGCGCCTATGAAACAAGCCTGACTGACCGACGGGTCGATGTAATACTGAACTTGAAAACGGACTTTGCAGGGATTGATTTGAAAGGCTTTGATTCCGTCGATGCGGAACTGGGGCGTCGGTCTTGGCGGCGCATTCCGTTGCAGCGTTTTGTCGGCGTAGGCCAGCCAACCCAGACACATGATCAAACAAAAAACACAGAATGTTTTTCTCATTTCTCCTCCTTCCATTCATTAGATA
>Ga0105152_10000212_pt1 | contig 15330 bp, 18 predicted proteins | sample LakBais05cmmetaG_FD_81534 | JGI IMG/M metagenome (GOLD analysis project Ga0105152, IMG submission 81534) | Lake sediment microbial communities from Lake Baikal, Russia to study Microbial Dark Matter (Phase II) - Lake Baikal sediment 0-5 cm | ecosystem: Environmental > Aquatic > Freshwater >...
AAGTACTTCCTCAGCCGTTCAAGTACCTTCATCCCGTGGGCTTTGGGGTCAGTTATCCCGGGCGCGGCGAGCTGCGCCTTCTTCCCCAGCCCCTCCGCCATCGATTCCGGGTAATGCTTCCTGAGGAGCGCCTCGTTCACCCTCCGGTGATAACGCATATCCACGATCCTCAGCCCCGCCCTCTCGAAGCGGTCGATGATCGCCCCGACGAGGTCCCTCTCAAGAGCATCCGGCTTCAGGATAACAAGAGTCTCCTGATACATATCCAATCCCGATAACGAAAACCCCTCAGCCTATAACGGCTTCGCAAAAAAAGGTAGGGGGGAGGGGGGTACCTCGAATAAACCAAAACGTGGCTCCTCCACCGAAAAGAAGCCGGGAAACGGCTCAGATGACTCCCCGATCTACGCAAAAGGAGCATCTATTCCCTACAAAGATGCGCCACAAACGCGTCAAATAATGTCGCGAAAAGAGTCTAAAAGCGGTGAAAAAGAAGCAGTCTTAGCGCTGCTGGCCCCAAGCCTTCGTCCACTTGAACTTCCTAGGGTCCCTGTGCATCTTGAGGCTGCTCTTCCTGCACTTGCTGCTGCAGAACCTGAGGACACGCCCGTCCCTACGGACGAAGCCTATCCCGGTACCGGGGGCGATGTCGTTCCCGCAGAAGGAACACTTGTAGATCGTAGGCATACACTATACCTACCTGATCTTCCTAGCCTCGCGCTCAGTCTCCCTGAGCAGCAGCAGGTCGTCTATCCTCACTGGGCCCTTCACGTTCCTGGTGATGATGCGACCCTTATCCTTGCCATCCTCGATCCTGACGCGGACCTGCATGACCTCACCGGTCAAACCGGTCCTACCCAGAATCTGGACGACCGTCGCCTGCGTCAGACTCTCCTGTTCATCGGACACCGAGGTTCACCCTACTTTACTATGCCCTTGAGCTTCTCGATGATCTCGGCGACGAGCTTCTCCGCGTCCCCGGCCTCCTCGATGACGGCGGCGGCCGAGCCGACCCCCAAGCCGAGAGCCTCGCCGATGCGCTGCTTCTCAGGCACGTAGACGTACGCGGCCTTGCGCTCATCACAGAGCAGGGGCAGGTGTGCGACCACCTCGGGGGGCGACACGTTCTCAGCGATGAGGACGAGCTTCGCCTTTCCCCTCTCGATCGTCTTGGTCGTCTCGTTGGTGCCCTTCCTGATCTTACCCGTCTCGCGGGCGATCTTTAGGGCTTCGTAGGCGGCTTCGGCTACTTCCTTTGGGACTTGGAACTTTACATAGAATGGTTTCGAAGGATCGGACACTGTCATTTCCTCCAGTTGTGCATACTAGACGCCGACCCTTTGTTTTTAAACGTTATGTAAGGGGGCTTAGTCGTGGGCGTAGTAGAGGCGCAGGGGATCCTTGGAGTCGACCCGGACGAAGCCGAAGCGCTCGAACTGGAGCATGTCGTCCACCTTGAGTCCCGTGACGAGGCTCTCCGCCCTGCCAGCCGCCAGGGATGCGTCTGACATGACCACCTCAGCATCAACCGAGTTGCCCTCTGTGAGCCAATGGATGAACGGGGCGCCCTTCTCACGTGCGATCTGATGCTCCTTGGAGTGGAACCTCGCCTCGGCGGTCTTCCCCGTCTTCGTCACCTCGACGTTAACGAGCCCCATCAGGCGGATCAGCTTACCCTTCGCCTCCGACAGGTCCTTGGACGGCAAAAGGAAGGTACACTCGCCACCCTCGGGCTCTACAGTGTACTCCCTGTAACCCTTCTCCGGGTGATCGGGATGCAAAGGCAGTCTCGCATGCAGCGACCCCTCGACGCCCTTGACCCTGAGCTCCATGGGGTCCCTGACGAAGAAGTACCTGTTCGCGTGGGGGTCGATGATCTTCTTGTTCGCCGCCGCGAAGTTCCCCCAGCTGATCATGACGTTGATTGGCTTGGGGCCGACCTGTATCATTATCTCACGGATCGTCTCCGGCTGCAGCCCCCTGCGCTTTAGGGCGCGCAGCGTCCCAAGCCTAGGGTCATCCCAGCCAGAGTAGATCCCAGCATCAACACCCGCCCGTATCTTCGACTTGCTGAGAATCCCCACCTCAAGCCCGAGACGCCCCACGTTGATGACCTCGGGGAACTGCCAACCGAAGTGATCGTAGAGGTACTTCTGGCGGACGCTGTTCACCTCGTGCTCCTTCCCCCTGATCACGTGGCTGACACCCATCAGGTGGTCATCCACGGCGCAGCTGAAGTTATAGAGGGGCCAGACGCGGTACTTCCTCTTCCTGAGGGGGTGGGCTCGCGTGGATATCCTGAGCGCCGGCCAGTCCCTTATGGCGGGGTTGGGATGGGTTATGTCGGTCTTCACCCTGACGACCGCCTCCCCCCGCTTGTAGCCGCCGTCCAGCATCATCCTCCAGCGCCGCAGATTCTCCTCCGGCGGGAGCCCCCTGCAGGGGCATGACTCCTTCGCCATGTAGAGCCTCTTATACTCATCCGAGTCGCAGGTGCAGACGTATCCAACGCCCATGCCGAGGAGCTTCTCCGCGTACTCGTAGTAGATGGCGAGCCTCTCAGACTGGACATACATCTCGTCCACCTCGACGCCGAGCCACTTGAGGTCCTCCTGAATCCAATCATACATCTGCGGGATCGGCGGCTTGACGTCGGCGCTCGTGTCTTCGAAGCGGAGTATGAAGCGTCCCTTGTACATCCTGGCGTACTCGTCGCTGAAGATGATCGACTCCGCGCTCCCAAGGTGAAGTGGCCCGTCGGGGTTCGGCGCGAACCGGACCTTGACCACCGGCCACTTATCCACGTTCCTGAGAGGCGGCATCGTCTTCTTCTCCTCGACCTTCTTCGCCTCGAAGAGCTCCGGCCACTGCTTAACGGTCTCCATTATCTTCTCCATCGGCCAGGAGTTGACGTCTGCGACGACCCCCACGATCAGGCGCTGGACGTCCTTGGCGTTCGCCTTCGCCTCGGGGAACTTGGCGAATATCCTCCCCATGACCGAACCGGGGTTCGCCTTACCACCATACTGGGACGCGTTGAAGACGGCGTACTTGACCGCAGACTCCCTCACCTTATCCAAATCAAGTCCCACAGGAGACCACTACGTTCCATAAGGCGGACGGAAAACTATTATCCTTTTCCTAAAACCGGCGAGAAGGGGGATGCACCCCGTCTCAATACTTCCTGTTCGTGAAGTAGTCGATGAGGTCGAAGAGGTCCTTCTTCGCCTCGGAGTCTGGCAGGGCGTCGAAGCGCCTCTTACTCGTCGCTATGTACCTGTTAGCCTTCGCAAGGGCGTAGTCTATGGAGCCGATGTCGCGGAGCAGCCCGTGTATCTCATCGATCTCCTGTCTGGTGGCGGAGTGGTTGCCGAGGACGGCGAGTAATCTCTCCCTCTGCTTGGGCTTCGCCTTCCGAAGGGCGTGTATGATGATGAGGGTCTTCTTTCCCTCCCTGATGTCGCTGCCTACGGGTTTCCCCAGCGTCTTCTCGTCGCCTGTCGCGCCGAGGTAGTCATCCATGAGCTGGAAGGCGATCCCGGCGTCCCAGGCGAACTTGCCGAGGGCATTGACTTGGCGCGTCTTGCCGCCGCCGACTATCCCGCCGACCTCGGCGCATGCCCTGAAGAGCGCGCTCGTCTTCCCCCCCACCATGGCGATGTAGTCCTCCTCGGAGACGTCGCTCGTGTTGGGGAACGAGACGTCGAGGACCTGCCCCTCGCAAATCTCGATGGCTGCCTTTGTCGCCTTCTCGATGCACGTGTTGACGCGTTTGGCGCTCACGCCCTTCGGGGCGTATGCGGTCATCGCCTCGAAGACCTTGGCGAAGAGAAGGTCCCCCGCGCATATCGCTATGGGTACGCCCCACTTCGTGTGCACCGTCGGTGCGCCGCGCCTAACAGGGTCGTTGTCCATAACGTCGTCGTGTACGAGGGTGAAGTTGTGGAGTATCTCTAAGGCTGCGGCGAAGGGAATAGCATCCTCGGGGTTGCCCCCCACAGCCTCACACGCCTTCAGTGTCAAGAATGGCCGGAGACGCTTACCGCCGGCTAAGACGAGGTGCCTTGAAGCGTCGTAGAGGACCTCGGGCCTCCTCGGTGTCAGTATCTCGTCGATGAATGAGTCTACGAGTTTCGCGCTCTCGACGAGCTTCTTCTTTATTGCGTCGCCGCTCGACATGGCAACCACTGGGTAGCAACTCGTGACGGAGATAAAAGCTGTCCTACCTGCCCCTCTGGGCGAAGTGGGTGGGATCGAATCCCCTCGCCCTCAGCCACTCGGCGGACCAGCCCGTGACGACCGCCGGGACGCTACGCATCTCCGCGAGGTTTCTAGCGCCTGTGAGGAACATGCAGATCTTGGCCTCGGTGATGATTGTCTCTATGTGCTTCTCAAGGGCTTCCTCGCCCTCCACAGCCTTCTGCAGGAAGGGCTTGGCTACCCCGACGGCGTCCGCGCCAAGTGCGAGCGCCTTCGCGGCGTCGAGGCCGTTCCTGAGTCCGCCCGAGGCTATGACCTTCCCCCTGGACGCCGCCCTGACCTCGACGAGGCTGCAGGCAGTGGGTATCCCCCAGTTCCAGAGCGCCTTCCCGAGGTACTCCATCCTTTCCTCGCCGACCTCGCGGGCTATATGATGCTCTACCGCCGCCCAACTCGTCCCGCCGAGCCCGCTTATCTCGAAGCCCGCCACGCCAGCCGCATCGAGCCTGCGCGCGTCCTCGAAGGATATGCCCGCACCGGTCTCCTTCATGACGACGGGGACTCCAAGGTCGGAGGTCAGCGTCTTGATCTTCTCCACTATCCCATTGTAGTTTGTGTCGCCGCCGACTTGGACTGCTTCCTGCAGGGGATTCATGTGGACGGCGAGTGCGTCTGCCTCGACCATCTCGACGGCTTTCCTAGCCTCTTTTACTCCCCAGCCTAGGCTGAGCTGGGGGCATCCTATGTTGCTAATGACGAGTGCGTCCGGGGCTGCGTCCCTGACTACTCTGAAGGTCCTCTCCACCTCGGGCTGCTGGATGGCGATCCTCTGGCTGCCGACGCCTATGCCTATTCTGAGTCTCCCTGCGACGGCGGCGAGGGTCCTGTTGATCTTTTCCGCTTCCTCGGTCCCGCCGGTTATAGCTGAAATGATGAGGGGGGCGGAGAGTCTCTTACCGAATAGCTCGGTGCTCGTGTCGACATCCTTTAGGTCTATCTCCGGGACCGCCCTGTGGACGAGGGATACGTCCCCGAAGCCTGTGGGGATGTCCGAGTCGACATTCTCTTCGAGGCTGACCCTGATGTGTCTCTGTTTCCTCTTCGTTATGCTCATGTAATCATCTCCTCAGCCACGTGCAGGGGACCTTCTCCCCACGCAGGGCGCCGTTTATGACCCCCGGCTTTAGGGCGTTGACGAGCTGCACCTCGACACCGGCGTCGACGGCGGCGCCCGCCTCATTGATCTTCCCCAGCATCCCCCCAGTGACATCTGTTGACAGCGCCTCGCCGATGCGTACCATCCCGCGCATCTGGCTCAGTGATAACTCCTCTATGAGCCTAGCTTCCTTTACGAGCTTTGGGTTAGCCGTGTAGACGCCATCCACGTCGACGCCGAACACTATTCGGGTGGCGCCAAGATCCGTGGCGAGGCGCGCCGCAAGCTGGTCCCCGGATAGTATGGTAAACCTGCGGGCTGAGTCGAGCACCGCGTCCCCGTAGAGAACCGGTACAATATTCGACTCCACCGCCCGAGACACGACGGAGAAGTCGACGTTGACTATTCTGCGGTCCTCGGTGACTATGAATGATGAGGGGGCGATGGAGACGGCGGGGATACCCGCGTCGAGGAACGCCTCGACCACTATCCTGTTCAGTTCTACCATTGCTTGATGAGTGAGTGAGAATCCCGCAAGCTGCCGGGGCGACGAGTATCCGGCGGATATGTCGTACTCCTTCGCCAGGGGGTGACCGTAGGAGCCCCCGCCGTGAACGACCACAAGCTTCCTCGGGCCAGCGGTCGCCACCTCGGAGGCGAGTCTCCTTATCGCCTCGGTGTTCGGCGTCTTCGGCCGGTCCTTATGGGTGACGACCGAGCCGCCGAGCTTAAGGATCTCCATCTTTGATCTTCCTCGTCTTTACGCCCTCATCCGTGAGGTTGACCCTCATCGAATAACCTCTCGCAGCCCTGATGCCCTTCTCGACATTGCTCAGGTTCTCCTGCTCCGCGAGCGCGACCATGCAACCCCCGCCCCCGGCTCCGGTGAGCTTCGCCCCGAGGGCGCCCTCACGCCGAGAAGCGTAGACCAACTCATCTAGTTCAATAGTTGAGACCCCTATCGAGGCGAGGAGACCATGGTTGAGGTTCATCAAGTCCCCGAGCTTCGGGATGTCTCTGCGGAGCAGTGCGTTCAGACCGACCTGGGATAAGCCGGCCATCGTGTAGATTATCGGGTCGACGATCTCGGGGTTCCTGTCCTTTAGTGCCTTCACGCCCTCGACCATGTTCCGTGTGGATCGCTTCTTGCGCGTGTTCCCGATGATGAATGGGAGTGGTTCGTCGAGCTGGAGCCTCTTGAGGCCGACGCCTCGCTCATACCTCATTATGCCGCCGTATGTTGCTATGTTGTTGTCGGCGCCGCTCGGGTTGCCGTGGATGACCTTCTCGCCCTCGTAGCTGAGTTCGGCGATCTTCTCCTTGCTTAGGTTACCGTCGAAGAGTTCCCCGACTGCCGCGGTTGTTGCGACGCAGACGGATGCTGAGGAGCCGAGGCCGACGGCGATTGGTATCATGCTCCGAACCTTAAGATTGATGCCGGATTCGACGCCGAGGTATGACATTACCTTCCTCGCCGCGACGTCGAGGGCAGCCATGTTTCTCCCGCGCCACGCCTTCCCGGTCGCGACGGTGTAGTTACCGTCCACGAAGTAGCCTGAGAATCCGAGGTCTTCGGAGTCGATGTAGATCTTCTTGTCGTCGCGTTTCGAGGCGATGACCGTCGCCCGCCTGTCTACGGCGAGGAGTATGGCGGGTCCCTTGTAGACCACGCTGTGTTCTCCGAACAGGATTATCTTCCCCGGAGCCGTCGCCTCTGCGTTCATCTATTACACCGTATGGGTGATCTTCGCAGAGGCGTATCCGACGACCGCCCCCCGGTCACCCGTTATATCCCCGCTCGTGTGGTATGATAAGATTTCTGCCCTATCCGCCCCGAGCCTCTTCGAGGCGACGAGGGCGGCGGAGACGGGCCCGTATCCGCACATCGTCATTCGGTTCACCCTGACCACTTCCTGCACCTTCTCCTCGTCCATTGCCTCGACGGCGTCGAGGACGAGGCGATCCTTCCTGGCGGCGGACTGCTGGGGCTCCTGGTGTGTCATGTCAGTCGAGGCGATGATGACAGTGTTCCGATCCTTCGCCGCCTCGGCCACTGCTTCACCTACGTTTCTGCTCGTCTCGAGGTCCTGAAAGCCCATGCAGATGGGGATGATGTTTATGGATGAGCCGTAGAGGTATTGCAGGAAGGGCAGCTGGACCTCTATGGAGTGCTCGTATTGGTGGGCCGACTCGTCCATATCGATCATGCCGGAGGCTTTGAAGATAGCTTTTGAAAGGTCTTGGTCGATCTTCATCCTCCCGAGGGGCGTCTCCCAGTATCCTTCGCCCATGAGTGAGACGGTGCTGCCATGTCCCGTGTGGTTGGGGCAGAGAATTATGGCGGTCTCCGGCGCCTTCTCCTCAGAAAGGGCCAGATAGCTGTGTGCTGCAACAGGTCCACTGTACATGTAGCCCGCATGTGGGCAGACGAGCGCTGTGATGGTCCGGGGCTTCTCACCCTTGGCTGGCAGCCTGCCTGGTCCGAGGGTGTGCCTGAAACAATCTTCAATATCGCTTCTGAGGCGCTGTGGATCGCGGGGGTAAAAGCTCCCCGCGACGTAGGGGCGCCTCACCGACAACTCAGGTCCTCCTAACTGGTCTCGAAGTCGTCGATGCTGTACTTCATCTCGCCGCTGGCGGGTAGCTCTTTGTGCTCCTTGAGTATCTCGCGGGCGATGAGCCAGAAGGCGATGGCGAGGGCGCGGCGACCCTTGTTGTTCATGGGGATGATGAGGTCGACGTTGCTCTTGCTGTTGTCCGTGCTGGCTAGGGCGATCACCGGGACGCCGTTCTGACTCGCCTCGATGACGATCTGGTCGTCTGCGAGGCTGTCGGTGACGATGACGGCGGTCGGCTCGAAGAATCCCGCGTAGACGGGGTTCGTGAAGGTTCCGGATGTGAACCTGCCGGTTATGGCCTTGCAGCCCACGGTCTCGCAGAACTTCTCGACGGGGCTCCTGCCGTAGCGCTTGCTCGAGGCGACGACTACCTTGCTCAGGTTCATGCGGCTGAGGAACTTCGCGGCTACCTTTATGCGCTCGTTCATCTGCTCCATGTCGAGGACGTAGAGGCCGTCTGGGCGGACCTTGTAGATGAATGGCTCCATGTCCTTTGTCTTTATGCGTGTCCCGATGTGGACGCCCGCTGATAGTAGGACCTCCTGCGGTAGCAGTAGGTTCTCGTTGATCGGCTGCTGTGCCTTATTCTCCGGCTCCAACTATTTTCCTCCCTTTACCTCTAGGTTCTTCTGTCCCTCGTGGAACTTGATCACGTCGTCTATGATCTCGACGTGGGAGAGTATCATGCGGCGGCAGCAGTAGCGGGTGACGCCCAGGTCGTCGAGGATCTTTCCGGGCTCCTCGCCTGCATCGACACGCTTTGTAAAGGGCTCCCACTTGTCGCCTATGACCTTCCCGCATGAGAAGCATCTCACGGGTATTATCATTCTTTCAGTCTCCTTCCCACGTCTCTGTGGCGATTCCACCTTGTCAAGTATCAGGGGGAATAAAAATACTTCCCTATTTTGTTATTCGGTTTCTTTTTTCGGCTTCTCGATCCCCGCCTTCTTGCGGAGCGCCTTGATGGTGCCGCTGGTTCGCTGGACCCTGATGGCGGCGGGTGTGCCTGATACGTTCACTATCGAGGCGAGTGATGCCCGTAGGAACCTCTCGGTGTCGTGTGTGCACCTCACGATGCCGTTTTTTGTCTCCTCGTTGTACTCTATGAGGTTGGGGTCGATGAGGGAGAGCCCCTTCGCCCCGTAGAGCGTGAGGATGGAGTCCCTGAGCGCCTCCCAGATCGCCTTCTCCTCGGGGGCAGACCCAGTTGAGACGTTGAAGAGCAGGTATCTGCGCCTGATTCCCCTCACGGGCATTATGGTTCCTCCTTAAGCTTGGCGTGGTTCCTCTCGAGGATGGCTTCGGGGATCGTTGATAGCATTTCGACGGCGTAGTCCTCGTCTATGTCGAGGAGAGTCGCAAGGGCGGTGAGAGCCTTTGGTTCACGCATCGCGAGTGGGGTGGACGCGCCGCTAGAAAGCACGACGGGTATGTCGTGTCTCGAGGCCACGGCTAGGTCCCTTTTGATCTGGGTTATCACCTTGGATAGGCGGGTCGGGCTGGTGGCTAGTAGGTCCGAGGCGTTCACCTCGTAGGCGCGCCCCGTGCCATCGATGAGCCCGGCTTCGTGGTGGTCGAGCCAGTTCTGCTTCCTCTGAGTGGGGTCGTCTGGGAAGAGAAGTATATCGATCCTGTCGTCCTTGGCTGCCTGCCGCGCCACCTCCTTGGAGAGGCACCTGACTGCAACGACGTCGTATCTCCTCCTGCTTCTCTTGAGGGCTTCGAGGAGTTCCCTGCTCCGTTTCGCGTCGATGTCGATCCGGGTCGCCGTTGTGATCCTCTCGCCCGGGTCTGCTGTTGGCTTGGTTGAGGCGATGTGTTTGTACCCGAGTTGAGAGGCAAGCAAAGCCATCTCCTTCGCCTGCTCCGGCGTTGAGGGCTTCAAGTGGAGGTCGACGTAGTGCCTCATTCTTCGTCGTCCTCCAGGTTGATGATGTACTCGCGTACCACGGCTACTGGGTCTGCCTTGTGGGGGAGCTGAAACTTGAACTTGACCCGGATCGGGTCATTCTCGTTGAGAACCGCCCTCCCGTGGTACGCTTTCTGCTTGTCCAAGCGAATGTAGAGGCTGCCCTTCGGGTCGACGCGGTTCGGAAGTTCGCTGAGTAGGGTCTCCCTGTCTAGGCTGGAGAACTTGTTGACGACGTTCGCGAGGAAGTCGCTTGCCTCCTTCTTCTTGATGGTCTTTGATGTGAGTAGGGTTATTGGGTCCTCGTAGTGGCCCGTGAGGAGCCGGGACTCGAATACGGGCTCGTATTTGGCGAGCCGCTTAACCGCCTGTTTTACCTTTTCCTCGTCCTCTGTGGCGTGGGCGAAGACGCTTATCTCCGCGGCCTTTATGAGTCTCTCCTCGGGCATCGGGGCACCCTTTCGGTGTATTCGTCCGGCGCTTGCTTATTATGGGTTCGCCCGGGCGTGGTAACGCTTAATTGTGTTGGGACGCCCATCCCTGCTGGTGCGGCCGTGGCTTAGCGGATAGAGCGTGGGCCTTCGGAGCCCATGGTCGCGGGTTCGAATCCTGCCGGCCGCGCCACCCTCAATCAACTTATCCGAGGATGAACACACATCCTATCGGGTGCAAAGGTTTGGAGAAGACAATCCTATACTGTGACTCAACGGGGGCAGAGAACACCGAACTCGTCCTTGCAGCAGCGAAGAAGCGGGCGAAGGAGTTGAAGATCAGAGACGTTGTCGTCGCCTCGACACACGGCGGGACCGCGATCAAGGCGAAGGAGATATTCGCCGATCCGAGGCTGAACCTCGTCGCCGTCGGCATCGCCGAGGGCTACAGGGAGAACGGCTGGTGCTTCACCGACGAGGAGAAGAGGCGCCTCGAGAAGGCGGGGATAAAGCCGCTGGTCGCCAGCCATGCGCTGGGGGACGGCGTCGCCAGTAGCTTCACGGAGAAGAGCGGCGGGAAGAGCATCGAGGAGGTCGTAAGGGACACCCTCTACCGGTTCGGGCAGGGGATGAAGGTCTGCGTCGAGATAGTCCTCATGGCGGCCGACGCTGGCTTGATCCCGATGGACGGGGAGGTGATGGCTATAGCGGGTACCGCCGAGGGGACGGACACATGTATAGTCGTCAAGCCGGCTTATCCGAGGAAGTTCTACGAGTTGGAGATCAGGGAGATTGTGGCGAAGCCGCGATCCCTCAGTTGAGCGTTTTTCAAAGTGTTCTTTAGGCTTCTTTTCGGTAGCTGGGGCTTGAAAGTTTGGTTGGTGGTTGCGCCAAGCATCACCTAGTTGTATGTGGTTAAAAGGGGTGGAAGTCGGTGGAAGGGGGGTTTAGGGTTTGTAGAGGAGGGGGAAGGCGGAGTAGACCTTTACGCCGAGTACGAGGTTCTCCACGGTGATGTACTCGTTCGGCTGGTGGGCGACGCCGCTGATGCTCGTGCCGTAGCCGAGGCTGGGTATGCCCGCGATCTTGCTCGTGCTTATCCCGTCCGTCCCGCCGGTGAGTATCTTCATACCCGGCTTCTTCCCCGTCGCCTTCTTGATAGCCGTGGTGAACTGCTTGGCGAAGACGGTGTCGGGGCTCTCGTAGAATCCCGCCTGGTCTCCGAGCTTGCCCGACGCCTTGGCGTGTGTCTCACGACCCGCGGCTACCTCGACGCCGGGGACACCCGCCGCCTTTACTATGAGGTCGATCTCCTTCCGGACGGCTGATACGCTCGCGCCGGGGGTGAGGCGTATATCGAACTCGGCCTCGGCGTAGTCGGGGACGACGTTGATCTTTACGCCGCCGTTGATCATGTTGCAGGTGACCGAGGGGTAGTTGAAGAGGCGCCGGACAGCCTTCTGCAGCTCAGGCGTCTTGGCCTCGCTCATGTAGAACTTGACGCTGTCCCTGATGGGCTTGTTAAGGTCCTCGGGGAGTTCGAGCTTGAAGTTGCCTATCTTGTAGACCTCGGGGATTACCTTGATGAGCTTGGTGATGGCGTTGTCTCCGAGGAATGGGGTGCTTCCGTGGGCGGTCTTTCCCTTGGCGACTAGGCGCGTCTGCGCGCCTCCCTTGCAACCTAGGTCGATGCTCGGGTTCGCGGCGCCTCCGCCGTTACCGTCGCCGATGATGCAGACTTCCCCCTTGAAGCGCCCCGACTCCGCGAGCCACTTGGCGCCCGCCCCGCCGCCGACCTCCTCGTCGGCAGTGAACCAGAACTCAACGGAGTTGGGGAGCCTCATCTTGCTCAGTATGCGTGCGCTGACCATGGCGGCGGCGCAGCTGCCCTTCATGTCGCTGCTGCCCCTGCCGTGGACGATGCCGCCCTTTATGACGCCGTCGTAGGCGGGGTACTTCCACGCCTCAGGCTTCCCCTCGGGGACCACGTCGATGTGCCCCACCCAGAGGACCTTATGATTGGACTTGCCGGGTAGCTTCCCCACGATGTTCGGCTTCTTGGGGTCCGTCGCGTGGACCTCGTGATCTATGCCGTGTTTGGCGAAGTACTCGGCGATGTAGGGCACTATCTCGTCTGTGCGCCCCTCGGGGTGGGCGCTGTTGAACTTGACAAGCCCGGATGTGAGCTCGGCCACTTCCTTTGACGCTTTATCGGCTTCCGCGAAAACCTTTGAGATACTCATACGGTGAAAGAGGGGTGGAAGGTAGTTTTACCACTTTCCCTGTTTCTACTTGAATCCGGTCTTCGAGATCTGCTTCATGAGTAGGAAGACTATGAGGGCTATGACGATGAAGTCCACGAGTGTGCCCAGAAAATCGCCGAGGAGGAATTTTATGGGGCCCACCTGAGTGACGGCTGTTCTCCAATCGCCATTAGGGATTATGACGGCGATGATTGGCATCAACAGGTCGCTTACTAGAGCCGTGACGAGCCTCCCCGCGGCGCCTCCTATGATGAATGCTATGGCGAGCCCTATGACGCCGTACTTGTTTAGGAAATCCATGAACTCCTGAGAAAACGTCTTCTTTACAGGCGCAGGGGATGCGGCAGCCGGTTTTGGCGTGAGCAGCTCCCTGATTGCTTTAAGCTCTTCTATCATTTTCTCTTGATGCTCTTTAGCGGACATAACAAGCTCTGGTGGTTATTGGGAAGTATTGTTGAAAAACCTGTTGTTTAGGGGATGCTTCGTTCTTCTAGCCGCTTAAGGAGGGCGTCCATCTTCTCTGGGAGCAGCTTCCTGATGGGGAGTTGATAGGGGCAGCGGGTCTCGCATGCGCCACAGTCTAGGCAGGCCGCCACCTTCGGCGCCGTATCCCTGGTCTGCTTTATTGTGCCCTCGGTCCAGCCCATGCGCCTTAGACTGCTCATCTCGGTGCGGAGGACGAAGCTGATGGGTATGCCGACTGGGCAGGGCTGGCAGTAGTCGCAGGCAGCGCAGAACTCGTCGCCGAGGGCGGCGCGGTCCATCTCTATCGAGTCGAGCTCGTCCTTGGAGAGTGTGAGGCCCCCGCCGCAGACGGCGATGTTCTCCTCGACCTCGGAGACGCTCTGCATCCCGGGGATGGTGAGGTTGGCGTTCTCGTCGGCGAGGACGAACTTCAGTGCCGTGCGCGCATTTGTGAGTGCGCCGCCGCCGAAGGGCTTCATTATGATCGTGCCGACGTCCATCTTCTTGCAGGCGGGGAGGAGCTCCTTCGAGGGCTCGAGGGCGAGGTAGTTGTACCCGACCATTATGGTCTCGAATGGGCTGCCCTCGCCCACGATTCGGGTGAGGAATGTGGGGCTGTGGCTCGTCACCCCTATGTGGCGGGCGATGCCCTCCTCCTTGATCTTCAGCAGCTCCTCGAAGCCTCCGCCGGGGGCGTTTAGGGTCTTCCAACCCTCCTCGGTGACGTTGTGGAGCTGGTAGAGGTCGATGTAGTCGGTGCGTAGGTTCTTGAGGCTGGTTTCTAGGTTCTCGCGTATCTCCTTCGCGGTCTTGGCGTGGCTCTTCGTGGCTATGTAGACGTTCTCCCTGACGCCGTCGAGTGCCTTGCCGATGCGCTCCTCGCTAGTCGTGTAGCCGCGGGCGGTGTCGTAGTAGTTTATGCCCAGCTCGTAGCACCGCTTTACGACCCTGATTGCCTCCTCCTCGGAGACCCTCTGTATGGGTATCCCGCCGAAGCCCATCTCGGTGACCTGCAGCCCGGTCTTACCGAGCCTCCTCTTCTTGAGAACCATGAAGGATGGTGAGGGATGAGGATTAATAAATGGTTCAGTGATTAGGCTACCCAATGAGCAACCCAGTCACCATGGATAAGCCGGGGGAGACGGTGCTCCTCATGGGTAACGAGGCGATAGTCCGCGGCGCGCTTGAGGCGGGCATAAGGATCGCCGCGTCTTACCCGGGGACGCCGGCTTCCGAGATAGGCAACACCCTCGCGGAGGTCGCGAAGGAGATGGGCATTCACTTCGAGTGGTCAACGAACGAGAAGGTCGCATTCGAGGTCGCCTACGGCGCGTCGATGTGCAACCAGCGCGGCTTGGTGAGCATGAAGCACGTCGGCCTCAACGTGGCGCTCGACATAATGGAGATGGCGGCGCTCCGCGGCGTCAAGGGGGGCCTCGTCTTCGTCAGCGCCGACGACCCCAGCCAGCACAGCAGCGGGCAGGAGCAGGACCAGCGCTGGCTGGCGAAGCAAAACTGCGTCCCCGCCCTCGAACCAAGCGACCCACAGGACGCCAAGGACTTCACAGTCTACGCCTACGAGCTATCTGAGAAGTACCAGCTCCCCATCATGCTCCGCACCGTAACCCGCGTCAGCCACATGAGGAGCAACGTCAAGCTCGGCAAGCTCCAGAAGCTGGACCGTGAGGCGAAGTTCGACTTCGAGCAGTTCAGCTACGTTGTGGCGGGCTTCGACAGGCTCTTCTACGGCAGGGAGAGGGAGGCGAACGAGAAGATCGCCAAGATCAAGGTAGAGTTCGACTCATCCCCGCTGAACAAACTGACGATGACGGGGAAGGAGAAGGTCGGCGTCATAGCGACGGGGCAGACGTACAACTACGTCATGGATGCCCTCGTCAAGCTCGGCGTCAAGGATAAAGTCGCGGTCCTCAAGCTCGGTACCTCAAACCCCCTCCCCGAGGGGCTCATTACGAAGCTCCTCAAGGGCGTCGAAAAGATTCTCGTCACAGAGGAGCCTGACCCGTTCGTGGAGCTTCATGTCAAGGCGCTGGCGAAGGACGCGAACCCGAGGGTAGAACTCTACGGGCGCATCAACGGCAAGCTCCCCGGTGAGGGCGAGCTGATGCCCCTCATGGTGGACGGCGTCATCGCCGAGATGCTCGGCGAGAAGCTGCCGCCGAACCCGCGCGCCGAGGTGGAGAGGGAGGCAAAGGACATGATCTTCGGTAGGATGCTCACGGTCTGCGCGGGTTGTCCGCACAGGCCGAGCATCTACGCTCTCAAACGC
>Ga0105152_10000213_pt1 | contig 15312 bp, 10 predicted proteins | sample LakBais05cmmetaG_FD_81534 | JGI IMG/M metagenome (GOLD analysis project Ga0105152, IMG submission 81534) | Lake sediment microbial communities from Lake Baikal, Russia to study Microbial Dark Matter (Phase II) - Lake Baikal sediment 0-5 cm | ecosystem: Environmental > Aquatic > Freshwater >...
AACTACGACATCGCCCATTTCGGGATCGGATATTGCCTTTATTCCCAGAAGAAATATGCTGAAGCGGTCGAGTCCTTTAAGAAGGACGTTCAGATCGTCCCGGACCATTTCTTGGGCTGGCTTTACATCGGCATGAGCTATATGCAGATCAAGAAATTCGACGCCGCCCTGGAACCGATGAAAAAGGCCGTCGACATCCAGCCAGACAACGGAACGAGCTTGTATAATTTGGCCATCGTCTATCTGAATCTGAAAGACAACTACAGCGCCCGCGAAATCTATAAAAAGCTCCAGACGATCGACCCGAATATGGCCGCGAAACTCAAGCAATACATCAAGTAAGATAGTTTTAGGCGAGACGTAAGCAATTCTTTTTCCGGTGTCGGGCCAATTTTGGGCGGGGTCCTGTCGCGGCTCTTCCCCGGCCGTGCTCGGCGTCAAGCTGCTGCGCGCGGGCGGGGAGCCCCTTCGCCGCGCCACCCCTTCTTGAATTTCCGGCGCCCCGGAAAAGGAATTGGTTACAAGCAAGACTGTAGAATTGACAAAGAGCCACCGAATATGGTAAAAATATTATTCTTCAGCCCCGGGTAAAATTCGGGTCTCCGGTTCATTTTTCCATAGAGAAAGGCCCTCTTCATCAAGGGAATCGCGTTTGAGGAGAAATCCGAGGCCTGCCGATATATTCTTTACGGGCAGATGGCGGAATGGCAGACGCGCTAGGCTTAGGACCTAGTTCCTGATGAGGGAGTGCGGGTTCGACTCCCGCTCTGCCCATATGCTAAGTTCGGAGACACCGACTGAATTCCGGTGAAACCGGACCCATAGGTCCGATTGAGAGAAGAAAAATCCATGAGTGAGCAGGACGAACGCCTCAAGATCAGCGTCAAGGACGTGAGCCCGACTCAGAAAGAGATCGAAGCCGAACTTCGGGCTGAAGACGTCAACAAGGAATACGAACGAATTCTCGACCAGTATGCCGGCCGAATGAAAATGAAGGGGTTTCGCCAAGGCAAGGCGCCGAAAGACATGGTCAAGCAGATGTTCGGGCCTGACATTCAGAAATCCGTGCTGGATTCGCTGATCCCCCAAGTCCTTGACGAGGTCCTCGAGTCACAAGGCATTCGCGCCGTCGGCGTCCCCATGGTCAAAGATGTTTCCAATGACTCAGGACAGCCGCTCCGTTTCAAGGCGGTCATCGAGGTCTGGCGGGAATTTGAGTTGCCTTCCTATAAAAAGATCAAGGCCAAAAAGAAAGAGGTCGTCGTTTCGGAGGATGACATCCGCCGCACCCTGGACGAGCTCCGCGAAAAAGCCGCCGAGTACGTCCCTGTCGAAAACAGGGGAGTGGCTAACGGCGATTATGTCGTTATCGAGCTTCAAGGCAAGGATCAGAAGACGAAGCGCCTCATGCCCGCCGAAAAAGTCGTCGTTCTCGCCGGCCATGAAGGTAACGACTCTGCCATCAACGAGAATCTGGCCGGGCTCAAGCCCGGAGAAGAAAAGACCTTCGCTTATTCCTATCCCGCCGATCACAAGAACAAGAAGCTGGCCGGTAAAAATATCGAATACCGGCTTAAAGTGAATTCGATTAAGGAAAAGCGCCTGCCCGAGCTCGATGACGATTTCGCAAAAACGCACGGCGAATTCGAGAACCTGGCCGGGCTCCGAGATAAGATCCGGCAGGAGATCCAGACCGCGCGGGAGCTGGCCGGACGACACGAGACGGCCGAAGAGATCCTCAAACAGATCTTGGACCGCTCCTCGATCGAGCTTCCAGCCAGCGTTGTCGAGGACGAAGCCGAGGCCGTATTGAAAAACATGCTATCGTCCGCTCCTCCCCAACAGAATCCGGCCAAGGAGATGGTGGAGGCGCTCCAGGGAAGCGCCAGGATACAGGCCGAGGCCAACCTCAAGCGTCACTTGATCCTCCGAAAGATCGCCGAAGCCGAAGGCCTCAAGGTCGCTGACGCCGAAGTGGATCAGGAGATTAAAGCTTTGGCCCGGAAGAACAACATCCCTCTGGGCCGGGCAATCGAGACTTTCAACCAGGAGGACCGCCGAGAGAACCTGAAAACGAACCTTCTTCTGAGGAAGACCATTGACTTTTTGGTCGAAGAGGCTATAATAGAATAACCTGACCGTTATTATTCCCATGACTTTAATCCCCTTCGTTGTCGAACAGGACGGAAGAACAGAACGCGCCTATGACATTTATTCGAGGCTGCTTAAGGACAATATCATTTTCCTCGGGACGGAGATTAACGATGATTTGGCCAATCTGGTCACGGCCCAGCTTCTTTACCTGGAGGCCGAGAACCCGGAAAAAGAGGTCTCGCTCTATATCAATTCGCCCGGCGGAAGCATCACCGCAGGTCTCGCAATCTACGACACCATGCAATTCATAAACAATGATATATCTACCATCTGCGTGGGCCAGGCCGCCAGCATGGCCGCCGTGCTGCTGGCCGCAGGCACCCCAGGAAAACGGATATCTCTGCCCAATTCCCGGATCATTCTTCATCAGCCCTTCGGGGGATACCAGGGCCAGGCGTCGGACATCGCCATCCAGGCCAAAGAGATCCTCCGGATCAGGGAAAATATTTATCACATCCTGGTCAAACACACGCGCCAGCCAAGGACTAAGATCCAGGCTGACATCGAGCGGGATTTCATCATGACCGCAATCCAGGCGAAGGACTACGGTCTGATCGACCAGATCATTACGGCGAGGACCCAGGTCAAGAAATAAGATCCGGGGCGTCGTTCCGCGCCTTTAAGGCCGGGCTGAAAAGAACAGAAATAACATGGATGACGGTACCCAACATAAGATGAACACGCTGGTCAAGTGCAACTTCTGCAACCGCAACCAGACCCAGGTCAAGAAATTGATCGCCGGTCCGGGCGGTATCTTCATCTGCGACAATTGCATCGAGGTCGCCCATTCCATGGTCCTTTCGGACAAGGTGAAAGAGGACGAAACGAAGACGGTGGGCGGCTTCCCGACGCCGAGCGAGATCAAAGACGCCTTGGACGCATATATCGTCGGCCAGGAGATAGCAAAGAAAAAGATCTCCGTGGCCGTTTACAACCATTACAAAAGGATCACCATGCCCCGGGTGAGCTCGGATGTCGAGATCGCTAAGAGCAACATCTTGCTCATCGGGCCGACCGGGACGGGGAAGACGCTCATGGCCCAAATCCTGGCCAAGATCCTGTCCGTGCCGTTCTCCATCGCCGACGCCACGACGTTGACCGAAGCTGGCTATGTCGGAGAGGACGTCGAGAATGTCGTCCTGAAGCTCTTTCAGGCGGCCAAGGGAAACATTTCCAAGGCGCAGAAAGGCATCGTCTACATCGATGAGATTGACAAGATCAGTCGAAAGGGCGACAGCCCCTCCCTCACCCGAGACGTTTCGGGTGAGGGCGTCCAGCAGGCGCTCCTCAAGATCATCGAGGGGACTGTGGCCAACATCCCGCCCCAGGGCGGTCGCAAACATCCCTATCAGGAGTTCATCCCCGTCGACACGACGGACATCCTCTTCATCTGCGGGGGAGCCTTCGTCGGGCTCGACCGGATCATCGCTCAGAGGATGGGAAAATCGGTCGTCGGCTTTAAATCTGAGATGAAACTGAAAAAGCCGGATGTGACGGCCGAACTCTTAAGCGAGCTCATCCCGCAGGACTTGATCAAATACGGCCTCATCCCCGAGCTCGTCGGCCGGATCCCGATTGTGGCAACGTTTACCGAGCTCGGCGTCAACGACCTCGTGGACATCCTGAAGAAACCCAAGAACGCCATTATCAAGCAATATCAAAAGCTCTTCGAAATGGAAGGCGTCGGGCTGGAGTTCTCGGAAGAAGCCCTTCGGGCCATCGCTCAGAAGTCGCTCGAGCGCAAGCTCGGCGCCCGCGGGCTCCGGACGATCATCGAGGACCTCATGCTCGACATCATGTTCTATCTGCCATCTTCCAAGAAAACAGCCAAGATTCGGATTACGAAGCGGATGGTAGAAGAGAAGGAGCTGAGCTTCGACCGGATCAAGCAAGCCATCGGAGTGTAACCATGGAAAATTCAGGCGAACATTATGAGATTCTGAAGAACGTCCCCCTTATCCCGCTCAGAGACCTCGTCGTTTTTCCTTCGACCCTGGTGCCCTTCATTATCGGCCGGACGTCTTCGATCCAGGCGCTTGAAAAAGCGGCCGGGGCCAACAACCTCATCATGCTCTCGGCCCAGATGGACGCTTCGCTCGATAACCCAAGCCCCAAAGACATCTATTCCATGGGCATCACGGCCAAGATCATCCGGACCGTCCAGATGGACGAGAAAAACGTCAAAGTCATCGTCGAGGGGAAGAGGCGGGCCCGGATCCTGGAATTCGTCAGCTCTTATCCTTTCTATCAGGTCCTGGCCAAGGAGATCAAGATCTTGGAGGAGCCGGCGAAGGAGACCCAGGAAGAGCTGAAGCATGTGCTCGTCCTTTTCGAGGACTATCTCAAGCTCAGCCAGAACACGAATTTTCAATCTATCATCCCGGCGCTCCGCGATCACACGCCCGACCGCATTGCGGACATCATCTCGTCTCACCTCTATCTCCCGCTCGAAGAGAAACAGAATCTGCTCGAGACGGTCAACAGCCGAGAACGGATCCGCCGCCTCAATTTCCTCCTTGAAAATGAGCTTTATAAAATCCAGACGAACCTCCGTAAAGATGGAAAGGCTCTGAACCGGCGCAAGATCCCGTTTGCCCGGGAAGGCGGGCCGAATATATTCACCCCGGCGGGAACACCCGGCCAGCGAAAAGACGACCAGGCCGGCGAGATCGAAGAGCTTAAGAAAAAAGTGGCCGCGGCCAAGATGCCGCCTGACGCGGACGAGAAATCCCGGAAGGAGATTGAGCGGCTCGAGACCATGCCTCCCATGTCGGCCGAAGCCACGGTCTGCCGGAACTACCTGGACTGGCTGTTGTCGTTGCCCTGGAACAAAAAATCTCGCGAAAAACGCAACCTCAAGGAAGCTGAAAAGATCCTCAATGAAGACCACTATGGATTGGAAAAGGTCAAGGAGCGTATCCTTGAATTCCTGTCCATCCGGCAGCTCGTTAAAAATCCCAAAGGCGTCATCCTGGGCCTGATCGGCCCGCCCGGTGTGGGGAAAAGCTCCCTGGGGCGGTCGATTGCGCGGGCCACGGGCCGGAAATTCGTCCGCCTGTCGTTGGGCGGCGTTCGCGATGAGGCCGAGATCCGGGGCCACCGCCGGACGTACATCGGCTCCTACCCGGGCCGGATCATTCAAATGATCAAACGGGCGGGGACAAAGAATCCTGTCTTCCTTTTGGATGAAGTGGACAAGATGAGCATGGATTTCCGGGGCGACCCAGCCTCGGCGCTCATGGAAGTTCTCGATCCCGAGCAGAACAGCACGTTCCTCGACCATTATATCGACACGGACTTTGACCTATCCCAGGTCATGTTCATCGTGACGGCCAACATGGTCGAGCCCATCCCGCGGCCGCTCGTGGACCGCATGGAGGTCATCCGACTCCCCGGCTACACCGAGGATGAGAAACTCCAGATCGCCAAGCGGTTCCTCTGGTCGAAACAGCTGAAAATCCACGGGCTTTTGAACAAGAACCTGGAGATCTCGGACAAGGCTATTGTGAAGCTCATCAACGAGTACACGCGGGAGGCCGGCGTACGGAGCCTGGAGCGCGAGATCACTTCGATCTGCCGTAAGGTCGTCAAAAAGGTCGTCATGAAGGGCAGGGATTACAAAAAGAAAGTGACGATCAAGAACCTTGAAGCGCATCTCGGGGTTCCCAAATTCCGGCGCTTAGAGATCGATAAAGAGGACGAAATCGGCGTGGCCATCGGCATGGCCTGGACGGAATTCGGCGGCGAGCTGCTGACGTTTGAGGCCAACAAGGTCCACGGCAAGGGTAATTTCACCCTGACCGGACAGCTCGGAGAAGTCATGCAGGAATCGGCCCAGACGGCGTTCAGCTACGTTCGGGCCAAGATCTTCGAGCTTAATGTCGCCAAGGATGTCACGAAGAATTTCGACATCCACGTTCATGTGCCTGAGGGCTCGACGCCCAAGGAAGGACCTTCGGCCGGGATCACGCTCGCCATCGCCATCCTGTCGCTGCTCACGGAGATCCCGGTGAGCAAGAAGGTGGCCATGAGCGGCGAGATCACGCTCCGAGGCAAGGTGCTTCCGGTCGGCGGTATTAAAGAGAAATTGATCGCCGCCCATCGCGAAGGCATCCGGGAAGCGATCCTGCCCCTCGATAACAGGCCCGACCTTAAAGACCTTCCGAAGAACGTCCTGCAGGACATGAAGATCCATTTGGTGGAAAATATGGAGGAAGTCCTGAAGATCGTCTTGACCAAGGAACTTCCCTCAAAAATCGGACGAAAAAAGAAGGCCAAGGAAGAGGTCCTTGAAGAAATCCCGACACGGGAAGGGGAGGGGAGCGAGACCCCAAAAGAACCCCCCTTAACGCACTAATGAGAGGTAAACCATGACGAGAGAAACGAAAGAATTGAAAGAGTTCAGCCTGATCGACCTTGAAGGCAAGGAGACGAAGGAGCTGCTCAAGATCTCCGAACAGATCGGCATTCCTGACGAAGAGCTTGAAAAAGACAATAAACACAACCTGACTTTTAAAATCCTGGAAGCCCAGGCAAAAAAACAAGGACTGCTATTCTCGGAGGGCGTCCTCGAGTGCCTGGAGGACGGCTTCGGCTTTCTCCGCGCGCCGGAATTCAGCTATCTGCCCAGCCAGGATGATATCTATGTGTCCCCGTCCCAGATCCGGAAGTTCCAGCTCCGGACGGGCGACACGATCTCGGGCATCGTCCGGCCGCCCAAGAACGGCGAAAAATATTTCGCCCTGATCAAGATCGAAGCCATCAATTTCATGGAACCGGACATCTGCATCGACCAACGCCGGAACATCCATTTCGAGAAGTTGACGCCTATTTACCCTCACGAGATGATCAAGCTCCAGGATGGCAATCCCAAGAACCTCAACGCCCGGATCATGGAGCTGATGACGCCGATCGGCAAAGGCCAGAGAGGGCTGATTGTCTCGCCTCCGCGTGCCGGAAAAACGACCCTCCTCAAGACCATCGCCAAATCCATCGAGAAGAACCACCCTGAGATCTTCCTGATCGTCCTTCTCGTCGCCGAACGGCCGGAAGAGGTGACGGACTTCCAGCGCAGCGTCAGCGGCGAAGTTGTCGCGTCGACCTTCGACGAGCCGCCGGGGCGAAATGCGCAGGTCGCCAACATCGCTCTCGAAAAGGCCAAGCGTCTCGTCGAGAGCAAGCGAGACGTCGTCATCCTGCTCGACAGCATCACCCGCCTCGCCCGGGCGCACAACGCCATCATTCCTCCGTCGGGTAAAGTCCTTTCCGGCGGTATCGATGCCAACGCCTTGAACAAACCCAAGAAGTTCTTCGGCTCAGCACGGAAAATTGAGGAAGGCGGAAGCTTGACCATCATCGCCACGGCCCTGATCGACACCGGGAGCCGGATGGATGAAGTCATTTTCGAAGAGTTCAAGGGAACCGGCAACATGGAGATCAACCTTGACCGCCGGCTCGTGGATAAGCGCACCTTCCCGGCCATGGATATCAACCGGTCCGCGACGAGAAAAGAGGAATTGCTGATCGAGGAGAACGACCTCCACCGGATCTGGATCCTGCGGAAGGTCCTCAGCCAGCTTTCGGAAGTCGAGGCCATGGAGCTGCTGATCGATAAACTGGGAAGGACGAAGACGAACTCCGACTTCCTCAACGCGATGAGTAAAGGACTGTAATCCCCGGTTCGAAGGCCGTCTGGGCCCGCACCAAGGCAGGTCCGAACGGCTTTTTTTCTTAAGATCGGGTGCAATCACAGCCGGTGATTTTTTTGGGGGTGGCAATCATTTAGTCTGCGAAACCGCGTCATGACGTGAGGGGAGTTGATTTTTGGGATGGGATTCTTCATACTTAAATAATAAGGTTTTTACGAGGTGCGAGGAGAAGTTTAATGAGAATGAAAAAGATGTCTTTTTTAATTCTGAGCATGGTTTTGGCCCTGGCGATTCTGCCGGCAGTCTCCGGGCGGGCCGCGGAGGACAAGACGACGGAAAGCGTCTGGACGAGCCAACCCCCCAAGATCGACGGAGCGGCGAATGAATGGGAAGGGGCGGCGCTCGCCGAATGGGAAAACGGAGGAGTCCAATATGCCTTCCGCAACGACGGCCAAAAGCTGTATGTCCTGTTCATCATCAAAGACTCGAAACTCCGGAGCACGATCGAAGAAGTGGGGATCACGCTTTACGTCGACGCCGAAGGGAACAAAAATAAAAATTATGGTATTCATTTCCTGAGGAAACGGATCACGGCCGAAGAATTCATCGCCCTGCTGGAAAAGGATAGCGCCGTCTCCGAGGACCAGAAGGCCCAGATACGCTCCAAGCCCTTTTATAATTATTACGCATCCGAAGTCGTGACCAAAAAAACCGGATTATCTCCCGTCCTTCCTGGCGTCCGGCCGGCCATGTTCAAATATGCCTCCCAGCAAAAATCGCTCGTCTATGAATTCGCCGTCCCCTTGAATCGCGTCCAAGACAATGCCGCGGGCATCGGCGCTCAGCCCGGAGCGGCGGTGACGATTGGCTTTGAATGGGGCGGGCCGACCGAGGAGCAGAGAAAGGCGATCGCTAAAGCCCGGGGAGAACAGTCGAATATCTCCAACGAAACAGACCTCGGCCGAACCACGGACATCACCGCCGGGGCCAGAGGCATAGACCGGTTGCCGCCGAAGCATTCCTTTTGGAGTACCTTACGACTGGCCAAAGCCGGCGGGTAAGGATTGTCATAGCTCGCCTGTTCTGATATCTTACACGCGATGCAACGTGTCGTCTTCTCCTTACAAACAAATCCCTATTTTTAGGAACAATCCCGAATTTCCGGGTATTCCCCTTTAGAAAAGGGGAAAAACAGGCCCTTCTTTTTCCTCCGATAATCCCCTTTAGGGGACAAATAATCGCGGATAACATGAAAAATCAGGCAGGGAATTTGGCCTAATTTTTGCCGAAAATTAGGCCGGGGAGAATTAAACCTGAATCCCGCCTGAATTTTTTAATAAATGATTGCTAAAATATGTCATAACCATAATGATATCAGCAAGTTATATTCATATTGAGCTGATCAAAGGACTTTCTTCTTAAGCTACCTCTTCGTTAGGTTAAGAATGAGCCCTAAATATCATATAACTCGCTTAATATTTTTCATTTATCAAGTTCATGGACTATATTTGATGCAGGATTCAGGTTATTCTTCCCCGCAGTTATCTTTTTTATAGCTTCTATCCGAATTTGACACCCCGCTCCGCAATTGTTATCCTTTGGCCAACGTTAGGTCTAGCATTTCGATCCCGAAATAGAACATTAAGATAAAATTAAGTTTAAAGAGGGAGAGGATGATGAGAAAATTAGCGAGCAAAGCTATTTTGGCGGTTCTGTTGGCCGCTTGCACCCTTTCTATGAACGCATCTTTGAACGAGGATTCTCATCAGAAAGCCCAGCCAGCCATAGATATTGACGCTGAAAAAGCGGCCGTCAAGGCCGTACTTGACCGATATATACAAGCTTTTCAAACAAGAAATAGGGAAGGAGTGGCTGAAGTCTATGCCCACGATGAGGATCTCGTCGTCTTTGGCAGCAATCCTTTAGACCGGCGCATAGGCTGGAAGATGACCCAGGCATATATAGATAAATATTTTGCGTCCGTTGACCGGATAGAGATTAGGCTTAAGGACCAAAGGATCAAAGTCCACAGGTCCGGAGAAGCCGCCTGGTTCTCTGAAGTATTGTATTGGAAAGAAGTTGAAAAGGGCAAAACGTTTTCCATAGAAGGTCTGAGAATAAGCGGCGTTTTGGAGAGACGAGACGGACGTTGGGTGATCGTTCAACTCCATGCCTCTGGTCCCGAACCGAGCTCTTATTAGCCTAAACGCAAAAATCATTAGAAAATTTACGTCCAGAATTAGGTTAATAAAAGAAACGAAATTTATAAAGGGGGTATTAATTTATGATAGAGATAAGGCGAAATTAAGACAAGCCTGATATTATCAACGCCAATATAAGCCGATTAGTTTGGACAAATGCACAATATATTGTCTTGAAATTGACAAACAACTTCGTAATTCTAGTATCTAGTTGAGAATAAATAGGTTGGAAAGTATTTGAATTATGGGTCGCATAAGAGTTATTATGTAAACTAATATGATTTGGCTATTAGCCGGTGGACGCTTTGGAAAACTCATCGTTCTTCTTTACATACTTTAGCTATGCCTAAGGCCTTATTCTTCCTAAAGGCAAATAGGTCAATGAATATTTTATTCATTTGTATTTCTTTAAGCTCAAGAAAGAGATTCTGATCGAAACGTAAAAATATTATTGATTTGTCTTCAACTTGACAAGAAGATCTTCTAGAATGCGAATAATTTCCTGGCGGCTGACGGATTCTTTTTTGAATTCGATATGGATGCGGCAGGAACGGTCTTCCTTGGGACTATAATTGAAGACATAATATTTGGGTTTTTTCTTATCTGTCTCTTTGCCCTTAAGAAGCTTTGTCAGGTCGCGCGTATCCTCTCTTTTGAGACCTCGCTCTCTAATATTATCTATAATTGCCTTCATTTCCTCCTCATTTTTTAGTTTAGAGATCTCGATGAGAAGGCTGCGGTTTTTATCAATAGAACTCGCCTGGCACAGTTTACGGATCGGCGCCGGGATCCTACTGATATTGATGATCTCCGTGATTGTCGAGCGGGCCTTTCCAATTTTTTCCGAGATTTGGGCGTGGCTGTAGCCATAGATATCGATCAGAGTTCCGAGTCCGTCTGCCTCCTCAAAAACATCAAGGTCTTTGCGCTGGAGATTCTCAATGAGCGAGATCTCCATGGCCTCATTATCGGTGACGTTCATTTCGATGCACGGAATTTCTTTAAGACCGACGTTCTTCGAGGCTACGAACCGCCGCTCGCCAGCGATGATCTCATACCGGTCTCTGCGGGGACGGACAATGATCGGCTCTAAAACACCCTTAGATTTGATGGAGGACATCAGCTCTTCGATATTCCCTAATTCACTTCGGGCCTGATGGGGATTCGGATCGATACGGTCCAGGGAGATCAATCGGACCAGAGGCGCCGCGACTTTCCTTGAAATGAATTCGACGAAATGCGTGTCATGTCGCATGCCAATATTTTCCGGAAGTCCTGAGCGCTTAGTTTTTTGCACGTTTCAATATCTCCTCGGCGACTTTTTTATATTGCAGTGCGCCGACCGAGTTGCCCGCATACGTAAAAATCGATTCCTTGTAAGCCGGGCATTCTTCGATCTTGACGCTTTTAGATATATGCGTATGGAAAACCTTTTCGCCGAAGACGCGCTGAATGCGTTCGACGACGTCTCGGGCTATATTTGTCCGGCTGTCATGGAGTGTAATCAGGATGCCAAGGATCTGCAGCCCGGGATTTGCGACACGCCTTACCTTCTCGATTGTTTCAAGCAGATCGTCTGTGCCCTCGAGGGACAAGTACGAAGCTTGGATAGGAATCAAAAGATGAGAGGCGGCGACGAGGGCGTTCAGGGTAATCAAGGCCAAGGTTGGCGGCGTATCAATAAAGATGAATTCATAGCGTTCGCGGACAGATTCCAAGACATCTTTCAACCTAAAATGCCCATCGATCTGGCCGAGGAGCGACGATTCAAGCTTAGCCATGGATACTCGCGAAATAGCGACATCCAAACCCGGAATCGTCGACTTCATGATCGCAGCTTGAATCTTTTGTTCCGGGTGCATCAGAACATCATAGAGAGATTTCTCGTTGCTGCTTGGGTCTTTAACGCACGACTTTGTGCTATGAGCTTGGGAATCGGTGTCAACAAGCAATACCCGGCATCCGCTCAACGCGAGCGCTGCGGAGACATTCACGGCCGTGGTGGTCTTCCCTACTCCGCCTTTTTGATTAGTGACAGCGATGATCAAGCCCTTCTCCTTGGTTCAAACATCGGTCATAAAACTGAAAGGAAAGAATAAGATACTTAAAATACGCCGAAATTTCAAGCGTTTTAAAAGAGAAATGTCGGCCGGCCGACATAAATAGAATTTATTTAAATATCAATGAGTTACAAGAAAAATAATCTAGCCAAAAGATTTTACGACAAGGCCAATGACAACGAAGTCCAAAAAATAGATGAAAAATAAATATAAAAGCTAAGAACTTCTTGATGGGCTATTGTCTTCTATAAGCCCTCTTAAGTGCGTTAAATAAATTATCATTGTCATTATAATACATAATACCGATATAATATATAGGCTAAGTAATATATAAAATGTTCTTTCATTGATTTTAAGAAGTCAAAACGCTAATATTCGATGAAAAAGAAACTGTCAATAACATGGGTTAAGAAAACTCTAAGACAATTAATGAATCTAAAGAATTAGCAAAGAATATGAAAACTCATTTCATTGATGTTTTAGCAGGCTTTTCATATAATGAGGCTGATTTATAAATATAAAGCTTCTAATCTCATTAAAATCAACACGATATGATTATTTCAAAGGAAATAAATTAACTGAGCTTGCCCGAAAATTGGGCCTCGCAGATTCCCTGTTTCTAGTCATAGGGTCCGTGTTCGGTTCCGGGATTTTCCTTACCACAGGGATCATCGCCTCAGACCTCCCCTCCCCTAGCCTGATCTTGTTGGTTTGGATCATCGGCGGAATTATAACGACCATCGGCGCATTGACATACGCCGAGCTTGGAACGCTCTATCCAGGCTCGGGTGGGCCCTATGTATATCTCAAAGAGGCTTATGGGTCATCCGTTTCTTTTCTCTATGGCTGGACTTTTTTTTGGATCATCGGGGGCGGCGGGATTGCCGCCTTGGCTATAGGTTTCTCTGAATATTTTGGGTCTTTGGTTCCAGCTCTCTCTTCTGGGCATAAGCTGTCCGCGTTTAACCTGGGCCCGATCCATCTTAGCCTGAGCGCAGGCCATGTCACGGCCATTCTGTCGATCATGATCCTTTCCGGGCTCAATTATTTCGGCATCCAGGGCGGAGCTCGTTTCCAGAACTTGATGACAGGCCTCCGGATCTCAGCCCTCATAGCGTTCGCAGCTCTCGGTCTCATGATCGGCAAGAAACCGGGCTTTCAAAATCTGGTCCCGTTTTTTCCGGTAGGCCGCATCCCTTCATGGACATATTTCGGAGCCGCTCTCCTGGCCGTCATCTGGACTTATGACGGCTGGTATTCCGTGAGCTGCACGGCTGAGGAAATCCGGAATCCGCGCAAGACGATCCCCCGCTCGCTTGTCCTGGGCACAGCGGCCGTGGCCGCGCTTTATTTGCTGGCAAATATCGTTTATAGTATGGCTCTTCCGGTGAACGAGATGGACGGAGTTCTTCGAATCGGTGAATTGGCCGCGGTCCGTCTCTTCGGGCCCGGGATCGCCCGGCTTTTTTCAGCCGTCGTCGCCATCGCCGTGCTGGGCTGCCTGAGCGCGAACATCCTTTATTCTCCGCGCGTTTCCTTCGCTATGGCCAGGGACGGGCTTTTCTTCAAAAACCTCTCCTTCGTCCATCCCCGTTTTCGGGTCCCGACAAAGGCCATCCTGGCTCAGATGATCTGGTCGAGCCTCCTCTGTCTCTCCGGAACCTATCAGAGCCTGATCGAATATGTGGCGTTCGCCCTGGTCCTCTTTTTCGCCGCCACGGGCTTCTCCGTGCTCGTCCTCCGGCGGAAAGTGCCTGACCGCGAACGGCCGTTCCGGGCCTGGGGATATCCCGTCCTGCCGATCCTTTACGTCGTTTTCAATCTTGTCATTTTTATCGCTGTGATATTTTCCCGGCCGGTTCAAGCCCTGGCCGGGGCAGGCCTCATCCTGGCCGGACTTCCCGCCTATTTCTTTTGGACGGCGGGAAAAAATCGTGCCGCCGCGAATGGAGGCCGGATATGAGCCACGCTCTGAAGATCCTGCCTGAAGGCCGGGTTTTAAAAGTCGCATCCGGCAAGATTTTGTCTGACGTCCTCGAAGACGCCGGCCTCCGCCTCAGCCTTTACTGCGGCCGGCGCGGGTTGTGCGGCAAATGTATTGTGGAGATCGTCCGCGGCGCCCTTCCTTCGGCCAGCGATGAAGAGCGTTCTTTATTAGCCCGGAGGAAACTTCCAGCGAACTACCGGCTCGCCTGCCGGGCCAGGGTCGAGGGCGACATGGCCATCCGTATTCCCCTCGAATCCTTGCTTCCCCACATGCCCGTGCTCAGCCATGGCGTCGGCCGTTCTCTAACCCTTGACCCAGCTGTTAAGAAGATCAGCCTGTCGGCTCAAAAGCCCGATTTGGCTTCTCCGGATGCCCTTTTGGATTTTATCCAGCGCCGGTTTCCAAACGTCGAGCTTCACCTGTCCTTGGAGACCCTCCGGCGCTTTGCTCAAAATCAGCAACTCGCCCCTGCTGCCGCCGAATGGACCGCCGTCCTTTATGCCGACAAGGAGTTGCTCGCGATCGAGCCGGGAGACACGACAGGCCGGAACTTCGGGATCGCCGTCGATCGTGGAACGACGACGGTGATCGTCGAACTCCTCGATCTCAACACAGGGAAGTCTCTCGATTCGACCGCCGGACTGAACGCCCAAGTAAAATACGGAGCGGATGTGGTCTCCAGGATCACGGCGGCGTATGCCGATCCCAGTAAGCTCGAGGACCTCCGGACCGCCATTGTTGGTGGTCTTAACGAGATGGTCGGGGGCCTGCTCCGCAGGAATCAAGTTTCGTCGGATTCCGTGTATGAAGCTGTCGTGGCCGGGAATACGGCCATGAATCATCTGCTCCTCGGCCTGCCTGTCACGACCCTGGCCGTGTCGCCCTATCAGGCCGTTTTTTCTGTCCTTCCCGCGCTGCCGGCGGTCGAGTCGGGACTTGCGATCTCTCCCTTGGGTCGAGTCTATATCGCCCCGAACATCAAGAGTTTCGTCGGCGGCGACATCTCCGCAGGCCTGTCGGCGGTCGACCTAGAGCATCAAAAGGGGAATTTTCTATTCGTCGATCTAGGCACAAATGGGGAGATCGTCCTCAAAAGAAGGGCCCGTTTCACAGCGACTTCGACGGCGGCCGGCCCGGCCTTCGAAGGGATGACGATCAGTTGCGGGATGCTCGCCCTGCCCGGGGCCGTTTATAAGGCCGGATTCAAAGACAGGCTGGTCGTGGAAACGATCGCCGGCGAGCCGGCCCGCGGCGTGTGCGGC
>Ga0105152_10000214_pt1 | contig 15303 bp, 12 predicted proteins | sample LakBais05cmmetaG_FD_81534 | JGI IMG/M metagenome (GOLD analysis project Ga0105152, IMG submission 81534) | Lake sediment microbial communities from Lake Baikal, Russia to study Microbial Dark Matter (Phase II) - Lake Baikal sediment 0-5 cm | ecosystem: Environmental > Aquatic > Freshwater >...
ATTCACATCCATCTATTGCAATTTCAAAATATTTCCTTTAGCATCCATTTTGGGAACAATTGATTTTCCTATCAGTTAAATCGTATGAATGTCTTGAAAAAGGGATGAAAGAGCTTGATCCCTTATTGCCCCTCATAAAGGTTTTACCCGAATTTGATCCTGTCCGCCCAGACCCTCGATTCAAAGCCCTGCTCAAGAGAATGAAGTTGGCATGACTCAATCAAGGGTAAGGAAGAGACCAGCCATGATCGGCCAAACAATATCACACTATAAAATCCTTGAGAAGCTCGGCGAGGGCGGCATGGGCGTCGTCTACAAAGCCGAGGACACGAAGCTCAAGCGCACCGTCGCTCTTAAATTTCTACCGCCGGAGCTGACGCGGGATGAGGAAGCCAAGAAACGCTTCATCCATGAAGCCCAGGCGGCCTCGGCGCTGCAGCACACCAACATCTGCACCATCCACGATATTGATGAAACACCAGATGGACAGATGTTTATTGTGATGGATTGCTATGAGGGCGAGACGCTGAAGGAGAAGGTTCAGCGTGGACCACTCAAGATGGAAGAGGCGCTTGATATAGCTATCCAGGTGTCGGAAGGTTTGCAGGAGGCCCATGAGAAGGAGATCGTCCATCGCGACATCAAGCCGGCGAACATCGTGATAACGGGCAGGGGTCAGGTCAAGATCATGGATTTTGGGTTGGCGAAGTTGAGAGGGCAAGTGAAGCTGACCCGTACTGGGACAACCGTCGGCACAGTGGTGTACATGTCACCAGAACAGGCCCGAGGGGAGGAAGTAGATCAGCGCACCGACGTCTGGTCGCTTGGTGTTGTGATGTATGAAATGCTCACGGGACAACTGCCCTTCAAAGGAGAGTATGAGCAGGCAGTGATCTATTCGATTTTGAATGAGGAACCGAAGCCAGTGACGACATTACAAAGTGCGTTTCCGTCGGAGTTAGACCGCATCGTCAGCAAAGCCCTTGGTAAAGATCCATCAGAGCGATACCAGCAAGTAAAAGACTTTGAGGCAGATTTAAAATCACTCAGGAAAAGGCTGGAAAAAGAGAAAGCAGAATCACAACCGATCAAGCCAAAATTATTAAAGAGAAAATTATCCTATTTATTGGGCGGACTGATCGTTCTCATCGTAATGCTGATCTTGGCAAAGATCGTCTTGTTCAAAGTGCCTCAAGAAGCCATTGATTCGATAGCCGTGCTGCCGTTCCAGAATCTGTCGGCTGATCCGGAGCAGGAATATTTCTCCGATGGGATGACCGAAGCGTTGATTACCGAGCTATCCACGATCAAAGCATTGCGCGTGATCTCACGGACATCGGTCATGCGTTATAAGAAGACGGACAAATCGTTGCCAGAAATTGCCCGCGAACTCCATGTTAAGGCAATTGTCGAAGGTTCGGTGCAGCGGGTCAAGGATGTGGTGCGCATCAATGCGCAGCTGGTGAGGGCAGAACCTGAAGAACATTTGTGGGCGAGACCGTTCACCAGAAATTTGGCCAACATACTGGAACTGCAGAGTGAAATTGCTCAGGCCATCGCCAATGAGATCAAGATTACCGTGACCGCAGAAGAGAAGCAGCAATTGGCAAGTTCGCGTCCCGTGAATCCTGAGGCGCACGAGGCTTATCTCAAGGGACGGTTCTTCATCAACAAGTTCAACGAGGCTGACGTGAGGAAAGGGATTTCTTATTTTGAACAGGCGATAGCCAAAGATTCGAGCTATGCGTTGGCTTATGCAGGATTGGCCGAGGGATACGATTATTTATATAGCTTGGGGGTGATGTCAGCAAAAGATGCCTTTCCCAAAATAAAAACATTGGCGATGAAAGCGTTGAGTATTGACGAAACTTTGGCAGAAGCCTACGCAATAATCGGTGATATAGAGTCTAGTGAATGGAATTGGCAGGGGGCAGAAGAGAACTTAAAACGAGCCGTTGGGCTGAATCAAAACTATGCAAAAGCGCATGTTTATTATGCCTGGTACCTTCTGATGATGAAGAGGAATGATGAAGCGCTGGGTGAAGGTAAACGGGCGGTGGAACTCGATCCGCTTTGGCCCTTCGCAAAAGATGTATTAGCATGGTGTTTCTTGTACAAGCAACAGTATGATAGCGCAATGGCACAAGTCAAGGAGGCGCTGAGTATTGACAGCAACTTTGTTTTTGGGCACCGTGCACTCGGTGATTTCTATTCGTTCAGAGGGAAATACGAAGAAGCCATTTCAGAATATCAGAAGCTGATAGCCCTTGGTGATTACTCTGCGCATGCTGCTGTCGCCCGGGCCTATGCGCTCTCTGGGAATGCGATGAAAGCGCGGCAGATTCTCGCTGATCTAAAGACAAAATATGTACCCCCAGTACTTTTTGCGGTGGCATACATAGCTCTCTGTGAATGGGATCGCGCCTTTGAGTGTCTGGAGAGGGCTTATGAGGAGCACGATCCGTTTTTGCTTTTCATAATATCCTTACCGCGTGGCTTTGATACAAACTGTGATAGTCTCCGTGCAGACCCACGGTTCCATGCACTCATGAAAAAGATGGGGTTGGAGGACGTAGCGCGAAGAGAGTAAGAAGAAAATGGGGACGGACTGTTACTTTGTGTATTTGGCTTTCAACCGCTGACAATGATTCCGGTACAAGTGCGCCAATGACAGGTAATGCAAATTAGAAAAAATGGGTATTTCTATAATCTCCCGATACTTCAGCCCTGTTGCATCACGCAAATTGACCAGCAGTTCACCGCGTAAATTTTTCCCCTGAATATTTCCAATGTCAATTTCATCTATTCTCACTCCCCGTGATTGTTCAAACTCCTGGATAATTTTCTCCACAGGTTCAAAGCCGAAATCATCCCTCCTTCTTTTCTTTACCGCGTCCGCCTCCTGCCTGCGTTCATAGCGTTCCAAAGCTTTCGCTAAAAAGCTTTCCTCACCCAATACAGGACCAAAAAAGGTTTTTATTGTCGGCAATTTTTTCCCCAACTCTCTGCCCACCGCTTCGTCTAGTTGCAACCGGCTGCCGAACAGATCATTGACAAATTGTGCGTCCAACCATTCCGGATTTTGTTTTTCAAAGTATTGATTCATGCTGGACCAGAGAAATTTATGGTGATTTTTTACCATTCCGGCCCGCAGCGGATTTTGCAGGACATAGATGATCGCCAGTTTTAGGTAAGCGTCATTTTGAATGAGTGTGGATACATAGCGGCTTTGAAAGACATAACCTTTACCGCCGTTTTTTTTTCGATAATACAAGGCGTAGTGGGTGTTCAAATTTCTAAAAAAATCCGCCATTCTTCCTGATGTGTTCTCCAATAGCAAATGGTAATGATTGTCCATAATGCAGTAAGTAAATAGACGCATACGGTATAGGCGCGCTTTTTCGGCTAACAGTTCCAGAAAAACCGCCTTGTGCTTGTCATCCGGGAAAATAAGTTCGCCATTGATACCCCGGTTCATACAATGATGGTACGCCCCAGGATAGGTGAATCTCGGTTGTCTCATGTTTTTTATTCTATCACATAAATACACAAATTAACAGTCCGTCCCCAATTGGTCCTCATCGCCTGCAGGCAGGCGGAGACTTTGGGGGTCAAGCACCAGGATTATTGCGGATGCGTCTATTCCAAAGTGGAAAGGCTGCTGCGCCTGCTCTAAATGACCGTGGAACGGCGGCTTTGCCGGCATGAGCGGTTTGCATTTGCGGTGCCGATATGGTAAATTAAGGCCCTGATGAACAAGAAAGTGGTGCTAGCCGGAAAAATTGCCGGAATCGTCCTTGGGTATTTTCTGGTTTTTTTTCTGGCTGTTTTTTCGACCGTCAGCCTGCTGGTCAAGGGCGATGAGGTCATGGCTCCCGATCTGCTGGGCAAACCGCTCCGGGAGGCGTATGCCATCGCCGCCAAGAAAGGGGTCTATTTAAAAAAAGTCGTCGGCGATTTCGGCGGCACCTATGCTCCGAATACCGTGGTCAACCAGTTTCCGGCCCCGGAAACCAGCGTCAAGGGGAAATCGGTAGTGAAGATCTTCGTGGCATCGGAAGTAGGGCAGACGGTTGTGCCCATGCTGGTCGCGCTGAGCCAGAAGGAATGTGAAGCGCTGCTGAAGAAAAGCAAACTGAAAAAAGGCCACAGCGCTTTCATCACCGCCGCCGATGTAATGCCGGACAGCGTCATCAGCCAATCGGTTCCGGCCGGCAGCCGCATGGCCGAAGGCTCGGCCATCGATCTGCTCATTTCCAAGGGCGGAGAAAGCCGTTCTTTTGTCATGCCCGATCTGATCGGCAAGGAAGCGGTCAAGGTGCTGGTCTTCTTTGAGAACCAGGGTTTGAAAATATCGAAGATCGAAGAGGTCCCCTATTTTGGATTGAAGCCGGGCATCATCCTCAAGCAATTTCCTTCTCCCGGGTTCGAGATCAGCTCAAAGAATTTAATCGGCATTCAGGTCAGCAAATGAACCCCATCTTCCCCTCTATCCTATCCACCAATTTTTTCAATTTGGAAGCCAAGCTGCGCGAATTTGAACAAAACCGCATTGATTTCATTCACCTGGACATCATGGATGGGCATTTCGTGGATACCATCTCTTTCGGACCGGGGCTGGCGCGGGCGCTCAAGGAGAAATTTTCCTTCCGCCTCGACGCCCACCTGATGGTCAGCAACCCGGCCAAAATGATCCCGCATTTTATTAAGGCCGGAGTGGACTGGCTTTCCTTTCATGTCGAAACCACCGGTGATACGCCCGGCCTGCTCCAAATGATCCGGGACGGCAACTGCCGCGCCGGCCTAGTGCTGAATCCCGACACTTCCTTGGAGCAGGTACGGCCTTTTTTGCGCGCGGTCGATTATATCCTGGTGATGAGTGTTTTTCCCGGATATGGCGGCCAGCAATTCATTGCCGCTTCCCTGGAGCGGGTGGCGCAGTTGAAAAGGGAGATCGTCAACCAAAAAAGTCACTGCCTGCTGCAGGTCGATGGGGGCATCAATACCGCCAATGCCGGGCTCTTGAAAGAAGCCGGCGCCGACCTGTTCGTGGTGGGAACATCTTTGTTCAATGCCGACAACATAGAAGAAACAGTCAAGAAATTTTTAAATCAGATGCAATGGAGTCAATCATGAAAAAAACCGTTTTGCCGCTTATGCTCATGCTGCTGGTCACTGCCGGCGGCTGCCGTTCCAAAAAAGGCATCAGCATTGACCCGAGCGAAAAGGGCTCGGATAAAAAAATGTATGAGAACGCCCTGAAATACATGAAAAAGGACCCTGAAAAGTCCCGTTTGCTCTTCAAGGAGATTGCGCAGCTGTATCCCGATTCCATTTACGCCAACAAATCGAAGCTGGGCATCGGCGATTCGTATTTCCGGGAACGCGATTCTGCTTCACTGATCATGGCGGCCGTCGAATACCAGGAATACGTCAACATGTATCCCTACTCTCCCGACGCGGTGTATGCCAAGTATCAGATCGCCAAGTGCTATTACCAGCAGATCAGAAAGCCGGAACGTGATCAAACCAGTACTTTCACGACCATCAAGTCCTTTGAAGGGGTGATCCAGCAGTATCCCGGAACTCCCGAAGCCGAAGAGGCAAAAAAGAAAATCGATGAATGCCGCCAGAACCTGGCCCGGCATTATTACCTGATCGGGTATTACAATTACGTCATGAAATCCTACCCCGGGGCCATCGCCCGTTTCAAGCAGGTCATGGACGAATATCCGGATTTCGCAGCCAACGACAAGCTCTTTTATTTTACCGGCAGGACCTATGTGGCCATGGAAGATTACGATTCGGCGCTTTCGTTTTTCCAGCGTGTGGTCGGCAGCCACGCCAAGTCCAAATATGCCAAAAAATCGCAGCGCCAGATCAACATAATCAACCGCTTGGCGGCAAAAACCAAAAAACCCACCCCAGGTGCTGAAAAATAGCGACGATCTTCCAGAGGGTCCGGGGATCTATATTTTCCGGACCGCGGCCGGTAAAGCACTCTATATCGGCAAAGCAATCAATTTAAAAAAGCGCGTCGCCCAGTATTTTCAGAAAAAAGACCACCCATTGATCTGGAACCTGCTGGAGCGGTCGGCCGCCCTGGATTTCATCGCCACCGCTGATGAAGCCGATGCCTTGTTGCTGGAAAGCGATCTGGTGCACAGTTATCAGCCACCTTTCAACATCCGGCTCAAGGATGACAAGAGTTTTCCGTCAATTGAGATCACCCTCGTTGAGGACTTTCCCGGCATTTGCTATTCCCGGAAAGTCAAGGCCGGCAATTTCGCCCTGGGACCGCTGGTCAATGCCAGGAAAGCGAAAAATCTCATCGATACCGTCACCCGACTTTTCCGCTTGCGCTCCTGCGCCAACGCGCTTTTAAAAAAAGGGACGCCCTGCCTGTATTACCATATCGAGCGCTGCTCGGCGCCATGCGCCGGAAAGATCGAGCGTGCTCTTTACCGGCAGCAGGTGGAATATGCCCTTGATTTTTTAAAAGGGCGGAAAGGGAAAATCACGGCCAAACTTGGCGAGCGTATGCGCCGTCTGGCTGCCGACCTGAATTTTGAACAGGCGCAAAAAATCAAGGAAGACCTGGAGCTGATGAAAAATTTTTCGCTGCGCTCCTATATCTCCACCCGCTCGCGCGGTGATTTTGACGTGCTGGCTGCCTGCGTTTTGGGGCGGGAAGCGTTTTTTGTCCATTTCGCGGTTGCGGGCGGGCGGGTGAGCAAGAGCGGTTATTTCAACCTGCAGACGCTCCCCGATGCCGAGGATGAGGTTTTAAGAGAATTCATGCTTGACTTTTACCGCCGCCGGCCCCTGCCCGGAGAGATCATTGTTTCCCGGCTTCCGTCCCAGGCCGAGGCGCTGGCCGGCCTATTTTCCGCCCAGGCGGGGCGCCGGGTCCGCATCCGGACCGTCCGCCAGGGACGAAAAAAACAGGTTTTGGATCTGGCTTCGAAAAATTTGGCCCTGTTCGTGCAGAAAAGCGATTACCGCTCCCTGGGAGAAAAAATAAGGGAAATGCTGCGCCTGCGTAATTTTCCCTCTCATATCGAGGCTTTTGACATCTCCCACTTGGGTGAAAAAAACCGCGTGGGCGCCCTGGTGGTGTTTCAAAACGGCCGGCCGCAAAAGCGCCTCTACCGCAGTTACATCATCCGCAGCGCTCCGGCCGGAGACACCGAAGGGCTGAAAGAAATGCTGACCCGTCGCTTTACCGGCAATTCCTCCGCTCCCGACCTGCTGCTCATGGACGGGGGGCTGCCGCAGCTAGCCGCGGCCCGGCAAATCAAAGAAAAACTAGGATTGTCTTCCGACTTGGCGGCGCTGGCCAAAGGGGAAGAAAGGATTTTCATGGAGGATGGATCTTCCCTGGTGCTGGAACCCGGAACTCTGCCGAGGCATCTGCTGCAGAATATCCGCGACGAGGTCCACCGCCGGGCCATCGCCCATCACCGCCGGCGCCGCGAAAAACTCCCCGGCTAACGGCCGCTTTTTATTTGACCTCGGCAGCGCTGAGCAGGGAATTGAACATGATCTTGTAAGTTCCCTCGCCGTGGGTGCGGTGGATGACGTCGGGGCCAATGAGAATGATCCGGCCCTGGCCCTTGCGATAATCGACCAGCAGTGATTTGCGTACCAGCTGCTCTTCGCCCTCCAGCCAGCCCGAAAGCAGCAGGTCCCGTTCGCCAAAAACCAGAGGTGTGGAGCGACTTTCATCGGCCGCGTTGGGAAGAGAAGTTTCGAAAGTCGGGGTGTCCCTGAAAAAAACGGCGGCACTGCTGTCCAGGCCTGACGTCAAATCGGAATTCTTCACCTCTGCCCTCAGGTAGGAACCCGGACAGATCACTTTGCTGTTTTCATCCATGATGTTGGTCAGCGGCATTTTGAATTTGTTGATAGCGTAATTGCACGATTCTTCCATGAAAACCAGGGTTTTTCCGCTTTTGACCATCTCCTTGAGTAACTTTTCGCCCTTTTCGCCGATGCCGCCGGAATATTCGAGCGGAGCCGGCGTGGCCCATTTTTCCAACTTTTTTGGTGGCTTGCCGCTTTCGATTTCGCTTTCCGAGGCGCCGGCAAATAACATGATGTCAAATTTGCTGCCGAAGCCTTTTTTGGCCACATCCTTGGGATGAACCGTTTCGTAGGGGATCTTGTATTCATCGAAGACATAGCGTAGCCAGCCCTCAATCATGTTGTGCCCCCAGTTTTGATAAAGTCCCACTTTGAAGGGGCGGAGGCGGCGAAACTGATGCAGTGGCAATTCTTTTCTGGAAGTCAGCGTCAGGGGGGCTTCGGCGTGGATACTCTTTAAAATTTCCAGTGCTTCGCTTTTCTTGACCATGAAGGAACCGGATGAGAAATCGGGGCAGCCGAAGTTGCGGTAAACCGTTTTGCCTTTGCCCAACAGTTCGAAGGCAGCGCGGTAGGAATGGTTGGCACAGGAATCAAGGACGATGTATTCTTCAAGCTCTTCCGGGAACGGGTTGTTGAAGGATTGCTCCGCATTGACCGGTTCCATCAGGGCCTTCAGGGGCTCATTGACCGCATAGGACTTAATGCCCATGCCGATGGGCAGCGTCCAGGCGGCCATATCGTATGGAAGTTCGGGCTCGGCCTTGAGGTTTTTGCGAATGTCGGGGTAATGCTGCTTTTCAAAGATGTTTTTGACAAAAGAGCGGTAGGGCTGGGCCAGGGGGACCACATAGGACCTTTTGTCAAACATGGTGTCGCCGACCCGCAGCGGGTGGGTAAGCTGAAAAACCCGGATATTCGATTTCAGCAGGATGCGGATGAAACGCTCGGCCACCGCCGGGTCGTGCTGCTGGCGCGGGACGATGAAGGCGTAGGGAGCTTCACTTTCGCCCCAGGCGATGTTTTCGCGGGCGATCTGGAAGGTGTCCAGAAGCAGTTCTTTTCTCTGGCGTGCGGCGGTGTTCAGCACCGACAGCGTGGCCTGCAGGTCGTAGGTCACCAGGTCGGAAAGGCGCCACCAACCTCCTTTCCAAGGGTTAGGGCTGAAAACGCGTTCATCGTTTTTAAAGCTTTCGGCGCTTTCCACTTCTTCGGGTTCGATGTAGACCGGTGTGGCCAGGCCCACCGAAGCCCCCTCGAAGAGAATGCCCGGGATGTTGTGGAACCAGGCTGAATCGTCCAGGGCGCCGATCCACCAGCCGGTGAAATATCCGCGTGAGGCGACGCCTTTGAGGTCCAACTTTTCCAGGTCATAGCCGATGCGTGAACCTATGAGGTTGATGCTACGCCAGACCAGGGGGTGGACGCCCGGTGTGGGCGGATCCTGGTAGGGAGGGACGAACAGGCGGTCATTGCTGCTGCCCATCTGGTGTTCATCCACGACCACCTGCGGCAGCCATTTGTGATAGATCTCCCGGACGATCAGTTCGGTCTCTTTCAAACTGATCTTGAACCAGTCGCGGTTGTTGTCGTGGCCGGCGTACCAGTGATACAGATATGGCGCTCCCGTGCCTTCATATTCCGTGCCCTTGGTTTTGTTGTACCATTCCACTTCCATGATCTGCCCGTCGGGATTAACCGAGGGGAACAGTACCAGGATGACGTTTTGCAAAATATCCTGAATGTCGGCGGTCGCCCCGGCAGCCAGTCGATAAGCCAGTTCCATGGCCATTTGCGAGGAGGCGATCTCGGTGGCATGCAGATTGCAGGTGACGAACACGATGGCTTTGCCGCTGGCGGCCAGCTGCTCGGCTGCGGCCGGTTCCATTTCGCCCTGGGCCAGCTGGCGGGTAATGTTTGTGTATTTTTCCAGTTCCTGCAGGTTGGCTTCATGGGAGATCACGGCCATGAACAGATCATTGCCCCTGGTGGTTTTTCCCAAAGTGAATGTTTTCAATCGCGGGGATTCCCGGCTCAACAATTCGAAATAGGCTTTGATCTGGTTGTAGTGGGCCAAATTGCGGTCGCTGCCCAGCTTGAAGCCCAGGAACTGGTCGGGGGTTTGCAGCGGCCAGGCCAGGGCGGCCAACGTGAATAAGATCGCGCCCAGAAAAAGTAGTTTTTTCATCACGCCTCCTTCAAAAGCGGATTATAGTCCCGGGGAGAGATGATTTGCAACCGGAATTTATTTTTTGCCCGGGCCGGCAGCACGGTTGACAAAACCGGCGCCGCTAATTATAATGTCACCTTGCTTCGAGCCGGAGTGGCGGAATTGGCAGACGCATCAGACTCAAAATCTGACGAGGAATTGCCCTCGTAAGGGTTCGATTCCCTTCTCCGGCATTTTTTCCCTTCCGTGGTGAATTTAATCCAGATTGCGCTGTTCCACGATCCCCCTTTCCTGAAAAAAAATGGAGATGATGGTGTAAGGGACGTTCTTATCGCCCACGACGGCGCTGACCGTGCTCTGGGTGACGTGCAGCAAATCGAGGTTGGGCGTGAGCCACTCGTTGATCTTTTTTTCCAGCTCAACCCCCTGCCCGGAAAACATTTTGAATTTCATGGTGCACCCCCGTTGTCTTTGCCAGGAATTATACCACAGCCGCAAAGATCAGGAAATGATTTTCAGCGCCCGGGGGGCCGAGGCGAATTCGAGATTGCGGAATTGACGGGGGCGCTCATTTTCACTCAGGACTTCGCCGTCGATCTGCACGCTAAAAGGCTTGTCGGAACTGACCGCAAATTTTGGCGCCTGGATAGTGACCGTTTCTTTTTTGTCGGCATACGCGGCTGGGGCGGTCAAAAAGGTGATATAGGCCAAGCGGGAAAATGAGCATTTTTTCACCAGGAACGCGTCCAGCAGGCCGTCGTCGGTGCGCGCCCGCGGCGTGGCCATTTTCCCGGCCGCGTAATAGCGGATGTTGTTGAACACGGCCAACATGAATTCTCCGCAGACGCGGCCTTTTTCAAATTCCACGTCCAACTTGATCGGGACCTCGGCCGAGCGGCAGGCCTGCCAGCCGCCGCGGATGCCGGAAATGATCTGGTACTTTCCCAGAAGCGGGCTGCGCTTGACCACCTGCTCGACGTACTGGTTGATCAATACGGCCAGCCCGATGGATGCCTGGCCCGGGTAATAGCGCAGAATTTTCCTGCCCTCGCGGACCACGCCCAGGTCGATCTGCCGCGAACGGTTGCGGCGGATGGCCTGGCATGCTTTTTTCAATGAGTGGATTTCGAACTCCTTGACCACGTCGTTGCAGGAGCCCAGACCGATCATGCCCAGGGTGTTGCCTGCTTGCAGGCGCATCAGTTCGTTGATCACGATCAACAAGGTGGTATCACCGCCGGCGGCGACCAAGGTCGGGTAATCCACAGCTGTCACTTTGACCAGGTCGCGCAAGTCGTCTTCGTGGCGCGACTCGAACCAGTCGCAGGCGATCCCCTCTTCTTTCAGGCATTTTTGCAGAGCCCGGCGTTTTTGGCCGGCCCGGCCCTTGCCAGCGCTGGGATTAAAGAGAATGGCGATCTTTTCCATCAATCCGCACCCAGTTCCGCAAGCACGTTGACGGCCTGGTTGACCTGGTCGGCGACAAACAGGATGTAGCGGATATCGACATGGATGGAACGGGTGAGGTTGGGCTGGTAAAAGAAGTCGCTGTCCAGCGCTTCGTAATTGCCGTCGAAGAGCACGCCGACCAGCTCACCGCGGCCGTTGAGCACCGGGCTGCCCGAATTGCCGCCGGTGGAGTCGTTGCTGGTCAGGAAATTGACCGGGACGTCGCCCAAAGCCGGATCGCTGTGGCGGGCGCGGCCCTGGCCATTGGCCGCCGTGATCATCTTGGCATCGAGGTCAAAAGGGAATTTGCCGCTGTTTTTGGCCAGCATGCCGTCCAGAGTGGTGAACGGGGCGTAACTGACGGCATCGCGCGGCGTGTACCCTTCGACCCGGCCGTAGCTGAAACGCAGGGTGGAATTGGCGTCGGGATAATAGAGCGCTCGCGGGTGCAGCCCCATCATGGCTTCGACATACAGGGGTTTGAGCTGGAGCCAGCGGCCGGCAATGGCGTTTTTGCGGCGGTTGAAGGCGTCGATCTCGGGCTGGATCTTGGCGGCCAGGGCGATGAATGCGTCCTGAGCCGCGGCCAGGGTTTTGGCGTCGGCGGCGAACATTTTTAGCTTGAATTCCAGATCGCTCAAGCGCGTGTTGCCGTAGAGAGTATTGACAAAAGCGGCGATCTTTTCACTGAGCTCGTTCCCGCTTGATTGTTGGATTTCTTTGGCCAGATTCTTGAATATGCCCGCGTTGTCGGCCGCCAAAAGTTCATTCAGAAAAAAGGCCAAGACCGCCTTGTCGGTCGCCAGGTCGAGATTTCTCTGGCTGACCGGCAGCCGCTCTTTTTTAACGGCCATGTCGCGTTCCATGTACCCGGGTTCGCGGTCCAGGTCCTTCTTGGTTTTCTCACGGCTCCACTTGTTCAGGGTCAGCGCCCAGTCGAGCAGGCGGCAGCCGCGGGTCAGCCAGCTGAAAACTGTGCTCAGCGAGGTGATCTCCCGTTCTGCCGCGGCCAGGCGGTCGATGTCGCTCAGCAGCCGGCCGAACTTTTTCTGTAGTTCGGGCTTGGCCGCGATCCAGGCGGCCAGCTGCCTTTCCTCGGCCAGCTTGAATTCGTGGACCTGGTTTCTTTGCAGGCCGGCGAGCAATCCGCGGTTGTTCTTGATCGAATTGTAGAGCCCTTTCAAAACGCCGGCGTTCTTGATCTTCACCGCTTCGTCCGCCGCCGAAAATTTTTCAAGCAGTCCGATGTATTGGGCCAGCAAAGCGATGCGTTCAGAATAATTGGCCTGGACCTCGTTGCCGACCTCGGCGGCCGTGTGCCAGCGTTTGCTGGTGCCGGGATAGCCTAGGATCATGGTGAAATCGCCTGAACGCAGCGCGGTTTTGGCGATGGGGAAATAGTGCAGCGGCCGGTAAGGGACGTTGTCCTTGGCCCAATCGGCCGGGCGGCCGTCTTTGCCCACGTAGGCGCGCAGAAAAGAAAAATCGCCGCTATGGCGCGGCCACATCCAGTTGTCGATCTCGCCGCCGTATTCGCCGATAGAACGCACCGGTACGTAGACCACGCGCATGTCCCTGATCTTGAAGTACGTGACCAGGTAGAATTCCCTGCCGCCATAGAAGCGGGCGACGGCGCATTCGTTGCCCGGGATCTTTTCGCCCTCACGGATTAGCTCTTGGGAAATTTTTTCGACCAGGCGCAAGCGCTTTTGCGGGTCGAGCCCCGGGCGCAATCCCGATCGGAAGCGGGGGGTGACGTTCTCAAAACCGCTCATGACCCTGACATTGTAGCCGGGGGCCGGGATTTCCTCGCTGCGGCCGCGGGCCAAAAAGCCATCGCGGATGTAGTTGTGCTCCGGAGAGGACAAGCTCTGCATGGCGCCGAAAGCTACGTGGTGGTTGGTGATGATCAGGCCGTCGGAGGAGACGAACGAGCCGGTGCCGCCCCCCAGGTTGACCACGGCCATGGCCAGGCACTTTGTCCCGGGTTTCCAAATGTCGGCCGGGTCAAACTGGCAGCCCATGGCCTTCATGTCGTTGGCCATGGCCGGCGTGATGCCGTCCAGACGGAACATCCCTTCCTTGGCGATCAATGTCAAAGCGCTGAAGATGATAAGGATTAAAATGATTTTTGCTCTCATGCGCGGCTCCTTTTTCGGTCCGGGGATTGAAATCGAATTATACCTTGTTCAGGTTTGAATTACAACCGACTTTGCCTGCGGCTGCTTTAAGAATTGCAAACAATTTCCGCTTGTGTTATGGAATATCCAGGTGGGAAAGATAAACCCGCGTGAGGGAAAGAATTCATTATAAAACTGCTATGGTTTTAAAGAAAAACTGCGAGGAGAAGCCATGAAAGAGAAACTGAAAACATTGGCCCAGCACTGGATGAGCGAGCTGTGGCAAAAGGGGAACGCCGCTGCGGTCTCTGAAATGCATGCCGCCAATTTCATTGATTGGGCGCCGGGAAGGCGCAAGGGGGACCGAGACGGTTTTGCCGCCGGCGTGAAGGACTTTTACAAGGCCTTTCCCGATTTTTATGCGGCCGTGGAAGAGATCCTGATCGATGAAGCGCTGGGCCAGGTGGCCATCCGCTGGGCCGGCACCGGCACCCACTTGGGCGCCTACCTCGGGGTCGAGCCGACCGGGAAGCGCGTCACCTTTCGCGGCATCGAGATCCTGACCGTCAGCATGGGCAAGATCAGCGAACGCTGGGGCGAGTGGGACGGCATGGACCTGCTGCGCCAACTAGGGGTTTGGAAGGGATAAGGCCAAGTGGTGTACGGCGTACGGCAAAAAGCATGAAACCAACGGGCTTGGATCAGACAATCGGGCTGCCTGGCCTGTCATGACGAGGTGAAGCGTGAGAAATATGGGAATTTTACTTATGATTATTTGTTTTTTCCAGGCCGCCGTCCTTGCGGCGGAAGATCCGGGGGTTCAAGAGATAAAAAAACTTTACACGGAAACCGCGGCGGCAATCGCCCTGGCGCAGAAAGGCGAAGCGGGCGGCCTCTATTGCAATGAGCTGACGGTCAACAGCCGTAACGGCTCCTGGCGGGCAGTGGGCAACTATTTGAAAAAGGCTGTTTTCTGGTATAGCGACCAGCCCGAGTTCGCGGTTGTCGAAGGCAAGGGGGCGGAGACGGTGCTGGGCAAAGTCGAGGTCTCGGAAACGGCTGCCGCGCGCTCCCTGTACCGCGAATTCTTTTTTGCCGGCAGCCGCCTGCTGTTTTTTTTCCGCAGCGAGAAAAGCGGTGACGAATCGGTTAGCGAGGAAAGGATCTATTTCAGGGACGGCAAACCCGTGCTGCGGCTGCTCGGGCAGGAAAAAGCCTCGGAATCGATTAAAACAAAGGCGATTTCCAGGGAAGCCGAATATTGGCAAAGGTTGTTTCTGTTGACCTTCGGCGATTGAGATCCATTTTTTCACTGACCCCGAGTTGCCTCCGCCTGCAGCTTCCGTTACAATGAATACATGAAAAAAGCGATCTGGTTAACCGGGGTCATCCTGGCGGTCTGCATGCCGCTTCTGAGCGCTGACAGCGCGGCCAAACATCCCATCGATGTCTGGCTGACCAACTGCATGGAAAAAGATCCATCCACTAAAGGGTTGAACGCCTGCCTGGGGCTGGCCTACGAAAAATGGGATCTGGAGCTGAACCGCGTCTACCAGGAATTGAGCGGCCGGCTGAGCGCCGAAGCCAGGGCCGTTTTACGCGAAGCGCAGCGGGACTGGATCGCGTTCCGTGACCGGGAATTGGCATGGCTGGCCAAATTCTACGGCGGGTTGGATGGCACGATGTACACCAACATGC
>Ga0105152_10000215_pt1 | contig 15294 bp, 7 predicted proteins | sample LakBais05cmmetaG_FD_81534 | JGI IMG/M metagenome (GOLD analysis project Ga0105152, IMG submission 81534) | Lake sediment microbial communities from Lake Baikal, Russia to study Microbial Dark Matter (Phase II) - Lake Baikal sediment 0-5 cm | ecosystem: Environmental > Aquatic > Freshwater > Lake...
ACCGCGATCCGCTGGAGAACGCCGGGAATCCGCATCGTCGAGAAGTGAAAGCGCGGGAAGAGATGCAAAAAGAGGCCGATGGCAAAGATCGTGGCTGACCTCCGAATAACTTTGCCGTAGAGGCTGCTGACGGAGCGCCCTTCCTCCTTCCGGCGCGAAAACGAGAGCGCGAGCGAGATCCCGACGATGAACAGGAAAAACGGAAAGACAAGGTCCGTCGGCGTCCAGCCGTGCCACTCGGCATGCCGCAACGGCGGATAGACGAACGACCAGCTCCCCGGGTTGTTGACCAGGATCATGGATGCGATCGTCAATCCCCGGAACGCATCGACGGATATCAAGCGCTCTTTTGGCATCATGACATTTATTTGAGGATGAAAGCCGCGGGATTAATAGCGCTCCAGAGAATCTTGCCGTCCGGTCCGAACAGAATCAGAGAAGATTCCGGATATGCTACCGTCTTTCCATCGGTCAATACCATTTCTGTCCCTCCCACCGCGAAACGGATCCTGCATTTTTCCTGAAACAGCATTCCTTTTCCTACGCGGGGTATCATCGAATCCTCCGAAAGCATTCTAATTTGTTTTAAATGTCCAAAATCATCATCAAGCTATTTCACGAGTGTCAATTACGTCGAACGTCACATCGCTTAACTTTTTTCTTAATTCCGAAATAAATATAGCAATCCTTTGATCAATAAAACGGTCAAGTCCATTTTCTGGTAAGCATTCTTGCCGCGCCCATTCTAATATCTCAAGCGGCACTAGATGTCCGGATATTGTTTTATCAAAATCATTTTTATCATAATCGTGAAGGTAATCTATGGGATTTCGATCGCTAATTTTTAGGTTGGTAATCTGAGGCAGGTAAGCAATGTTCATGAGGCTATTGACATCGACTTTGTTTTTGCCCGGATTAGACGAAATGAAACCGACCGGGAAAATATGATGAAGATTTGGTTTATCTGTAAGCATATAATAAACATCGTTTAGCACCAGTTTATCTGGGCTAGCCCAATCGTACGGCTGCTGATTAGCTAGAATTGCCAAAATCGCCGTTGATAGGCGCCCTTTGGAATTATATGAGGATTCCCTTAGGCTTTGTTTATCGATCAAAAACCGCCCTAATTCTATATTTGGATTTTGGCGGGCTCCATTTAGAAGCTCCACGAACTTGAGCAGTGAAGTCGTGCTATTCATCAAATCCACATTATGAAAACTGATAAACCAAAAGAATTTATTTAGCAGATCGTATGAGGGAGAACTGTTTTGATAGAAATAGCTAACCAATGCTTGGAAAAAATAGCGATTAGGTATAAGCCGAGGCCCCTTCAGATGAAGATGATTTTCAAGAAAATCAAATACCCGCTTGAAGGCTGTTTGAGCCCCTAACCATACTCTTTCAATGTGTTCCGTTTTTATCCGACTAAGATAGAGGGGAGTGATATTATATATATTTGTATCGGGTACGTTACGGATTATCAGCGTTGCCAACATTTCAAGATACCAAATATCTGGAATATTTATAAAATTGCCCCCTGTTTCTTTACGGAAATTGCTGATCATTTCCCGCAAATAAAAACCTGGAGTTCCATGATCTGGCAAGCGAAATGTTTTTGCAACTACAATGTCAAAAATATCGAGTGGCTTACCCTCTTGGTTTATGCGCTCAAATATCTGACATACTTCCGCAACTTCAATGCCCTTTAGCTCAATAAAAGATATGCGATAATTGCTAAGCACATCCGAGATATTGCGCAATCGCTTGCGAACAGGATTATCATAGTCGCCATATCCTATTTCATGCAATTTCTTTTCAACTGCGCCAAAATCATGCATCACGTTTCGTATTTTGACAATGAGTCCACTTTGATATTTTTTCATCCGAGGTGTGAAAGCTCGATAAGTTCCATTCCGATCATCAATATCATTCCAAAACAGAAATCGTTCCTTATAACTATCTTCATCATTGTCTTCCACGTCTTCTACCGTAAGATCAACATATAAGAAAGGATCAAACCCTTCACGACCTTCAATCTCTCCTCCATACAGAGACGTTAATAAAGAGGTCGTGCGCTGTTGCCCATCCAAAATGTATTTGAAGTCATGAGATTGATCAGAATCGGCTATAATATGGCCGCCCACTGAACGATGGTTATGAAGCTTTAAATCAGTTTTCCAAATCAATATGCTCCCAATTGGATAGAAACGATAGATGCTATCCCAGAGCTTTTTGACGGAATCTGGAGCCCAAACGACCTCTCGCTGAAAAGTTGGAATTTGATACCGCATATGAGTTAAATCCTCGAGGAACGATAGAATGCTATAATCAGTCGGTTTAATCCGTTCGGAATAGACAATCATTTTAGCTCCTTTGGTTCAAGGACATTCCACCCGCGCAGTAAGCTTCCGGCCTAGCCAACTATTCCTTTTCAAATCCGTGATTGGTGAATTTTAGGGTGCGGCAGTTCTCGGTCACGGTGCGGACGACATTATCGGGCACACCAGAAGGAACTCTCGCCTCGATTTCTAGGTTCACGGTCACTTCCGAGCCGACAAGCCCGGCAAGGTGAGCGACAACCTCGTCTGCAACCTGGCCGGCGTCAACGCCCACGCGCGTTGGCCTCAAAGTAACACTGCCGTGAAAACGCTTGGGCCCTATCTTAGCGGGTGGCTCCGGGGAGGGCGCTATGCTTGCCCCACCTGAACACGTTGGGGCTACAGGACGCGCCTCTTTCCCTGCCTCTTGCGGTTTCGCCGAGGAGCCACCCGAAGCCTGAATATCTAGCTCTCGCTGTTGGGCAGCAACATCTGGCTTGACCAAAAGGCCCGTGAGGTTGTCCTCTGACAACATGACAACTTCCCCGCAGCGCAAGCCTCGATAGCGCTCCGCCGCGTCATCGAATCCGTCGGCATAGGCGAATGTCTCCTGATTCCAAGTCAATAGCCTCAAACCTTCGCTAATGGCTTGCAGCAGCACGCTCGGCCGAGTGACTCTCGGCAAATAGACATAGCGAGCGAAGTCCTCTACCAACTGCTTCACCTCAACGTGATTTCCTCGCCATAAAGGCACATCGTCAAGTGCCATTCGGAGCCTAGTTCCTGCAAGTGCGGTGATTAGCAACTCTTCATTGCGCAACTTTTTGCTCGCCCGGACCGCCAAAGCGTCTTGTCCGGAAAGCCTCATGGCTTGCCACTCAACGGCAGCCTGCGGCGAAGATTGCACAGGAACAAGAAGCCATTGGTACGCCTCGGGCAATCGGGCCGTGACCGTGGCATCGGCCGACGCCTTCTGCGTCTCGGCTTGCCTCACCTGATGCGGCGAGAGGTTAAGACTCTCCTTATCGGCAATGATCCATTCCCATGCAAGATACCGGCGCACTGCCTCGTCGAGATCCTGCAACCTTGTTTGATCCACGGCGAGGAAGACCAACATATTGCGGAATAAACGGGGTATATTTCCACGCGATTCGAATATTGCCTTCGCCTTGGCCTCAGCGCGGTTGCCAGCCTCCTTGCTGTAAGGATGCTCGATGCCTAGCACTACAAGACGTGCATCCATATCATCGGGCACGTCCTGTCCGGATTGCGGCAGCGGATGGATGCGACTGAAATCGCCTTTCTCGCGCAGATTCGCTCTCAGCCGCTTCTCGACCTCGCGCGATACCGCATCAGGATTTCGCAAAAGCTGCTCCGCGCGGTCTTCGGCCATCTTGGTCACAGTCGGCTGGGTGGAATACCAATATCGCGCACCGTCCTGATAAAGATACGTCGCGGCATTGGCCAGCCGGCGAAGCGCATCGCCAAAAAGCGCCGGCGATTCGCCGGGCATCACGCACCCGAGCTTGATCCTCCGGTCTTCAATTCCCCGGTGAGCCGCCGTTACAGTAGGCGCCGACCCGAGGTAAATCGTGCGTGCAACGCGCCGACAGGCAGCATATTTGCCAAGATTAGGCACCTCGCCGTCAATCCGAAGCGGCAGCGCGTTCGGGCCGTCAACATCCTTCTCGATAACGGGCACCCAGTTATCTGACAGATAGCGCGTCAGCTCAAACTGAACTCGCGGGTCATCAATGGATATATTGGCGGGAAGAATGAGCGGATTTTTGTCCCCTTTCTCCCATAAGCTGTGAATCACGGCCGCCATCAGACGCAACACGCCGCGAGTTCGCTGGAACTTTACGAGCGTAGACCAATCAGTGTAAAGCCGGTCAAAGATCTCCGGGTGGATTGGGTAAGCCGCCCTGATTCGCTTTTCATAATCCGGATCATGGCACTCCTGCGGGAATTCCTGGTGCTGGCCGCGATAAAGATCAAAGAACGCTCGCGCAACCGCATCCCGTGCTACGAAATGCTCTTTCTCAATAAGCGGCTCAAACAGCCGCCTCCTGACAATTTCAAACCCTTCCTCAGCGCTAGCCGGCCTCCAAGAGGCCTCAACCCGGCCAATAGCATTGCGCAGTCGGTCAAGGGCTGCGCGCCCTCGTTCGCCGCCCACTTCCACATCATCGGCCACCGCATGCGGGGAGCCTGTCGTGTCCGAAGCAGGCAAACTAATAATTAACAAGCACTGTTTCGCTGCCTTTGCCGATTCGGTCAGCAGTTGGGCAAATGTGAAATGGGTTTCGAAAGTGCCCGCCGGCAGGTCGCCCTGATCGTGGAGCTGTCGGGCATAGGCTACCCATTCATCAATGAGAATAAGGCAGGGCCCATAATCGTTCATCAGTTCGCGCAGTTTATCTCCCGGGCTCGTGGCCTTCTCATCATCTGCTTGGATTCGTTGGAAGGCTTTCTTTGCTTCTTTGATTCCACCTGCAGCGAAACCTAGTTGCCAGGCAAGCTCGCCCCACAATGTGCGGACGATTGTTCCGTCGGGCTTGGTGACCGGATTGCCGGGCGATATCCTGTTGCCTACCAAGACTACACGCTTTACCGCTCCAACCTTCGTTACTCCGGCTTCCTTCAGAACCGCATCTATGCCGGGGAGTTCCGTTATATCTGCGCCGGAGAAGAGGTGATAAAGAGCTAGCAATGAATGCGTTTTCCCGCCGCCGAAATTTGTCTGGAGCTGGACAACCGGATCGCCGCCCTGTCCCGCCAAGCGCTGAAGTGCACCGACCAAAAGGCGATGGAGGCTCTCCGTAAGATATGTGCGCCTAAAGAACTCAACAGGCTTTTTGTATTCGTCCGTTCCCTCGCCCATATGAACCTGCCAGAGGTCCGCCGCAAACTCCGCCTGCTGGTATCGCCCGCTGGCCACGTCCTTATGCGGGCTCACAACCTCACGCCACGGCTTGAGGTTGCCCGTGGCTTGGCTTTCGATAGCACCGCCCGCGCTTTTGCGCTTTTCGCTACGTAATTGCTCATCGAAGCGGACGCGCAGAAGCTCCATCTTCATCTTTTCGATTTCTTCCACCTGAGGCGCGGACACTGCAGAGAGCAGTCTACTAACAGAATCTAGTGCGCGATAGGCGTCATCTGTCGAGAATGGCTCCTGATGAGCCCAGCGATGGCGGATATCGCGAAGCTCACTAACCAATGTGCGTTCGGCTTGGCCCAGCGTTTTGCGGAACACAACGTTCCATTGGTTCCACATTACGGCAAGAAGAGTAGCAACGTCCCAATGTGGCTCCGCCTCAGTGCCAAATAGGCTCGCCTGAGATTCACTGACGGAAGCCTTTGCTTCTTCGAACCAAAGCTGTGCGTGTTGAGCTTTTAGCTCACGCTCAACATAAGGTTGAATCCCAAGTTTGAGCAGCTCCAATGCTTTCCCAACGCGTTCGTAATTGGTGATAGCCATAGCTTACCCCTTTTAGAATAAATCGCCCTGTGCTTTTTGTGAGGCTCCGCCCTCCCGGGCAAGGCGAATGATCTCAGGCCAGCTCTGGACGAGGCCGTTATAGGAAAGCGCCTCGGAAGCGCGCTTTTTGCGTTCGCAGACAGTATAGAGGCGGTAAGCCAGTTCACGGGCGATTTCGGCCCTGGCACCGAGCTTGGCTACCAGCTCCGCTGCCGTGCCTTCGCCGCCGGCTTCCAGCACGCGGATCAGGTGATGCACGATCTCCCAGACCGTGAGCCGAGAGTCGGTGGCCGGGTCCCAATCTTGGGCGAGTTCGGCAGGTTTGAGCATCCGCACCTTACCGCGCTTCGATTCGAGGATGCCGGCCTCGACCATACCGGCGACGCTGGTGTTCTTGGCGCTGGAGAGAGTCTCGGCCACGCCGTATTCGCCCTCAGTAAATCCCAACTGCTCAAACCACGCCAGCGCCCAACGTGTATCAGCGTCAAAGTCGCCCTCCTGTTCAGCCAGCGCCTCGTCAAGAGTCTGGTTAATGAGCGCTAGCGCCCCGCGCACCGAGAGCGGCGCGCCTGAAGCGTCGAGCACTTTGGAATAACGGGTATAAACCGCCATGCCCGGGCCGATGGCCGCCTGGGCCAGATCCACCGGGGCGATGTTGCCCGCTTGCAGGTGGGCCAGCGCCACGGGCAGCTCGGCCTTGAGCGCGGTGAGGAACTCACGCCGGGTGGCGGTGGGCGCGTCGGCGGCGCGCTTTCGGCAGACGAGGACGATGCTGGAGGCCAAGGCGTTGGTGTCCTTCGCGATGATGCGGCCCGCACCTTCCGTACGCATCGGCCAGGTTCCGCTGATGGCGAAGCCGGCGCGGATCACTGCATCAAGGAAGGTCTCCCAGCCAGTGCTGGCTGTGCCCTCGTCGCTCTCACTCTCCGACTGCTTGAAGGCATAGTAGATGGTGACCGGGAAGGCCGGGTGAGCCTGCTCGGCCAATCGGTGAATCGCCCGTGTCATGCCGTCCAGGAAGAACTTCTCCGCCTTGTCCTTGCTGCCGTGGCGGTAAGGTGTGGCAACCAGCTCCTCGGCCTTGGGCACGGCTAGCGTGGCGAAGAGGTCGGGGAAGACGGGCTTAAGCGCTCGCCGCAGCCAAACGTAAAAGAAATCCGATAGATCGGCGTAACCGATGTTGTCATAATACGGCGGATCGGTGGAGACGAGCTTGCCGGTAGTCATGGTCTGTGATGACGCATCCGCCTGGACAGCGCTCGCCGACGCAGTCGCTGGGAATGCGTCGATTGCCATCGCGCCCTTGTCGAGCGCTGCGCCCAAGCTTCCCCCTGCATCTGCAAATGAATTCGCCTCCGCAAAGTCCCAGATCATCGGAATAGCCTGCCGGGCAAAAGTCTCTCGGAATGCGCCACGGTCGCTCATCCACGACGCAATCGAAGAACCGATATTTGCTACCTTTGATAGTGCAAACGCTAAGTATACCGCCACTGCATCGGCATAGGCCAAAGCACCGGCGCCGCCGTCGTTGAGCAGCTTACCATCGTCGGGCAAGCCAGCAGCCAGCGCATCGCGTTTCACTCGCTCTCGCGCCTCCTGCACTAGGTCGGAGAACGTCGTCAGCGCCACGAGCTGGCGGGGGGTGAAGTAGTCACCAAAAGTCCTGAAGCCGTAGCGGCGACCCTGTGCATTGCTCGCCCAGGTTCCGCGGCTCGGTGCGTCTGGTTTCCACGTTGGCTGAGCAGTCCGCGCAATGGCTTCCATCTCGGCGGTCGGCGGCAGATATACGCGACCACGAACACCTTCGGCAACGATCGCCATGAGCCGCGCACCCATACGTCCGGCGTTGGCCTCGTCGTCAATGTATGAGTATCGAAATGGCGAGTTCGACAGAAGGCAGCGGAAACTACCCTGCGAAAGCTTGGTGCCCCTCTTCGCCGCCTCTGCATCCTTCGGCTTGCCCACCTTCACCGTGAAGCGGTAGTCGCCGCTCTCGATCACCGGCTCGACATACGCCTCCTTGCCTGCCTTGGTAGAGAGCATGAAGGTCGAGGCGAGCGGCACGTCCACCTGCGCGAAGGCCGGGTTCGGGCTCTTCACCGTGCGAGCCCAGAGCCAAGCGATGACGGTGAGCTTCTTTCCAATAAGGGGCTTTAGGTCGGGGCGCTCCCTTGCCATCTCTACGGTTATTTCAACCTTGGGGTAAAGGTGACCGATGCGCTTCTCAGCCTCGTCTCGCATCCACTGTCCGTAATAGCGAACGTCCTCAGCGAGGCCATGGGCACCGCGCCATTCCTTTTCGACAAGCTCTTTTTCCTGCCGGGATTTAGGATTCACCGGCGGCTTGCCGGCGAACTTGGGCGGGATTTCGATCATCGCCTTGCAGATAAGCACAGCAACCGGGTTGAGGTCGCTGGCATAGCTTTCGAGGCCCAGTCGTTGGGCCTCAAGAGGCAGGGATCCGCCGCCGGCGAAGGGGTCGTGAAATGCAGGAAGCTTATGCCGATCAAACAGCTCTTTAGCCCGCGGGTGATCCACGTTTTCAGCGCAAGCCGCGCGCCAGCTCTGCCAGATCTCGGCCCGAGCCCGCTCCAGAACCTCCTCGTTAGTGGTGTTTTCCCACTGAACGAGGTCCGCGATGATGCGAAAGAGACGCTGGCGTTCCTTCTCCTGCGCTTTTTCGGTCTTGAAAATATCTGAGTGTGCGGACGGGTCGTCCACCATCTGGGCAAAAATAACAGCCCGTGCTGCAGCAAGTGGCCGCCGCGCCCACCAAAGATGCAGCGTCGACGGATGCCCGTGACGGATGGATTTCTCCCGCGCTGAAGCTATATTAATCGCCTCAAGCGGCAGTGCAACTTCGATAAGTTTTTTATTGCATCGAGCCACTAAGAAAATCTCCTTTTAGAATCCATATTAGTTAGCAACATTGCTTCTCTCTGCCCTATAGGTTGCAATACAATTTGAATCACATTTCCTTACAAAACAATTACTTATAATCTATATTATGCTCAAATAGTGCTCGCTCATTGCAACTGCTCCTCTTAATGGTTGCAATCGGGCTGCTTTTTGCCAGGATACCAGCGTGCTGCTCGGGTGGCGCCGTGCACATGCACGTTATTTTGCTTCACAAGCTCTCGCAACAGCACCTGGATTTGGCTGCGCGAAAGCGCAGGTAGCACTTGTCGTAGCTCCTCCATCCGTGCCCCGGTTGATTGGTTATCCTGAATATGCTTGAAAAGCAGGGCCTTATTTGTCTCCCGGTCGAGCCCACGCTTTCGCGTGTAAACTCCGGCCTTGCCAAGGCGTCGGTAGAAGAGGCGCGAGAGAAGCAATCGGGTGCCCTTACCGCGGCCAACACGTTCAATGACACCTTGATCAATCAGGTTTTCGATTCGGGGTTTAAGCTGTTCGGGAACGCCCGCACTCCGATGGACGAAATCGATCACGAGGAAGTCTTCGATTCCGAACGAAGCCATGCGTTCCCGGCCGATTTCTTCGAGGAAACGCAAGAACTCGGGATCCTGAATTTCTCCATGCAAAATGACCCAGACGCAGTGAGCGTCGGTGCGGGTGAGGTCAGGCAACGGTTTGCTTTGTCGGATGCACTCGCGAAAAATAAGGTCGAATCCTTGTCCAGCACGCTCGACAAACCCGCATCGAGCCAGCACCTCGGCTATTCGGCGGTTGCGCGGGTTCTGTTGCCAGAGGATGTTGTCTAGGGTGATGCCGGGCGGAAGCCCGCCGGGGCTGACAATCTCTATCCGCCGTGGATATTGTCGAACGAACACAGATCCGCCTTGCCGGTAGTCGCGATGACTCACGGCATTGAGCACGACCTCCCGGACCGCGCTCTCATTGAAAGTGGGCACGTCCCAAACGAAGAGCCCTTGCTGGAAGTGCTGCAGGTCGTTGCGCAAGTTGATGAGCCGCCATATTTCGTCTAACACAGGCAAGAATCCGCGACGGAAATCGCGCCGTTCGGAAGCGGGACCGGGGGCTTCGCTCGACCGGTACTCGAAAACTATCTCGGCCTGGCCGAGAAGGCGGCCAAGAGCCTCCTCCCTGCCGAGCAAGATCAACGAAGCATAGGTTAGCCGCCCATCCGATAGGAGTTCAGCATCCCTTAGAAGTTGTTCGACCGGGAGGGTCGCAATGGCCACCAGGCCGGGGGATTTGCGTTGCCAAAGCCTCCGCAGTACTTCAATTGCGGCAGGATCAAGATCATCAACGGAAGCTGACGGGCAGATCTCCGCAGAAAAATCCGGCCCGGTTTCTCCATAGATGCGACGAAGCTGGTCGTCGGACATGGGCACGAGAGCATCGCCTGCCCGCATTAAAAATGAACCATTGTATTGCCACGCTGTCCCAGGAAGCCGAGCCGGCACATAGACAATCAGAACCCGGTGGCCTTCGTAATGATATTCCTCGATTTGAATCCGCTGATGCAACTTATCGAACAAGCTCGCCTCAGTCCGGCCGGGCTCAGAAAAAGCATGAGTCCCGACAGTTTTCCTTGGGCGCATATTGGTGACGCCAAGGACGATATGGCCTCCACCCTCATTAGCGATCGCTACACAGTACTTTGCCAGTTCCTCGAAGTGAAACCCGCCCGTCGCCGCCTTGAACTCAACCCGGCTTCCTTCTGGGCTTTCCAAGAGGGCTCGGAATTGCTCAAGGGAGATCATGACGGCTGCCCCGCCCGCACGAGCAGTTCTGCAAAGTCATAGTTCACACTGGTTACCCCGAAATCCGGTTCGCGACGAAACGGCTGACGCAAGTAGTGAGGTTTGCAAGTGCCGTCTTGACAGAATTCCACTATCGCCAAGATAAAGTCGTCCGGCTTGTTGAGAGAGTAAAGAATCTCATTCTTGGTGACCGTGACCGTACCTGCGCCGGAGATCCGCCCCTTAACTTCGATAAAACGCAGCTTCCCGGTTCCAGGAATTCGGCTTTCGATATCGTAGCCGAGTTTTTCGATTTCTCTGTCTGTGGGCTCAAAACCAAGGCCACGCTCTATCTTCATAATTTCCTCCCGGGCACGGGCGGCTGCGGCTTGCGTGTCAGCGCCTGAGGAGGGAGGCTCGGGAGCACGGCCTGCCATCGCGGACAAGAGGCCCGCTGGCAATACAAGCAAGCCTCCAAGTACCACGGGCGGAAGCGGCGAGATCTGGCGTTCCAGTTTGAGTTCCTCCATCCGCTTTTCGAGCCGTGCCTGGAGAGAATCGGCACGCTTGCGGGCTTCGCCCGAGTTGAGTCGGGCATTAGGCTTGCCGGCTTGTTCCTGGAGCTTAAGCTCCTCGGCCCGATGGTCCCAGTAGCTGATCTCCTTGGTGAGTCGGTCCTTTACGGCAGCCTCGGTCTTGTCGATGAGATTAAGCTTTCTCGACCGGATTTCTTCAAGATGTTCTGGTACGACGGCCGTAACCGCATAGGCCTGAACCTTTTTCTCCAGTTCTCGATTAATCCAAGAACATTCCGGACGGGCAAGGATCGCTTCGATGCTGGGCTCATTGGCAGCCAGCGGCCGGTAATCAAGGTATGGCGCGTAGTTTAGGTGCCGAGTCAGGCCTTCTGCATCGAGCTCGACATAAAGCATTCTCTTAGACACCACCCTTCGCTCCGAGCTTTTCGTAAGACTTGCGTCCTGGATGGCATGCTCGAGGAAAAAGAGGACGCGCGGTTGAGTGCCGAGATCCCGCTCATCAACAAGCACTGTTCCGCGGCGCAGAAGATCGCGATGACGCTCGATGGTGAGGTCGATAGTAGAGTCTAGGAGCGGATGACCTGGGCAAATGAAGGCGGCAAGAGCTTGGCCTTGAGGCGTCAACAGCGCCTTTTCGAAGGCAATGCGTTCATAGCGAGGCAGCACCGGCTCGCCAATGCCGATCAGCCGGTCGCGGTTTCGGATGGGAGCTGGAACGTGCGTGATCTCATAACGGCGCGGCTCCCGCTCCTTGGCCGATCCACCAAGACGCTTGAATGCCTCGAGGAAGAACGATTCAATGTAGTGCGGTTGCATGCGGCGCGCCTCGGCCCGCTCCATGTCCTCGCGAATGCGGGAAACGCGGCTTGCGTCCATGGCATCGTGGACGAGCGCCCGTTCCTCCAACAAGTCCTGAATCTGACTGTGGTCGAATGCGTTGGACACAACCTGGGTGAGTCGATCGCGCACCTCAGGTTGCTCTCCGTATCGAATGGCCTCGATAAGAAGGTCGCGAAGAGGCTTGCCGTCAAATTGAAGCCTGCCCAATACATCAAACACTTGGCCGCCAAGTGTTTTGCGCGCTTCTTCGAGCTTTTGGAGCAGCGTTCGATAAACATCGCCTTCACGCGTTTCTTGGGCGACAAGGTTCCAGAGGTGACAAACTTCGGTCTGGCCGATGCGGTGGATGCGCCCAAATCGCTGTTCGATGCGGTTCGGGTTCCAGGGCAGGTCATAATTGACCATCAAGTGGGCACGCTGGAGGTTGATGCCCTCGCCGGCGGCATCTGTGGCCAGCAATACCTGTACCACGGGATCGAATTTGAACGCTTCTTGGGCTTTCAGCCGCTCTTCGCGTCCCATGCCGCCATGAATGATGACGAGTGCATCCTTACGGCCCAGCAGAGTCGTAATGCGGTTCTCAAGATAATTAATCGTGTCCCGATGTTCGGTGAAGATGACGAGCTTTTGATGAGGCGATGAAACCGGAGGCGGTATAACACCCGAGCCATATGGGACATGCGGGTCTTCTATCTGGCCCGATATGCCGGTGCGCGTGAATATGACACCAAATAAGCTCGCGAGCTCGCGCCACTTCGTATCCACACCGCTTAGGCGAACGGAGAGTGCCATGGTTTCTAGGCGTTTTAGAGTTTCGATCTCAGCTTTAAGCTCAGCTATCGTACGAGCTGCCGTCGCCTGGTCGAGGATCTGCTCCTCAGTCTCCTCGACTTCATTGTCGGGGGCCTCTTCGAGATCTTCGAGGTCCTCGTTATCAAGCGTGGGCACTGGCCCGTCTGCAGGTGAAGCAACTCCAGCCCCACGTTGGAGCAATTCCATCTCGCGCAGCCGGCTCTCCAGCCTTTCTCGGCGACGACGCAACGACTGATAGATTGCCTCAGGCGAAGATGCCAGTCGGCGCTGCAGGACAGTGAGTGCAAATCCTACCGTGCCTGCGCGCTTATCATTTTTGAGGGCATCTGCCCGGTTGAATTCCTCGCGAACATAATCAGTGACGGCCTTATATAGTTGGGCTTCAGCATCCGAGAGCTTGTAGGGAACACTATAGGCAATTCGCTCAGGGAAAAGCGGCGTGCCGTCGAACTTGAGAAGGTTTTCTTTGACCATGCGCCGCATAAGGTCTGAGACATCAGTCACGTGAACCCCATCGCGGAACCGCCCTTCAAAACGATCTCCGTCGAGAAGGGCCATGAAAAGCTGAAAGTCCTCTTCCTTGCCGTTATGCGGCGTCGCAGTCATTAAAAGGAAATGTCGGGTAAGCGTTGAGAGGAGCTGGCCAAGCCTATAGCGCTTGGTGTATTTAGTCTCGCCCCCAAAAAGGGTGGCAGACATCTTGTGAGCCTCATCACAGACAATGAGGTCCCAACGACAATCTGGCGCCTTGAGCTTCAATTGGACATCTTCGTTTCGAGAGAGCTTATCCAATCGGGCAATAATTAGATTCGTTTCGAGGAACCAGTTGCCTGTTCGCGCAGCTTCGAGTTTATCGTTGGTCAGAATCTCAAACGGAAGATGAAAGCGCCGGTAGAGCTCGTCCTGCCATTGTTCAGCGAGGCTGCCAGGGCAGACCACGAGACAACGCTGGAGGTCGCCACGGGCGATTAGCTCCTTCATGAGAAGTCCAGCCATGATCGTCTTGCCGGCTCCCGGGTCGTCGGCGAGGAGGAAGCGCAGAGGTTGACGCGGCAGCATCGCCTCATAGACACCAGTGATTTGATGAGGAAGTGGGTCTACAAGGGAAGTGTGTATGGCGAGCACCGGATCAAATAGATGTGCTAATCGAATGCGTTGTGCTTCCGATACGAGGCGAAAAAGATCCCCTGCCCCGTCGAAGCTCCAGGGGCGACCTTTCTCGACAATTTCAAGGCGCGGTTCATCGTGACGGTATAGGAGCTCGTTGGCTACTTTCCCGGAAGAGGTTTTGTAGGTTAGCTCAAGCGCCTCTGAGCCGAACCATTGTACGCTCACCACAGTGATGAGCTGGTCGGGAAGGATTCCTCGAATTGAGGCGCTAGGCTGGATATCTTCAAGCTTGCACATTCAGGTTTCTTTACAAAATAAAAGCGCGGGGAAAATCATAAAGATTTAGCTTATATATGCTGCAAAGGTGGTATCCTCGCTCTCCCATCTTTAGGCATAGTAATTCAAGGAAAGAGAGGTTGTCAAACAAAGGAGGGCAGCGTTCAGCTTGTTTCCTGCAGAACAGATTCCGGCACCTGAAAAAGGTCAAGGCGATTAAAGTAGTTTTTCTTAAATTACGAATTGATTCAATGAAATATAATTCATCTTTAAATCAAAGGATTTCTAAGATTTTCTCAGAGCAGACAATATCAATAAATATCAGTAACACAATCCGATTTTCATACATTTTTTTCGATTTACCCCCCCGAATGCCAACTGAGACTCCGAGGATCCCTTAAATAACAGACTCATCCCCGTGTGCTACTGGTGTGCCAAAATGGACTGAAAAACGCTTTATTAGTCGGGAGACCAGGGGAAATCCGACCTTCGCTCGCCTCATTTTATACATTTTTCACATAATATTTAGGCTTTAGCTACCCACTCTTTCCTCTTAGGATTCCATGATTTTCCTCGACTCCCCATATAGCGCAAAAACATGTCTTCCGGGTTCTTGATTTTTGATGTATCCCCTATCGACCACACCAAATTCACAAGACTCGTTTTTATTTGGTCCATGGTCGGAATCCAATAACACTCATCATAAGGATATGAACTGGAGTCGGTCGCTATAATCAACGCAAAATCCTTTGCCTCTTTAACGGTTTTCGTTTCGCCTTCTTCCATAGATTCATGATGAAAATAATCATCTGGCTCGAAGATGGGCTTTGGAGTTATGATTTTTCCAATTTGGAATTGCCCGTGCATACGGAAATATTCGATATCGTCTTTTGCCGCTTTGCACATTTCAAGATATTGTTTTGAAAACATTATCCCTCCTTCTTAGCCAATTTTATTTCCTAATCTGAAAAATTGCAAACCGCGCCCATTGTGTCAGTTATGTGTCACCTATTTCAGCAGTGGCGGCAGTATAAAGAAGAATTGAACCGTCTTATATCGGATCGCGTGGAGTTGAGTTAGCAGGCTATTAGGCAGTTTCTAACCTGCCTCAGCCAGTGACCCCAACCTTTTTCCCCCATAAGCGCCAGATAATTCAGGTCATTAGGCGTATCATAAAGGAGCTTTAGTTTTCGCCGATTTCCGTCTATTCCCGCACAATTCCGCCTTTAATCCATCATAATAATCGACCG
>Ga0105152_10000217_pt1 | contig 15270 bp, 18 predicted proteins | sample LakBais05cmmetaG_FD_81534 | JGI IMG/M metagenome (GOLD analysis project Ga0105152, IMG submission 81534) | Lake sediment microbial communities from Lake Baikal, Russia to study Microbial Dark Matter (Phase II) - Lake Baikal sediment 0-5 cm | ecosystem: Environmental > Aquatic > Freshwater >...
CCCCCAAACCCTAAACCCGTTTAAGAAAGGTGTAACTTGCAAAGAAGGACCCTATTCCTCAGTCTGATTGCAACGGTGTTTCTGGCTGTAGGGCTGACCGCCTGCCAACCGGGGGGGGACACTCCACCGGAGGAACTGGCGTTACAACAGGTTCCATCAAACGAGGGGAGCCCCACCGGGGCTCCCCTATTTACCGGTAGTCCAACAGAAATCGCCCCTGCCTCGATTCAGTCGCTGTGGGAGGCAAGCCCCCACGGGCATACTTATGTATTGAATGAGGTGGGAATGAACAGCACGTGTGCGCGCTGTCACGCGCCAATCAACTATATACCCTCGATGGACGACATGCCAGAGAGTTGTGCAACCTGTAAATTTGAGGTTGACCCTCCGCCCCCAACGATAGCAGAAGCTGATTGGGAAAACATACCATGCAACGTCTGCCATCGCATTAAGAGAGGTGAGGTTGACCCGAAGTACGCCTGGCTGGCGATCCCACCCATTGACGAATATGAGGATCTCGCAACCACAACCGAACTCTGTATAAAATGTCACACGGTTGCTGAACTAGCTGGTCATACCGGCACTGATGTCGCCGGTGCGCATGCAGGCTATACTTGCACACAATGCCACGATGCTCATACTACGACAGCTTCTTGCGCAACGGGGAGTTGCCACCCAGATGTCCTGGCTCGAACCACTCCTATCGCAGGACATGATGATATTCACAATGCAGTGACCTGTGGGGCCTGTCATGACGCAAGCGGGTTGGAAGTTGGCCTCGATGAACAAGGCATTTGGACCACTTTCGAAGCTGAGTCTTCAACACCTTTCACATCCCACAATATTGCATTAGAAGCGTTGTGTGAGCGTTGCCACTTTTCGAATAACCCCTGGAATTTATCAGAGGATGTCCCGGAAATCACTCCATGATTTCCAGAATTGTTTCCGCATATTTAAATCCGTCAGGAGGATAAGCGATGAAAAACACATCAGGTAAAGTTTTGCGCGTATTCGCCATTGTGTTAATGGCAATGACCACAGCAATGAATATTCTGGGCGGTGCCGGCACGTCATGTGCAGCCTTCTTTACGAAAAATTACCCTCCATATTGGGTGTTGATAAAGCCAGTAGACTACCGGTGGCTTTATCAAAGCCTGGTCATCACAACGATCGCCATTGGAATCGCTGGTATTGCCGTCACGATTGGATTGGTGCGCGGCGGGAAACATGCTTATCGAAACACCATGATCGTCCTGGTGATCGGTACGCTGCTGAGCGCGATCCAATACTTTACATCTCTCGCCGTGATCGGCAAAGCCGCGCCTGCCAATGTCAAGTTCTATACCAATATCCTCACGCTGATCGTCTTCTTGATCCTTGCCATCCCTAGTCTTCGTAAAAAGGTTGATTTTTCCAGAAGCGGTAAGACCGACAAGATGACAGGTGGGGGGCTGGCAGCCATGGTAGCGGGTGCCGTCATCTTATCAACGCCGATGTGGGTGGGTGCCTCGCACGTTTACACGGGAAGTAATTGGGTAGACGTACTTTCCCTGCCCATCTATGTCTCCGGCACATTCCTGATCCTGGGCGGGATGGCATTGCTCGCAAGGGGAGCCTGGGTGACACAAGACCAGGATATCACCGCTGTAAAGGTTCAGACTCTCTGACGTAAACCTGAGACCGGAAATTTCCAGTGCTTTGGCACTGGTTCTCGTTCCTCTCTCTCCTTAGAAAGTGGGATGCAAGTGCACAACGCCCTCGCGAGAGGGCGTTGTGTACTTGTTCCCTTATGTGAATTGGGAATATCTCTAGCGGGGTTTTGTGACGGTTAGCTCTTTTGGATATCCTTGACGAAGCCGAGTGTGAACGCCAGGGTCATGAGCAGCAGGAGGGGAGTCAGGATAGTCATCACGAAGGTTGGGCTGAAGAAAAGCAATTGCGAATCCATCGAAATGAACGCCAGGGCGATGCCGCCCAGACCGATGAGCAGGCCGCCGATGCCGACCCACCAGAAACCCTTGGCGGCTTTCTTTGCGAAGAACGGCCCGAGGAAGATGACCAGCCCGGCCACGCCGTGGAACAGCGGCACTGATATCTTGCGCCCGATCTCAATCCCGAAGATGGCCGAGATTGCAATCGCCAGGAAGCCCACCAGCGCAAACCACTTGAAGGCCTTTTTGTATTGTGGGAAATACTGCTCCACCAGTCCCATTGAAATGCCGAGCGGGATGAGCGAGGCCACCGTCAGCACGTAGGGCGAGGCCAGGATGCCCAGTCCCAGGAAGATGAGCAGCAGGCCGGAGACCAGCAGGACGAGAAACCCCATACCATAGTACAGATCATAGAGCTTCTTCTCCTTGCTCCAGCGGGTGTAGAACCGCCATAGCAGATAGGCAGCCGTCAGGCCGGTCAACAGAAGGAACAGGTTGTCGAGCGTGAACAGGTTCATATGCATTCTCCTTTTTTGGGTTGGATCTTAAGGGTTAAAACACCAGTGGCCAACACGCGTTATGTGAATTATTGCACATGAACATGGGTAGTGCAAGGTTTTCCTGTAACCTACATCACGTTTCCGCTGCTTCCCGGACCCTTCGACTGGGCCTAGACAGGCTCGGCCTGGCAGCTCAGGGCGGTGCCCGGAGCCTGCTGCCCGTTTTAGAAGCGTTTCTCTAGTCTGCTGCCCCGGTGAGCCGCTGCCAGAGATTCGGCCAGACGAGCAGCACGATCAGGATCAGGCAGGAGATTGGCGCCAGAGCGAACAGGGAGAAGCGCCCGAGTTGCTGCGCTGTGACAACTGCGAGTGGGATGCCCACCACGAGTTCCGTCACGCCGGCTGTGATCCCAACGACCCGCATCCATCCTCTCGGCTTGATAATGATGCCGACAGTCACAACGGCCCACCCGATCATCGCCACCCAGTGCAGGCGTTCCACGAGAACGAAGATCGGGTCTCCTTGGGTGATGATGCGGCTGGTGCTGGAAACGCCGTTCATCCAGCAGAAGATGTAGGCGATGCCGGTCAGCAATGCCAGCAGGGTCTGGCTCCAGGAGGTTTTCCCGACCGCCTTCAGGAACAGGAAATAGAGCAGCACGTAGGGCCAGAAGAGAGTGAAATAAACTGGGGGCAGACCAGCGGCCATGTAGGGCACGTTGATAAACCAACTACCCAGCAGCGCGAGCACAAGCGCCACCACAGACAGGAAGAACGCCCAGTTCTTTTTGGTAAAGAACCCGTAGGCGCTGACGGCGAACAGCACGCCGCCGAGGATGCCGAAATCTGCCATGAGAGGATGGATGTACTTCAGCAGGATTTCGCATCCCGGCTCGGCGGATTGCGTGTGCATCCCGACCAGATACCAGTTCAGGAACAGGACGATGTGCCCGATGATGCCCATCAGGCTGGCGATAACGGCCAGGATGCCCCCAAGCAGATTCTTGTTTTTCATATTTCTTCTCCTTTTTGATTTTGGTTATGGTCCGGCGATTTCGCCGGTGTGACACGAACAGCCATTGTAATAGGTTGCGTCGTTATGGTAGGCCACGTAGACAACCGTACCCGGCGCAATGAACAGATCGCAGTCTTTCAGGAAGGTGGGTTGTTCTTCCCATGCGAAGACCTGGACGTTGCAGGTGACATACACGGTCCCACTCCAGGCGCCATTGCACAGGGGTCCCTCGACGACTTTATCAACTGGAATTGTTCTACCTCCGATCTCCATCTCGACAGGCGCCGGGGATGGGTTACTGGATTCGGTGGGGGAGCTTTCCGACGGGAGCGCGGTCATGTACCTGGGTGTGCCGGTCGCCCACTGGCAGGCCGGCTCCTGCGTTTGACAGGCCGACAGGAACAGCAATGCAACTCCTGTCAGAATGAAAAGCCATTTCTTCATCATTGTCTCCAACTGTGTGAAATGTAGCACAATTAGCGGTAGGAAGTCTTTGCCTTAAAGCAAATTCAGTTCGCGGTTTTGGAACGCAGGAGCAAGGTCCCGCACCGGTGGAGGCGAGTCAAAACATGCACCCACTTTCGGAACAAGCGGGCCGAACCCGCTGCACTTGAACTATAATGATTTGTATGGAACAGTTGACGGAATTGCTGCGTGCTCATCCTGTTTTTGCCTCGCTGGACGAGGCTGTCCGCAGCCTCCTGGCAAAGCAGGCAGTCAGGCGAGAGTTGAAAAAAGGCGAGACGCTGGTCGTGCAGGGGGATGTTTGGCCGTATCTGTTCCTGGTGGCGGAGGGGGAACTGGATGCCGTCAAGGTGTCTGGCGAGGGGCGCAATCTGCTGGTGACCACCTTCGGAGCAGGGGAGTTGTTCTGGGGGCTGGCTTTCTTCCAGGAAGGGGCGCCTCTGCTGGCGACGCTGGAGGCCCATGTCCCGTCGCGAGTCTATCTCTGGCCCCGCCAGTGCATCGAGCCGGTATTTATCGAGCATGGACGCATGTCCTGGGAATTGTGCCGCCTGATGATCCAGCGCATGCAGCGGGCCAGCACCATCGTCGAGGAACTGGCCTTTCAGCCGGTCTCCGGACGCCTGGCACGGCTGCTGCTGGACGATTTCGAAAGCGCCGGGGAGGCGTCCATCACCCGTCACCTGACGCTGGATGAGATGGCGGCCCGGGTCGGTACAACCCGCGAGATGGTCTGCCGCGCCCTGTACCGCTTCGCGGGCAAGAAGTTGATTGACGTCACCCGGACAGAGTTCGTCCTGAAGGATAAAGACGGTCTAGCGCGGGTTGCGGAAGGTTCCTGTAAGTAATCCCCTGTTTTCCATTTCAAATCAGTCGTTAGAGTACGACCCGATATGGGCCAATTCGGCAAGTTTCCCGGACGAGACGATCGCGATCTCGGTCCGGCTGACGCGGATGGTTCCCGAACTCTTGATCACGTTCAGCGAACGGCTGCTCGCCTCGGGAACGGTCGCTACGCGGGAGGCCATCTCTTCGATGGAGCAGTTGCGCCGGTTTATGGTCTGGCGACCGTTGTCGCTCAGGTCGAGCAGTAGTTTGGCGGTGCGTGCCACGACCGAGCGAAAGGACAGGTCCTCATATTGGGTGATCATTTCCCGATTGCGCCTGGCCAGCACGCGCAGCAGGCTCAGCCCCACTTGCGGGATGCGTCCGATCAGTGCCTGGAAAGATTCATGGCTGATTTGCCAGACTAGAGAATTTTGCATGGCAATGGCTGTCAGTGGGTTCGGGCCCCCGTCCAGAACCGCCACCTCGTTGAACATGATGACTGGTTCGATGATAGACATGATGTTGACCTGCCCCTGGGGGCCGAGTTTGCACAGGTGGACGCGGCCTTTCATCAGGACAAACATCCCGGCGCACGGATCGCCTTCGGTGAATATGACGGCGTTGGCCTGGAAGCGCCGTATTTGCCCCGACGTGACGATCGTGTGCAACTCGGCCAGACTCAGGTTGCGGAAATGCCTGACGGTCTTGAGGCTCTCGATCAAGTTGGGCAAGTTTTCCATATTCTTTATTATACAGCCTTGTTTTTTCAATCTTTCCTTTTCCTTGGGGGAGGGGGCAAGGGGGATGGAGCATCAGAACGTCGACTTTAAGAAAACCCTGGATCCCAGCGTGGAGAATTCACGAGAATAAAAAAAACCCCCGGTTCCTCAGGAACCGGGGGATGTGAAGATGATCGGGCACCTTGACTTCGATTAGCACGGCGCGGGGCGGGAAGCAGAGCTGCCTCCAGGACCAACAGGCTGATGATCCCGGTGATGGAGGCGAAAAAACCGATGATTCTTGCTGGTACAATTGCCCGCGTGAGCTCAATCTCCACAAAAAAACTCATCCTGCACGAAGATGCAGACCTTCTCATCATAAACAAACCCGCCGGGATGCCGGTCCTGCCCGATGGCTGGGAAAAGGATGCCCCCTATCTGGTCAAGTTGCTCGAGGAGCAATATGGGAAAGCCTGGGTCGTTCACCGGCTGGACAAAATCACCAGCGGGGTGATGGTCTTTGCCCGCACGGCGGAAGCGCACCGGGCGCTGAATATGCAATTCGAACAGCATGAGGCGCAAAAGGTGTACCACGCCATCGTCGTTGGCGTACCAGAATGGGACCAGCACACCGCCCGCCACCTGCTGCGCGTGGATGTGGGTCACAGCCATCGCACGGTGGTGGACCACAGCAAAGGGAAATCGTCCGAGACAGCTTTCCGCGTCCTGGAGCGTTTTAGCGGTACCAGTTTGCTGGAAGCCGTTCCGGGGACTGGGCGGACGCACCAGATCCGGGTGCATGCTTATGCGATCGGATTTCCGCTGCTTGGCGACACGCTCTACAGCGCCCCTGCAACGGACTGTATTGCCCGCACCGCTTTGCACGCCCAGTCGCTGACGTTCACGCATCCCGCCACCGGCGAACGCGTGGCTTTTACCGCCCCCTACCCCGACGATTTTCAATCCGCACTGGAAAAACTGAGAGTCGGTCGCTGAGCCGGCTCTTTTTCTAATCATTTTATCCGGCGGCGTGCTCGCAAGGGGTGCTACGTAAGGAGCCGCCTCTACACCGGCGGCATGCCCGCAAGGGGTGCTACGCAAGGAGCCGCCTCTACATCAAGAGATTTTCCGTGATTCCATGTAGAACCGTTTTTCCTTGGCCTCGCCCATCGAGAAGGTCTTGCGCGGCAAGGCCCCATCCAGGATGACCGTCTTGAACAGGTCGGACTTGTCCATGCCGGGGACGTAGAAACCGGCGTTTCCCGGCTGCGCGCCCAGCTTGCAGACGATCTCCTCACCGTGGACGTAGTCAATCTTATCCGCGCCGCCCTCGTTGATGAACGGGTCAAGGAACGCTTGCAGCGTACCGACCGGCAGGTTGGACGAGGGGTTGGCGATTTCGAGGATGCCAAATTCCTTGCCGCCGCCAACCAGGCCGATGGCCTGCCGCGGCCCATGGGCATTGTCCACCACCTTGATCATTTCCTCGGCGCTGGCAACCGCTGTATACGTGAAGTTCGCCCCGAAGTGTGATTTCAGGCTGGCGAAGATGTCCTTCTTCAGGCCGAACAGCACCCGGTGGATGGGCTCGAACTCCAGCCCTTCATCGTGGACGTTCTCCAATTCGATCAGCGCGTAGCGCGCCGGATGGTCCAGGCCCACTTCGGGCTTTATCCTTTCCCAGACGGCTTTCGCCGTGGCGAGCGAGTGGTTGCCGTCGCCCATGGCGAACAGCAGGACAGGTTTATCCTGGCTGAGGCCATATTTTGCAGCAAAGACTTCCGGCTTCGCCAGCCCGCGCAGGGAGGCGACCACCTGTGCCTCCAGCGCCTCACTGACGGCGTAGCCGGTCAGGTGGCCGGAACCGAGCATCAAATCGAAATCGTAGACTTTTTCCAGCCCGCCCCTGGCCTTCTCCACCGGCTCGATGACTGTCCGTTCCGGGTCGTCAATCAGCACCAGGATGTGGGGTAACTCCAGCACTGCGCCGGTGCGGATCTTCATACGGGGTGGCAGGCGCTCGACAATCGTGCCTTCAGTGGCACGGATCAGGCTGGTGGAACCTTTGGTGAAGTCGTAGCGTTCCAGGTCGAGACACAACATCAGACCGCGGCGGGTCTTGCCGAGGGCGGTCCGTTCAACGTAAATAAGTCCATGGCGCGGCTGGAGGATGCCTTTGTCCAGGTATTCGCGCATGGTCGCCTGGATGCTCTGGATGAGTCTGGCCTCGCCCGGCTTTTCGAGAAAGACCTCGGGCAGGACCAGGTTATAGGTGGAGGGCGCCTTGCCGACGAGTTTTTCCACTTCCTGCCAGTATTCCGGCTCGGAGGTGAACTGGTCGCAGGCGATAACAGCCCATTTGGTCAGGTTTGTACCCTTCCTGGGCAGGTAGATCTGGGGGATTTGGATCCCGATATTGTCGTAGATTTTCATGGTTTCCAGCCTGTGTCATTGCGAGGGGCGTACTTCCTTGGCACCGCCCGCCAGGGCAGGTGTGCCCCGACGCTTGCACCTGCTGCACACTTGCCCCGGACGCAAGTGCCGGGGAGTGCAGGTGAGCAATCCCCAACTCACGAGGGGGTTGCTCGCAACGACACGAACGTTAATGTTTTTTTGCGAACTCGATGAGTTTCTCTGCCACCTCGGCGCCCACGCGTCCCTGGGCTTCCTTCGTGGCCGCGCCGATGTGCGGCGAGCAGATGACGTTATCCAGTTTGGCCAGTTTCCAGTCCGTGGGCGGTTCCTCGGCATAGACATCCAGCGCCGCACCAGCCACCTTGCTACTGGTCAGGGCTTCGTAGAGAGGCGCTTCGTTGAGGATGCCGCCGCGGGCGCAGTTCACGATGCGTACGCCGGTCTTCATCCTCTCGAACTGGGCTTTGCCGATCATGTCCGCTGACTCTTTGGTCTTGGGCAGGTGCAGGCTGATGTAATCGGAGTGGGCCAGCACTTCGTCCAGCGTGACCAGCTTGACGCCTTCGGCTTCCTTGACGTACGGGTCGTAAGCGATGACGGTCATGCCGAGGGCGTTGGCGCGGATGGCAACTTCCTTGCCGATGTTGCCGAGGCCGATGAGTCCCAGCGTCTTTCCGCCGATCTCGTCGCCTTCGAAGGCTTTCTTTTCCCATTTTTCGGCCTTCATGGTCGAGGAGGCTTTGTAGAGATTGCGGGCCAGGGCGAACATGAAACCAATCGCCAGTTCAGCCACTGAAGCAGAGGAGGCTCTGGGCGTATTCATGACGGTGATACCCTTCGAGCGGGCATAGTCCGCGTCAATGGTGTCCAAGCCGACGCCGCCGCGCAATATGACCTTCAGGTTGGGACAAACGTCAATCAACGGCTGGCGGATCTTGGTACGGGAACGCACCACGCAGCCATCATATTTCGGCAGGATGTTCGGGAGTTCTTCGGGGGTGATCTCGAAGTTCGTGTCCACAGTCAGCCCGGCGAGGCGCATTTTCTCAATGGCATCGGATTCGGTTTTGTCGCAGACCAGGATTTTCATGATATTTCTCCTTTTTGGGATGTCAAATTAAAAACAGAGACTCACGAGCCGGACGCCCGTGTCTCTCTGTTATTGGAATTCCGCCGTTTCACGAAAATATTGTAACACGGCATATTTGATTGTCAACTGATTTATCTCATACCTGAACCGTGCTGATTATCCAATGAAAAGCGTCCGTTTCAGATCCTGAAGCAAATCGCCGGGGGTTCCTTGTCGAGATGGAAAATCCGCTTATCAGGAACTCCCAGCATCACTTTCTTCCCGCACTTCCCGTAAAGTCTTCAACATGGACTCAAGCGATTCCCCGGATGCCCGCCATTGTTCGGCCAGTCGGTCGGCGATCTCGTCCACGCGCGAGCGGCGCGGACTCAGCATGAACACACCATCCCCTAAATCAACCACAGTCAGCCTGTCTCCCTCCTGAATGCGGTTGGCCTCCCGAAACTCTTTTGGCAGGGTGATGCTGCCTCTGCGACGAACCCGAACGCGAATGGGTGTGCTCATTCCACCTTCTTTGCAGATTATCTGTGAGTCAGTATAGCGGATTTTCGGCGGCTGTCAAGCAAAGCAGGCGAACTGATTTCCTTCACTCCCTTCTCATGCCTATTGTTAGTGTGCGAATCCGACATGGTGGGCTATAATTCAAGTGCAAGTTAGCCCGCTCATCGTAGTCATAGTGCCAGTAAATTGATAAGCGGTTATTTCTATCAAATATCAGTGACGAAGTTTCTATGTCAGAACACGTGAAGTACATTCAGACTTTGCCGTTCAACACTCTGATAGACATGGGATGTGGAACAGGTGACACTATCGTTGAGATAGCAGACCTACGCTCACAGGCTTACTTTATCGGTTTAGATGTAGACGACAGCGCACTCGGCAAAGCACGGGAGAGAATACGCGATGGTCTACGCATTATCAGAGTGGATTTTGTGTGCGGTAATTGCTCGAGTGTGCCACTTGCAGCAGACTCAGTAGACGTAATCATTTTTCGAGCTTTACTGCATCACATTGAGCAGATCGAATGCGCCTTTGATGAAGCCAAGCGCATCTTACGCAAAGGAGGATTTCTGCTCATACAAGACGGTGAAGAAATACCAATGCCACTCTTTGAAGAGATGAATACAGCCTTGCGTCAGGGCGAACTTCCCCCAGAAATCCATCCTGGCTTCAACATTGACAAACTCACCGAACAACTGAAGAAGCATAATCTTGTGACAGAAGCAGTTATCAGAGAAGGAGTAGCGACTTTCGCGACACCGCCCTATGTACCCAAAGTCTATTCGACAGGATTGTTTCTCTTGTCAGCCAGAAAGATATGAGCGGCATATCCAAGACAAGGGACAAGAGCTATTGATGAGTCATTCAACATTACTACGAAAGCCAAAAGCGGACTAACTTCTGGGTAAAGCCGACCGCTGCTTCGCAGCGTAGGGTATGCGTGCCGCGCCAGCCAAGTCATGAGCCTGCAATCGCTCTTTGCCGGCCTCGCAGCGGCGGCTTATCCAAACCGATAGGTGGACTCACTTCTTCCCTAAAAAACAGGAGATGAAAAATGACCAAACGTGTTCACAATTTCAACCCCGGTCCGGCCGTCCTGCCGCTGGAAGTGCTCCAGCAAGCGCAAGCCGAAATGCTCGACTACAAAGGCACCGGTATGTCGGTGATGGAGATCAGCCACCGTTCGAAAGAATTCGAAGCCATTGTCGCTGAAGCCCAGGCGGACCTGCGCGACCTGCTCGGCATCCCGGCTAATTACAAGATTTTGTTCCTGCAAGGCGGCGCCAGCCTGCAATTTGCCATGCTCCCGATGAACTTCCGCCCGGCGGGCGTTTCGGCGGATTACATCGTCACCGGCACGTGGAGCAAGAAAGCCTTCAAGGAATCCCAAAAACTGGGGACGGCCAAAGCCGCGGCCAACCTGGAGGCCGACAACTTCAACCGCCTCCCGGCCCAGTCGGAGCTCAAACTGGACCCGCAGGCTGCGTACCTGCACTTCACCTCCAACGAGACCATCCACGGCGTGGAATACTTCGCCGAGCCGGTCCCGCCGGCGGGCGTGCCTCTCATCTGCGACGCCTCCTCCGACTTTGTAAGCCGCCCGATTGACATTTCCAAATATGCCATGCTCTACGCCGGCGCGCAGAAGAACGCCGGCCCGGCGGGCGTAGTGGTTTGCATTATTCGCGACGATATGCTGGAAAAAGTTCCGGCCAACCTGCCCAACCTGCTTGACTATAAAATCCTGGCCGAGGAGAATTCCCTGCTCAACACCCCGCCGTGCTGGTCCATCTATATTGTTGGGCTGGTGCTGAAATGGGCCAAGGGACTCGGCGGCCTGGAAGGTATTGCCAAGCGCAACCAGACCAAGGCCGGGCTGGTCTACAAAGCCATTGATGAATCCGGCGGGTTTTACAAGGGGCATGCCAAATCCGACCGTTCTGTCATGAACGTCCCCTTCCGCCTGCCCAACGAGCAGTTGGAAGAACAATTTGCCGGCGAAGCCAAGAAGCGCGACATGATCGGCCTGAAGGGTCATCGTTCAGTGGGCGGGATGCGCGCCTCGCTTTACAACGCCCTGCCGGTCGAAGCGGCCGAGGAACTGGTCAAGTTCATGAAAGAGTTCCAGCAGAAGAACGGGTAGTTGACTTCTCTATCCTGCGTGGTATAATGTCGCCGCTTTCAGAAGGAGCGGTGACATTATTTTATGCTAAGCGTATCGGAAGCCCGTGAACGCATCCTGGCAGTTTTCTTGCCGGTCGAATCCCAGACCGTTTCGCTCAACCGCGCGGCCGGGCGCGTCCTGGCCCGCGACATAACCGCCGAGACAGACCTTCCCCTTTTCGATAATTCCTCTGTAGATGGCTTCGCCCTGCATGCGGCAGATTTCGCCTCCCCCCGGACCCTGAACGTGGTCGCCGATATCCGCGCCGGCGAAACCTCCGAGACGCCCATCCAGCCCGGACAGTCTGCCCGCATCATGACCGGCGCACCCCTACCGCCCGGAGCGGAGGCGGTGGTCATGGTCGAAGATACGGACTTCAACGTGCGCACTCCCGGCACACCCGCCCCGCAGACGGTGACCATTCACAAGTCCGTCCGGCCGGGTGAAAACATCCGCCGCCGCGGCGATGACCTGCACACTGGCGATGAAGTCCTGTCTGCGGGAATGCGCCTGCGGGCGCAGGAAATCGGTCTGTTAGCCATGCTCGGCGGGGTGGAAGTGCCGGTCTACCGGCAACCACGGCTTGCCCTGCTCTCCTGCGGTGACGAGCTTATGCCGGTGGAGGCTCCCCTCACTCCCGGTAAAATCCACGAATCCAATTCCTATGTCCTGGCCGCCCTGGCCGAAGCGGCGGGCGTGGAACTCATCCGGCTGGGCGTGGCGGCGGATACTGAAGCAGATGTCCGCTCCCGGCTGGAACGGGCGGTGGAAGCAAAAGCGGATGTAATCGTTTCATCAGCGGGAGTCAGCGTGGGTGCATTCGACTACGTAAAGTCTGTCATCGAAGAAGATGGCGAACTCGACTTCTGGAAAGTCAACATGCGCCCCGGCAAACCGCTGGCTTTTGGCAAGTACCGCGGCGTCCCGTTCTTTGGGTTGCCGGGAAATCCTGTTTCGGCCTTTGTCGGATTCGAAGTCTTCGTGAGACCCGCCCTGGAGAAACTGAGCGGACTGGAACTCCGGCCCCGCCCGCACCAGATGGCACGCCTGGCCGAAGCGCTGGAATCCGACGGGCGCGAATCCTACCTGCGCGCAGTTATCAGCCAGGAGAATGGCCGTCTGGTAGCCCGTCTGACCGGTCACCAGGGTTCCGGAAATATCTTCTCTTTAGTGCGCGCAAACGCTTTACTGATTGTGCCCTCTGGTGTAAAATCGCTGCCTGCAAACTCGGACGTAGAGATATGGCCCATCGCATAAAACCCACTCATAACGATAAAACCGGTCCGGCCTTCTATTGGGCCACTTTTGGACTCGCCTGCCTGGGCGCTCTGGATGCCACTTATTTGCTGGTTTATAAGTTGACGAACAATAATGCCATGTGCCTGGGCAACGGCGGCTGTCATGATGTCAATTTCAGCCCTTATGCGGAAATTGGCGGGATCCCGGTCTCGGTGTTTGGGATGGTCGCTTTTCTTGTCATTGCCGGCATCCTGATGCTGGAGCCGCGGCTCAAAATTGTGAAAGAAAATGGATCGCTGGCAATTTTCGGGATCAGCCTGGCGGGCGTGGCTTTTACGGCTTACCTCACCTGGCTCGAGATTTACGTTATCCATGCCATCTGCCCATTCTGTATGGCTTCGGCGGTCATCATCGCCTTGATTTTTATCCTGGCCATTATCCGGCTAATCAAACAAACTGCACATTAGGAGGAATTCATGCCCCGCATCCGCTGCCATTACACTGACTGTGTGTTCGTAGACGACGGCTATTGCGGCGCCGCGGCGGTCGAACTGGACCCCGATACCGGCTGCGCCACCTATTCTCCCAATGAAGAAGCTGTTGCCAAAGATGATAATTGGGAAGAAGGGGAACTGGAAGAGTGGGAAGAAGAGGAAACCGACGACGAGGATGACACCTGGGAAGAAGACGAGGACGAGTTATAATGTTTCGTTCCGGACCCGTAACCTGCTCCCATACCTCGTAGGGGCGCACCCACTGCGCCCCTATTTGTTTTCCATCATCCGGTACAACAATACCCCCGCGGCTACTGCCAGGTTCAACGAACTAACTCGTCCCTTCATCGGCATGGACACGACCTCGTCGCAGGCCGCGATTTGTTCCGGGGAAAGTCCCTTTTGCTCATTTCCGAGCAGCAGAATGATCGGTCTGTTTCCCCACTGGAACTCCCGATAATCGGTGCCAGCATGTGCCGAAGAGCCAACCAGTTGATAGCCGTTCTTTTGCCTCCACTGCACGAATTCATCAAATGAAACCTGTACCACCGGCTTCCAGAACAGAGTCCCCATGCTGGCCCGCACCACGGACGGGTGGTATAGCTCCACGCCGCCGTCCAGCAGGAATAGCCCATCTGCACCGACCGCCTCCAGCGTGCGCAGGATTGTTCCGACATTGCCAGGGTCCTGCGGCGAGACTGCCGCCGCGCCCCAGTGAAAAGTTTTTGGTGAGATGCCGTCCAGGTTTAGTTGTCGCTGGCGGAGGATAGCGAGGATTCCCTGCGGGTTGTCCTTCCCGGCAATGGCGGCGAACAGGTGGCAGGTGAGAGCAACGCAGCGCACGCCGCGGCGGGACTGCTCGTCCACCAGGTGATGGGCGAAGTCGCTGGTCAGCAGGTGCGGGGCGTAGACCAGCGTCTCCAGGTGCCAGCCCGCTTCGACGGCTTCGCCGACGGGGTGGATGCCTTCGACCAGGAATAGTCCCGTCTCCTCGCGCCCCTTTTTCTGGCGCAGGGAACGGATTTGTTTAATGAGCGGGTTGGCATGGCTGGAAATCAATTCGGGCATGTGCTGATTGTACCTGAATCGGCTATAATTTTCCTATCACCTGATGTAGAAAATTTCGGTAAAGAAAGGAGTTCGCGTGACTACGACCTTCGAACGGTATTACCGTTATGCCCTCTGGCTGGGGTTCTTTACTGTCTTCTACAACCTGTTTGAGGGCTGGTCTCGATTTTCTTCGGCGTACACGACGAAGCCCTGACTCTCTTCGGCTTCGGCATTGACTCGTTCATCGAAGTAATGTCAGGTATCGGGATTGTCGCCATGGTCTACCGCATCCGGCGGAACCCGGATACGCCGCGCTCACAATTTGAACGCACCGCCCTGCGCATTACCGGGACGAGTTTCACCTTACTGGCCGCCGGACTGGCAGTAACAGCCATTTTCAACATTGTAATCGGCCATAAGCCCGAAACCACCCTGCCCGGCTTGATTATCTCGCTGGTATCCATCGCGATGATGTGGGCGCTGGTTTCTGCCAAGCGCAAAGTGGGGCGGGCGCTCGACTCGGCCCCCATCCTGGCGGATGCCAACTGCACGCTGGTCTGCATCTACATGTCGCTCGTTCTGCTGGCAGCCAGTCTCATCTATGAGCTGACCGGTTTCGGTTTCGTGGATAGCATCGGCGCGCTGGGGCTGATCTACTTTTCATTCAACGAGGGCAAGGAATCCTTTGAGAAAGCCAAAGGAATGGAATGCGATTGTGAGGAGGAAAAATGAGTTTCTACGACGAACTCAACGACCATTTCCGCGAACTGCACGCAGATGCCGCCAAAGCCTAATTTACCCATAAAGTTAGGCACTCCCCCCGCCTCAGTGGAGGTGCACAACAGACCGCCGCCAGGTC
>Ga0105152_10000218_pt1 | contig 15247 bp, 14 predicted proteins | sample LakBais05cmmetaG_FD_81534 | JGI IMG/M metagenome (GOLD analysis project Ga0105152, IMG submission 81534) | Lake sediment microbial communities from Lake Baikal, Russia to study Microbial Dark Matter (Phase II) - Lake Baikal sediment 0-5 cm | ecosystem: Environmental > Aquatic > Freshwater >...
ACAAGGAGGGAAAGCTTTATTTGTTGATGTAGAACATGCTTTTTTCCCTGAATACGCGAAAAATTTAGGAGTTAATATAGACGAATTGATTGTTTCACAGCCAGATTATGCTGAGCAAGCACTTGAAATTATTGATACGTTCGTTCGTTCTGGCGCAATTGACGTTTGCGCGCTTGATTCGGTAGCGGCACTTGTTCCAAAAACAGAACTTGAAGGTGACATGGGTGATTCGTTTATGGGAGTTCAAGCGAGGCTTATGTCGCAGGCTTTAAGGAAGCTCAGTGGATCAATTAGTAAATCTAAAACATGCATGATATTTATAAACCAGCTAAGAGAGAAAATTGGAGTCGTTTTTGGGAATCCTGAAGTGACTCCAGGAGGAAGGGCATTAAAGTTTTATTCTTCAGTAAGACTTGATGTTAGGAGGGTTGAATCTATCAGCGGAGAGGGCAATGAACAGAAAGGAAACAGGATTAGGATTAGAGTTGTTAAAAATAAAGTTGCCCCTCCTTATAGAGAAGCCATTGTAGATCTCATATATGGCCAAGGAATTTCAAAGGAAGCAAGTCTCTTTGATGTAGCAGTAGATTCAGGGATTATTAAGAAAGCAGGCTCTTATTATTCTTACGGAGATGTTAAACTCGGTCAGGGCAGGGACAATGCTTTGGAATTATTAAAAGGTAATCCAGATTTACTTGGTAAGGTAGGGAAAGAGATAAATGAAAAGTTCTTCAAAAAGACAGAAGAGCCAGAACAGCAAAAATAATGAAGATATTTGTAATTATGCATTTTTTTTGCTTGCGATAAGAGATTATTCAAAACATGAAATAGGGAAAAAGCTGAAGTTAAAGTTTAGCGTTGAATCAGTAAACAGAGTAGTTGAAGATCTTGAAGGCAGAGGACTAATATCTGATGAACGATATGCTGAAAAAATTATTCAAAAATATGCTTTTTTGAAGAAGTTTGGCTATTTGAAAGTAGAAGCTGAGCTTTTTAAAAGGGGAATAGATAAAACTATTTTTAAAAATATGCTCGATACAGTTTATACTCCTTTAAAGGAGAAAGAAAACGCTATTTCCTTTCTGAATAAAAAGCCCCCTGATAAAATTTATAATTATTTGTTAAGCAGAGGTTTCAGGTCATATATCGTTCGGGAAGTCCTCGCCGAAAACAAAATTTGATTGGAGGTGAGGAACTTTGTTTAAAGGTGACGTACCATACTTAATGTATGTAATAATAACAATACTTATGTTTGCCTTTGGTTTTATAATGGGATTAATACTTCAAAATTATCTGAATAAAACAAAAATTGGCTCCATTGATGAATATTTGAAGAAAAGAAAAGAAGAATTAGAAGCAGAGGTTCAGGCCGAAAAAAGGGAACAAAGGATTCAACTTAAAGAAGAATTCGAGGATAAAACAGTTGAATTAGAAGCAAAATTTAAAGACAAACAAAAAGTGGTTCAGGAAACAGAAGGCATACTTCTTAAAAAAGAAGAGATCCTCGACAGAAAAATGGCAAATGTCGAGAGGAAAGAGAAAGAGGTTTTTGAAAGAGATGAGTATTTAATAAAATTAAAGCAGGACCTTGAAATAAAAAGGAAGAGTATTGAAGGCGAGCTCCTTAGAATTGCCAGTTTGACGATGGATGAAGCAAGAAATATTGTAATGAAAAGGGTTGAAGCTGAACTTGAAAAAGAATACTCTAAAAAAATTGTTCAAATGGAAGAAGAGCTGAAAGGACAAGCAAACGAAAAAGCAAAAGTCCTTCTCTCACAAGCAATGGAAAGCTGTGCAATTAATTATGTTTCTGAAACGACAGTTTCGGTTGTTCCATTGCCTTCAGATGAATTAAAAGGAAGAATAATAGGAAGGGAAGGGAGAAACATAAGAACTTTTGAAACATTAACAGGGGTCGATATTTTAATTGATGATACTCCTGAGGCTGTTACTCTTTCATCGTTTGACCCTATGAGAAGGGAGGTTGCCAGAAAGGCTCTTGAAAAACTTATAATTGATGGCAGGATTCATCCTGCAAGAATCGAAGAATTTGTTCAGGAATCAGAGAACGAAGTAGAGCAAATCATAGTAAAGGAAGCCGATGATGCTTTGATGAACCTTTCTCTTTACGGGTTTTCCACCGAACTCAAGAAGATCATTGGCGAAATGAAGTTCAGGACAAGCTATGGGCAGAATCTATTGCAACACTCTATTGAAGCTGCACACATTGCGAATATAATTGCTTCAGAAATTGGAGAAAATGTTACTCTTGCAACAAGGGCAGGTTTACTGCACGATATAGGAAAAGTTGCTACTTCTGAAATAGAAGGACCCCATGCTGTTATAGGAAGCGAAATATTGAAAAAGTTTGGAGAAAACGAATTAATAGTCCATGCAGTTAAGGCACATCATAACGATGTTAAACCAGAAACCGTGCTCGATGTTATTATACAGGTAGCAGATACTCTTTCTGCCACAAGACCTGGTGCAAGACGAGAAAATCTCGAGATGTATATAAAGAGAATGGAGGCTCTTGAGAAAATAGCTTCTTCTATTAGTGGGGTAAAGAAAGCATTTGTTGTCCAGGCTGGAAGAGAAGTCAGGATTATAGTTAATCCCGAAGAAATAGGTGAAGAATCGGCATATAAGATTTCCCATGATATTGCAAAAAAAATAGAGGAGGAAGTTGTATATCCTGGAGTTATTAAAATCACAGTTGTAAGAGAAACAAGATATATTGATTATGCAAAGTAGTCTTTATTTTCCAGACGACCTGCATTACCTTCCCTCTTCTCCTGGTGTCTATATCATGAAGGACGAAAGAGGGAAGGTGCTTTATGTTGGTAAGGCAAAATCTCTAAAAAAGAGAGTTATTTTTTATATAAGGCCAAAAGATCCAAAAACAATAGCTCTTTCAGAAAGAGTTAGAACGGTTGATTTTGTCGTTGCAAATTCTGAGGAAGAAGCCTTGCTTCTTGAAAATAATCTTATAAAAAAGCATTTTCCACCTTTTAATATAAGGCTTGTTGATGATGAAAACTACCCTTATATCAAGATAACCAGTGAAAAGTATCCAAGAATTTTAAAAGTTTACAGGATCAGGGGAGAGAAGGGTGAATACTTTGGTCCATTTCCTCATGGTGGTGCGGTTGAACAAACAATAAAAGGTATAAGAAAGATATTCCCGATAAGAAACTGCAGCATAAAAATCAGAGACGATAGAGAACTATTACCTTGTTTATTATATCATCTTAATCTTTGCAGTGCACCCTGCGCACATAAAATCTCTCTGAGAGAATACTTAAAAATGGTTGATTCATTAAAATTATTTTTAAAAGGAGAAAACAAAACTGTTGTCAATACAGTTAGAAGAGAAATGGAAACTGCAAGAAATGAGCTTGATTTTGAAAGAGCAATCATTTACAGAGATGAATTGAAAGGCATACTTTCAATTATGGAGAAACAGAGAGTTGTTACGAATGAAAATATCTCTTTTGATGCATTTTCGGCAAAGATTGATAACTCATATGCATGTGTAATCAGGGTATCGGTTAGAGATGGAAGAGTTGTTTCAAGTTATCCTTTCATGATGGATATTTACGAAGATATAAGTGAGAGAGAATTAATCGAAAGATTTCTTTTTCTTTATCCTTTTAATGCACAAAGTGAGAAAATTTATTTAGAGAAACTCCCAAAAGGTAGAAAGTTACTTGGCAAACTTTTGAGCGAGAAAACTAAACGTAATGTACGGATTTTAAGTCCAAGAGGAACGACGGCAAAAAATGTTATTTCTCTTGCAAAAGAAAATGCAAGTGAATATTTGAAGAATTATATTTCGAGACATCTTGGATTAAAAGAGAAAAAGCTGCTTGAGGAATTAAAAGAAACTCTTGGGTTGAGTAATATTCCTATAAGAATAGAAGGTTACGATATTTCAAATGTTTCTGGAGTAGATGCTACTGGATCGATGGTTGTTTTTGCAAATGGAAAACCAGATAAAAAAGAATACAGGCATTTTAAAATAAAGTATACAAAAGGTCCCAATGATTTTGGAATGCTTGAAGAGGTTTTAACTCGAAGATTTGGTGAAAGCGATGATTTTTCAAACGCAGCTCCGAACCTCCTTCTTATAGATGGGGGTAAAGGCCAACTGGATATAGCCATAAAAGTAAAAAAATTCTATGAACTTTCAGTTGACATTGCTTCTCTTGCCAAGAAAGAAGAATTAATATTTGTTGAAGGGAGAGATAAACCCGTAAGATTAAGTAAGGATTCAGAGGAATTGAAATTGCTACAAAGAGTACGGGACGAGTCGCACAGATTTGCAAAATCATATTTTATAAAGTTGCATGCAAAGAAATATAAGGGGGAAATTAAAAATGCGTAAATTTTTCCTTTCCTGGAGCATCAACATTATTTCATTTTTTATTGTAAGCAGGTTGATTAATGGCTTCCATTTCCAAAATTTTATGAGCATTTTTCTTACAAGCATTGCATTTGGTATTGTGAATGCAATGCTTAAGCCTCTTCTTATTTTTCTTTCTCTCCCCTTTATGCTAGTGACTTTTGGTATATTTCTTTTTGTAATAAACGCGGCCTTGCTCGAAGTAGTTGCATTTTTTGTACGAGGCTTTTCTATTGATTCTTTTTTGACTGCTATTGTAGGTTCTCTCTTGCTCTCTTTGATTAGTTTTATTATTTCTTTGATTGTATTTCCGAAGCGAGTGAGAACTTGAAGAAAAAAGGAGTTTTAGTTGAAATATTAGATCCCGGAAAAAAAGAAACCAAAGATGAGTCTTTTAATGAGTTTAGATTACTTGTCGAGACCCTTAGTTTTGAGATTGTAGCTGAAACTTCTCAAACTTTAAGAGATGTAAATTACGCTTATTTTATTGGAAAAGGGAAAGTAGAAGAACTGAAGGAAATTGTTAAGCTTGCCGAGGCTGATTATGTCTTCATAGATTCTCAACTCAGATACTTACAGTTGAGAAATCTTTCAAAAGAAATCGGTGTTCCTTGCTTTGACAGACCTCGTCTCATACTTATGATTTTTGCAATGAGGGCGAAGACGGGTGAGGGGAAGTTACAGGTTGAGCTATCTGAGCTTCGTATGAAATTGCCCGAGATTGTCCATGATGATATAAACCTTGATCAACAAACAGCCTCTTTGATTGGCTTAAAAGGTCCCGGTGAAAGGAAAACAGAATTAAAAAAAAGGTATATTGAGAAGAGAATCCAAATTCTTGAAGAGAAACTTGATTCGATTAAAAAACAAAGAGAAGCCAGGAGAAAAAGAAGGTTGAGAAGTAATATACCCATTGTTGCTATTGCTGGATATACAAATTCAGGCAAATCAACTCTTATGAACAGATTGACAGATGCAGGAGCATATGTTGAAAATAGGCTCTTTGCAACTCTTGATACCCTTGTTCGTGTTGGAAATGTAGTGGGAGATTATAAAGTCATATTTATAGACACCATTGGTTTTATAAGAGATCTTCCTCATACTCTGATATATGCTTTTCACTCAACTCTTGAAGAAATACTCGATGCGTGGATTGCAATAATTCTTGTAGATGCTTCTGACCAAGATTTTAATGAAAAGTTTAATACTGTTAAGGAAACAATAAAAGAGCTTGGTGGAGAGAATATTACGCAACTTATTGTTTTTAATAAAATTGATAAAATTAGTTCAGAAAAACTTGATACTTTAAAATTGCAGTATAAAAATGCACTTTTTATCTCTGCTTTAAGCGGGAAGGGAATTGACGAATTAAAAGCTTCGATTAGATCAATCTTAGAGAAATCTTTTGTGCAGATAAAACTTTTTATCCCTATGAGCAATATTAATTTAATCCCTGAAATTTTTGCCTGTGCAAGAGTGATTTCAAAGGATGATCAATCTGATGGAGTGCTACTTAAAGTGGAAGGATTCAGTGAAAATATTAATAAATATAGCAGGTTTATTGTTAAATAATATTAGTTTTACCCTTCAAGAGTTGCTACATTATTTTTATAATATTTTCGAGAGTTCCATGTTAAAAGATAATCGTCTAATTTATCTTTCTTGAGACTGCTACAAAAATTATGTTTCCTTCAGTTTTTTTATATACAGATTTTACCAATTCTCTTGCAGTGCTGCCAGTTGTATAAACATCGTCTATCAGAAGTATGTTTCCTTTGATTTTTTCTTCTATTGTGAACACATTTTTTAAATTTTCTTCCCTTTCTTTTTTGGAAAGTCCAACTTGTTTTCTTGTAGTTTTTATTTTTTTAAGGCCCTTAATCAAGGGTTTGTTGTATCTGTTGGAAATTTCTTTTGCAATAAGATATGTCTGGTTAAATTTTCTCTCAAGGAGTTCTTTTCTTGTCATAGGTACATACCCTATAGCATCAAAAGAAATATTTTCTTTGTAAATAAAATTTGAGATCATATTTGATAGGTCTTTTGAAAGAGATTTTAACCTGTAGAATTTCATTTTTTTAATTATTTTTTCCATCACGCCTTCATAATATGTAATTGAATAAAAGAATTTTCTACCATCATGTTCAATAAGGGGGTATTCCATAAATTTGATTTTTCTTTTGCAATCTTCGCAGATGTTTTCGCTTTCTGTCTCTTTGCCACATACAAGGCAATGTGGTGGAAAAATGAAATCAATTAGAGTCTGCTTAATCGAGGATAGTATCATGGAGTAATTTAAAATTTTCCTCTGCCCTTTCTTTTAATTTAATAAATTTATCCTTAAGTTTGATTTTTGTGTTTTCCCGATCTGTGAATGCTTTGTCGAAAAGCATTTTGAATTTATCTAAATTTAGCGAGCTATTGTAAGGTAAAACTGGAATGGAGACTTCTTCAGCAAGAGAATTTACTTTTGGGTCATAAGAAAGTCCCAGGGATGGTATTTGTTTCATAGTTGATACAACAAGAGAATGGTATCTTGTCCCTATTGCAAAAATGCTATTACTAAAAATTGAAATAGTTTTTTCAATTGAAGAGGTCTCAGCAATTTTAGTATCGGTTAGACTTGCAACTCCCTCGATGATTTCACTGTCTCTGGATGGGAACAATGTGAAAAGAAGTACCTGTTGACTGGTTTTCTCCTTTATATAATTCACAATTTCGCCGAGTAGTTCCAATGGAGGATTAGTTGTATGTTTACCAAAAGAAATTAAAATATATTCCTCTTTTTTTTCTTCATTTTCTTCGAAAGGATAAAGGAACGCGATATCTGCTGTTACATTTATTTGTTTTGTAACATCGCATTCCAAAAGTAATTCTTTTGAGTTGTTATCCCTAACCGTCACAAGATCGGCCATGTTTATTACTCTGCCCATAAGTTTTTTGTTAAGGTTTTTCTCCACAGGGCCTATTCCTTGTGCAAAAACAACAGCTTTTTTTCCCATTTTTTTTGCGAGCCATATTATAGAAAGGTAATAGAAAAAACTTTTTGAACTTGTTTTGTCCTGAAGCAATCCACCTCCCCCGCTTATTACAACATCCGATGATTTTATCGCCTTGTAAACATCTTTTAAATTTGCTCTATCTATTTCTTCGTCATTTCGGGGATTTTTAACAAGTGAAACTATTTCTAAATCTTTATTTTTTAGCCGTTGCCTAATAACAGAATGTATCATTTCATCTCCTATATTGCCGAAGCCGAAGTAACCTGAAAGTAATATTCTCATTTTTCTATCCTCTTGAACATTATCTTAAAGGCAAAAATAAAAAGATTCCCAGCCCTTAAAATTCTTGATGGCTGTACAATTGTACGATAAAGCCATTCTAAGCCGAGTTTTCTTATAATGCGCGGAGCTCTTCTTATTTTCCCGCTCCAGACATCGAAAGAACCGCCTATTCCAATGTTTAGCGGTACATTTAAATCTTTATGATCCCATATCCATTTTTCTTGTTTAACTCCACCTATTCCCACAAATAGTATTTGCACATTTTTCTCGTTTATTTCATTGAGTATTTTTTCTTCCTCAGTTTTATCAAAATAGCCAGAATGGTAACCTGCTATGTTTAATTTAGGGAACTCGCCTTTTATTTTTTTAATAGCGTTGTTAATTACATTTTCTTTTGCGCCTAGAAGGTAAGTTCTATAATTGTTTTTCTCTGCCAATTTTAGTGTTTCCCAGGCGAAATCAATGCCAGGAATTCTATATATAATTCTTTCTCCAAATCTCCTTGCTCCCCAAACAATGCCCACGCCGTCTGGAATCACGAGATCACTTTTTTGTAGTATTTGAAAAAAATCCTCGTCTCCAAGGGCTCTTGAAGCCATCTCTCCATTCAGTGTTACTACGAGGTGAAAACTCCTTGATTTAATAAAACTATCCGTTACTTTTAATGTATCTTTAAAATCTCTATTTGAAATGTTAATGTTTAAGAAATTTACCTCATTTTTTATAATTCTTGGTTTTTTCATAACCAATAGTATAAAACGAGGAAGGTTCATAATACGCGGTAACCTCTTTGGGTTAAGGATAAGTCTATAGAACCATTCCATTCCTAATTTTTGCACCAATGACGGAGCTCTTTTAAATTCACCTGCAAAGACATTGAAGCTTCCACCAACGCCCACTGAAAATTGTACACCAAGAGTGTTTAGGTTTCTAAATATAAATTTCTCTTGCTTTGGGCTTCCCATGCCTACAAATAGCATATCAGTATTTGACTTTTTTATTTGTTTTACTATTTCTTCTTCAGTTTGAAGATAGCCGTTATGGAAACCCGTGATTTTAAGTTCAGGATATTTTTCTTTTATATTCTTCACAGCTTTGTTTATTGTTTCCTCTTGTGAACCAAGGAAGTATACTGTTTTGTTGTTTTTTTCTGCGCTTTCAAGCAAACTTGAAAACAAATCAATTCCTGTTATTCTTTCTTTTATCTTTTCATGGTAAAAAATTCTAAAAGCCCAGGATATGCCAACCCCATCTATAAAATTTAGATCACCATTTCTAATAATTTCGAATAACTCGGTGTCAGTATTAGCTTTTATTATTTTTTCAGGATTAATGGCAATTGCAAAATGAGGTTTTGAATCTAACGTAAATTCTTCAGCTCTTTTAACGGCTTCTTTTAGTGTGATGTTATCAACCGGGATATTTATAATATAGGATCTCATATCGAAATATAAACAAACCCCAGTTTCTCAATCTCTTTCCTATCAAGCAGTCCTTTTGGATCAAAAATTATTGATTTTTCTTTCATAAGAGACCCGAGAAGACCGGCATTGAGTTTAATTAGCTCTTGTTTAATGGGGATTATTAGTACTTCTGAGTCTTTTAGTGTTTCTTCTATTGTTTCTTTCTTCTCCTTGAAATCTCCTTCGACATTTGGGTCATACCAGACAACATTTCCTCCTTTCTGGATGATAATGTCTTTTATACGCATCGCAGGACTTTCGGATATATCTGAAGAATTATCTTTCATTGCAATGCCTGTAATTGCGAATTTGGTCCCTTGCAGGGACTTGCAAATTTTTGAAAGAGCTTCTTCTAAATAATTTACAATTTGTAATGGTCTGTTTTCATTTACTTCTCTTGCGGTACTGAGTAGCGGAAGCTCTAATCCAAGTTTTTGGGCTTCGTAAGATATATAGTGTGATGAATAAGGAATACAATGGCCACCAACACCTATACCTGGCGTAAGTAATTTCACTCTTTTGTGGGTATTCGCAACATTTATTACTTCCATTGTGTCAACGCCCATTTTTTCGGTTAAGGATGCAAGTTCATTAACGAGGGCAATATTTACATCTCGAGAGCTGTTTTCAATGAGTTTCGAAATTTCGACAATTTCAGGAGAAGATGCCTCAATTACATTTGGATTTATAATATTAAGCAACGCCCTTCCTTTTTTAGTGCTTTCTTCATTAATGCCAGCTACTGCAACAGGCATTGTTTGGAATTCTTCAAACGCCTGGCCCTCCGCAATCCTTTCAGAGGAGTATGCAAGGAAAAAATCTACTCCACCTTTAAGTGCACTTTCTTTTTCAAGTAAGGGTAGTGCCACTTTTCTTGTAGTTCCGGGCGGGACTGTAGACCTTATAAGTACCAAGTCCCCCTTTTTAAGATTTTTTCCTATTGTTTCCATAGCTGCGTTAAAAGGTTTCATTATTGCTTTTCTATTTTCGACGGGAACGCCTACTGTTACAATTATTTCACTTGTATTTTTCATTGCAAGTTCAGCGGAATCAGTTGGTTCAAAAAGTTTATTTTCAATGCTTTCTTTAAGAATTTCTTTTATGTTTTTCCTATGATAATCTTCAAGGATGTGTGTATCAAATTTCTTCAGCCTTTCTATATACTCTTTATTTACATCTACGCCGTACACTTTTACACCATAGAATGTGTAGGTAAGAGAGAGTGGAAGTCCAACAAAACCTAATCCAAAAACTGAAATGCTTTTCAATTTAAACCTCCTAAAATTCTCTCATATTTTATCAAATTTAAGCTCTTTTAACAAAATGTATTGTAATAGACCAAATTTTTTATGGAGACGCTATTAAAGACACGGAAGATATAATAAATAAGTTATAATAAAAATGGTATAATAAAAGGAGTTTTGCAATGAGAGGAACTATTTTATTCAGACAGGGGAGATATATGCGAACAGAGTTCATTTATGACGTTTAATTAGAAGAATATACAAACCAGGCTAGGATATGAACAAGTTATATGAGATTGCGATGGATACATTAAAGTTGGTTAATAAAAGGATGGATATAAAAATATGGAATACAAAAGTAGCATAGGCGTAGAAGTTCTCATTGCGCTGAATAAATGTTTTAAAAGACCAATTCATCCATTTAATCTCGAAGATGAAGGGAAGAAAACTTTTGCAGAATGGGAATTTGAGCAGTCAAAAAGGTTAAATAACTATTACCTTCCTGAAATAGATTTGCTTAAAGAGATACAGGGCAAAATCATTCTTGATATCGGAGCTGGTAGTGGCGGGAAAACCACATTTTATGCGCTCAATGGAGCAAAAAGATTGATAGGGATAGATACGGAAGAAAGGTTCATTATTCAAGCAAGAGATTTTGCGTCTTCCAAAAATGCAAAAGATATAGATTTTATAGTTGCTAATGCAGAAAAAATGCCTTTTCAGAATGCTTCTTTTGATATGTGTGTAATGAACGATGTTTTTGAACATGTTTCAAAGCCTGAAGTCGTCTTAAAAGAGGTAAATAGAGTATTAAAACCATATGGTAAAGTATTTATTAATTCTCCACCTTATTTTCATCCATATGGGGCCCATCTCACTGATCTTATTGGGATTCCGTATGTTCATCTTCTTTTTCCTGAGCCCGTTTTAATCAATGCTTATAAGAAACTTACTTTAGAAACGAAATCAGCTGAAAAAAGAATTAATCTTCGTTTTGGTATAGTGGATAATAGAGAACAAATCACATATATCAATAAAATGACGATTACTCGTTTTGAGGAGATTATACGCAATCAAGGCCGGTTTAAGGCAATTCTTTACAAGCTTATTCCTCTTAAAAAGCCTGTTGGATTTTTATTAAAAACACCTTTTCGAGAATTCTTTACAAAGATGCTTGTATATGTAGGGGAAAAGAATTAACTGTAAAATGCTTGTCTATTTCAAAATATCTTTGATAAAAGAAATCTTAGTATCAAGGAGATCCGTGGGAGAAAAATTTATAGAGGCCTTAACAATTTTTTAATTTTTTGTTAAATATATTAGATCAACTTATAAATAATCTATCTTTTGTTTGACTTTTTTCGATAAAATAATAAAATAGTATCTTGTATGTTTAGATTTATTGATACTGGTGAAAATAATGGTGCAATGAATATGGCAATCGATGAAGCCTTGCTCATTGCACAGAGTGAAAAGAGATTGCCTCCTGCTATAAGAGTTTATAGGTTTGTCCCCCCTACTCTTTCAATTGGCTATTTTCAAAGTGCCGAAAAAGAGGTAGACATTGAGCATTGCAGGGATAAAGGTTTTGGTTATGTAAGAAGACCTACAGGTGGAAGGGCTGTCCTCCATGATAAAGAGCTTACATACAGCGTGACAATTTCTTATCCTCATAAAATACTTGAGATGAATTTACTTGATTCATTTCACTATCTTTCAACTGGTATAATAAGAGCGATTGGTGTACTTGGTGGGAATGCATATTTTTCAGAGTGCGAAGACAGTGAGATTTTTTCTCCTTCTTGTTTTGCATCTCCTACGTTTTCTGACATACTTATAAACGGTAGGAAGGTTGTAGGTTCTGCACAAATGAGGAATAAGTATGGCTTATTGCAACACGGTTCTATTCTTTTGCATGTGAGTATCGAAGATATTTTCTACTGCCTTAAGATAAAAGATAGACTTAAAGCCAAGATCATCGAGCAGGCAAAATTTAAGATTTCGTCTTTATCAGATGAGATGGGAAAGGTGATTTCTTTTCATGATGTTAAAACTTCCCTGAAGGAAGGCATGTCGGAAATTCTTGAGGAAAAACTTGTAGATTCAAAGCTATCTTCCTTTGAAAAGATAATTGCCGATGAGCTTTATACAAATAAATATAACACAAGAGAGTGGAATTTTAAAAGATAGAAGATTTTTGTAAAATATAAAGAGGTGAATAATGGGAAAAGAGAGTAAAATAAGGAAGTTACGAAAAGAAGGTCTAATTGCACCTGTTAATAAAGAGCATGGAACTGCAAAGTGGGTAAAGGTTTTGATTCTTGTAATTTTGGTTTTTGCTCTTACTTTAACTGGTCTTGGTACCTGGAACTATGTAGAAAGAGACGTTGCTGCAAAGGTTGGAAAAGAGACAATTAAGAAAACAGATATTCAATCGCAGCTTGATTACTACACCCAGCTTTATCAGCAATTCGGCATGGATCTTAATGATCCCCAGTATGCTTCCACAAAAAAGAATGTTGAAGATAGTATTCTTGATAGTCTTGTTTCAGAGTCTTTGCTCGTTCAGTATGCTAAGGAGCATAATCTTAAAATTGATCAGGATCAATACAATAAAAATATGGATGAGCAGATAAAAAGTATTATTGATAAAGGAATTCAAGATAACGGAGAACAGCCATTTAACGACCTTGTAAATGCAAGGTTTGGCTCAATGGACGCTTATAAAGACTATCTGAAGGAAGTCCTTCAACCTTATGTAGAAAGGCCGCTCTATCAGCAGGCAGCCCTCGACGAGCAGTACAAAATAATTAAGATTACAGATGACGATGTCAAAAACTACTGGGACTCAATATGGGAAGTCGATGCAGAGCATTTGCTTATCGAAGTCTCTGCAAATGCTACGAGCAAGGAAAAAAGCGATGCAAAAAAGCTTGCAGAGGATATTTATAAAAGTATCCTTGACGAACAGAGCAAGCAAAAAGATAGTTTCAATTTTGCAGAGTTTGCAAAGAAAAAAGCAGAAGATTTGAATAAAGAACAGGCTACAACCGGAAAAGAAGTCGCAAAATATGAAGCCCTCGGTTATTTTGAAAAGGGGCAGATGGTGAAACCTTTTGAAGATACTTGTTTTGATTCGAAAGTAAAAGTTGGAGATATTTTAGGGCCCGTAGAAACAGATTTTGGGTATCATATCATTCATATTCTTGGGGAGAAATATACAAATGAAAAATATGACGAACCAGTAAAGGTGAATGTCAGACTCGTTTTATTTAAATATACAGCAGGGGATCAAGAGAGTGAAGATAATGCAAAGATGAGTGCAAATAGCATTGCTATTCAAACAAAAAGTGGTATGAGCTTCGTTGATGCAGTTAAAAGGTTTTCAGAGGATGAAACAACTAAAGCTAAAGATGGAGAAACTGGTCTTTTTTTACAAGCCGATAAACCTGAACTGTTTGCTGCTGCACAGAATCTAAGCGTAGGAGGAATTGCAGGGCCGATTAAAACGAGCGATGGATACGCTGTAATACAATTAATAGAGAAGAAAGCAGCAGTTAAAGCTTCACTTGAAAATGAAGATACTTATAACAAGGCAAAAGATGACTTAACGAATACGAAGCAGCAAGAGATTAAGGCAAGCTTTACCGAAACTTTGAAGAAGCAGTTCGGAGTGAGAACAACTAATCCATGGAGGTCACTTACAGCATTCATAAACAATCGTTTTGGAAAACAGATTAATAGTTTTGTTACATGGTGGAATAAAGTGACTGGTAAAACGCCAACTTCTTTGCCTATTCCATCTGACGGGACAGAAACTCCGTCTACTCCAGATCAGGGTGGAAACAATGAGCCACTTCCTCCTGTTTCTGGGGGCAGTTAAAAGAGATGAAGGAAAAAAAGGCTAAGAAAAAGAAAAGTAAAAGATTAACCTTAGCAATTATTATTGTTCTAATCTTTGTAATTGTTTTTTCTGGGTTGTTTTTCTATATTTGGAACTATAAAAATGTTTATGCAATAGTTAGGGGTACAAAAATTTACTATAGCCAGCTTTATTATGAAGCCGTAAAGCAGGCTGAAAAAGTAAATTTTTTGAGATATGATCCGCTTTCTTCTGATCCTAAGGTTGAAAATGCACGCAGGATGATAATGGATTATGCTCACAAAAGGTTTATGAGGTGGTATTATCAGGCTTTCCTTGACTTGCCTGTCCCGGATCAATATCTGGTGGATAACACATGAAAAATCTTATAAGTATTATTATTTTCATACTGGCTCTATTTTTAGTGTTTTTTTTAGCGTTTAACATGACAGAAATTACTGTTATCGATATGAGTACAGGTAAACCAGTCTCTTTCGCAAGAACAGGGTATTTTTATGCTGATGAAAATGGAAAATCTGTTTTTCTTGGAACAATTTTAAATAATCGTTTAAACATCAGCAGGATTGGTTATAAGGATAAAATAGTAAGTTTGCCTGTTAGGTTGTTGAAAAAAACAGTAGAAACGCAAATCGAGGAAAATAACTATCAAGGTCTTGTCGATCAAGTGACACAATGGTCCAGCAATCTAAATAAATATAAATATACTTTTTCTACAAACCTGATTCAAAATAATGCAACTGAAGTGGTTGAATTTGATGCTAGGAAAATCGGAAAAGATTTTTATTTTGTGACTAAGAATTCTGGCGACGAGACAAAGACGATTACTGTGATTAGCACAGGCAATGATATGTATGTTAGTGAAAATGGTGAACCTCTGAAAGGTCCTCTTTCAGATCAGGATAGGCAAAAATTTGCGAATGAAAATATAGTTTTTTTACCGTTAAACGATATCATTTCAGGGTCATTTC
>Ga0105152_10000219_pt1 | contig 15231 bp, 14 predicted proteins | sample LakBais05cmmetaG_FD_81534 | JGI IMG/M metagenome (GOLD analysis project Ga0105152, IMG submission 81534) | Lake sediment microbial communities from Lake Baikal, Russia to study Microbial Dark Matter (Phase II) - Lake Baikal sediment 0-5 cm | ecosystem: Environmental > Aquatic > Freshwater >...
GCCTGGTAGGCGACGAGAGAAAGGTGCCTTTCGATAATTTCGCCATACTGCCCGGCGTAAAGGAGGTGGTCAAGATCGAAACCCCCTACAAGCTGATCAGCAGGGAGTACGGCCGCGCGGCCGACGGCAGCGGCGGCCTGCGCCGGACCATCGATATAGGCAACATTCACATTGGGAACGGCGAACCTATCATCATGGCCGGCCCCTGCGCGGTGGAGAATAAAAAACAACTCTTCATGATCGCCGAGGCCATTAAAAAGGCCGGGGCCCACATTCTGAGGGGGGGCATATTCAAGCCCAGGAGCTCCGTCCACTCCTTTCAGGGGGTGGGTGGCACAGACCGCAAGGGCGCCGAGCAGGCCCTCAAGTGGATGCGTGATGCAGGCAGGGAGTACGGCCTGCCCGTGGTCACCGAGGTCAGGGGCGAGGACCACGTAGACCTGGCGGCGGAATATGTCGATATCCTGCAGATCGGCTCGCGCAACATGTACAACCAGGACCTGCTGGCCAAGGCCGGCAAAAAGAACAGGCCCATACTGCTCAAGCGCCACTTCGGCGCCGGCATAGAGGAATTCCTCTCTTTCGCCGAATACATCGCCGCCGAGGGCAACAAGGACATCATCCTCTGCGAGCGCGGCATCGTGCCGGTGGGCAAGGGCAAGGAGTACACGCGCTACACGCTCGACATTGCCGCCGTGCCTGTGATCAAGAAGGAAACATACCTGCCCGTGATCATCGACCCCAGCCACGGGACGGGTCGGCGCGACCTGATCTTCAGCATGAGCTGCGCGGCCGTGGCAGCCGGCGCCGACGGGCTGATGATTGAGGTGCACTATAACCCGCAGGAGGCCATCGTGGACGGCCAGCAGACCATTACACCGGGCGAATTACAGGATATAATAAAGGCCTGCCGGGAGATCCATGGTGTGGTATCATCCAGGGCAGGTAATTGATAAGGCGGCATTGAAGGTTGAGGACAGTAAAGGTCAGGCTTGGCGGCAAGAAAAGCTACGATGTATGCATCGGCGGAGGCCTCCTTTGCAAGGCGGGCAGATGGACCAGGGAAAGGTTCACGGGCGAGAAGGCCGTTGTTATCAGCAACCCGGATGTTGACGGTCTGTACGGCGGCATGGTCAGACAGGGACTGGAGAAAGAGGGCTTCAAAACAGTAACGCTGCTGGTGGCCGAGGGCGAGCAGCATAAATCCCTTGATACCGCGGCCAGGCTCTACGCCGGGCTTCACAGCGCGCGCGCAGAGCGCTCCACTCCCGTGCTGGCGCTGGGCGGCGGCGTAATCGGCGACCTGGCCGGCTTCGTGGCTGCCACCTACATGAGGGGACTGCCCCTGGTGGCCTTGCCCACCACCCTGCTGGCCCAGGTGGACAGCAGCCTGGGGGGGAAAACGTCCGTGGACCACGGTCCCGTTAAAAATAATATCGGCGTTTTCCACCATCCTGAACTGGTTATCGCAGACACCTTTACACTGGGCAGCCTGCCGCAGGCCGAGGTCAGCAACGGCCTGGCCGAGGTAATCAAGTACGGGATGATCCGTGACAGGCCTTTTTTCAACCTGCTTGAGAGGAAAATAGCCAATATCCGTGCCCTCGAGGATGAACTGCTGGAAGAGGTGGTCCAGCGCTGCGCATACATCAAAGCCCGCATCGTGGAAAAGGATGAGCGGGACATCGGGCTGAGAAACATCCTGAACTTCGGCCATACCATAGGCCACGCCATAGAGGCTGCCTCCGATTTCAGGATAAGGCACGGCCAGGCCGTGGCGGTAGGGATGGTCAAAGCCTCAGCCATCTCCAACCGGCTGGGCATCTTCCCGTCCAGGGACCTCGCCAGGCTAAAAGACCTGCTGCTCAGGGCGGGACTGCCGGTACGTATGCCCCCGGTGGACATGGCCAGGGTGCTGCGCGCCATAGACCACGATAAAAAGGTGGTCAACGGCAAGACCAGGTTCATCCTGCCGCGAAGGATAGGCCGCGTATTTATCTCAAGTGATGTCAGCTTCGCACTGGCCGTAGAGGTGCTGGAGGGTGATAATGGATAAGCCTAAAATCTGCGCAGTGGTCATGAGCGATGACACGGAAACTATTAAAAAGGCAGAGGTGCTGGCAGATATGCTGGAGCTGCGCATGGACCTGGTCGGCAGCGGCTGGCAGGAGCTGGCCCGGCACCTGCACAAGCCCTGGATAGCCACCATGCGGGACAGCGCGCACCGCGGCAAGTTCACCGGCAGCGAGGAAGAGCGCGTTGACGAATTGATGCAGGCGGTTATACTGGGGGCCGCTATCATAGATATTGAGATGGACTGCCCGGCGCTGGGAGACGTGGTGAAGAGCCTGAAGGGCAGGGCCAGGTGCCTGGTCTCGTACCACAACTGGGACGGCACGCCTTCACTCGAGCAGTTATCGGGCACGGTGCAGCGCCAGCTTGCTGCGGGCGCTGAGATTTGCAAGGTCGTGACCATGGCCAGGAATGTCTACGATAACCTGGCGGTGCTCAAGCTGCTGGGGCTCTTCCCATGGATCGATATAATCTCCTTCGCCATGGGCCCGGTGGGGGCCCTCAGCCGCGTCCTCTCGCCGCTGGCGGGAGGCTACCTGACCTATGCCTCGATGGACGAGACCGGCGGCTCAGCCCCCGGGCAAATGAGCGTCGAGGCCCTGCGCAAGATATACAGGATGATAACTTGAAGAAAGGCCTTGCCATCAGCGGTAAAACAAGGGTCTGCGGCGTGATGGGAGACCCGGTGGGACACAGTGTATCACCGGCCATGCATAACGCCGCATTCAGTGCCCTCGGCCTTGACTACGCCTACCTGCCGTTTAATGTGAGCGCGGACGGACTGGCCGGGGCCGTGGCCGGCATCAGGGCGCTCAACATCGTGGGCATGAATGTCACCATCCCGCACAAGGTAACTGTGATACCGCTGCTGGACGAGATCGACCCTATTGCGCAGCGGATCGGCGCCGTCAACGTCATCCACAATAAAGGCGGGAGGCTAATTGGCAGCAACACCGACGCTGTGGGCTTCCTGCGCATGCTGGAGGAGCGCGGCATCGATGCGCGGGGCCTGCGCGTGGCGGTGCTGGGCGCAGGAGGCGCCGCCAGGGCCATCTGTTTCGCCCTTGCCTCCCGTGGTGCGGAAATCACCATTTTAAACAGGACTGCCGACAGGGCGGCGGGCTGTGCCGCAGAGATGGCGGGGTACACGGGCCGCACATTTGAAGCGCTGGAGATGAATCCCGCCAACCTTGCCCGGGCCCTGGCAAAGGCCGACCTACTGGTCAACGCGACCAGTATTGGAATGGTACCTGACGTAGATAAGAGTCCCGTCAGCCGTGAATTACTGGAGCGCAGGCACACCGTGGTGGATATTGTATATAATCCCGTTAAAACCAGGCTGATGAGGGATGCAGAGAAAGCGGGGGCCATGACTATTGGCGGCCTGGATATGCTGGTATGGCAGGGGGCACTGGCCTTCGAGATATGGACCGGACACGTGGCGCCGCTCGACGTGATGCGCAGGGCAGCGGCCAGGGCGGTGAAAAGCTATGAAGAATAATATCGCCTTGATCGGTTTCATGGGAGCCGGCAAATCTGCCGTGGGCAGGGCCCTGGCAGCCGCCGCCGGTATGGATTTCATCGACCTGGACACCGCGATCGAGGAACGTGCCGGGAGGTCGATCTCCCAGATATTTGCCGGCGAGGGGGAACCCACCTTCCGGCGCATTGAGGCCGCGATCACCGGTGACGCTGCAGGCAGTGAAAACACGGTAATAGCCTGCGGAGGGGGTGTGGTCCTCGACCAGGCCAATATCGAGGCGCTCAGGCGTAACGCCGTGATCATCTACCTGTCGGCCGAGCCGTCCATCATGCTGCGCCGCGTATTGAACAGCCGAGAAAAGCGTCCCCTGCTGCAGATCATTGATCCGGCGACAGCCATGGACGACCTGCTCAAGTACAGGAAACCCTTATACGAGGCGGCAGCCGACCGGATAGTAAATACCTCGGACCTTGATATCGAAGGCGTGGTGCAAAATATACTCGCGGAGATGAGGAAGAATGAAAGTCACAGTTTCCCAAAGCAAGATTAGCGGCAAGGCGGCAGCGCCGTCCTCCAAGAGCTATACGCTGCGCGGCCTGATGTGCGCTGCGCTGGCCAGCGGCCAGAGCGAAATCGAGCGCCCGCTTTACGCCGACGATACTGAAGCAGGGCGCGACGTGCTCCAAAAGATAGGCGTCGGGATAACTGAAAAAGGCAGTTCCTGGCTGGTCAGCGGGGGCAACTTCCGCCAGCCTGATTCAGAGCTCTTTTGCCGCAACTCTGCCGGCACCCTGCGTTTTATGACGGCCATCTGCTCCCTGGCCCCGGGCACCTGCCGGCTGACGGCCGGGCTTTCCCTGTCGAAGAGGCCCATCGCACCGCTCGTGGTAGCCCTCAGGCAACTGGGCGTGAACTGCTCCACCGAGGACGGCACCGCCCTGGTAACCGTTGAAGGGGGACGGTTGATAGGGGGCACAGCAGAACTGCCGGGGGATATCAGCTCACAGCTTGTTTCCGCCCTGCTCTTTATCGCCCCCAGGGCCAGGCAGGGTATGACCATCGAGCTGACCCCGCCGGTGGAATCGAAGCCTTACATCCGCATGACCCTTGACTGCATGAAAAAATTCGGCATCAGGGTGGAGCACAGCTCTGATTATATGAAATTCACGGTCAAACCCCAGGTCTACAGGACGGCCCGCTACCGGGCGGAAGGGGACTGGTCGTCGGCGTCATACCTGCTTTCCCTGGGCGCTGTGGCAGGAGACGTTTACGTGTCGAACCTGAGCAGGGCCAGCCTTCAGGCGGACCGGGAGATCTCGGCCATCCTGGCCGCTATGGGAGCCGACCTGAAGGCGGGCAGTGACTATGTAAGGGCCAAAAAATCACAACTGAAAGCCATAAAGGCGGACCTGTCCAACTGCATCGACCTGCTGCCAACGGTGGCGGCGCTGGCCGCCGCAGCGCAGGGCGAGAGCGTACTGAGCGGAATCAGCCGCGCCAGGCTAAAGGAATCCGACCGGGTGGCGGCCGTGAAGGAGGGCCTGAAACGGATGGGCATACCTGTCAGGGAGGAAAGAGACGCTATGTATATCACCGGGGCCAAACCTACAGGCGGCGTTATCGATTCCATGGGAGACCACAGGATTGCCATGGCCTTCAGCATACTGGGCGTGCTGGCGGGAAACACGGTTATAGAGGGCGCTGAATGCGTTTCCAAGACATACCCTGATTTCTGGACGGTCTTAAAAAGCCTGGGAGGGGAGGTGGTTCTATATGGGAAATAGTTTCGGCACCCGGTTTGTTGTAACCAGCTTCGGGGAAAGCCACGGCAGGTGCGTGGGCGTTGTGGTTGACGGATGCCCGGCGGGACTGCCCATCGGGTTGGACGAGATACAGGCTGAGGTAGACCGCCGCAAACCGCAGAGCAGCGCCGGGGGCACAGGGCGCAGAGAAGAAGACAGGGTGGAAGTCCTTTCGGGCATATTGAATGGCACGTCCACCGGCGCGCCCATCTGCATGCTGGCCTGGAATAAAGACGCCGATTCCAGCGCCTACGGGGAGGTCATCTCCACCCCCAGGCCTGGTCACGCCGACTACACGGCCTTCCTCAAATACGGGAGGTACAATGATTTCCGCGGCGGCGGCAGGTTCTCCGGCCGCATCACGGCCGGCTTCGTCATGGCAGGCGCCGTCGCCAGGAAGCTGCTCTCCCTGCACGGTGTCGAGATAATCGCGCACACGTTGCAGATCGGGGACATCAAGGCCAGCCCGCATCCTGCAGATATCACAAGAAAGAACATTGACAGGAGCACAGTGAGGTGCGCGGACCCGGCGGCGGCGCAGAAGATGATAAAGATGATTCAAGCTGTACAAAAGGAGGCGGACAGCATCGGCGGCATTGTGGAAGTGCTGGCCCTCAACGTGCCCGGCGGGCTGGGAGAGCCCGTCTTCGATACACTGGAGGGAGAGCTGGCCAAAGCCTTCTTCGCCATCCCCGCCGCCAGGGGCGTCGAATTCGGCTCCGGCTTCGGCGCGGCAGCTATGAAAGGATCCCAGCACAACGACCTCTTCAGCCTGAGGAATAAAAAACTGGTCACCCTTACCAACCACGCAGGCGGTGTCTCCGGCGGATTGAGCAACGGCATGCCCATCGTAGCGCGAGTGGCCTTCAAGCCCACGGCATCTATAGGCAAAAGCCAGAAAACAGTCAACCTGGAGACGGGCAAAAGGGTCGATTTATCGGTAAAAGGCAGGCACGACAGCTGCATCGTGCCGAGGGCGGTGCCGGTAGTAGAAGCAATGATGGCGGTGGTGCTGTGCGACTTCGCACAGAGGGCCGGCCTCACAGGGAGAATAATCTCGTGAGCCTCGAGGATTTAAGAAGAGATATCGATGACATCGATGCCCGCATGGTAAAGCTGCTGGCCGAGCGGGTGAGCGTGGCCCGCAAAATAGGCGCGCTCAAGAGAAAAGGCCTCCGTCAGGTGCGTGACAGCGCACGTGAAAAAGAGGTGATCGAACATGTGCGTAAACTGGCAAAGAAGGAGGGCATACCCCCCGGTGACGTGGAACGATTCTACGAGCTGGTTATGGCATCTTCAAAAAGCGTGCAGGGGACGGAGGTTGCCTATCAGGGCCAGGACGGCGCCTACAGCCAGGAGGCGGCATACAACTTCTTCGGCAATTCCGTGCTGACCCGCCCCTGCGAGACATTGGACGAGGTATTCAAGCAGGTGCAGGAAGACGGCCTGCCTTACGGTATAGTGCCGGTCGAGAACTCGCAGGAGGGCAGCATCAGCCGTTCCTACGATCTGCTGCTGGACGCGGACGTCATGGTCTGCGGGGAAACGCAGATCAGGGTCTCGCATTGCCTGATCGCCAACCCTGGCACCTCAGCGGCCTCCATAAAAAGAATCTACTCGCATCCGCAGGCCCTGGCCCAGTGCCAGGCCTATCTCCGGCACCTGGGCTGCGAGATCATCCCCGCATACGACACGGCGGGCAGCGTGAAGATGATCAAAGAACGGAAGATCATGGACGGGGCAGCCATCGCCAGCGCACGCGCCGCGCAGATATACGGCATGGTAATCATAGCCCGCGAGATCGAGGACAACCCGCGCAATACCACGCGCTTCTTCATACTCAGCAGGGAGGATGCCCCGCCTTCCGGCGATGACAAAACCTCAATCGTCTTCCTGCTAAAGCACAAACCAGGCACGCTGCACCAGGCCTTGGGCGCCTTCGCCAGGAGGAAGATCAACCTGACCAAAATAGAGTCACGTCCCACGCGGCAGAAGCCCTGGGAATACAATTTCTACCTCGATTTCGAAGGACACCGCAGCGATAGCGCGGTGCAGCAGACACTGGTACAATTGGAGGACATCTCTCTTTTTCTCAAGGTGCTGGGCTCCTATCCAAAGGCCAGGCAGACATGAGCGGTAAGGTCAAAAAAGTTGCCATCATAGGCGGATCCGGCAAGATGGGCAGGTGGTTTGCTCGATTCCTGCTGGGCGAGGGCCTGCAGGTAATTGTGGCCGGACGCAACCGGGCAAAGCTGGAGGAGGCGGCACGGGAGCTGGGCTGCCAGTCCGCATCCAATGAGGAAGCGGTGCAGCAGGCTGACGCTATCATCCTCTCAGTGCCCATCGACAGCTTCGAGACCATGGCCCGTGAGATAGCTCCATTCGTAAAGCCCGGGCAATATGTGTTCGACATCACCTCGATCAAGGCGCACCCGGTTGAGATAATGCACAAATATTTAAGCGGTTGCCGCGTACTGGGCACACATCCCATGTTCGGCCCGGGTGCAGACGGAATAGCAGGGCAACGCTTTGTGCTCACTCCCACCGATGACGGGGAGGAATCCCTGGCAGCGCAGCTACGCGGATATCTCGAGGGCAGGAAAGCCAGCGTGGCTGTTATGTCCCCGTTGGAGCACGATGAACTGATGGGCATCGTCCTCGGCCTTTCCCATTTCATAGCCCTTGTTTCCGCCGATACCCTGCTGAGCCTCGGCAGGCTTAAGGAGGCAAGGGCCGTCAGCGGCACTACCTACCGGCTGCTGCTCATGCTGGCGGAAGCTGTCGTCTCCGAGGATCCTGATTTTTACTCCTCTCTGCAGATGAGCCTGCCGGGCCTGGCCAAGATAGAGCAGATATTCCTGGCCAAAGCTGACTCCTGGCTTGAACTGGTACGGCATGGCGACAGGGAGAATTTCGCGCGCAGGATGAGCTACCTGAAATCTAAATTCAGCGAGGAGGACCCCGGCTTCGCGGATGCCTATAAAAACGTCTACAGGCTACTCGGGGAGGGAAAACAGCTATGAAAACAAACCGCTTATTTCCGTCCCGCCATAACCTCTATGAAATTCTCCAGCAGTAACTGGGTCCTGTCTGCCGAATACTTGCGCTTATCGCTCATATCCCCGTCCAGTACCAGGTAAGGGACATCCCGCTCTTTTAAAGTATCCCCGATCATCTTCTGGGCGGCACACGAGTGGCGGCAGGCATCGGTGGAGAAATGCACCACACCATCCAGTTTATACTCGTCAATAATCTCGTTGATTCCTTTCAGGCGCTGCTCAATTGTCCCCACGTATGGGTTCTTAAGGCACCACAGGGCAAGGCTTTCGAACGGGAGGCCCTCATCCAGTTCCCCCCAGTAGTTGCGGGCCAACTCCCCCATGACGATGGTGACACCGTTCTCCCTGAATATTTGAGTTATGTTGGTCGGCTGGGGCGGGAACCATGCCAGCCAGGCTATACGGTACTTCTCAGGTACCAGGTTTCCTTTCATGATCTTCTCCCGGCTCTCCTTTACCATATCCATGTAAATCTGCTCCTGGATTTCCCTTCCTGCCAGCATATTGCCGAAGATGGACATATTCACCACAGGTATGCCGATATAAGGGTAGGGCGTGACTTTCTGAAGGTCAGCCATCTGCCCATAGGCCCGGCGTGCGCGGTTAGACACACTGATACATTCGCGCAGGCGCTCAAGATCAAATCTCTGGCCGGTCACCTCCTCGAGCTTCCCGGAGATTCGCCGCAGCTGGGCGGCCACGTAATCCACCGACTCCCTGCTGATCTTGTTGGGAACATCAAGCGATATGGATTCTTTGCCATAATGCTCCGCCAGCGACTGGTTGGCCTTGGCTTTGCCGTCGCAGAAATAGGACGATGTCAGCAATAGGTCGGCCCTGGGCATATAACCGAGCATGCAGCAGCCGGCAGCCAGCCTGTGAAACGAGCAGACGTCGGTAGAGTAGCCCGCCTCCTCGGCCCTGTTCATAATCTCAACGGCGCCGTCGGCATCGAACATTGGCAGAAGGTTGGTGGCGATCTCAAAATCGAAGGGCACCACGTCAAAGGCCGCCAGCAGCTCCATGGGGAATGAGTAATATGAGGTCCAGATGACCTTTGCATCGTCACGGAAGGCATCTGTAAAAGTGGATGCTAACTGGATATTCATCCTTATCCAGGCGCGCGGCTTCTGCTGGTAAGCGGTTTCGAGGCCGCTCTTCATTTCACTGTAGTATTTTTTCAACATCTCGTTATCCCTCACCTTTCCAGCATTTCTACGAAGGCTTCCACCCGTGTCCTGACCCTGTCCCTGTCACTGAAAACGTAGTCGTTCTCTACGAAGAGGACAGGCGTGCCGTCCGCGCTCAGCCTCCTGACCAGGTAGGGTATGTCATTCAACTGCTGGTCACAGAATTTCAGTGCAGTCAGCAGCACACCATCGATGGCAAATTGCTTAATCTTGTCACTGATACGGGCATATATCTCGGCCGGCGCTGCCGTCCTTGAACAGCGCGGTTCATCAAGGTAAGCCGCAGCCAGCGACACGAAAGGGTCGCTGCCATGTTCATCCACGGTGCGCTCAAAATACCTTGAGGCGGTGCAGAGGTCGGCAACAGGGACCTCCGCCCCGACATTCTCTATAATCTGAAAAACGTCAGGCCTGTCCATCACGTTGCCGCTGATCATGATGCGGATTTTTTTCCGCCCTCTGCCTGGCCCATCCCTTTTCGCAGCTTTTTTATATATGGACGACATCCTGCCTGCAGCGTCATTTTCATCACCGTACAGAGTCTGCAGGCCAAGGTTAAAAAGCTCGCTTCCACTGACCGGCAGCGGTGTTCTCTTTTGCAGGCTGTAGAGGTCGCGCATCATGCCCCTTGCCTTGTTTGCAGCCCTTATCGCCTCCTCCAGTGCTGGTCCCGTAACTTCAGAGCCGGACGCTTTCCCCATTTGGACAGCGAAGTCGCGCAATTGCGAAGCATAGTACGCGACGGCCAGATCGTCGACGTTCTTGGGAGCCTCAAGCATGTATGTAAATTTAGACGGGATATACGCTTTCCAGGCATCGTACAGGCGGCGCATGCCATCGCAGGAACGGGCAAAGACCAGCCCATCGAAAGCGGCATCCCCACCCTCCAACGCATCTGTAAACAAGCTCTTAATATAAGGACACATGTTGGGATACAGATATGCATCGGCGGCCGCCGTCATTCCCGCTTTGCCCTTTACACGCACAGGTTTCAATCCGGCAGACGTGATGATCTCCACCGGCACCATGGAGCAGAAATAGCCGATCTTATCTCCCTGGTATTGCATGTTTAACCTCATGATCATACCTTAAACAGCTGCCCTTATCCGCCCGATCAGTTTGCGCGCCCTGTCCACCAGTTCCGCCGCCTCCGCCGCCCCTATGGAAAACTTGCCGCTGTACATCTCCCTGTACCTTTTTTCTCAGCGGCCTCGAATATTTTGATGACAGTGTCTTGATCACAAGAGGATCAGTAGCCGCTTCCCTGATCAGCCTTTCCTTAACCATCTTCTCAACCGTCATTTTTCAACCTCCCCCTACTCATTATATTTCACCGCTTCCATTCACAGGTAATTTATCCAGCCACACCTCTCCTTTACCAGGGGTGACATGGCGCGAAGCTTCTCCACAATGCGCGGCAGCGCCTCCACAACCCTGTCTATATCCTCCTCGGATGTCCACCTGCCCAGGGTAAACCTGACTGAGCCGCGTGCCCTTTCAACCGGTAAGCCCAGAGCCATCAGAACATGGGACGGCTCGGAGCTGGACGAGCTGCAGGCCGAGCCGGTGGAAGCGCAGATACCCTCGGCATCCAGGTACATGAGGATCGATTCCCCCTCGATAAAATCGAAACTGAAATTGGTGTTGTTGGGCAGGCGGGACGTCCTGTGGCCGTTCAGATAAGCATCCGCTACCCGTCCCAGCACGGAATCGATCAGACGGTCACGATACCCCGAGAGCCTGTCTGCCTCTTTTCCCATCTCAGCGCGGGCAATCTCAGCGGCTTTGCCGAAACCGGCGATACCGGCCACGTTCTCGGTGCCGGCACGTCTCTCATTTTCATGTTCTCCGCCGTGCAGCAGCGGCACTATACTGGTGCCCGCGCGCACAAAAAGCATACCGACCCCCTTGGGTCCGTAAAGCTTGTGCGCCGACGCTGACAGCAGGTCTATGCCCATCCTGTCGACATCTATGGGCAGGTGCCCGGCGGTCTGGACCGCATCAACGTGAAAATATACGCCGGCCCGGCGTGTGATCCTGCCGATCTCTTCGATTGGCTGGATGGCGCCGACCTCGTTGTTGGCATGCATGACCGATACCAGCAGCGTTTTGGCGGTTATGGCTTTCTTAATGTCGTCCGGGTTCACCATGCCGTACCTATCCACGGGCACCACCGTCAATTCGAATCCGGCTTCCTTTAGAAAACGGCAGGCGTTGAGCACTGCATGATGCTCAACAGCAGTAGTGATGATGTGATTACCTTTGCCCCTGCCCGCGAAGGCGACCCCCTTGATGGCATGGTTATCAGCCTCTGTGCCACCACCCGTGAAAACGACATCTTCCGGCTTGCATGCGATGAGGGCTGCAACTTGCGAGCGGGACTGATCAACGGCATCCCTGGCCTCCTGCCCCATTGAGTGTATGCTGGACGGGTTGCCGTATTTATGGCTGAAATAAGGCTGCATTGCTTCGACGACCTCCGGCAGCATGGGAGTGGTGGCCGCGTAATCCATATAAATGCGCTTCATACAATCCTCGTACCCGGGTTTTCCATTTATTCTATCAAAGCAGGGCCGTCGCGGCTTATCTGGAAGAGCGCCGACCCCGCCAGCAGGTTGGGCCAGCAGCGCACCAATCCCCTTTTATCCAGGAAAGCCCTGCGTTCTATGCTCAGCCTGTTCTTCCTGCAATATAGCACGAAGTCCCTGATGCTCAAAAAGTGCAGGTTGGGAGTATCATACCACTGGTAAGGCAGGGCCGATGTGACGGGCGCACGGCCTTGCAGAGCCAGTTGAACACGGGCGCTGTAATGCGCGAAGTTGGGGAAACCCACGATGACCTTGTGACCGACCCGCACGGCCTCGGACAATGCGATATGCGGTTTGCGCAGCTCCTGCAGGCACTGGTTGATGATCACAAAATCGAAAGCGCTGTCAGCATACTCCGATAGTCCTTCATCGATATCCTGGTGGGCCACGCTCAGCCCGCGGGCAACGCAGGAGAAAATATAGTTTTCGTCGATTTCAATGCCGCTGACGCCGGCACGTTTTTGCCGGCTGAGCATCTGCAGCAGCTCTCCACCGCCACAGCCCAGCTCAAGTACCGAGGCGCCCTCGCTCACCCAGCCGGTGATTATGCCATGGTCCAGCCTGCCGTCCCCCGGTTTCCCGTTATTCATGCGCGCCCGTTCCCGTTACCTTCGCCGACATTGGCTATAAAATGCTTCACAAGGTATTCCTGTTCACCGGTCTCGAGCAGAAACGCATCGTGACCGTAGTTTGAATTCAGCTCGCAGTATGTAGCGTCAACCCCGGCCAGCTTGCAGGCCCTGACGATCTCGCGCGACTGGTAGGCCGGGTAGAGCCAGTCGGATTTGAAAGCCACCACCAGGAATTTGGCCCTGACTCCCTTCAGCACATTTCCCAGCCCCCTTCCGTTACCGAGGTCGAAATAGTCAAGGGCCTTGGTTATGTAGAGGTAGGAATTGGCATCGAAGCGCTTGACGAAGTTGTCCCCGCGGTACTGCAGGTAGCCCTCCACCTCGAAATCGGGCTCGAATTTGGCGCCCTTACCGTGGTCCTTGAAGCGCCGTCCGAACTTGTCGGCCATCGACTCGTCACTCATATAGGTGATGTGCCCTACCATGCGGGCCACGGCCAGACCCCGGGTGGGCGGCTTGCCATCATAATAGGCCCCGCCGTTCCAATTGGGATCGGCCATGATGGCCTGCCGGCCGACCTCGTTGAAGGCTATTTGTTGAGGTGAGTGCCGGGCCGTCGTGGCAATAGGTATGGCAGAGCGGACGCGTCCAGGATAGGATACCGCCCACTGCAGTGCCTGCATACCACCCATCGAGCCGCCCGCCACGCACAGCAGTCTGTCGATCCCAAGGTAATCCACCAGCCTCGCCTGGGCATTTACCATGTCCTTTACGGTTATGATGGGAAAATCCAGGCCGTATGGCCTCCCGGTTCGCGGGTTTTCATTGGCAGGGCCGGTCGACCCTTTACAGCCGCCGATCACGTTGGAACATATGACGAAATATTTATCCGTATCAAAGGCCTTGCCCGGACCGATCATGTCGTCCCACCAGCCAGGCCTGTCATCACCTTCATGATAACCCGCCGCATGGGCATCGCCGGAAAGGGCATGGAAGATTAATATGGCGTTTGACCTGTCTTCATTAAGATTACCGTAGGTCTCGTAGGCAAGGGTAATTGGCCCCAGCTTTTCGCCGGATTCGAGCACCAGTTCGTCCGGCGGTACGGCAAACGTGAAGTATTTCGTTTCCACTATTCCTATATTTTTATCTTTCTTCAATACGGAACCCATACTTTTATTACCCTTTCGCTGCAGCCTTTAAAGCCCGGCCAATGTCTTCAATAATATCCGCTGCATCCTCAAGGCCGATGGAGAGCCTGATGAAGTCATCGGTAACACCCGTCTTAAGCCGTTCTTCCGCCGTTAGCTGCGCATGGGTGGTGGTGGCAGGGTGGATGACCAGCGTCTTGGCATCGCCGATATTGGCCAGGTGAGAGAGCAGCTTAACCGAGGTAATGAATTTGCGGCCGGCCTCAATACCGCCCTTGATGCCAAACCCGACCAGCGCCCCGTAATGGCCTTCCAGGTACTTTTTAGCCAACTTGTGCGACCGGTGATCTTCCAACCCCGGGTAATTGACCCATGACACCAGCGGATGCGCTCTGAGGAATTTAGCCACAGCCAGGGCATTCTCTGAATGTTTTTTCTGCCTTAAGGGCAGCGTTTCCAACCCCTGCAGGAAGAGCCAGGAGTTAAAAGGGCTGACCACAAAGCCGACATCCCGCATCCACTGCAGCCTGGCCTTGAAAGTGAAGGCCACATTGCCCATATCAGCAAAATTGCCGAATACGTCCCAGAATTTCAACCCGTGGTAGCTGGGATCAGGCTCGGTGAAACCGGGGAACTTGCCGTTATTCCAGGTGAATTTGCCGGAATCCACTATAACACCGCCGATTGATGTGCCGTGTCCTCCGATGAACTTGGTCGCCGAGAGGACAACTATATCAGCCCCGTATTTAATTGGTTGTATAAGGCCGACACCAACCGTGTTGTCCACTATGAAAGGTATGCCAGCCTCATGTGCAATTACGGCAATAGCCTCGAAATCGGGAACGTCCAGCTTGGGGTTTCCGATGGCCTCCGCATAGATAGCCCTTGTTTTACTGGTTATTGCCCTGCGGAATTCCTCCGCTTTGCTGGAATCGACGAACCTGACAGTCCTGCCCAGCTTGGGGAAAGTGTAGTGGAATAACTGGTAGGTCCCTCCGTAGAGGTTGTCGGCAGACACTATCTCGTCTCCGACCTCTGTTATATTCATGATGGTGAACGCTTCCGCCGCCTGTCCTGACGATGTGGCCAGCGCTGCCGTGCCGCCCTCGATGGCAGCCATGCGGCGCTCGAAAACGTCGGTAGTGGGATTCATCAGCCTGGTATAGATATTGCCCAATTCCTTGAGTGCAAACAGGTTGGCCGCATGGTCCGGGTCTTTGAATACGTAAGAGGTAGTCTGATATATCGGTACGGCGCGCGCTCCCGTGGCCGCATCAGGATTCTCCTGTCCGGCATGTAACGCGATGGTATCC
>Ga0105152_10000220_pt1 | contig 15099 bp, 16 predicted proteins | sample LakBais05cmmetaG_FD_81534 | JGI IMG/M metagenome (GOLD analysis project Ga0105152, IMG submission 81534) | Lake sediment microbial communities from Lake Baikal, Russia to study Microbial Dark Matter (Phase II) - Lake Baikal sediment 0-5 cm | ecosystem: Environmental > Aquatic > Freshwater >...
GTCGTATATTGTTGGAGTTCTATGAAATTCATCCATTCGACCACCCGAGTATTTATTGGTGGTCGTTATTAAGCAATCACCAAAATAATTTTTCTGGTAAAAAATTTAGTTCATCCCATTCCCGCTGGTACAGGTTAAAATACGGTACCATTTCGATTACTCACGAGACCTGTGCATAGGGCACGAACTTGATGCTCATGGTTAGTTTTGGCTTTTGGTTAAAACGGGGGGAATGATACATCCTTTCGAGAACACCGCGCCATCTGTTGATAGTGTGTGAAGGATGTACCCGACACTATTATTAAAAAAATTTTATTTCTCGATTCCACTCTTTGCCCGCTTTACCCGCTCCTTTGTGGAAAAACCGGTAACCGCATCGAGATATTTACGGAACCGCCGGTTGGTGTCGAGAATAACCTCATCGCTCACGCTTATGTCAGATTCGGTGTCGATAATAACGGACTTTCCCCCCGTCCCTGCCTTCACATCGAGCCTTTTTAATGCGCCGGAACTGATCCGGTATATCCCACCGGATTCGGTCGGCTCGACACCGAAACAGTCCTTCAGCTCCGCGGCGATCCGTGTAATAAGGTCTTTTGTTAATCCCCGTTTAACCGGATATTCCTGCATAATACTTTTTTAGCTCCATGGTCTATGTTAACCTAGTGATAGCAATGGGATTGCCACAGCAACTGATTACTAAATCCCCTGATGGTGAAGGGAAAAACAGATCTCCATCACCACCGGGGTCACCCGACCTAAAAATTTTTTCTCAACCGCTTGCCCCGGACACCGCCGTGCTCATGGGCTTTCCGGGCAGCGGGCTCGTCGGGAGCATCGCGCTCCAGTACATGGCCGACCAGCTCGAGTTTGAGCTGATCGGTACCATGACCTCCAGATACTTCCCGCCGCTCGCAATGATGCACAAGGGGGTGATCAATGATCCCGTCAGGATATACGCAAAAAACAACCTTGCCGCGATCGTCGCCGATATCCCGATCCACCCGATGATCTGCTACGAGGTCGCCAACGGGCTCATGGACTGGCTGGCGCCGTTCAAGCCAAAGGAAGTCGTGGCGATTGCCGGCATCATCACCAACGAACCGGAGAAGCGCGTTTTCGGCGTTTCGACCACATCAGAGGCTCTCCCCCGGATCGCGGACCTCACGCTTATCCTGCCCATCGGCAGCATCTCGGGGATCGCGTCAAGCATCCTCACCGAATGCAAGATCCGCGGCATCCCCGCGTACGGTCTCATGGGTGAGACCGTGAACGCTCCCGACCCGAGGTCGTCGGCAGCAACCATCGATGTGCTCAACAGGATGTACAACCTGAACCTTGACACCAAGCCGCTTCTCGAACAGGCGGTGGAGATCGAACAGAGCATGCACAAGCTCGCCGAAGAAGTGCAGTCCGCAGAGCAGGCCCCAAAAAAGGACCTGCCGATGTACGGGTGATTGCCATGAGATGTCCAGCATTAACCAGCATTTCCCCGGAAATCATGAAGGAGATCAGGACCGGTCGTCCCCGTACGCTCGAGCTCCAGAGCACGCACAACATCATCACGGTTGCAAACATCATCCCGGGACCCGAAACCCATCTCTTCATGACCTCCATCGATATGGAAGACCTCGCCCCGGGCGATACCGGCATCTGCGTGTATGTTCTGTCGGTTAATATCACGATGAAGCGGATCGTAGAGTTCGTGCACGGGCTGCACTACGAGGAGCGGGAGCGGATGTCTGCCCGTGTACAGGTGAAGTACTGCGCCTCATCGGTCGTCAAAGCGGTCTACCATGAAGGGATCATCCAGCCGACGTCGGTTGATGCGCTGAAATCATCGTGCTACCACGCGGGCTAAGAAGGGACTTTATACTTTTTTTTCTCTCACTCATTCACAGGTTGCAGGATACGACAGAGAGTGTGATTCATCCTCATATGAGAAACATTAAATATACTTTTTGGGTCTGATAGATACTATTGAAAAGAGAACACATGACAGAAGATATGGCACCGGACAGGCAGGATAGTCAGAAGTCATTTGAATGGATCATTCCCTTTGCCGGGGGAGTTCTCGTCCTTTTCAGTATTGCCATGTTTGCTATCTATGCCGGGAACCCGGACGTCTATACCATCGCGATTGCGCTCTTCGGTGTCGGATGCGCTGCACTCTGGTTTTGGATTGCGCATTTCGATACCCAAAAAACTGATGATAAAATCGAGCACATCAAGGACAGGGCTGATCGGGTAATGAAGATCCTTGAGAGAAGGAAAAAGTAACCAGATCCATTCCTTTTTTATGCAGTTTCATTGGTCCGGAAAGGAAAACTACCAGACACAGATTAATTATGCAGGGCTCCCTATGTATTAGACGTTCATATGGGCTTGTGGCTTAGCTTGGACATAGCGCCGGGCTTCTAACCCGGATGTCGGGGGTTCAAATCCCCCCAGGCCCGTTATTTTCTGCCATAAAAAAATACCGGTTAATCCGTCTTGGAACAAGCACCACGAAGGCAGCAGCTCTCGATCCGCAATTTACGCGATACAGCCCCCCGAGGAACGCATAGATCCAAAATTCAAAATAGAAAAGAAAATTATTATCGAGCCTGATCTGCGGTCTGCTCTTCCATCAATGGTTTCTGCAGTATCTGGACATCCATGATGTTGTGTTGGCGCTGGGCGAGCTTCTTTGCCTTGAAGATGTTTTTTCCGTCCTTGCCAATCGCAATGCCGCGGTCCTCGTCCCCGACTTCGACCTGAACGGTCTGCTCCCCGGGCTCACCCTCAAACGTCATCGAGGTGACCTGGGCGGGTAAAAAACAGTTCTTGATGAACTGCTCGGCGTTGTTGTTGTACTCGACAACCTCGATCTTCCTGCCCATGACTTCCGAGGCTTTCTTGATGCTCGCACCCTTTTTCCCGATCGCAAGCCCCATGTCGCCAGGGTTCACCACAAAGATGAGCCTGCCATTGCGCTCATCAATCACGCAGTCACGGCTGCCGGCGCCGGTCAGGCTCTCAAACTGGGAGATCAGGCGCATGCAGTCTTCGGTAAGTTTTACTTCCGGCATATCACGCCCTCTTTAAGGAAAGGATGTCTGACTCTCCCGGATCAACGACGGCAAGTGTGCTCACCATGAACGGCTTACCACAGGCTTTTCCGAGTGCGACGCTCGATCCCTCGAACGTATGGATAAAAAGATTCTCGTAGCTTTTCAGCTGGGTTCGGAATTTTTCCGGGCAGTTCTGTGCGATGACAACGATCTGCACCTTGCCCTCCTGGATGCTTTTTTGCGTGTTGTGTTGACCGAGGATAACAGTTCCGGTTTTTATAGCTCTGCGCAGGGAGGAATTAAAATCCATTTTACAATTCTCCTAGTTTTCAGGTTTTACTGCAATCAGTTTTACGTCGCCTGTCCCCAGCTGTATTGGCTGACCGACGATGACGTTTTCAGTGACACCACTCAGTTCATCTACTTCGTTTGCCACGGCTGCATCGAGCAGGTGGTTGACGGTCACCTCGAAGGCAGCGCGCGAAAGCACGCTCTCCTTCTCACCGGCGATCCCGTGCCTGCCGATCTGCTTGACCTCCCCATCCATGCACATCATATCCGCGACGAGCATGATATGGCGGACATCAACAAGGATACCCTGTTCGCCGAGCGTGGAGAGAGCCTCAAAGATGATCGCGTTCCTTGCTGCTTCGATGCCGAGCACCGAGGAAATCTCGGAAATGTTGTTGGTTCGGGTCCTGGTGGTGTCGACACCCACAACATCAAAGACATCCTTTAGGTTGGAGCCTTCAGTATATAGGATATACTCCCCGGTCTCCTTTCTCACGACTACCCGTTCGATGTCATCGATGCCCTGTACGATTACATTGCGCACATGTTCGGCAAGCTGGAACAGGTTCTGGTAGCTCTCACGGTTTTTGGGAATGAAAACGATGGTGGCGTTTTCTTCATCGATCTTGTGCTCGAAGTCACGGTAGTGCCGGCGCTCACGGATATTTTTCGGAGCTTTCTCCATAATTTCCATCGGCGATATTTTGCGTTTTTCGCAGACTTTTATATTAATATGGACAGCCACCTGCATATTCTCCATGTCAGTCGTAATATCCCCGAACTCGTGGAGCGGTGCCGCCTCAATTTTCCAGCTCACTTCACGCGCCCTGTCCCGGTCATTTGCATATTCAGGCTTAAGGAAAATCGTCATCGTGGGAGTACTGGGTTCTTTGCGTGCATCCATGATCTCGATCAGGCGCGGAAGACCGAGCGTGACGTTGATCTCTGCGACTCCCGCATAGTGGAACGTTCGCATTGTCATCTGAGTGCCGGGCTCGCCAATGGACTGTGCTGCGATGATCCCCACCGCCTCGCATGCTTCAATGCGGGTAGATTGGTACTCCCGGACCACACGGTCGAGGATCAGATTGAACTGCGCATCGGTGATCACTTTCCCGTCGAGAAACGTGCGCAGCTGGTCTTTTGTCTTCTCTGGAAGCGCCGCTGCTGCGATCTTCTTTTCATATTTTTCGGGAAGCATCAGACTTCCTCCTTGATAATACTCTCAACAATTCCTTTCACGTCAACGGGGTCGCCAAATGCACTCTTGGTTGGATCCGTGCCGTCTTCGCCATACTGGAACTGGATGATCCTGCCACCCGTTGTCCGCACTGTGCCATCATAGGCGACTTTTAAGTCCTGGAGCGCGTTGATCATCCTGCGCTGGAGATACCCGCTCTGCGATGTACGGACAGCGGTATCGACCAGACCCTCACGCCCACCGATCGCGTGGAAGAAAAACTCGGTGGGGTTGAGCCCGCTTTTGTAGCTGTGCTTGATGAACCCGTGGGCAGCGGAACCACGGTCACCTTTGCGAAAGTGAGGGAGGGTGCGGTCATCGTAGCCACGGATAATCCGTTCGCCACGCACCGACTGCTGCCCGATACATCCCGCCATCTGGGTGAGGTTCAGCATCGAACCACGGGCACCGGAAACCGCCATCAAAACAGCGCTGTTCCCGAGACCGAGGTGTCTGCCTGCAATCTGACCGGTCTGGTCACGCGCCTTGCCCAGCACCTGCATGATCTGCATCTCCAGGGTCTCTTCGACAGTACGCCCCGGCATCGGTTCGAGCTGCCCGTCCTCGTAGATCTTGATCCTGCGCTCAACATCCAGCGCCGCGTTCTTGAGCACTTCATCGATCTGCCCGTACTCGGTTTTGGACAGGTCTTCATCATCAATCCCGAACGAGAAACCGTCCAGCATGATTGCACGGATTGAGAGCTTGGTCATGTCATCGATGAATTCAGCCGCACGGCGCATACCGTACTGCCGGATGATTCGGTTTACGATCTGCCCGTCAAACGCCCCAATCGCCTTCTTGTCGATTGTACCCGATTCGACTTCACCGTCAATGATCCTGACGTAGGCGTCGCGTTCGCAAAGATCCTTTTTGCATGTTGGGCAGTTCTGGCAGGAACTTGCACGGAAGACCATGTTAAGCTCCTTTGGCAGGATCTGGGAGAAGACCTGTTTGTTGCTCCAGTACTCTGTCTCGTTTTCCTCTTTTGCAGTCGGTGGCATATGCTCAATATTTGTAAACCGGAGCAGGTACAGAACCTCCTCTTTCGTGAAGTGCCGCAGCCCGTGCGTGAGCATGAAGATGCCTGAGATGTGATCGTGGATCCCGCCGATGATTGGCCCGCCGAACCGTGGAGAGAGGATATTCTCTTCGACCGATAGCAGGATGTATGCCTCAGCCCGCGCTTCCTCAGTCTGGGGGATGTGGAGGTTCATCTCGTCACCGTCAAAGTCCGCGTTGTACGGTGGACAGACGGCGGGGTTGAGCCGGAACGTCCGGCCCTCCATCACCTTGACCCGGTGCGCCATGATGCTCATGCGGTGGAGCGAGGGTTGCCGGTTGAAGAGCACGATATCCCCGTCCCGAATCTGCCGCTCGACCGTCCAGCCGGGCTCGATCATATCAGCGACCGTATCGAGGTTCCCTTCCGCAAGCCGGAGCCTCCGGTTGTCGGGGCGTATCGCGTAGTTCGCACCGCAGGGAGCATTCACGGTCGGGCGGCCCGGGCCATTTCTTGCCATCTGCTTGAGCTCGTCGATGTTATAGGGAGTGACGCGAACAGGAATTGTCATCTCGTTAGCGACCGCCCGCGGGACACCGACTTCAGTCACGCTGATGTTGGGGTCAGGTGAGATAACGGTACGGGAGGAGAAATTCACACGCTTGCCTGAGAGTGACCCGCGGAACCGCCCGTCCTTGCCCTTGAGACGCTGTGAGAGTGTCTTTAAGGGTCGTCCGCTCCGGTGGCGTGCCGGGGGGCACCCTGCCACTTCGTTGTCAAGGTAGGTGGTGACATGGTACTGTAGGAGCTCCCAGAGGTCCTCGATGATCAATTGCGGGGCGCCTGCGTCCTGGTTCTCCTTAAACCGCTGGTTGATGCGGATGATGTCCACGAGCTTGTGGGTGAGGTCATCCTCAGACCGCTGCCCGTTTTCAAGGATGATAGACGGGCGCATCGTGACCGGCGGCACGGGAAGCACCGTGAACACCGTCCACTCCGGACGGGCGACAGCAGGGTTGATGCCAAGGGGGACCAGATCTTCATCAGGTATCTTTTCAAGGCGGGCACGGATATCAGCCGGTGTGAGCTTGTGCTCGACCTTCCTCCCGTCCTCCAGCAGCACTTCGGAGAATGTGGTCGGTTTTTCGAAGTTGATCTTCAGCTGCTGTTCACCACAGTGGGGGCAGACACGCTCCTTTTTTATGTCTTTTTCAGAGATCTGGTCACCGGTGAGGTCATCCTCGGTACCGACGACCTTTTCCAGCTCGTCGGGGCTGAGCAGGACACGGCCGCAGGCGCGGCAGGTCACACGCAGGAGTTTTCGTATCAGGCGCGTGTATCCGACATGGATGACCGGCTTTGCGAGCTCGATGTGCCCGAAGTGCCCCGGGCACTCGCTCGCCTTCTGGTCGCAGGTTTTGCACCGCAGCCCCGGGTCGATGACCCCGAGGTTGAGGTCCATGAGCCCCTGCGGGTAGGGGAAGCCATCATCATCATAGGTGTCCGCCCAGATAATCTTACGAACACTCATTTCGCGGATCTCCTTGGGGGAGAGCAATCCGAATTCAATTTTTCCAATACGTTTCGGGCTGGGCATCTTAGACCTCCTTACACCACGTCCTCGAGTTTGAGGCGCGGGGCTATTCCCATACTCTTCATCTCGTCAAGCAGCAGCTTGAACGCGTAACTCATCTCGACCGGGTAGATATCCGTCTCGTTCCCGCATGCCAGGCAGCGGGTCATGTTGCGTTTCCGGTCGAGCATCGCGACCATGCCGCAGTGGGCGCAGACGTACTCCAGCACCTTGTCAGACTCATCAAGCAGGCGCTCTTTTAACGCCATTGCCGCGCCGTGCCCGATCATCACGTCCCGCTCCATCTCACCGAACCGCAAGCCGCCTTCCCGGGCGCGACCTTCCGTCGGCTGGCGCGTAAGCACCTGCACCGGGCCACGGGAACGGGCGTGCATCTTGGACGAGACCATGTGGTAGAGCTTCTGGTAATAGATCACACCGATATAGACATCTGCCTTGAAGGGTTTGCCGGTGATGCCATCATACATGACCTCCCGTCCGGTATGGGAAAACCCGAGCTTTTTCAGCGACTGCCGGATCGTGCTCTCCGACTCTCCGCCGAATGCGGTGCCGTTGATGCGCCTGCCTTCGAGCGCACCCACTTTGCCGCCGATCATCTCGAGCATGTGCCCGATTGTCATCCGGCTCGGGATTGCATGGGGGTTGATGACAAGGTCTGGCGTTATGCCGCTTTCAGTGAATGGCATGTCTTCCTGCTGGGTAATCAGTCCGACGACCCCTTTCTGCCCGTGGCGGGAGGCGAACTTATCTCCTACTTCGGGAATGCGCAGGTCGCGGGTCCTGACCTTGACAAGGCGCGAGCTGTTCTCGCCTTCCGTGATGATGACGGTGTCCACGATGCCGTGCTCGTTGCTGCGCATTGTCACGGATGTGTCACGGCGTTTCTCAACCGTGATCAGGTCGCTTGTCGGTTCCTCGAGGAACCTTGGGGGTGAGGTCTTGCCGATCAGCACATCTTTTTCCATGACGACCGTTTCAGGGTTGATCACGCCGTCCTCGTCAAGGTTCTTGTACGCTTCCGCACCGTGGGCGCCGCTCACGTCCTCATCGGGGATCTGGATCCGATCCACCTGACCACCGGGATACCTCCGCTCCTCGCCTTCGTATGTCCTGAAAAAGTGTGAACGCCCCAGTCCCCGGTCAATAGACGCTTTATTGAAAATAAGGGCATCCTCGATGTTGTAACCTTCATAGCTCAAAATCGCCACGACAAAATTCTGCCCCGCAGGCCGGTCGTCTGAGCCGATCAGCTCTGAAGTCTGGGTGTGAGTGAGCGGTTTCTGCACGTAGTGGAGCAGGTGCCCGCGGGTGTCAGGGCGCAGCTTCATATTCGCGGCGCCAAAGCCAAGCGCCTGCTTGACCATGCCGGCACCCATCGTAACACGCGGGCTTGCATTGTGCTCGGGGAACGGGACGTGCGCAGCACCGATTCCCAAAATAAGCGAGGGGTCGATCTCCAGGTGCGTGTGCTCGGGCGTCGCGTCCTCCGGGTTCATCGCGATGAAGAGGTCTTCCTCCTCTTCCGCATCGACAAACTCAATCATGCCGTGCCTGACGAAATGGTCGAAATCAATTTCATGGCGTGCAAGTTTGTCAAGCTCGTCATCGCTGATCAGCGGTTTTCCCTCCCGCAGCACAATGAGCGGGCGCCGCGCCCTGCCGCGGTCAGTCAGGATTACGACATCGCCGTTATACTCCTTGTACGAGACGTTCATTTCGGCAGGGATGGCATTCTGCCGGCGCATGGCACGGATATTGTCTACCAATGACTTCCCGTCAGAGGCGAGGCCAATCAGTGCCCCGTCAACAAACACGCGTGACTTCTTCAACGGGCCTCACCCCCGATCTTCTCGACACCGAGTGAATGCAGAATCTTCATTACTTCTACCTCGTTGTCAACGGCTTTGCTGATCTCCACCATCTGTGCAAAGTTCTTCACAAGACCACAGTTTGGACCTTCAGGGGTCTCGCTGGGACAGATCCTGCCCCACTGGGTCGGGTGCAGATCACGCGCTTCGAAGTGGGGCTGCGAACGCGAGAGCGGGGAGATGACCCTGCGCAGGTGAGAGAGCACACTCATGTGATCGACGCGATCCAGCAGCTGCGAGACGCCGGTCCTCCCCCCAACCCAGTTGCCGGTCGCAAGCGGATGGAGCAGCCGTTCAGTCAGCACATCAGCACGCACCGCAGTTGCAATCGACAGGTCGCGGTGGCGCATGCTCGCCCGCTCGAGCTGGTACTTGATATCCCTTGTTAAACGATTGAGCGAGATGCGGAACAGATCCTCCATCAGATCACCGGCGAGTTTTAAACGCTTGTTGGAGTAGTGATCCTTATCATCGATCCGGCGTTTATCGAGCACGAGGTCAAAACAGGCTTCCGCCATGCGACCCAGGAAGTGCGCCTTGGCGAGGCGTTCGCTATGGATTGATTCCAGGTATCCCTCATCGCCTTCCTTGAGGGTCCCGTGCTGGTAATTAAGGTGGGGCAGCAGGTAGTTGTCCAGCACGAACTCAGCACGCTTACGCTGGTAGTCCTTGGTCTGGTTCGGTGCCAGTTTCTTCCCTACGTACATGATGCCACAGTCCACCGAATCGCACTCGCTCTCTTCGAGGTTCTGCATCATGAAGGTAAGGATTTCCTCATCGGTGGAGACCGCGTTCACGACTTCCTGATCATTGGTCAGGCCCAGTGCCCGCATGAGATCGACAAACTTCAGGTGCCCTGCCACCGAGGGGAACGAGACTTCTAAAAGATTCTTCTTGTTTCGTTCGACCACGACAAGGGCACGGTACCCCCGGAACTGGGAGAAGACCTTTGCAACATAGATGCGCTCGTTATAGCGCTCGGTAAATTCGGTCATGATCTTATTGGAGGCAAGGTCTTCAAGCGTCATGAGCACCCGCTCGGTACCGTTCACGATAAAATAGCCGCCAGCATCAAAGGCATCCTCGCCATGGGCAACCCGCTCAGCATCATTCATACCGTACAGGTTGCAGGAGGCCGACCCCAGCATGATGGGCAGCTGTCCGATCGTGGTTATCACAGGTTCCTGCCGGTCGTCACCTTGTACAAGCGTGAGACCGAGATGTATCGGCGCCGCGTAGGTGAGGTTCCTGAGCCGGGCTTCACTGGGGTACAATTCACCCTGCGATCCGTCTGCTTCACGGACAAGCGGTCTTTTTATCGTAATCGAGCCGAGCTCCACCCAGACCGGCTCGTTGTTCTTTCCGCGGTTCTCGATATCGGTCTCGATGACCCGCTGTTCGTCCACGACCTTCTGAAGATTGTGGGTTAAGAAATGGTTGAAGGAGTCAAGCTGGTGCCGCGCCACGTGCTCCCGTGAAAAATATGCCCGAGATAATACACTTCTATCTATCAGATTGATCAACTCTGAATTACTTCTTTGGTCTTCTGATCACAAGACGGTACGATTCAGCCCTGCCCGCTGTATGGCTGATTCTTACGATGCGGATTACATTGTCGACCTTTGCGTCAATCGCCTTTACTGCAGGATCGTCATGGAAAATTTTTGGTAATTGTTCAGTCGTAATGTTGTATTGGGAGAGCAGCGTTCTGACATCTTCCTCGCTCATTATAGTATGGTCTGGCACCATCGAGTGCTTCAACACATCAAGTTTGGTGCTCAAATAAAAACCTCCGTAGCGATTACAAATCCTCTCAGATACATCACCGGAAAAACCCACGATTTTTATTCGTGGCAACGGGCCCGGAGGGATTTGAACCCCCGACCACCTGGTTAAAAGCCAGGCGCTCTACCGGACTGAGCTACGAGCCCCCAAGGTAAGACGTACAGCATTATTACAATGCAAGAAAAGTATATAAAAGTTCTTACAATAATAGACGGGGTTTAACTCTGAGTATTGACTTTTTTAGAGATTGCTGGTGAACAGGTCGTTGATCTCTTTCAACCGCGCCTCGCTCGATGCAATTTTCTCTTCGAGTTTTGCGATGTCAGCGCGATCGGTCTCATTCACCTCTTTGCCCTTAATTACCATGCCGCTTGATGCCCGAAGGACATTAACCAGGTTTCTATCGACATCGATGGTTTTCCGCAGCGATGAATATTCCTCGAGAATCTTTGGGTCTAATCCCGCGTCCTTGGCAAGGAGCACCTCCATTGCCACGTCTTTACGCCGTTCAAAGATCTGCTCGATCGATTCGAGGAGCTGCGCGGGGTTCACGGGTTTTGAGACGAAGTCGTCTATGCTCATGCTGTGCTCCTGCGCCTCAGAAGGCGTGATCTTTTTTGCGGAGAACATGAGCACCGGGATCTCCTTTGTGACGGTGTTCTTTTTGATATTCTCGAGCGTCTCCCAGCCATCCATCGGTTCCATCATGATATCTAAAAGGATGAGATCGGGCTTTGTTGTCCCAAGAAGGGCAAGGCACTCATCTCCACCGTGGGCGGCAATTGGCTGGTAACCCTTGCGTTTGAGCAGCGCCACGAGTCCGTCGACAATATAAGGGCTGTCGTCCACGATCATGATGGTATTATTCATACGCGTTCACCTCAGGTGAGAGAGGGGTGCTGGAGTGCACGGGCAGAACACGTACACATTTCCACACCATGTAACCGCCGCATGAAGTTCCACTAAACGGTGTCCTCTTATTATCTGCCGCTGCGACAATTTCAACCTGTTGCATCCTTGGAGAGGGTACCCGAGAGCTCATCCTTGATCTGCTGGAGCCGTCCCTCCTGGAACTTGATATTGGTTTCCATGCTCTTGATCGCACGGGAGATATCCTCAGAAACTCGCATCTTTACATCATTGATATTGTATGTCGTTTCGAGGATCTTCAATAACCGTTTGTTGACATCGATGCTTTTACTAAGCCGTGCATATTCGCTGATCACCTGTGCGTCAAATCCAGACTGGCGGGCGATGTCAACATCAGATTTGATCGCCTGCCGCCGGTTGAGCACGTGCTCGATTGCGTCATACAGCTCCCGGTGGGTGATGGGCTTTAACACGTAGTCCTCAATATAGATCCCGTACTCCTGCGCTTCGACAGGGGTGAGCTGTTTTGCTGTGAGCATAAGCACCGGAATCTCCTTTGTTGACAGGTTCTCCTTGATGCGTTCCAGCGTCTCCCAGCCATCCATCGGCTCCATCATGATATCTAAAAGGATGAGATCGGGCGTGACAGTCTTAAGAATTTCAAGGCACTCTTCCCCACCGTATGCGGCAACCGTGCGATACCCGCCACGCTCAAGCATGGTGACAAAAACATCGACAATGAACGGGCTGTCATCGACAACCATAATCGTATACATCACATCACTTCCCCTATCTTTTGAGCAATTGATAGAATCTGGTCATGGGCTTTTCCCTGATCTGCCCGGTTGTCAAGAATCGCAGCAACGAGAAAATTGTCGCCGGCACCCATCACCATGATGGAAGAGTCGAAACCGCGAATCGTCACCGAGTCCATGGAATGCATCCTGATGATATTTGCCGCAGATTCCGCGGACGCAAGGATGGTTGCCGTGAGTGCGCCAAACCACGGTTCATTCAGTTCACGTTCAAAGGATTTTCCCGCGACAATGCCGTCCCGGGATACGAGAGCACATGCAGCCACACCATCGACCGATCGGATTTTATCGATAAAACCGGAAATTTTGTCCTTTAACATGGTATCCGCACCCAATAAACCAACCTTGGGTAATTCATAATACCTATGGGTTCCTTATATACATATCTTTTTTATTTGTGCCGTGATTTTCGGGTTGTTGGTAAAGTTATCACAAATGAGGGTAGTCCTGATCCGGTGACCTTTATCGTTCTTGTAGGCCCATATTATTCACCGAATTTTTTTTTTTGAAGAATGCTTAAAAATCCCTTTTTTTAACAAGGCAGTTCTCGTTCACATCATTTGAGGGAACGAATTGAATAGCATTATATATAATTCAACCAAGAGATTGTAACGGGTTAGAGCGGTGGCCGGGGCATCGCGATAGCGTCGTGCAGACATAGAGAAGAGTTCAGGTTCGGGCGGTTGTAAGTGAGACCATGGCATATGAAGCGTATTTACTGGTGATCTTCGGGCTTGCGATTTTTTTCCAGCAGTTCATCATGTACCTGATGTATGTAAGAATCAAACAACTGATACTAGAACTGGATACCATCGAAGGCAAGATCAAGATCAGCGATAATGAGTTGGAAAACCTTATCCAGCGGGTGGAAGAGTTTAAACATTACAATTACGGGGATGAATGGCAGAAATCCTCGTAAAAAACGCACCAATTCCTCCTTGTGCAACGATAAGATAAATATGCCTTATGAACGAATAGTATGAAAGCGGGGCCATAGGGTAGCCTGGCCATCCTAGGAGACTGGGGGTCTTCTGACCTGCGTTCAAATCGCAGTGGCCCCATCATTTTTGTTTTCAAGCGGGGGATCATGAAGCTCACCGATACCTGCATGCATTGCCTTCTGTCCCGGGTGCAGCTTGAATGTTCGCTCGCAGGTGTGCCTCCTGGTCTCACAAAGCAGGTAACAGCAGAATGCAACCAGATGCTGCTTGACCTCAAAGACTCCGATCTCCTCCATCCGCAGATCGCCAGCCGTATACACCGTCACGCCTGCACCATTGCGGGAGATCCCGATCCGTTCAGGATGCTAAAGGCGCAGGGAAACGAACAGGCACTAAACGTCTGCCGGACGGTCAGGGGGCGCCTGAAAAGCTTCCGTGACCGCGTGCTTGCTAGTGTAATTTCCAACATCTTTGATTACGGTGTGAGCGGGCATACCGTGAGTGAGGATTTTGATGCATTTTTCGAACACGAGTTTGCCAAGGGTCTGACGGTTGACGACACGGACGCGATCCTCCGGCTTGCAGGAAGAGTCGTATACCTGACAGACAACTGCGGAGAGATTGTCTTTGACCGCCTTGTTGTGGAGTTTTTAAAGGCCAATGGTTCTTATATCACCCTTGCAGTACGTGACGCCCCCATCCTGAACGATGCGACCAGGGATGATGCCATTTCGCTTGGGTTCGACAGGATTGTCGATCACCTCACGACCACCGGTGGAGGCGCGGAGATCGGGATCGATCTTAACAAAATCCCCCGCGATCTTGCAGACGCGATTGACCATTGTACCCTTATTATAGCCAAGGGCATGGCGAACTATGAATCGCTGAGCATGTGTGAAGGGCTGCCGCCAGTGGCGTTCCTGATGGCGGTGAAGTGCCAGCCGGTCGCAGATGACGTCGGGGTACCGGTCGGGTCAAGGATTGCGTTGTTACGAACGTAACAATTGCGGTCTTCTCCTCTTCACTTTCGGCCCGGACCTCGAAGATTGCTTATGCAATCTTCTCATCCTCGCTTTCAGCCCGGACTTCGAAAATTAGTATGCAATTTTCTCGATCTCGCCTTCGGCTCGATTCTGGAAGATTGCCGTGCTCCGAATGTAACATATGCGGTGTACATGCGGCACCTGCCCTCCCGCTCAGCCGAAATCTCCCCGTAAAACCGGATTTATTGCCAGTCAATGCCGCGCCCGGATCGCGGCTGCTTGGTGTCTGACAGAACCGGGCCCGATACGGGCTTCAATTACCCTGTCAGACACAGAATGACCACCAAAAATTTCGCACCGACCACCAGCCTTATCAGCTCCATTATAATACGGATCATATACACAAATGACCGAAGATTTCTGCAACAGAACAGCGAGGAGGATCCGGAAGTACGGACATGCACCGAAGGCTGCAGTCCGCATCTCCCGGTTCTGCTATGTTTCCATGATGTCTGTGAGCGGAGTGATGGGAGCCATGCTCGATCCTTCGTTAAAGAGCATAGCTGGCGAAGAAGACATCAGTCTTCGCGGTCTGCCGATGGCGGTCCCATCCGATGTTGAGAATCTTTTGAACCGGGGGCACGGGATCAGGTCAC
>Ga0105152_10000221_pt1 | contig 15087 bp, 13 predicted proteins | sample LakBais05cmmetaG_FD_81534 | JGI IMG/M metagenome (GOLD analysis project Ga0105152, IMG submission 81534) | Lake sediment microbial communities from Lake Baikal, Russia to study Microbial Dark Matter (Phase II) - Lake Baikal sediment 0-5 cm | ecosystem: Environmental > Aquatic > Freshwater >...
ATTTTTAATATGTAAGAACACTCTATAAGTCCTCGATCGATAAAAACCTATCACTGTCCATGAGTATATAATCATTGTGAATGTCTTCCTTATAGATTAGTTTTGGATTAGAAATAGTGCAAGTACTTGACTTTTGTATACGGCTTGTTGTATAGTGATACACGGTATTTTTTGAGGTTTAATAACCCCTGGTTCCCATACAAATCCTACAAAAGGGTTGTTTATACCTCTTTTTTGTATGCTCGGATCCCGCGACAAGGAGAGAAGATGATCAAAGTATCAAAGCTGACCAAAGATTACGGTGCCCGTCGGGCAATCGATAATCTGACCTTCAAGGCCGAAAGAGGCGAAATCATAGGCTTCCTTGGCCCGAATGGTGCCGGCAAGACGACCACGATGAGAATCCTGTCTGGGTATATGCCACCCACATCTGGCAAAGCGGAGATTGGCGGATTCGATGTCGTTGACCAGTCTCTGGAAGTACGCAAGATCGTCGGTTACCTGCCTGAAACCGTACCACTTTATCAGGATATGACAGTATTCGAATTCCTTAAATACAAGGCAGACCTTCACCATATCCCGGATGCCGAAGAACGGGTTGATGAAGTGCTTGAAATGGTCGATTTGATCGACCGTTCAGACGGCTATATTGCAGCTTTATCAAAAGGTATGCGCCAACGGGTCGGAATCGGGCAAGCGTTGTTGCACAAACCCGAAGTGCTCATTCTCGATGAACCAACAATCGGGTTGGATCCTGCCCAGATCATCGAGGTTCGTAATTTGATCAAGCGCATCGGTAAAGAACGCACGGTCATGCTTTCGACTCACATTCTTTCTGAAGCCCAACAGGTCTGTGACCGGGTTTTGATCCTCAATAAAGGTCATATCGTTGCAGAAGACACTCCCGAACGGTTGCAATCACGTTTGTCGGGATCACAAAGAGTTGAATTGAAACTTCGCAAGGGCGTAGAGGAAGCTCTTGCCCTGATTAAAAAGGTGCATGGGGTAACCAGCGTAAGCGTGAAAGACGATAATCTGCTCGAATTTGAAATGAGTGCCAACCAGGATATTCGCCCGAACGTCGCCAAGGCAGTCATACAGGGTGGATTTGATCTATTAGAGATGAAACAGAACACCTTGAGTCTCGAAGATATCTTCCTGGAGTTGACCCGTGATGAAACCCCTCACCCTGCCTTAAAAGACAGAACCGAGTAATTTGTTTCCATTTATACATAGAGAGGCATCCAACTATGAGAAACGTCTGGACAATTGCAAAAAGAGAATTTCGTTCACTCTTTATCGTTCAAATTGCCACTATCACTTTGTTCGTCTTCCTGCTGACAATTGGGTTCTTCTTTTATATAGAAATATATTCCGCAGTACAAACACAGCAATATATTCCTTCAATGCAAACTTCCTTTCAACTGATCGTATTCCCATTGCTATTCTTTGCGGTGCCAGCCATAACCATGCGCTCCATCGCTGAAGAGAAACGAACCGGCACATTAGAGTTTCTATTAACTGCTCCTGTCCGCGACTGGGAACTGATCATTGGCAAGTGGCTGGGCGGCTTTCTGTTGTTTCTGGTAGCCCTGGCTGTAACGCTGGTCTATCCAATTATTCTTAATTTCCTGGTGAAACCCGGCATCGATATGGGTGCCATGCTGGCTGGTTACCTGGGGTTGATGCTGCTTGCATCAGCCATGATCGCCATCGGTGTCGCCATCTCATCCCTGTTCAATAACCTTCCCGCCTCATTCTTTGCCACATTAGGAGTCATCATCATATTTTGGATCATCGCCAGCCCGGCTCAATCCATGCAAGGCGTCGGTGCGGATATTTTACGCAACCTTAGCCTGACAACGCATTTGTATGACACATTCCTTGCCGGCATTATCGATTTGAAAGACATTGTATACTACATCAGCTTCACCATTTTCGCATTATTTATCGGAAAAACTGCAATAGAAATCAGGAGGTGGGGCTAATGAACCCTAAATTACGTAAATACGCTGTCATCGGTCTATATGTCTCCCTGGCAGCGGCACTCACCGCACTGGGATTGTATATAGTATTCAAGCAATTCAACCTCCCTCTTCAGGTTGCTCTGGGATTCATCGTGATCGGTCTGGCTGTTTTCGCCATCATGGACCCGAAACGTGCGCGCGAAACATTTACCGGCAGACAGGCAAAATACGGTTCCAATGCCCTGGTTATGGCACTTGCGGTCCTTGGCATCCTGATCATCGTCAATTATCTGGTTTTCAATTACAACAAAACATGGGACCTGACACAGGACAAATCGAATACACTGACTCAGGAAACCATCGATCTGCTCCAATCCCTGCCTGAGAAAGTGACAGCAGAAGCATACTTTACGAGCCAGACTAATTCCGATAGTGCCCGTGCGACACTTAACCAATACAAATCAGTTTCATCTGGAAATTTCGATTATATCTTTATTGATCCGGTTAAAAATCCGGTAGCGGCTCAAAATGCAAAGATCACCACTGACGGAACTGTCGTTTTGCGGATGGGTGATCATCAGGAACCGGTTCAATATCTCAGTGAGCAGGAAATCGATACCGCTTTGATCAAACTGATCAACCCGCAATCCAGATCGGTGTATTTTCTGACCGGTCATGGCGAGCATGATATTACTGCCTCTGACCAGGAAAATGGTCTGTCTACTTTAAAGACTGTACTCGAATCAAAGAACTACACTGTTGCTTCCTTGAATCTACTTCTTGATAATAAGATCCCTGACGATGCGACTGTTATTGTAATTGACGGGCCTAAGAAACCCCTATCACAGGCTGAAGTCGACCTGATTAAAACTTTTGTAGACGAAGGTAAAGGCCTGATCGTATTGCAGGATTCCATTGCCCAGACAACCTATGGTGATGTTCCTGATCCACTGGCTGATTATCTGTCTGCCAGCTGGGGCTTGGTGCTAAATCCCGACCTGGTCTGGGATCTTACTTCCAGCACTGCGAGTATCGCCATCGGTAATCCATCAACCTATGGTTCAAGCCCAATCACCCAGAAACTGAGTGGTATCGTAACCGTTTTTCCAGTGGCACGCAGTATCACAGCCACCGAAATATCCGGGATCACCCAAACTGCTCTGGTCCAAACCTCGCAGCAATCATGGGGTGAGGTCAGTCTGACAGGCATAGAAAACACGACCGCAAAATTTGATGAAGGTCAGGATAATCAGGGACCATTGACCGTCGCGTACTCTGCTGAAAATACAGCTACCAAAAGCCGTATGGTTTTATTTGGCGACACTGACTTTTCTGTGAACGGTATTTTCACCGCCTATGGCAATGGAGACCTGTTGGTCAATTCAATTGACTGGACTTCCGGACAGGAAAATCTGATAAACCTGACTCCACGCACTACTACACAGCGTATCTTGGTTTCTCCAAAAGTTTATACACTTGGGCTGATATTCCTCGTCACCATCGTCGTTATACCTGGTTTGGTTTTGCTATCCGGCATTCTTGTCTGGATCCAGCGCAAGAAACAAGGTTAAGCAATGATTCGAAAGTCGACCTACACACTTCTCATCATCTTAATAATCCTGGCCGCAGTGGTAATCTTCTTGCAACGCACACCAGGCATGAAAAACGGTTCCATCAATGAACCGACCTCAACGGAAAGCCCCACACTATTTAATTGGGGTGATAAATCTGTTGCGGCAGTAACCCTGTCAGATGATCAAGGCCATGTGTTCAAAGCCAAGTTGGACAACCAGAACAACTGGTTCATAGAACAACCGACCGGATGTCAATTGGAAAACGGGAAAGTCGAAAATTCTCTGGCCCAGTTGCAGACTTTTAAAATTATGGTAGAAATGGAAGCACCGCCAGCCCTGGCAGATGTAGGTCTGACAAACCCGACATACACTCTTAAGCTAACCTTCATTGACGGTTCAATGCAGACCCTGTCTGTAGGTTCCATTGTCCCAACCGGCAGCGGGTATTACGTGCAGGTTGACAATAACCCGGTTGTGGTGGTCACGAAATATTCCATCGATTCTCTTTTCGAGCTGGTTAGTACGGCTTGTGCAACACCGACCGCAGAAGTCAGTCCGACATCCACACCGGACCTGACACATACTGAAACTGTAACCACTTCAATTACACCGGTACCATAATTGGGTGCAAATATCTATTGCATTTTTTATAAAATAATTGTATTCTATTCTTACCAGAGTGGAACAAATAATCGGTTTTTGCATCTATTATCAAGAGGAATAGAAAAAATAAACGTATGATTTCTAAGGAAATTATCAAAGGTGTCGAGGAAGAGGATGAAGAGTATTCGCCCATAGCCAGATTAATTGATCTGGGGCGACAGAAATCGTACGTCACCATCGACGATATCATCCATTTCTTCCCTGACGCCGAGCAGTACGTTGAACAATTAGAGGAAGCATTTGCATCTCTCCTCAGCGCCGGCATTCCCTATGTCGAGGATGTCGCAAGTTTGGGTGAGCCATCAGAGGAAGAGCTTCTGGCAGAAGAGTCAGAGGAAGAAGAAGAGCCCCCCACTACCGATCTGGCCATGGATGACCTCGCCAATATCGATACTGACGACACCATTGGTCTATATTTAAAAGAGGTCAGCCGGGTTCCCCTTCTGACAGCAGAACAGGAAGTTGATCTGGCTCGCAGAATTGAAACCGGGCGGATCGTCCGTGAGGAGCTCGCCAAAGGGGTTGTCAGTTACAAAAAACGCCAGGAATTACGTCGCAAGATTGAGGATGGATGGGGCGCCAGGGAACATCTGATCACCGCTAATTCTCGCCTGGTTATCAGTGTCGCAAAAAAGTATATGGGCAGAGGTGTGCCCTTCCTTGATTTGATCCAGGAAGGTAATATCGGGTTGATCCGTGCCACTAAAAAGTTCGATTACAGGCGAGGCCATAAATTCAGCACTTACGCCACTTGGTGGATCCGTCAGGCTGTAACACGGGCTATCGCGGATCAAGGTAGAACAATTCGCGTACCAGTTCATATGGGTGATCAGATCAATAAGTTGTTACGTGTACAACACCAGCTTACCCAGCGACTGGGTCGTGAACCAACCGTGGAAGAGTTGGCGGATGAACTTGAAGTCCCTCCCAAGAAAGTTGAAAACATGATTCAGGTGGCTCGCAGACCGCTTTCTTTGGAGACCCCGACAGATGATGAAGAGGATTCGGTCCTGGGTGATTTCATTGAAGATGACGAAGCCTCACCACCTGATGACACTGCAACCTATAACTTGCTGCGTGAACATCTGGGTGAAGTGTTGAATGCACTACCCCCTCGCGAAGTTCGCATTTTGCAATTACGTTATGGACTTTTAGACGGGCAATCCTACACGCTTGAAGAGGTCGGCAGAAAAATGGGTGTCACACGCGAACGTGTTCGACAAATTGAAGCACAGGCATTGAGTAGATTGAGGCATCCTTCGATCCGACGAAAATTGCGCGATTACTTAGGTGACTGAATTCTTATACTCACATAACTTATATGGAATATAATAAAGACGTGCAGGTCAATTATGACAGGCACGTCTATTGATTTTGGTACACTACTTGCATGACCTTGCATAATATGCAAAAATAAGGCATATTTATTTATTGCGAAGGATCTTTAAATGGCTAAAGTATCTCTGCGAGGATACATCACCGAAATCGATCACCTCATCGACAATAACCAGCTTGATGAAGCGATTGCCCATTGCATCCATATTCTGAGTAGTTACCCAAAACATGGTGATACATACCGTCTGCTTGGAAAAGCCTTCCTTGAAAGGCAACGTTATCGCGATGCAGCAGACATGTTCATGCACGTTCTGGCCATTTTCCCGGATGATTTTGTTGCACATATTGGTATCAGTATCGTTCGTGAAGAGCAATCAGATCTTGACCATGCTATTTTCCATATGGAACGCGCCTTTGAAGTACAGCCGTCTAACACGGCCATACAAGATGAATTAAAGAGACTATATGGCAAGCGTGATGGAGTAATTCCCACTAAGATACGCCTTACCCACCCAGCACTGGCGCGTTTATACAGCAAGGGGGATTTAAATCAACAGGCAGTCGGTGAACTACGTGTGGCGCTCAACGAATCACCCGTCAGATCTGACATCCTGGCTCAACTTGCGGAGTTATATACCAAAGAAAATCAGACCACCGACGCAATTGAAACCTGCAACAAGCTACTCGAACGCCTTCCTTATTGTTTTGGCGCTTTGACTGTCCTTACCCGGCTGTTACCCGGAACACCCTTTGCGCAGGATGTTCCGATGTACAAATCCAGGCTTGATGAACTCGATCCATACAATGCATTCAAATCCAGCATAACGCAGCCATTGAGTGAAGTCTCAGACGATGCAGTTTCGATTGAACCATTGATTTGGTCACCTGATACCCAAATGACCGTAAATATGGTTGATTGGGCTAGTAGCATGGGAATAAACCTGGTGGAACCTCAAGAATATGATCCATCCATGATCCTGACAAAACCATCGGATAGCGTGAATCCTCGAGTCAGCGATATCCCAACAGAACCAAAAATCAGGCAGCCTAAGTCATCATCTTCCCCGGTGGGTACACCAGCTAATGAACTACCTAAGTGGATGGAGGCGGCAGGATGGTCAAAAAGTGATCAATCAGCTGATAATTATCCAGAACCATCGGAGAGCGAGCAACACATATCTAAAGAGCCGTCCAAAAAAACGGATAAATTACGTTCTCCAGCAGATACAACCTCATTGGAAGATTCTCCCACTCCTGAAATATACTCAAAACTACACACAACCGATGCAGTCCTTGACACATTTGAATCTGACCTTTCACCAGCTACTCCCACTGTCCCTGATGATTCTGATACCCAGGAACCGGCTACTAGTCTATCGCCAGGAGCTATTCCTAAATGGCTTCGTTCGATAGCTCCGCCTGAATACCTTGATAATAAACCACAGCCAGATCAACCGGTATTAAGTGTCTCAAAAAATACAAATGATGAAGCTTTCAGTTCTATTTTTCCCACCAACGAAACCACAAAATTGGAAACCGAACCACCTGCATCAACAATGGCAGAATCCGATGCTAATTTTGATTCGGTCGCTAAAGATCGTTTGTCGACAGATGTTTCACCAGGTGATGAAGAGCAGATATTATCACGAACCGATAAATTCAGTTCATCTGCTGCCATTGAATCTCAAATAGATATTGAAGGCGCTTTAAAAAACACCGAAGTAGCAGATTCAACGGTAGAAAATATAAAACGGGATATTCCGGAACCAGTTATTCCTTCTGATGATACATCCCATGACATAGATCCCTTTGCCAATTTACGTATGTCGTTCCAACCGGAAGAGTCACATACCGGCTCGTCAGAAACCGGTCCATTACAAAGTGGTGCTGCGCAACTCCCGGTTGAATCGGATGAACAAGCCGATAATTCTGTGATACCTCCTGCTGAAGAAATACCAGACTGGTTGCGCACTCTGGCAGCGACAACTGAAAAAACTGAACCATCACCCGACGAAACTACACGTGATAAATTACCTGCATGGCTTCAGGATTTTGAGCAAAAGATTGATGAGCAACCGGCTGCGCCATCACCATTCACAATGCCACCAATCAAGGAGGCACCTACCACAGAACTTCAATCCGACAGACTGACACCTGATATTGTTGGACCTAGCGAGGTTCCCATGCAAGAAGAAATTAATCCCATAGAGGAGGCAAGCAAAGAAAAACAACCGCATGATATGACCTCCCCTCCACCTCAAGCCCCGTTTAGTACGGAAGATTCAAATAAAGTCACAACTCCAGAGACAACAAATGAAGACGAAGAGCGCCCTGCCTGGTTATCCAAACTCATCGGAATAGATGATATTGAACTACCTACTTCTGCCCCGAGTCGTGAAAAACCTGAAGAAGCGGGTAGCTATTCTGGAGTACCGGAAAATCTGGATGATATCCCCGGTGCTACCCAGGCTGCCTGGATCATGGACGTCGTAGCCAGCAAGGATTCTGAAGGCCAAGTCAGTGAAGAGAAAGTGCTTGAAGAGCAAGTCAGTGAAGCACCACCAGTTCCTGAACCAACCATTGAGGAAACCGCTCCAAAACCACAACCGGTAGTCGTCCCTGAAGAAATAATTACTTCTGAGCCTGGTGACGGTGAGACAGTTCCTGATCTCAGCCTGATCGTGGAAGGTTTACAGGCTGCCTGGATGTCAGAGCATGTGGAAGATACAGACATTTTCAAGAGTATTACGCCTGATGATACGGATTCGTCAAAGCAAGGATCCATAAGTGATGAAACAATCGTTATCGAACCGGTGGAAGATCAGCAATCAAAAGACGCAAAGGCACAACCTGAAAAAGCGGAGCCAATCATCGAGAAAAACATCGAAACAGAAGCTGCCGCACCCCTTCCAGTTACTAAACAAAAACAACCGCGTGTAACCCGGCATACACCAGTGCCGGAGGTGATTCCGCCAGATGACATCCTCAAAGATGCTCGTAAAGCATTCTCACATGGTGTGGTGGACGAATCACTCGACCGGTATGTGGAATTAATCAACCGCAATCGTCTGATAGATAATGTAATCGAAGATTTGGATGCAATGTCCTCGGCACAACCAGACGACTCTTATATCTGGCAGACACTGGGTGACGCTTATACCCGCAGGAATAAACTTGACCTGGCTCTCTCTGCTTATCATAAAGCAGAGGATTTATTGAAATAATTTCATTCCCTGATCGTCAGGATGGAGGTTATCTTGGAACGTTCCTTGGTTTTAATTAAACCGGATGGTGTACAACGCGGTTTGATGGGAGAGATCATCCATCGTTTCGAAGCACGCGGTCTTAAATTGATTGCCGCGAAATTCATGATGGTTCCTAACGCTCTAGCTGAAAAGCATTATGCCATTCATAAAGGCAAGCCTTTTCATGATGGATTAATTAAACGGATTACCTCTTCCCCTGTTTTGGTCCTGGCATGGGAAGGCTATCAAGTGGTCGCTGCTATCCGTCAGACGAATGGAGATACCAACCCGCTCAAAGCCGCCCCAGGTACGGTCCGGCATGACCTGGGCATGATGTCTGAGTACAATCTGATCCATGCCTCCGACTCACCCGAAAATGGTAATTTGGAGGTGGCGTTATGGTTTAAGCCTGAAGAGTTGGTAAACTGGCAACGCGACTCTGATCGCTGGGTGTATGTTTAACTGTTAATTAATGCCTGAAAAACTTTTCTTGATCCGGCAATGTAGCAACCGACACTGCCGGTTTCGTTTTCCTGCCCCTTTCGAACAGTCACTCCAACCATTTTGTCCAAAATGTGGGTATAAGCTGATAAAACAAGGTTTATGCTATGCAAACAGCACGATGCCCGCACGTAAATCAGATATTCGCAGGGTCGAATTGTCAATACTGCTCGACAATGTTCGTAGCGCACTGAATGTCGGATCCATAATACGAACCTGTGAAGGTATCGGAGTGAAGCATATCTACCTGTGTGGCATCACCCCCACTCCGGAAAATCCCAAGGTGAGCAAAACAGCCCTGACCGCTGAAGGCTTGATTTCCTGGAGCTATCATCTCAATGCGTTGGATACCCTAAAACAGCTCAAACGCAGCGGCAACCAGGTGTGGTCGCTTGAAATCACACCAACCTCCATCCCGCTCGATGAGGCAATCCGACTGAAAGACAATTTCCCCATGGTCCTGGTGGCAGGCAACGAACAAGCAGGTGTAGACCCGGGTATCCTGGCGATCTGTGACCGCATTATTTATCTTCCAATGATTGGCAGTAAACGATCGTTGAACATTGCAGTGGCAGTTGGGGCTGCCGGCACCATGCTGCTTTCGACAAGCTGTGTATAATTGGTTGAAAGAGCATCCTGAAAGGTGATCATGCGAAATTCAAATCGTGCCATCCTAGAGAAGGAATTATTGCGCACTCACCGTATAAATAATCTTACGGGATGGGCAGAAGACCATAATGCCCGCTGGTGAACAATGCCAGATGATCTAATTGATCTCAAACGAGCCGTAATCGATCAAAAGGTTTTTCACATCTCCTGTGATACAGCCGATCCAGATGCCGTTTATGCCTACCGGCGTTTAATTGCATACGAAACTCAGGTTGACCAGGTCGTGAAAGCCGCTCTTGGTGGCTCGATGCATCCTGATTACAATATCCAACCGGATACAAAGCTGGATGATGAACTGATCGCCTATATCACTATTAAGGGATCAGAATTACAGAATGTATTACGCCAATACCAGAAATACAAGGCAAACCTGGATCACTTGCTATTGCTTGCCAATCGGGTATTGGAGAAAATGAGAACACATAACAATCAAGCAGTTAATCCAAATGATCGATATCCCACCGGCTTATTGGAGGAAGTTTCTATGGAAAGTAAATCATCCCTTACGCCCATCTATCAGGCAGCCAACAAGTTTGAGGCAGAGACGATCCGCCTGCTGCTCGAGTCATTTGAAATTCCGGTCGAACTGATCGGCGAGAGCGTTGGTAAAACCATGGGGTTGGGAGGTGGCCCATTGGGTGAGGTTGCGGTCTATGTTCCAGCCAACCGCGTCAAAGAGGCTCGTGACATTATCGCCCGCATGGATAAAGGCGAGTTCGAACTTGATTCGTCAAACGCAGAGGAACCACCTGATGAACCTGTTTAACAAGCCATACAGGTGGCTGCGCATGGTAAAATAGGTGCGCATCATGTCCCCGTGGCCTAATGGATAAGGCGATGGCCTCCGGAGCCTTAAATGCGAGTTCGAGTCTCGCCGGGGACGCTCTCGATACCCGGCAGGTAACTGACCGGGTATTTTACTTTTTTTAGGAAAAAGAATGTCTGAAAAAGAATCCAGTTCTCAACCTCCCAATAAAATCCCATCGAACGATTACACCCCACCGATAGCTATGGTGGTTCATGCACATCCTGATGACCAGGAATTCTCGACCGCTGGAACGCTTGCCAGATGGTCAAGAGACGGCTGTCAGGTGATAAGCGTCATCATTACCAGCGGAGAATCCGGCAGCAATCTGTCCGATAAGGATGAACGTTATAAACCAGAGCTGGCAAAGCTGCGTGAAGCCGAGCAGCTGTCCGCCAATGCCGCATTAGGTATCACTGAGACCATATTTCTTCACTACCCGGATGGGACACTGCAACCGAATCTTGATTTACGTCGGGATCTGACGCGATTGATCCGTAAATACAAGCCAGTGGTCGTGATCACCGGCGATCCGACGGTTAGATTCTTCGGAGATGAATATATGAATCATCCGGATCATCGGATCGCAGCGGATGTATGCTGTGATGCTGTTTTTCCGTCTTCCGGAACCCGTTTGATCTTTCCGGAGCTTCTTGCCGAGGGCTACGAACCACACGATGTCAGTTACGTTTACATGCATGGTTCCGAAAAAAATAACCTCTATATTGATATTTCGAACACGTTGGAATCAAAGATAAAAGCCTTGCAGCAGCATAAAAGTCAGATATCGGAATCCGACGCGAAACAAATCCTTACGGATTGGGCTAATGAGACCGGAAAATTAAGTGGAATGAAGTATGCTGAATGCTATCATGTCATGTTATTAAAATAATCGTTCTGGAGATCAGCCATGGATGAAAAAACCGCGCTTGAAAGATTAAAACAGCTACGCGCAGAGATGAACTTTCACAACTACCAGTATCACGTATTGGATGCGCCGACTATCAGTGATTATGAGTTCGACCAGCATGTCAAGGAATTGCGTCAGATCGAAGCTCAATTCCCCCATCTGGTCACACAAGATTCTCCCAGTCAGCGCAGTGGAGGACAACCCGTAGCGAAATTCAATAAAATCCGACACCCCTCCCCCATCCTGAGCCTCGCCAATGCGTTCAGCCGCGAAGAGATCCTAGCATGGTTTGCACGTAATGCGAAACTGGATGATCGGATGAATTCAACCGCTTATGTGGTGGAACCAAAGATCGATGGCTTGACGGTCGTGCTTCATTACCAGGATGGACTGTTTGTTCAGGGTGCCACCCGCGGTGACGGGGAAGTCGGCGAGGATATCACAGCCAATCTACGTACTGTTAAAGCCATCCCGCTGCGCATCCCTGTGTTAGATACGTCCATCCACCCACCGTCGAGGCTCGTCGTACGCGGTGAAGCCTATATTGGCGTACGCGATTTCATCAGGCTGAATCAACGTCTTGAAGAGGCTGGAGAAAAGACTTACCTGAACCCGCGCAATACTGCGGCCGGTTCGCTCAGGCAACTCGACCCCAGTTTGAGTGCTGACCGCCCTCTAACCATGCTCGTCTATAACATTGTTGCATCCGATGGACCTGTTCCCGATACCCAATGGGAGACACTGATGTATCTGAAATCGTTGGGGTTCCCGGTCACCGGGAATGCCAGCCTGCATAAGGATTTGGTTTCCGCCATGCAAGCCTGCGAGGAAGCCATCCAAAAAAGGGATCAATTACCCTACGAAGCAGATGGCATGGTCATCAAAATCAACGATCTGGCACTAGCCAACGACTTGGGCGTGGTTGGCAAAGACCCGCGTGGAGCGGTGGCATACAAGTTCCCCTCCCGGGAGGTGACAACACTGCTTAAGGATATCGGGGTCAATGTCGGCCGTACCGGCGTTCTAACCCCCCTGGCCATCCTCGAACCGGTGGAGTTGGGTGGCGTAGTGGTTAAGCAAGCCACCTTGCATAATTTCGATTTCATCGCCGAAAAAGACATCCGTATTGGAGATCGGGTGCTGGTTAAACGTGCCGGAGAGGTCATCCCCTATATCATTGGGCCGGTTGTTACCGCCCGCAAAGGTACCGAAGCTGTTTATTACCCTCCCAGCGTTTGTCCTGCCTGTCAGCAGGCAGTTGAGCACATCCCAGGGGAAGTGGCATGGTATTGCGTCAATGCCGCCTGTCCGGCACAGCTGATCCGAAATATCGAACATTTCGTCTCGCGCCCGGTAATGGATATTGACGGTCTGGGGATCAAGATCGTGGAGCAATTGGTCGAATCAAATCTTGTCAGGGATGTTGCAGACCTGTATACCTTGAAACGTGATAACTTGTTGACACTGGATGGGTTCGCCGGCAAGAAGTCTGATAACCTGTTGGAAGCCATTCAGACTTCCAGGCAGCAACCATTGGCACACCTGATCAACGCTCTCGGTATCCGTGGAGTTGGTGAAGTGATGGCAGTCGATTTGACACAACATTATCGCGATCTGGATGAATTAAGCCGCGCAACAGAATCTGAGCTCCAACAAATCGAGGGTGTCGGTCCTAATATTGCTTATGCCATCGTGGATTGGTTTCGTCGACCCAGCAATCGGTCATTACTGGCAAAACTAAGGCAGGTTGATCTCTGGCCAGTTGCATCAGAAAGCGATATTCCCGGAAACGGTCCATTGTCCGGTCTGACCTTTGTTGTCACCGGAACTCTACCAGGCCTGTCGCGTGAAGGTGTTAAAGAGTACATCCAGCAGGCAGGTGGCAAGGTGACCGACAGTATCAGCCGAAATACCAGCTATCTGGTTCTGGGAGTTGACCCAGGTTCAAAACTGGAAAAAGCCCGCGAGTCGGGAGTGCCTGTTATTGATGAAGCCGGTCTGCGCAGACTGGTCGAAGGGTAATTTCTTGACTGATATCATCCTGAAATCGGGTCGCGATAAGTCCGTCCGGCAGCGTCATCCCTGGTTGTTTTCAGGCTCCATCGATCGTTGTAGCGGCACCCCGGCTGTCGGAGAGACAGTCCGGGTGATTTCTTCACTGGGGGAGTTGCTAGGCTGGGCGGCATACAGCCCGGTATCGCAAATTCGTGCCCGTATATGGTCTTTTAACCCGGATGAGGTGATTGATGCCACGTTTTTCGAGCAACGACTGGAAAAAGCCATTCAAAGCCGCAGGAACTATGCTGAAAATCAGCAAACCGATGCCTACCGGCTGGTACATGGAGAATCGGATGGCATTCCAGGCTTGATCGTTGATCGCTATAATGATTACCTCGTAGCCCAATTTTTATCGGCGGGTGTCGAATATCATCGCGACCTGATCATAGAACTTCTGGTTAAACTGGCTGGCATCCCAAACATCTACGAACGCTCTGATCTCGATGTACGCGCTCTCGAAGGGCTGGTTGAACGCACCGGAGTCCTGGCGGGTTCTCCCCCGCCCAATAGACTGACCATCCTCGAAAATGGCATGCAATTCCTGGTAGACCTGCTTCATGGGCAAAAGACAGGCTTTTATCTTGATCAGCGGGATAATCGCAAGAAGATAAGTGCCTATGCGCAAGGCGCAAAGATATTGAATTGTTTCTGCTATAGCGGTGGTTTCAGCGTTTATGCGCTCGCAGCCGGAGCTTCTGACGTAACCAATATCGATTCTTCCTCAGATGCGCTCATCCTGGCGAAAGAAAATATCTGTTTAAATAATCTACCCCTGGATCACATGACCTGGATCGAAGGGGACGTCTTCCAGGAATTACGCAAATTTCGTGATCGGGCGGAGAGCTTTGATGTGATCATCCTTGACCCACCCAAATTCGCTGCCACATCCAGTCAGGCAGAGCGGGCCGCGCGCGGTTACAAGGACATCAACCTGCTGGCTTTCAAACTACTCAAGCCAGGCGGGATACTATTTACCTTTTCCTGTTCAGGCGGGATATCGCCCGCCCTTTTTCAAAAAATCGTGGCGGGTGCGGCATTGGATGCCGGCGTGGATGCCCTCATCCTTGAAAAGCTTGGCCAGGCATCCGACCACCCCATTGCTTTGAACTTCCCGGAGGGGGAATACCTCAAGGGCTTGATCTGTCAGAAATAAACCGGGCGAGGAGTATCCTCGCCCGAAGGAGGAGAAGGCGGGAATCGAACCCGCGTCCGAAAGGATCGACCCGCGGATATCTACGAGCGTAGCTGGGTCTTGTTTCTCGCCATGTGTTTGCTCACCAGCTGGCTACCACACGGTCAGCCGTCAGGACCCGAAAGCCCTCTTTCGCATAATAAACGGCGTCATATGCGGCATTCCGGC
>Ga0105152_10000222_pt1 | contig 15073 bp, 14 predicted proteins | sample LakBais05cmmetaG_FD_81534 | JGI IMG/M metagenome (GOLD analysis project Ga0105152, IMG submission 81534) | Lake sediment microbial communities from Lake Baikal, Russia to study Microbial Dark Matter (Phase II) - Lake Baikal sediment 0-5 cm | ecosystem: Environmental > Aquatic > Freshwater >...
GCAAATATTACCCTGTCTCCGTCGCCATCATGACTTACGCCTATGACTGATCTTGAAGCTTTCGTTAGCTCAGAAATAATATGGGGGTTTGTAGAGCCACAGTTCACATTAATCCTTGAACCATCTGGCTCCGTTCCATAAGTAATAAGATCTCCGCCAAGCCTTTTCAAGGTTTCAATAGTTGTAAAATGGGTTGCACCAAAGGCTGCATCAACTGAAATTTTTAAACCAGTAAGGCTTAGAGGAAACCTCTTAACAAGGTGGTTAACATAAGATTCTCTAAGGTTTGTATCCTCTGTAATTTTTCCAATCTGTATACCCTCTGGAAGGGTAGTCAGGTTAATTTTATCAAGCAAGTGTTCAATTTCTTCCTCTACTTCATCTTCAAGCTTGAAGCCATTATGTGCAAAAACCTTAATTCCATTGTATTCAATTGGGTTGTGGGAAGCTGAAATCACGACTCCTGCACAGAAATTTCCAAGGCGAGTTAAAAGAGAAACTGCAGGCGTTGGTATAATCCCCGTAGTAATAATATCAACTCCATTGCTTGCAATTCCTGCTGCAACTGCATTTCTCAGCATTGGAGATGAAACCCTTGTATCTTCGCCAATAAGGACAGGGCCATCACCTCTAAAATATTGGCTCACCGCACGGCCAATTTTAACTGCAAGTTCAACTGTTATTTCCTTATTTGCAACGCCTCTTGCACCATCTGTTCCAAAAATCTTTCTCACAAATGCTATTTTACACCGTTAAGAATTTTAATCAAGTTAAAAGGCGAATCAGGGAAATGCACATAAGTGCCTGACACAAATCGGCAGTTGCTAAGATTTTCAAAATAAATATATTAATACAAAGGAGGGTACAGTATGAAAAAATTTCTCAAAGAAAATTGGAAGTTTTACATCATTAATGTGCTACTTGCAGTGGGGATTTATTTCTCTTCAAAAATATATGACATTACAAATCACGCAACGGCGAACGTGCACATACTACAAACTCCACTCGACAGGCTTGTTCCTTTTATACCAAAATTCATTGTGATTTATAATTCTCTCGAGCCCGTGATATACGCTTCTCTAATGTTCTTCTTTCTATTTCATCCTAAAATTTTTACAGCATTTGCCCTTGCTATGATTTCCCTGTTTCTTATAAGCAACCTTGTATACGTCGTATTTCAAACACAAGTGCCAAGGCCTGAGCTCACTCCACATACAAACTGGTTTGTTGATAAAGTCATCTCTCTTTACAACAGTGACAACCCTTACAACTGCTTTCCAAGCCTCCATTGTGGCACATCGACACTAACTGCATCATTCTGGTTTGTAAAAAATAGATACAGAGTCGTTGCCTGGATTATGTCAATATGGGCATTTGGCGTTGTGCTATCCACTCAATTTTTGAAACAGCATGTTCTGGTCGACATTACAGGTTCCCTAATTGCAATTGGGTTATTCTTTGTTTTTTACAGATTATTTAACCTTAAAATGCAAGTACAAAAGTACTTATAATAACCTGAATATTTTTTACAAAAATTTTTAAGCTAAATTTTTATACAAATAATGCAGTATTGATGATAATGTTTTCCTTTTCATAATTCTATCACAATTAAATCTTAAAATTACTACAAGCAGTTAGAAATTTTAAGTATAGGAGGTTTTAAATGAAAAAAACAGTAAGGTTAATTCTGGTAGGTTTGATTGGATTAGGAATAGTACTTGGTAGTCTAAGTTTAGCCTATGCGGGAAATGGTAGTAACACTAATTCCACAGGATTTGGAGCATTTACAAATGCAGTATTTACAATGTTTAAACCGGGTTTAAGAGGCGAAATTGCCGATGGTGAAATGCTTGAAGATGTAGCAACATATCTTGGTGTTTCTTCCGATACACTCCGTACAGAGTTGCAGAGTGGACAGACTCTTGCTCAGATTGCAGTAGCACACGGCAAAACTGAAGATGGCTTAATAAACTTCATCGTCTCAAAGAAAACCGATGAACTTAAAACAGCTCTTAGCGATGGTAAAATAACACAGGAACAGCATGGCGATGCAGTAAAGAATCTTCCGGCAAGAGTAAAGACAATGGTAGAGAGGAACTTAGCTTCATTTAATAAAGGCTTTAAGAATGGTTTTAAAAAGGGATTCAGGGCTGGCGTTAATGAACAGGCAATGCTTGAAGATGTAGCAACATATCTTGGTGTTTCTGTTGATACACTTAAAGCAGATCTGAAAAACGGTCAAACACTTGCTCAGATTGCAGTGACACAGGATAAAACTGAAGATGGCTTAATAAACTTCATCATCTCAAAGAGAACCGATGAACTTAAAACAGCTCTTAGCGATGGTAAAATAACACAGGAACAGCATGACAATATGAAAGATAATCTTGAAGCAAGAGTAAAAGAAATGGTAGAAAGAATAGAAACGGGAAAGCCTGGCTTCGGAGGCAGAGGAAAGGGTTTAGATTTTAACGCTCTTAACACCGACATTGCAAACTTTATCGGTGTAACAGTTGATGATTTAAGAACTGCTCGAGAAAGCTGCAAGAGCCTTGTTACTATAGCAACAGAGCACGGTAAAACCGAAGATGCACTCATCCAGTTCATCATTTCAAAAGAAACTGCAAATCTCGATTCGCTACTCAAAGACGGAAAAATTACTCAAGCTCAATACGACAATGCAGTGAAAGATATGGCAACAAGAGTCAAAGAAATGGTAGAAAGAACAGAAACAGGAAAGCCTGGCTTTGCAAACGGGATGGGTAAAGGATTTGGGAGAGGGTTTAATTTCTGCCCAGACTTACAAAACCCATAATCTCACAATTAACTTTTAAAATAACCAGTAAAAGAGGGCGTTGACGCCCTCTTTTAATTTCACACAATACAACCCCAAACAGCATAATAAAATACCAGTCCAGGTTATAAAAAGGTAAATTCATATACAACCCAATATAATTGTTTTTGAAGTCAAGAAAATAAGAAATTAAAGAAAATATTTTTAGTAGTATGCTTGAGATTTTTAAAAATCAGCTGAACTATTTTTCATAGATGTTTATTATAATTTCGACTTCTGTATTATCCTCCGGAAGTGCTTCAGGGAGGGTAATTGTAGCTCCTTTTATCTTTTCTATATCTTTAACAAGCTGTGGAATTTCGTTTGCAACGATTTTATAATAAAGAACCTTCTGCGTAGCATTGCCTTCAGGTTGCAATTCATCTTGAAATTCGCCATTACCTTTAACACTGCTACCCGTAATCGTACCATGACGTTCAAGTATACTTAAAAGTATCTCATCATCTCTTACACCAATGCTTATGTTTATCTCTGGTTTTACTGCTGTTATTTCAAAAGAGGGATTTTGAGTACCTGACCTTAATTGAGGAGTTGTAATTCCTTTTTCCTGCGGTTTGAAATTGTAAAATGTTAAGAAAAGAACTGACACAATGGCCACCGCAAATAGTGAAGCAAAGGCAAATCTATATCTGAAAACAATTTTATGCTTCTTGTCCTTTTCGAGCACTTTGTTTAAAACATCAGGAGATTGAACATTCATTTCGCTTAAGGTGCTCTTCATAAGCAAAAGTTGCTCAAAGTATTCCTTTGATTCAGGATCTTCTTTGAGGAGTTTTTCTAACTCTTCTTTATTACCTTCTCCATCTATGTACTTTGAAATTTTTTCTTTCATCATATTTTAGACCTCTTCACCTTTGAAAAAGTTCCATATATTTTTAAATTTTGTCAAAAAAATCCATTTTCAGAATTTCATCACGCAAGTGCTCTCTCGACCTTGCCAACCTCGAGCGCACAGTTCCAACAAGCACATCAAGCATCTTTGCAGTTTCTTCATAAGAAAATCCACGAATGTCCACAAGAGTAATAATTTCACGCTCGTTTTCACTCAAACGCTTCAAGCCTTCCCATATAATCTTTTTCTTTTCGTCGAACGAATATTCAATAGGAATGTCTTCAGAAATAGAATTATCAAGCATATTAACGGCTTTACGTTTCTTAAACTCATCTTTTAATGTATTCATTGCGATTCTATATAACCAGGTCGTAATATTTGCCTCGCCCTTAAACCCCTTTATGTACTTAAAAGCCCTGAGAAAAGTCTCTTGAAGGACGTCCTCTGTAATTACCCTATCCCTTGAAACCTGAAATATAGCATTAAAAATAAGGTTTTGATATTCACGGACAAAACATTCTTTTGCAGTAATATCTCCCTTTTTGAGTCTCTCAATTATCTCTTTTTCTTTCATCTAAAGATATTATATTAATTTTTGTGAGAATTCCACAGTCACAAAAAAGATAAACAGAGAAAAACTGCATGTTTTATAGTGTTTAACCATCTTACAAAAACCCATGACCCTTAATTTAACAAGGCTCACATTTTGATTATAATTTAAATATGAAATATATTGTTTCTATTATTTTTGCATTTTTTATGGGAGCAGTACCCTATGCCTATATTGTAGGAAGGGTTACAAAACACATTGATATAAGAAAATACGGCTCCAAAAACCCTGGTACGGGCAATGTATTCCACCTTATAAGCTGGAGGGCTGGCACTATTGCACTTATTGGAGATGTAGGAAAAGGTTTCTTTGCGCTATATATAATATGGCTCATGTATAAATTCAATGGCACAATCCTAACATACCTCGGCATCGTCTCAGTCCTCGGTCACGTTTTCTCACCATTCCTTGGCTTTAAAGGCGGGAAAGGAGCCGCAACCACTGGAGGATTTTTATTGTTTGTTATTCCCGTAACACTTGGAACAAAGTCAATCCTATTTATAATATATTACATCATCGCCTGGATAATATTTCTTATCATTACTCATTCCCAGGTTGTGACGCTTTCTGTGATTATGCCAACGATTCCAGTTACTCTCTGGTTTATAACAAAAGATATAAATTTTATAATTGCAATTATTCTGCTCGTTTTATTGATCGAGGCTCTTGGTGCAGGACCTCTAAAAAGGGAGTGGAAAGCCTCTTACGATAAATATATTTCAAGATATTTCGATATAAAGAGCAAAAACTAAAATTTGCTATAAAAAAGTTATTCGCCAGTCACCTTGACCTATTAAGCTAAAACAATATAATTTATATGTGCCGGAGTGGCGGAACTGGTAGACGCGGCGGACTCAAAATCCGCAGGGGTTTGGAGCTCCGTGAGGGTTCGACTCCCTCCCCCGGCACCATCAATAAAGACGACAAAGGTGAGTCTGGAAGAGTGAACACAATTTGCATACTTCCTGACTCTGTACTGTTATCATATTTTGTCTCCTTGAGCAAAATTTTGAGCAGCAGAGACTATTTCTGGATTACAGCGCGCCAACTTCACCACTCACATATAAATATGCAGAGGGGGGAAAGAAAAAAAAGGGAATATTAAATTTTTATATAGATTGTTTGGCGAGACAATCCGAGTACTTGTAGTAAAACCTCAAATCGTGTAAAATAGTACAAGTCAGTAATTTAAATAATGAGGCAAAGAAAATGGACATTAAATTGTATGAATTTGAACTCGGAAGAGCGGCAAAATTTTTAGCAGAATATATGCTTAACATAAAAGCTGGGGAGACTGTTATTATAACAGCAGACACAGAATCCGATTTTAGAGTTGTTAATGCAACTGCAAGAGAAGTTTTTACACTGGGAGCAAAACCAATGGTAATAGCTTTTCCTGCGCCAAATGGCGTTGGAAAAGCAGCAGATCCTGAGATACCTCTAAAAGCGCTAACTGGTGCTCTTCAAAATTCTGATGTCTGGATAGAATTTAATAATAAATGGTTATTATATTCTTCAGCATTCGAAAATGCATACAAATCAAACAAGAGGCTCAAATATATTTGTCTTGTCGGTATGAACTCGGACATAATGGTAAGAACAATTGGAAAAGTAAACATACCAAAGCTCGAAGAATTCTTGATAATGATTGCAGATATTACATATAAAGCAAAAACTGTTAGAATGAAAACTCCTGCGGGAACTGATGTGTCTTTTGAAAACCATTCCTTAAGGCCCATGAATATTCATTCGGGAAAAGTTCCGATTGGAACCTATGAAATGCTCCCAGGACAAATCTCTTGGTCCCCAAATTTTGAAACGATCAATGGAACTATAGTTTTTGACGGATCTATAAATCCTCCCATTGGGCTATTAAGAGGGCCAGTTCTATTGAAAATTGTAAAAGGGAGAATCACGGCAATTGAGGGAGGAAGTGAGAGCAAAGTTTTCGAAAGCTGGTTAGAAAGCTTTAATGATCCTCATATGTATCAGATAGCTCATGTTTCCTATGGATTTAATCCTGGTGCAAAACTTACTGGTAATGTACTTGAAGACGAGAGAGTTTGGGGGGCTACAGAATGGGGAATTGGATATATAGGTCCTAAGTTAGCACCAGATTTAGGTGGAGTACCAGCAGCCTCTCATACCGATGGTATATGCCTCAACAGTTCGGTTTGGCTTGGCGAATTTCAAATTTTAGATAAAGGAATGGTAATTGCTCCGCCAGAGCTTGTTAAGCTTTCAAAAGAGTTAATAAAACTGGATTAAATTATGAAACTAGCCGCTTTAACTATAGGACAATCCCCAAGAATAGATATAATGGCAGATATTGAAAAAATCTTTATTAAAAATACCAATATAATTGAGAAAGGGGCTCTTGATGGGCTCTCAAAGAAAGAAATAAACGACCTTTATCCAAAGGAAAATGACTATATTCTTATTTCAAGATTAAGCGACGGTACATCAGCAAAAATCAGTGGAAGTTATATTGAGAAAAAGCTTCAAAGTATTATAAAAGAAATGGAAGATGAAGTTGATATATTTCTAATTCTCTGTGCTGGACAATTTTCAGATTTAACATCAAAAAAACTAATAATAAAACCGGATGTGCTTCTAAATAAACTCATTCCAGGAATAGTCAAAAGTGGCATAATGGTCGATTTAGTCCCTCTTAAAGAACAAATAGAAGAACTTAAAACACGCTGGACTTTTACGAATATCACAGTAAAGTACAAAAGCCTTTGCCCCTACACTGCTACCAGAGGAGAAATAATATCTAAAGCAAGAGAAATAAGAGATATGAAACCTGACCTTGTTCTTCTAGACTGCTTTGGTTTCGGAACAGATACTAAAAAGATTTTTAAAGAGATAGTAGATAAACCAATAATTTTGGTTAGAACACTTGTTGCTTATATCCTTAAAGAACTTTTAGAATAATTTTTAATATAAGAATTTTGCCTTCTTTTAGAATCAGCTTGCTATCATTCGTTACGATGAGAACTCTTTCCACAGGCTCAACTCTCATACAGGTTTCTATTATTTTTTATACTGCAGGTAAATAATCTTTTCAGCATAGTTTTATCTTCCATAACTAAATAATTCTGCAGTTGTTCGAGCAAGGACAGTCCTGGGAAGAACTACGGGCTTGCCTGTTGCCTTGTTAAAAAAGTTCTTCATTTTTAAGTTAAAACCCATACAATCTAGTATCACTAAATCTGGATTTACAGCTTTAACTCTTTTGGAACATTCTAAAAAATCAACTTTTGCTCCTGAATAAGGCGATACGTGAAATCCTATAGATTCTATACCTTCAAAAGTCCATTTATTCTTTGAACTGGACACCTGTTCTTGGAGAGGTACTATATAAGCCAGTTTGCCACGACTCAAAACTGATTTAACAAAATTCGTTAAAATTATACCGGGTCTCAATAAGATTTTAGATGACCTGAACTCAGGAAATTCCCCAGTACAAAGGAGCATTATTAAATCAACATTTTCTTGCTCTAACTCATCAATCCTTCTCTGTATTAAAGGAATTATCTTGCTCTCTGGAAACTTTACGGAAGTGCCGTCATTCAGCCTAGAAGTCAAGATAAAATCATTGGCTTCGGGTTTAAATGATTCAATTGTTTCTCTGGAAAGACCATCTAATGCTCCTCTTTCTACAATATTAGCATCCTTACCAAGAATTGCCTTAATGTCTGGTATAATATCAATTCTTGGCGATTGCCCGGCAGTAATTGCACCAATTTTCATCTGTTCCTGCCAAGAGTCTGAAGGTGTTTCATTGAACCATATAATTCTACTAACTTTTGGAATTCATTATGGTCATAAAAACTAAGCCTACCAGACGTATACTCTTTTGCTACTTCAAGGCAGAACCTTGAAGCTTCTTCAATGTCTATTTCTCTACTTGCTCCCGTACTACAACCAGGAACAGCCATTACTGCTGTTATAGCAATACCAACAACTGGCGAGTCAGTAACAGTACATGGTTGCATTATGCTGTTGATATGAGAAACGCCATTCCCGTAAGGTGTAATATCCTGCATTGTAATAGGAAGAACTTTGATTGGTTCTCCAGAGACCCATTCCATTATACGAATTAAATCATCACTAACCTTTAATATAAAACCTTCTTTAACAATCGGTGATATTGCAACCCCTCTCCAATTAGCTATTTTATTTCCCTTTGTAGCATCCACTGTCAGTATAGCATCCATATCTTTATCAACCTCATATTTGTTCATAGTTTCCATATCGACAGGTGAATCCATAAAGGCAACAGGCTCATGTGGTTGAATAGGTGCATTTGGACAAATGTGAGTAGTCACTATCACATCGCCAGAAAGAATGTCTCCATTTTTTTGCATTTCACCAATCTTGTAAGCACAAGAAAGAGCACATACAGCACCATCCGAATCCGAGACAATACCAATCCTTTCAGGTCTTGCTCCAATTCCACCAAGGCGACCAATGATGCCAAGCGTAGGAGCTTTGCCTCCTTGAGACTTACCTGAGAAGCCTGCAATTCTAATTCTAATAAAATCAGTAGATCCTTTTTGACCCTTTATAGTCACAACTTCAACATCTTTTATACCTTTATTTAAGAAGAAATCTTTCACGGCAAAACCATTAATTCTAGAATTATCTAAAAGTTCAGTTATCTCAGAAACATACTTAAGCATTTTTGCCTCCTAACTATTTGAAATTTTTTAGAATACAATAGTGGGCGATCAAACCAACCGCCATTACTGGATCCAAAACAGGAATACCAGTAAACTTTTCGAGCTCTTTAGCAATCCCTATGCTTGAAAAACCTGTACATGCAAGTGCTATAACATTGCATCTAGCTTTTTCTAATTCCTTGGCAACGTCAAAAGCACTTTCTTGGATATCTTTTGTGAAAAGGTCAAGGGTAGAATTTACTTTTGCAGGTCTCTTATAATACACATTGTGATTTGAAAAAACCTCTTTCATAACTGGCGGTAATTCTTCAGAAATACCTATTACCCCAATTCTTTCTCCATAAGACAATGCAAGCGAAGCGACCGCACTTCCAGCTCCAAAAACAGGGATGGAGAGGCATTTTCTAAGTTCCTTAACCCCGGGATCTGCTGCACAGCTCATAATAACTAGGTTAACCTTGTCCTCTTGTTCTAATCTCTTCCCTAATCGTAAAATCTTAGGAATGGCAAGCTTTTCTGTTTCATCGTCATAGATTCCAAATGGTTGATCAGGAATAGACTTCGAGAGCACCTCTAGATTGGGAAAATACTTTTCAATTAGCTTACCATGTTTATTAAGTTTCTCTTCATCATTAAGAGTAATTACTCTTATTAGGCCGATTTTGACTTGCATTTTTTCACTCTATGCATTTAAAAAGTTGATAATTGTTCCTAAATAAATCTTTGTTGCAGCTATAATATCATCAATTTTTACCTTTTCATTGAAAGAATGTATTCCTTCAAGCAAAGAAGGGCCAAACTGAACAGTAGGTGTACCAGCTTTCCTAAAGAACTTAGCATCAGAAGAAGCCCATTGATATGTCAAATCTAGATTTTTATTTTCAATCTCTTTAAGATTCTTTTTAAGAGTTTGGACTACTCTTGATGAGATTGAGGTGTAATTAGATTCACCTCTTTCGATAATCTCAATATTCATGCTAACTTCATCTTTAATAATCTCTTGTATAACACTTATAACTTCGTCTGTACTTATGCCAATAGGTACTCTCATATCCCATATCATTTCAGCCGTTGGCGGGACAATATTAGGTGCGTCCCCGCCTTTTATCATTCCTATGTTTACAGTGACATGATCGAGTACATTTGCAATCTCAGGATTGTTATAACTTTTTGAAATATGCTCTTTAGAGATTTCCATAACCACCTTGGCGTCATCAGGTATATTAGACTTCATTGATCTTATTCTGTCAGCCTTTTGAACTACCCTTATTAGTTTCAGAATGGCATTATCACCGACATAAGGAGCTAAACTCCCATGGGCAGATTTTCCTCGTGCAATAAACTTGACCCAGAGATTTCCTTTTTGTCCAATAGTAGCCTCTCCGTCTCCAGAACTCGAAGGTTCAGCAATTATACATCCATCACCAGCAAGTAGATCTTTATGTTCTTCGAGCAACCAGTGTGAACCATATTTCCCTCCGGTTTCTTCGTCAGATACAATTATTAGCCTCACTGTGCCATTTAATTTGTCTTCAATTTGTTTTACAAGTGCAATGGCATACATTATTCCTGCGACTCCTGACTTCATATCACTTGCACCTCTTCCAAAAAGAAGACCATTTTTCACTTCACCTCCAAATGGGTCAAACTCCCACCTTGATCTATCACCAGTTTGAACTACATCAGCATGGCCATTTAAAATTATTAAAGGATTACCTTTTCCTACTTCCGCAATAATGTTGGGCTTAATTGAATCAGCTGAAAGAATTTTTAAATTATTTACACCATTTTTACGGAGCCAACTTTCAATAAAAGACATAATTTCTCTCAAATCTCCAGGAGGATTCTCTGAGGGGATTTTAATTAAATCCGAAGCAAGTTTAATTATTTTTTCTTTTTCTAATTCGCATCTATTTATCAAATTTAACTTATCGTCTTCCATATCATCTTTCTCCTATCTATAAAGCTTTGGATCCATTGCATCTCTAAGGCCATCACCAAAGAAGTTAAAAGCAAGAGTAGAAACAAAAATAGCAAACCCCGGCCACCAAACCAGCCAAGGCGCAGAAATAAGATACGCCTGCGCTCCATTAAGCATGTTTCCCCAGCTTGGCGTAGGTTCTCTTATTCCGACTCCAAGAAACGAAAGCGAAGCCTCTGTTATTATATTTGCAGAAACAGCTATCGTCATTGTAACAATAAGAGGAGCCAAAATATTGGGAAGAACTTGAACAGCGACGATTCTTCCGGTAGATAAACCAATAGCATGTGAAGCTTGTATAAAATCTTCATTTTTTACTTTCAGGGTTTCTCCTCTTACAAGTCGTGCTCCTTGCATCCATCCAAAAGCACTTATAATAAGTATTATTGTGAATAAAGATCCTCGTATTACCGCAGAAAGAACGATCATTATTGGGAGAATAGGTATCGAAAGCATTATATCCGTGAATCTCATTAAAAATTCGTCAATTCTACCTCCAAAGTACCCACCTATCGCTCCAATCAAAAAACTAAATAGCCCGTCTAAAAGACTACAGAATATGCCTACAAAAAGTGAAATCCTTCCACCATATAAAAGTCTTGACCAAACATCTCTTCCCATGCTGTCAAACCCTAAGATATGCCCAGGCCCAGGTGGCGCAAGCTCTACTCTTTCTGACCATGGAACTGAAGGTATATATGTATAAGGATCGTTGCCAAAAGAGAGAGGCTTTGCAAGGACTGTCATCACAATAATTATAAGCAAAAATATAAAAGAGATCATTGCTATACGGTGTTTTCTAAGTCTTTTAAAAACAATTCTCCAGTAACTATAAGTTTCTCCTGTTTTTACATATTCTATAGTTTCTTCCTGTGCCACCTAAACCTCTCCTATTGATATCTTATTCTTGGGTCTAATATCGCATACAGAATATCTGCGATAAAGCTCCCTAGAATTGTAAATATTGAAAGGAATAGAATTGCTCCCATTGCAACAAAGACGTCTTGAGACATTGTGGCGTCATACGTCAAACGTCCTAGGCCTGGTATTGCGAATATGGTTTCTGTTATTGTTGCTCCTCCCACCAGAGCAGGAAAAGAAAGACCAAAATATGTTACAAGTGGCAAGATTCCATTTCTAAAAATATGTTTATAAATCACTTTTCTTTCACTCAATCCTTTTGCTCTCGCAGTTCTTATATAATCCATATTTTTAACCTCGAGCATTGAAGATCGAGCATATCTTAACCAACGACCTATTTGAAATAGTACGAGGACAGTTACAGGTAAAATTAGATGCAATGCATAATCAAAAAGCCTCCTAAACCAAGGAGCCTGAGAAAAATCAACTAAATTATTACCTACATTCAAAAATATACTATGAACCTCTCCAGTTGGAAACACTCTTAGTTTATAGGAAAAAAAATACAACAGGATTAAGCCAAACCAAAATACTGGCATGGACATGCCAAAAAACGAGAAAAAAGTTACTACATAATCTGTTTTTGAATATTGATGAAGAGCGGAATAAATTCCTAAAGGTATCGATAAGATTATTGCAATTAACATCGATAGTCCCGATAAAACCAATGTAATTGGAAGTTTCTGAATTATTAAGTCTGTAGTTGTTGTTCCTATTATGCTTGTAGAAAATCCCCCTCTTAACGAGGGGGATAAAATTGACTTTAACCAATAAAGAAATCTAATAGGCAATGGCTCATCCCAATGCCAAAGATGAAGTAATCTCTGAATATCTGCTTTTGTCACTCCGGGCATTTGCATCATTGATGCAAAAGGATTTCCCATTGCAGAAACCAGAGCAAAATTTGCAAAAGAAATAACCAATAGAAGTGGGATGAGGAGTAGAAGGCGCCTTATTAGATATCTTCTCATTTACTTTTCTTTATACCAGTACATTAAGTTCCAGGTTCCAACAATAGCTCCATCTACTGGATAATTAAATCCAACAACTCCTTTTCTTACAATCGCCACAGAAACGAAGAAGTTTAAGTATACCTCGGGTACTAGTTCATAGACTCTTGCCTGTAGATTTTTTGATGCCTCATATAGCTTTTCTTTGTCGTAGAAATTATCGTTTCCTATTATAGTCCATTTGTCGAGCTCTGAGTCCTTTATCCTCGAAAAGTTTTCACCTGCCCATCCTTTTTCTGCTGTTGGAACACTTGAAGAGTTATAAGTTGGATAGTCAATTACATCTGGAGGAAGCGTAGGATGTGCAAAGATTGTGCCTTGAGATTTTACATATACCATATCATCCCACATTACTGCCCAGGTTTTTGGTAGATAATAAACATTTATTCCAAGATTGTCTTTCCAATACTTAGAACAAAATTCTATTTCTTTAGCTCTAACTTGGTTTCTAGCAGCCCCTTCTCTAGTTATTTCCACCGTTTTCTCATCAGGGTTTATTAAATTACCATTTTTATCCCATGTGTAACCAGCATCTTTTAATATTTCTTTTGCTTTTGTAGGATTATATTTATATTTACCTATTAAACTTTTGTTAAATGCTGGACTCATTTGTGATATATACCCTTCTGCCACTTGCCTTTTACCCATAAAAATCTTTTGGGAAAGAAGGTCTCTATCCAGTGCATATAACATTGCTTGTCTAAGTGTTTTATCTTTAAGTATTGGATCCTCAGTATTTAATGTTATATGCTCCATATAATAAGAAGGAATGTAATAGAAGTTAAAACTGTTTTTTAAACCTTTTTGTTCAGCAGAGTAAGCTTGTGGTACTTCAATACCTAATCCAGGAACAGTAAAATCAAGTTGTCCAGTTAAAAGTTGGAGTAACATAGTGTTTTGATCCGGAATTATGTGAAATACTATATTATCAAAAAGTGGTTTTCCAGCCCAATAATTTTCATTTCTCTTAAGATAGATATAGCCACCTTTTTTCCATTCAGCAATTTTGTAAGGACCAGCATATACTGGGTTATTGTTAAAGTCACACGTATTTATATCAGCCGGGTTTTTGTCAAAAATGGGTTTAAGAATATGAGCAGGATATACTTCAGCAGCATCACCAAATACAGCTCCAAGAGGCCCATAAACTGCCCATGGTGTTAAGCTTTTCCAATATACAATAATTGTGTATGGGTCTGGTGTTTCTATTTTATCAATCATCGGTATAACACCCTTGTTTGAAACTTGAACCTGAGGATTAGTTCTCATTTGATAAGTAAACAAATAATCCTCTGCAGTTAAGGGTTCTCCATCTGACCACTTAACACCTTTTCTAAGTTTCCAAATAGTTTTCATGGTTTTTGTAGCCGAATCTATTTGCCAAGTTCCATCTTTAGCATTTGGTATGTATTCTGCTCCAATGGGATATACGCCACCTGAGGGAGTAACGCCAACTGCTCCCTCTCTCATTGGCCACAAGACAGCTGTAGTTGCTGTAGTAAACCAGAGCATCTTGAAGAGTGTTTTAGGTTCCTGTGTGATTCCAATATTGAGCGTTCCACCTACTACTGGCGGTTTAAGAACCATGTAAATTGAATATGCACACTCCGCTCTAGATGCGGTACTTTTAGGTCTAATGTTCATACTATTATCCCATTTCAGGATCTGAAGTTCAGGTTTAACAGCTAAAGTTGTAGCACCTTTTGCCCACGAGGAGATTTCTCTTTCATCATTCGAAAAAGTAGCTATAACAAGATTTGGGTCATTTGCCATATTTTCTTTACCTAAGACTCGGATTAATAGAACGGCAAGTTGTTCTCTCGTGATAGAATCATTGGGGCCGAAATTACCGTTTGTATATCCTTTTATATAACCTGCCTTTGCGGCAGCTTCTATAAATCCATAAGACCACATATCTCTTGACACATCTTTAAATGTTTGTTTTGAAGGTTTATATTCGCTTAAACCCTCTGCTATAGTAATCATCTTAGCAAATTGTTCTCTAGTAACTCCTTGTTCGGGTTTGAAACTTCCATCTGGAAAACCAACTACAATCTTCTTTGACACCAAATACTCAATCTCTTTTTTTGCCCAATAATCTTCAGGAACATCAGAAAATCCCACAGTCAGCGATGCTACTGGTCTAACTGTTAAAAGGGCCAGAAGTAAAGAAAAGA
>Ga0105152_10000223_pt1 | contig 15068 bp, 9 predicted proteins | sample LakBais05cmmetaG_FD_81534 | JGI IMG/M metagenome (GOLD analysis project Ga0105152, IMG submission 81534) | Lake sediment microbial communities from Lake Baikal, Russia to study Microbial Dark Matter (Phase II) - Lake Baikal sediment 0-5 cm | ecosystem: Environmental > Aquatic > Freshwater > Lake...
CGCGCCTGGAGGGATTCGAACCCACGACCCCCGGTTCCGAAGACCGATGCTCTTGTCCGCTGAGCTACAGGCGCATGATATTCAGGCCTCCACTGACTGACGCTCGCTTGACGCTTGAGCTATCCCCGGAGGCAGTACGAAGTCTACATATTCTACCAAAATTAGGTGTCATAGTATGCGTCTGAGTATGTTGCCATGCACGGGCCACCCTTGTCGTGTGCTGGCATCAGGGGTCAGGGCGAGCCCCTCCGGTTTATGAAATCGCGCCTAATTTTTTGGCAAGCAATTCCCGTATTATTTTCGGATTGGCTTTACCACCTGAGGCCTGCATCACCTGGCCGATCAGAAAGCCCATGGCTTTACCCTGGCCACTCCGGACATCGGCTACAGCTGCCGGTTCTGCGCCTAAAACCTTGTCGATCAGCGAATCGAGGGTGGTGGGATCGGAAACCTGCCGAAATCCACGGGCACTGACGATCGCCTCCGGTGCTTCGTCACTGTCAAACAAATGCAAAAGCACCTCACGCGCCGCGTTGGCGTTGATCTCGTTTTGCGAAAGCATTTTAAGCAGCACGGCAAAGCGAGCGGGGGTCACCGGCGAACTGCTCAGTTCCTGCCGCCGGTCTTTGACGGCCGGGATCAGTTGCGTGGTAAGCCAGTGCATGGCCGTGCGCGGCGCGATCCCCTGTCCAATCAGCGCCTCAAAATAGCCTGCAACCTCCGGATCAGAACTTAAAAACATTGCTTCTTCACCCGTCAGTCCGTGCTGTGCAACAAAGCGCTCGGCCTTTACGGCGGGCATTTCAGGAAGACGTGAGCGCATCTTTTCGATCCAGTCGGACGATAATTCGATGACTGGAACCGCAGGATCTGGAACGCAAGGGCCTTCAAACTTGGCGCGCATCGGGAGCGTGACCTTCTTTTCCGGGTCCCAAAGGCGGGTATGCAGGATCACCGCTTCGCCCGCCTGCACGGCGGCGCTTTGGCGGCTGATTTCGTACACGATGGCGTCGCCTACGTGACGGATGGAATTCATGTTTTTGACTTCCACTTTTGTGTTCATCTGGCTGGTTCCCCGTGGACGTACGGAAATGTTGGCATCGACGCGCATCGTGCCGTTTTCCATACTGCACTCGGAGGATCCCACAGAACGCACCTGTGTGCGTAGCGCCTTGAGAAATTCCATCGCCTCATGGGGCGCACGGAAATCCGGTTCTGTGACGATCTCCACCAGCGGTGAGCCGGCACGGTTGAAGTCCACCAGGCTGATCGGTAGTCGTCCTTCCATTTCATGCACCAGTTTGGCGACGTCTTCCTCCATGTGAATATGATGGATGCGCATTCTTTTAGGTTTGCCGTTTTCATCAGTAATGTCGATGCCGCCGCCGCGCGAAAGAGGGAGACGGGCCTGGGATAATTGGAAGCCTTTAGGCAGATCCGGATAGTAGTAGACCTTCTGGTCAAAGGCGCTTCTGGGCTGAAGTTCAGCGCCCAGTCCCAGGCACAAAAGCGATGCTTTTTCGAGTGCGTCCTGGCTAAATCGAGGAATGGCACCCGGAAACCACAGGCAGGTCGGGCAGGTATTGACGTTGGGTTCGTCGCCGGGACGGTTGGGACAATCGCAAAACATTTTAGTTGCGCAATTGAGTTCAGCATGAATTTCTAACCCGATGACAGCTTCGAATTCCAAGCTATTTGCCTCCTTGGCGCATATTCAGAAGATGTTCGCCCAGAGCAAGCAGCCGTGCGTCACTGAGCCTCGGCCCCGCTAATTGAAATCCTGGGTGCGCCGCGCCTGGCGCCGGCGGCAGGTACAATGCGGGCTGGCCGGTTACATTGGCAAAAGCCATAGAGGCAAATTGAGCGTAAGTGTCGGCAAGCGAAGAGGGTGCGCCTGATGGGGCACAGTTAACTGCCGGGAAAACCAAGAAGTCCGCCTGCGAAGTGAGCCGCTGCATGTCCGTGAGCAGACGCGCGCGAATGCGGCAGGCGTCTTCATACGCGTCGTAACGCTCAAACTGAAAAAAAGCGCCCTGAAACAAATAGCCTTTCAGAAGAGGGCCAAAGGCTGCACTGCGCGAGAGAAGATACATGTCGTTCCAGTTTTTGGCGCCCGGTGCGCGCTGACCGTAACGGACCGAATCATAACGTCCGGCGCAGGATGAGGCCTCCACGGAGCCGACGATTCTATGGACGAGAGAAAAAAGAGAAAAGTCGGGCAGGGACATTTCCCGCAGGCAAAAGCCCGCCTTTTTCAGTTCGTCGACCGATGCACGAAACATCTTTTCCTGCCCGGCAGGTAAGTCGCTCAACGCTTCCGCGACGATACCGATAGTTGTTTTTTGCGGGCTAATTTTTTGCGGGGAAAAATCCGGGGTCTTTTCATCTGGGAGTGAAAAATCCAGTTCGTCCGGACCGGCAATGGCCTTCAGGATGTCTCGAATATTTTTTAGGCTCCCGGAAAGCACGCCGCAGCATTCCATCGACGGAATCAGGCCGACAAGGCCGAAGCGCGACACTAATCCGTAACTGGGTTTGTAACCGCAAACAGCCATGCGCGAGGCGGCCAGGCGGCTCTCGCCCATCAAGTCTATAACTAATTCAGCATCGGCGGCCTGCTGTCGAATCGCTTCGCCTGCCTTGCTGTTCTGCAGACCAAAACCGAATTCACTCATGCGGGTTGAACCGCACACAGAAGCTCCGGCTTGACGTAGCCGCTGCACGATGGTTGCCTCTTCCAATGCTGTAAAATTGACGAGCGCGTTCGAACCGGCATCTGTCGGCCAGCCTGCCACCGAGATGTTCGGTTGAATAGCAATTTTCAACCCCTGCAAATGACCGTCCTTGGGGGTGGCGGTTTCGGGATTGCGATAGAAAAAAATTGAATCCATGAAGATGTCTTCCTTTATTCCAGGATGCTGGCGACCTTATAGTAATTGCCCTTGACCGAGGGCGCGCTCTTGAGCAGTTGGCCTGTTTGGGATAAAGCCGAGCGTTTTTCTTCAGCCCCTGGACGCGTGCGGTTGGCGGCAGGGGCGACGGTGCAGATCGGTTCTTCTTTGCCCGCCTTTTGGGCAGCAAGCAAAGCCAGCTCTTCGCCCTGCTTCAGAATTTCTTCCATCACGGCGCGCTCCCCGGCTGCGATGCCGATGCGGGATACCCAGGACAAATGATCGATCCTGTCTTCCTTTTCGGCTGTTCCGGGCAAAACATCCTGGCCGCCCAAGTTCAACAGCCCCAGTTCGGCCAGTTGTTCACGTTTCACCACAGAGGGTGCGCCGGTCAGGGGACAGGCGGCGCTGCGGTTTTTGGGGAACGCGATCACCTCGCGGATAGACGGGGTTTGCAGGATCATCGACACGGTGCGGTCCATGCCCAGCGCCAGTCCGCCATGCGGCGGTGCGCCGAAATCGAAAGCCCGCAGGAAAAAGCCGAATTTTTCCTTTGTTTCTTCTTCAGTCAATCCCAGCGCGGCAAATATTTTACGCTGCACGTCGCGGTCGTTGATGCGGATGCTGCCGCCGCCCAGTTCCTCACCGTTCATGACCAGGTCGTAGGCCCGTGAGCGCAACGTCAGCAGTTCTTCAATATTCTTCGGATCAAAATCGGTGCGGTCCGGCGCGGTAAACGGATGGTGGCTGGAGGTGACGCCTCCTTCCTCGGTAGCCTCAAACAGCGGAAACTCCGTGACCCAAACCGGATAAAAGCTATCGGTGGGGATCAGACCGAGACGGTTCGCCAAATGCAGGCGCAACTGGCCGAGCGCCGATGTGACGATGCCATACGAGGGATCGGCGATCATAATAAGGACGTCCCCGTCGGCAACATCGAATTTTTTTCGCAACTCTTCCAGTTCCTGACTGCTAAAGAACTGGACGATGTTGGATTCGAGTTTACCGTGTTCGGCACGCATCCAGGTCATGCCCTTGGCTCCGAATGACGGTACGATTTCCTTGGCGTATTCATTTTGCAGTACATTCTTGCTGAGCTTGTCGGACTGGCTTTTAATGTTGATGCCCTTGATGCAGCCGCCGCGCTGGAGAATCTGGCGGAAGATCGAATAATTGGTTTGAGAAAACACATCCGTCACATCGACAAATCGCAGGCCGAAGCGCAGATCGGGACGGTCGGAACCGGTCGTGTCCATCGCCTCCGCATAGGTCATGCGGGGGAAAGGCCGGGAAAGCGCAATGCCGCCGACGGCGAACATCTTGACGGTAAGTTCTTCAACCAGTTCATAGAGAAATTCTTCATCAATAAAAGACGCTTCAATGTCGAGCTGGGTAAATTCCGGCTGCCGGTTGGGACGCAGGTCTTCATCGCGGAAGCAGCGCGCCAGCTGAAAGTAGCGTTCCACGCCGCCGATCATGAGCAGTTGTTTGAAGAGTTGCGGCGACTGGGGCAGGGCGTAAAAATTCTGCGGATGGACGCGGCTGGGCACCAGGTAATCACGCGCTCCTTCTGGAGTGCTCATCGTCAACACCGGCGTTTCGATTTCCAGGAAGCCCCGCGAATCGAGGAATTGGTGGACACATTGAAAGATGCGGTGGCGTGAAGTGAGGTTGTCCCGCATCGAAGGACGGCGGATGTCCAGGTAGCGGTACTGGAGCCGCAAATCCTCAGCCACATTGTCTGCGCCTGCGGATACCGCGCCCGCTACCATAGCCTTGTCGGAAATGGCGAAAGGCAGTGAGTCCGATTCGGAAAGCACAGTCAGTTCAGTGACCAGGACTTCAATATTTCCTGTTTCGATGTTGGGGTTTTCCGTGCCCGCAAGCCGCTTTTTGACTTCGCCCCTGACCGCGATGCAATATTCGGCGCGCAGCGAGGCTGCCTTCTGGCAGACATCGGTTGGCGCGACTTCCGGGCTGAAAACACTCTGCATAATTCCGCTGCGGTCGCGCAAATGGATAAACAGCAAGCCGCCGTGATCCCGGAAGGCATCCACCCAGCCGGCAAGAAGCACAATGTGGCCGACATCATCCGGGGTCAATTGCCCGCAAAAAACACGTTCGGAAAAAAGCATGAGATAACTCCTTTCTATTCAAACCATTAGCGAACAACTTTATATGTGCAACAACAAATCTGTATTGCGAAGCGTATCAATACTGTTATGATATTCCTGACCTAATCCCAGTAAGTGTATCATCTTTCAAGTTGGGGTTGAAGCAAGAATAGCTTCTTTTTACGAGTTGAAGCGGGAGACGGGATTCGAACCCGCGGCCCACGGTTTCGAAGACCATTACTCTTGTCCTCTGAGCTACAGGCGCATGAGAACTTGGACAGGTTAAGGGGAAAGAGGATGGGGTGAGTGGAGGGATTCGAACCCTCGATAACCAGGGCCACAACCTGGCGCCTTAGGCCTCTGGGCCACACTCACCACAATGGGACAGATTATAGCGTAATGGAGGCGGTTTTTGCGAATTTATGAGATTGCTTCAGGCCTTTGCCCTATTATTCCTGTGGATAATGACCTGGATGGACAGGCCGATGAGGATGGTGAAAACGAGCGTTACAAGAAGGCCGTTAGTGGTATTATCTGCCGGTATGGCTGACGGCGAAATCGACGGTTCTGCAGCCGTGTTGAATGAGAACACGGGGCTGTTGTCACCGGGCACGGGCTCAAGCGGGGTGACCTGCCAGAAATAGGCGCTTGAATAGTTGAGCCGCCAGGGCAGCTTGAAAGCAGTAGCATCGACCGACTGGTCGATGACAGGCTGGCTGAGGCCGGGGTCCTTAGAAAGCACGAAGCGGTAGTTAGTTGTGCCCTGCATGGGAGTCCAGGCGAAGCCGAGAGGATAGGGAGGAACGTCACAGGCTTCGTGGCAGGGCTGCAGCGATTCTATTCCCGGGTAGGACGGCGCTGATACCGGGTAGCCGGAGCGGACGGTGAAACTGAAGGCGGGAGACCAGCGGCTGCGGATGACCTGGCCGGTGGCCGCCCTTTTGACCCTCACATGCCAGTAGTAGATCTGCCCGGCCTCGGGGAGCACGCCGGGCCTGATATAGTAGGCGGGATAGAGCGAATTCTCCGGCACGTAGAAGGGATTGTCGGCGGGCTCCGCCTCGCTAACCACCAGGTCGAACCATTTGTCCTTGCCGACCTCCACCTGGTAGGCTTCGGCCAGCGAGAGCTGCTCCCATTTTAGGTCAACCTGGGCGTTGCGGCCGGTCACGGGATCGCAATATACCAGGCTGTTGCCCCGGGGAGAGATCAGCCAGGGGGATCGGTTGGCCAGCGTGTCCCTGAATGCCCACAACAGCCCGATGCCCTTGGTGTAATCGTAATCGCGTGCGTCGAATGCCCAGAGGGTATCGTCGGCAAATGCCAGCGACGCCGGCTCCAGCCGGAAGGCGACGCCCGCAGTCAAACCGGTGGTCAGGGTATCCCAGAAAACGCCGTCCTTGGGTATGCCGCCGCGGGAATAGGTTGTCCTCGAGACACCGGTTGCGTTGACCTGGCTGAAGGCGGCATAAAACATTCCCCGGCCAGCCGCTGCCTGGCCGTAATAGCTGTTGTCGGGTGGGATCATGTCGTCCCAGCGGTTGCTGTTGCCCACGGTCCAGCGGTACAGCCCACCGGCATCGTCGGCCAGGTATATAAGGTGGTTGTCTTTGAACTCTTCGTCGAAGGCCACGTGACGGTTGCCGTTGCTGTAAGCCGGCTCGGTTATCAGCACCCAGTTGTCGCCGCCGTCCAGTGAATAGGATGCCGGGCACTGCTGTCCCGTCGCCGCGCCGGCCACGACGCTGCTGCCCTGCACCGCGATATTATGGGCGGACAGCAGGCCTGTATCCCTGAATTTGTCCCAGGTCCAGCCGGCTGATTCATACCTGCCCCGCCTGGCCAGCGCATTGGCCTGGATGACATAAAGCTCATCGCTGCTCCCTGCCGCCATATCCTGGATGAAAGCACCCGGCAGACATTCGCGCCAGGACTGTCCGCTGTCGCGGGACTGAATGATGCGCGTGCTGCCCTGATTGCCCAGGAATATGACCGAACCGTCCTCATCATCCGGCGCCAGCCTGAGCAGCGGCGCGGAGAAGTCCAGGCAGACTACTCTTTGCCAGGCCTCTCCGATTACAGCTGTACGGCTGCGCCAGGTGCTGCCCAGTCCGTTGTCGTTCACCGATGATATATACGCGGTTTTGCCGTCCTCAGCTATGGCCGCGGCTCGGTAACGGTTGACCTGCGTGTCGATGAGGCTTAGCTGGTTCCATGAGGTGCCGTCGTCCAGGCTGAGGGAGAAGGCGGACTCGTCCAGCGGCGCCGATGCCCAGGAAGCGCCGTTGATATCGGCCCATTCAGATGGGCTGCTGCGGTTGCCCGAACCGGTGCCGGCACAGGCGGTGGACCCGTCCCGCGCCCAGGCCACCTGCGCATTGCCGTAACCGGAGTTGTACCCGCCGGTGGGCGGCTTGAGCGGCTTCAGCCAGGTGCTGCACTGCGCCAGCGGGTCGGCTGTGAACCAGACATTGGCCGCCGCTGTCAGGGGATCGGCCTGAACACATCCTGCCAGCAGCTTGCCCGATCCGGTAGAGCCGCTGTAGGCGATTGAACTGATGCGCGGTTTAGCGGCGGGGACGGCGAGGCGGGTGACAATTGTATCGTTAAGGCGGTATATATCATCCAGGGGCCTTGAGGCGCCGAATGCAGTCCCGTTGGAGTCACAGGCGGCGAATATAATGCGTTTCGCGCTGGAATTCCCGTCGAAGTCGTCCGGCAGGGCCAGGCTGCCTGTGATAACCCTGTCCTTGCCGCTGGAAGACCCCCCGGCCCGGTCGGGGGTGCACAGCTCCACGGGGTAGCCCGGGGCTGTATTCCAGTAGCACGCGTTGGCGCCCGTATCCCGGGAACCCAGGTTGATATAGGTGCGCTGCACGGTGCAGGCCGTGATGACCAGCGAGGCGTCAACGCCGTAGGAAGGCGACGGCAGAAGGGCAAGGATATCGCCTCCTGTGAAACCCTGCGCCTGCCAGCCCGCTATGCCGGGGTAACGCAGCACGTAAACCTCACCCTGCGCAAGGGCACTGCCAGGATTACGGCTTCCCACAACAATGTCATGCACTTGTGTCTCACGGTAAGTGTAGGGTGCCGATATGGCGATGCTGCCTATTTGCTCATCGGGACCGTACAGGTAGGGGATGGGCCCGCTGTAGTACCAGTTGGTGCCGCCGTCCTCGGTGTAATATATCTCCCTGCGCCGGTCGCCCGCCGCATTCATGCAGACGGCCGCCACCAGGTCCGGGTTGTCAGCCGCGATGGCCAGGGCTGCTATCGGGAAGACGGGCGCGGGCGGGCCGGTTGTCCGCGCCAGCCACTGCGTCGGGCGCTGGCTCCAGGATATGCCGCCGTCCTCGCTGCGCCAGATGCCGGCCCTTGTAACCAGACCTGAACTGGAGTTGGGGATGTCCAGCGCATAAATGATCATGCCGTCCGGCGAGGCGGCCAGCGCATTTATTTCGCTGCCGTACCGTACGTCGTTGCGCTGGGGAAAGCCGCCGGGTGTATCGACCGTGCCCCACTTGAGGACGCAGGAGGACGGCGTACCGGCCAGGACAATATGCGGTTGAATAAACGATGAAACGAGCGTTATAGCTGCCGCCAGGCAGATAACGCGTAGACAGGATTTTGAACTTATTTTTCCTGGATTAGGGCCGGATCTATCCACGCCGCACTTCCCTGCCTCCATGGTCCGTCGGACTCAACCCTGAAAACGAACTCGACCTTTTGCCCGGCCAGCTTGCCCAGGTCAACCTCGTACACTTCTATCTTGTCAACAGAATTAATGGTCACGGGTGGAAAATAACTGATCTCGTTGCCCTGCCTGATGCCCAGCCTGAACCTGGCGCCGCCCGGCGCGGCAGTGTCCTGCGTGATGCCCACTTTACTGGTGAATTTGCCTTTGTGCGGGATAAGGAACGGCTGAGATATGGGCGGAGTGCCGTAGTGAAGGGAGAAAATGCCCTGTATCCACCCGCCTGCAGGCGGCGGCGCCATCAAAAGCGAGTCGGGGTAGTTGCCTCCCCCGGCCATGTGGGCGGATGCTACGGTAGCCATACCGTCTTTGCGGTCCCCGAAGACAGGCCATTTGAGGGTGGCATTGACGGACTGCCACTGCGCTGCACCGGCCAGGCGCGGGAAGTCGATCCTCAGTAAAGGGCCGAAATTTTGCTCGAGGCAGTTGTTCGACTGGTCACTCTCCACGCAGGATGCGTCACTGTTGACGCAAATACGTATATTCACCGCATCGCTTTCCTGGCCGGCCTGGCCGCTGATAAGGTTGAAGCGTGGCGAGAAATGATACTGCTGGAAGGCCTCCACGCGCTCTTCGCCGGGCGCAAGCGGCGCCACGTAATCTTTGGATTCGACTATATCGTTTTTATAGAGGTAGGACATGGTCGGGCAGGAGGCCAGGTTACCCGTGTTTTTCACGCGGTAAGCCAGGACGTTGCCGCTGCTCCAGAACTCCGTGACCTGCAGGTCCGGCTTCTCTTTGACCGGAGGTGAAACGTTTACTTTCAATTTGCTGGAACTGCTGCCGTTGCGGTTGACGGCGTACAGCGTGTAGCTGGTGTCTTCGGCCGGTGTGACAGTTCGGCTGCCCTCCATGGCCACGATGCCGGGGGTGGGCTGGATATCAACCCTGGACGCGTTTGACACTTTCCAGTTGAGCAGGACGGGCTGGCCGGCGATTATTTTTAAGGGGCTGGTCGTGAATGTGACTATTTGAGGAAGCGGTATGGACGTGTCGCGCCGAATGGAGAAGCCGGCGCTGGCCCCGGGCCGGCCGTTGACGGAGAGATCTACGCGGTAGTCGCCGCTGATAAAACCTCCGGCGGGCGGCGGCAGGGTGAATCCGACATAGCAGTCTTTATCACAGACAGCACGGTCCTGTCGGATGAGCGGCCCGGCCTCTTTGGCCATGTCACCCTTAATATAAACCCAGTCGGCTTTGACACTGGTATTGTCGGTTGCCCCCGTGACCCTGGCAGAGCAGCAGACCTGTGGGCTGTCCACGTAAAAGACGCTGTTGTTATCGAGCGGGCGGTAATCAGATACAAAGCCGGTCGTCAGCGTGAGGTCTGTTATCGATGTAGCAGGACTGAAAAGGCCTGAGCACGATGCCATAAGCATGGACAAAGCTGCAGCCGGCAGAAGGGCAAGGTAAGGATTTATACGAAGTTTCATAAAGTAGTGTCACATATTACGTTTTTTAGCTTAGTGGTGTCAATATTACGGCTTCAATCTTTCTTCAGGCGTCTGAAGTAATTCCTGGTCATGTAGGAGATCCAGATCCAGTGGGTTATTATATGGGTACTGAAGAAGATCAGCAGACCGACGGCCAGCCACTGGTGGGCCTGTACCCATGTACGGCGGTCGAAGAGGACGGTTTTATCTGCCGCGCTGCCCTCGGGAAGGGCGAACCAGAGTATGAATCCCGATAACACCAACAGGAGCAGTATGATTCCCTCGATGGCATCGAGTATATAATGCATGGTGGCCTTGCGCATGTGTACCTCCCGGTATCAGGCTTTGAGTTTATTATAGCTCGGGCATAGGCGACCGATAATGCAACTGCCGCAGAGCGGGCGCCGTGCCCTGCAGGTTTTTCGCCCGTGCTCGATCATCAATACGTGGCAGCGGTAGATGTCCGCCGGCCGGACCAGGCGCTCCATCTCGTGATGGGCGGAGCCGGCCGGGATTTTAGGCCCCACCAGTCCAAGTCTCCTGGCCACGCGCAGGACATGGGTATCGACGGGGAAGGCCGGCATATCAAGTGAGAACAGGAGGACGCAACTGGCCGTCTTCATGCCCACGCCGGGCAGGCGCATCAGCCAGGCCCGGGCCGCCTCGAGTTCCATGCCCTTGAGAAAGCGCAGGTCGTAACCTCCGGCCTCCTTTTCCAGGGACTGTAATGCACCCAGGATATACCTGGATTTTACGTCCGCTAAACCCCCGGCGCGGATGGCTTTCGTTACAACGGCACCCGGCGCATGCGCAACCCTGTCCCATCCGCCGAAGGCGTCAACCAGCGACTTGAAGGCGCGCCGGGAATTGATGTCCGAGGTGTTCTGCGAAAGGATGGTCAGGACAAGCTCGTCCACAGGCGCCAGGCGCCGCACCGGGGTGCGGTCACCGTAGGCGGAGATGAGCAATTGTAAAATCTTATCAATACCGGGTTTGCGCATTTAACTGCATAACCTGATGACTATATCTTTATATACCTCCGTCCCTTTTTCCATGCTTTGAAGACCGATCTTCTCGTCGGTTCCATGGATGGATTTGAGGTGGTCGGTGGGGATGACGGCCGGGCAGAAACCGTATGAGATCACTCCCTTTTCCCTGAAGAAGCGGGAGTCGGTAGTGCCCAGCATCAGGTAGGGAGCGGCGATGGCGCCGGGGTAATTGTCCAGCAGCGCCGCCTCGATAATTCGGTAGGCCTCAGTGTCCATGGTCGAAGCATTGCCCTCGCCCCTCATGATGAATTCAATCCGGATCTCGTCGTCCGCAAGCTGTTTTTTAACAAGTGCCACCCATTCATCCATGTCCTGGCCCGGCAGCAGCCTGGTATCAACCTCGGCCTCAGCGTACGAGGGGATGACGTTGACCTTGTTGCCGGCATGCAGCGAGTTAAGGCTGACAGTGTTCCTGAGCATGGCGTTGACCTGCGGCACGGACAGGAGGCCGTTCTCCTCTACGATCCTTAGAAGTGTCTCTTCCCTGCCGTCCTCGACATAGGGTTTGAGGAAATCCCAGGCCTGCGACATGCGCCTGAAATACTCTTCCACTATGGGGGTTACCCTGGGGGGATTATTATAATCGAGCAGCCTGTTGACCGCCGCGCTCAGCCGCTCCAGAGGGTTCAGGCCGTGGGGTGTGGAACCGTGGCCGCCCAGGCCCCTCCTCTTGAGTCTCATCCAGCAGGGCCCTTTTTCTCCGGGGGAGATCATGGCCAGCAGGCGCCCCGGTACGATCCCCTCGGTCACGTAGCTGCCCTCGTTGAGCACCAGGCTGGCGCGGAATTCTTGCGGGTGCTCCCTCAGTAAATATTCCACCCCGCAATCGGCGCCCGACTCCTCGTCGGCTGTAGCCAGGAATATCAGGTCCCGGTTAAGCGGCAGGCCTTTTTGCTTTACTTCCAGGAATGCCAGTAATTGCATAATTCCCAGGGACTTGGTATCGAGGGTACCGCGGCCGCATATGTAACCGTCTATAATCTCGCCGCCGAACGGGTCGAAGCTCCACTCGTCCCTGCTGGCTGCGATTACATCGGTATGGTGCAAAAGGATGAGCGGACCCTCCTGTCCGGATCCCTTTAGCTCCGCCCGTATGGAAACGCGGCCGGGCCTTGATTCATAGAGCTTGTAGGGTATGCCCGCGCTGACAAAAATATCAGCAAAGAAACTTGCTGCCAGGTGCTCGTTTCCCGGAGGGTTGGATGTGTCCAGACTTATATACCGGCTGAGGAGTTCGGCTGCGCCTGAATTCATGTCTGTAAATCCTCTGGAAAATTTCCGTCCTGAAATTATACCTTATTTAGTACCGTTGCTATTGCAGGCTGCTTTACCCGCACCAGCGGAGAGCGCTGCGTTTATTATCGGCGTTAGCGGGGTTGATGCTATAATTATGAGGCATTCGGCTTGGAGGTAATATTATGAAGCAATTTGCTGGCCAGGATGAGATCAAGGTATTCTGCGGCAACGCCCACCCGGCGCTCGCCCACTCGGTCTGCGATTACCTGGGTATACCTCTGGGCAAAATAGAGGTCTTTGAGTTCAGCAACGAGAATACTTTCGTACGCATCATGGAGAACGTACGCGAACGCGACGTGTTCATCATCCAGCCGATCTGCTCACCGGTCAATAAGAACTTGGTGGAGCTGCTGATCATGCTTGATGCCTTCAAACGTGCCTCGGCCGACCGCATCACGGCCGTCGTGCCTTACTACGGCTACTCGCGCACCGATAAAAAAGACCAGCCGCGTGTGCCCATCACGGCCCGGCTCGTGGCGGACCTGCTGTGCACGGCGGGCGCCAACCGCATACTCACGATGGACCTGCACGCCGCACAGATACAGGGCTTTTTCAACGTGCCGGTGGATGAGCTGACCGCACTCTTCCTGGTGAGCGATTACTGGAAGAACAAGAAACTCAAGGATGTGGTGGTGGTGGCCACCGATATCGGCATCAGTAAGCGTGCGCGCGACCTGGCCGAGAAGCTCAATGCCCCGCTGGCCATCATCGAGAAGAGGCGCATCGGCAACGACGACACATCTGAGACACTTAATATCATAGGCGAGGTGGAGGGCAGGCGCGCTATAACGGTCGACGACGAGATCGATACTGCCGGGTCGCTGATCAGCGTGGTGGATACCCTGCTGGAAGCAGGTGCAAAAGAGGTTTACGCCTGCTGCACGCACCCGGTGTTTTCCGGCCCGGCCATTGAACGAATCTCCGGCTCGAAGGTCAAGGAGGTCGTGGTAACCGACACAATTCCCGTCAACGGGAAGAAGAAGATAAGAAAGATCACCGTCCTGCCGATCGCTCCCCTGCTGGGCGAGGCCATACACCGCATTCATACCGGTATGTCGATCGGCGCCATGTTTGAAGATTAGGAAGGATTATGCCGAGCTGGTTAGGCACACTGTTCGATTCCAACGAAAAAGAAATCAACCGCCTCAAGCCCCTGGTAAAGCAGATCAATGACCTCGAGACGCAATTCCAGGGCCTGTCCGATGACGACCTGAAGGGAAAGACCGCGCAGTTTAAGCAAAGGCTGGCGGGAGGCGAGACCCTGGATGACATGCTGCCCGAGGCCTTCGCAGCGGTACGGGAGGCCTCGCGCCGCACCATCGGCCTGCGGCACTTCGATGTTCAGCTTATGGGCGGCATGGTGCTGCACCAGGGCAAGATCGCCGAGATGAAGACCGGCGAGGGCAAGACGCTGGTCGCTACATTGCCGCTGTATCTCAACGCGCTGGAGGAGAAGGGCTGTCACCTGGTGACGGTCAACGATTACCTGGCCCGCCGCGATGCCTACTGGATGAGCCCTATCTATAACGCGCTGGGGGTAACTGTAGCCAGCATCTACCCTGTGCAGAGTGCTGCCGAGCAGTTACCCGCCCTGATTTATGATCCAAACTACCAGAATGAGAAGGACCAACGATGGCCGCATTTCCGGCCGGTCACACGCCAGGAAGCTTACGCCGCTGATATAACTTACGGCACCAATAATGAGTTCGGCTTCGATTACCTGCGCGACAACATGGTCCTCGATATGTCCCAGAAGGCGCAGAGGCCGCTGCACTACGCCATCGTGGACGAGGTGGATAATATACTCATCGATGAGGCGCGCACGCCACTCATTATCAGCGGGCAGGGCGAAGATCCTGCGCAGAAGTATTACACCTTTGCTGACCTGGTATCCAAGCTTACACCGGAAGATTATAAGATAGAAGAAAGGGAGAGGCAGGTATACCTGACCGATTCAGGCAGTGCCAGGATGGAGGAAATGCTGAAACGTCAGGGCTTGCTGAAGGCACCCGACTTATATGACCCAATCAATTTACACCTGACTGAATACATGGAAAATGCGCTCAAGGCGCAGGTGCTCTTCCGGCGGGACAAGGACTACATGCTCAAGAACGGTGAGGTCATTATCGTCGATGAGTTTACAGGCAGGCTGATGTTCGGACGCCGTTATTCCGAAGGACTGCACCAGGCCATCGAGGCCAAGGAAAAGGTCAAGATACAGAAGGAGAGCATCACGCTGGCCACCATAACCTTCCAGAACTACTTCCGCCTCTACAGCAAACTGGCCGGCATGACGGGCACCGCCGCCACCGAGGCCGAGGAGCTTTTCAAGATATACAAGCTCGATGTGGTGGTTATGCCGACCAACAGGCCCATGATAAGGGACGACCACCAGGACCTTATCTACAAGGACGAGGACGCGAAATTCAAGGCTATTGCTGCTGAGATTGAGAAATTGAACAAGGAAGGGAAGCCGGTGCTGGTGGGCACCGTCTCTATTGAGAAATCCGAGGTATTGGATGACCTGCTGA
>Ga0105152_10000224_pt1 | contig 15004 bp, 11 predicted proteins | sample LakBais05cmmetaG_FD_81534 | JGI IMG/M metagenome (GOLD analysis project Ga0105152, IMG submission 81534) | Lake sediment microbial communities from Lake Baikal, Russia to study Microbial Dark Matter (Phase II) - Lake Baikal sediment 0-5 cm | ecosystem: Environmental > Aquatic > Freshwater >...
CCATGCTGCCTGAGCGGTCCAGCACCAGGATCACATCCTTGGCAATGGCTTCGGCATTCACATCCGGCTGGGGAGCCAGCATGGCAACGAAAAAACCATCTGCACTAAAGGGATCGGTTGGATCGCGATAGGTGAGGAGATGGAAAGCCATGTCTTCTCCCAGTGAATAGTACAAGGCAAAGTCAGAATCCGGCTTGATATTCGACTCCTCGTAGGTTGCCACAGCATCGAATTTGCCATTGATGACCACATCGGTTCTATGAGTGGGAGAATAAACCGATTGGATGGGTACACTGGAATGGATATCTACCTTTATGCTTACCGACTCGAGAGGCGCATTCGAGAATTTTTCGGTGTTCAAGGGATAGGTGTATTGAACCAGTCCATTCGAACTGGTTAGAGCTTGGGAATATTCCAACTCTATGCGACGTTCCTCCCCGGGTGCAATCGGATACACCCGCATCTGGATGGCACCCTGGCCAATATATTCCAGCAAAGCGGGGTCTTGCATGTTCCTTACGATTTGTTCGTATGTCTGCCGGGCTTCGTCGGCATTCAAGACTTGCCCTTGAACCGGTTTTCCGTCAATCCACAGGACGAAATTGCTGACGACCGCATCTTTGGGGAGGGGAAAAATGTAAGTCCCTTCCACCGTCCATGAGTTGGGATTGTAAAAAACCTGATCCACATGCGTGGTGGCGATTTGATTATCGATTTTAACGGTCACATGGTGATAGGTGATGGATAGTTGCTCCATGGGCAGGGGAGTAACGCAATCTCCACCTGGGCAAGGGTCGGGGACGATCAGTCCATCCGCCTGGACGGGCAAAACGATGAACCCAAATAGGAAAATCGCTATGAAGCTGGTAAGCAATATTTTGGTTTTCATTCTCTCCTCCTGATCAGCTTGCTTATGTTCGATAGACGAACAGGAGGGAGAGTTAGTTCCCCCTGGATATAGAAAACGCCCCTGGTTTTCAGGGGCGTTCTTAGATTATTTGAACTTCAACAATTCGACTGTGTCTTCAATGGCCACCTGCATGATCTCATCCAGGATGGCATCATCCGGTTGCCAGGCTCCCCCGAAGATTCCGTCCTTGTACACTTTTTTCTCTTCTTGGCGGTTGAGCAGGCGGACAGGGTGGGGTGTAACCTTTGTCCCGGCTGGCAGGGGTGCCACACGGTTGAATTTGAAAGATTCCATCCAGCCGCCGTGAAAGCCCTCCACCTGGTGCTTGGTGATGACTTTTCTGAAGTTCTCTTCGGTCCACCAGGAATAGAAACAGACTTTGATGTCGGTCAGCTCGTTCATGATCTCGTGCATGCGGTTCCTCACGGGCATGTTGCCACCGTGACCATTGTGAAACAAGAAGCGGCGGAACCCAACTCCGTAAAGGCTTCGCACCATGTCTTCTGCTGCTGCCATCAAGGTAGTCACCCGGAAACTGATCGTGCCAGGGTAGGAAAGGAAAGAAGGTGAATTGCCAAAATTCAAGGGTGGAGCGATCAGTACATCCGTTTTTTCGCTCGCGCCATCAGCAATTGCGAGGGGGATGCGCGTATCTGTCTGCAGGCTCAGGTAGCCATGCTGTTCGCACGCTCCCAAGATCAGCATCACCCGGTCATCTTTCTTCAGGTATTTTTCCACCATCATCCAGTTCATGTTTTCGATTCGCATGCAATCCTCCGAGGTAACTAGTTAAAGTACGATATTGACCAACCGACCCGGCACCACGACCACTTGCCTGGGTTTCTTGCCTTCCAGAAGTTTCTGGATCACGGGACTCGCCAGGGCTTTTTCCTTGGCTTCACTTTCGCTAATGGAAGCAGGTACAACAATGCGGTCACGCAGCTTGCTGTTGATCTGCACCACCAGCACGATTTCTTCTTCTTTGGCAGCTTCCTGGTCCACCACCGGCCATGCCTGGGTGTGGATGGAATAGGGTTTCCCCATTCGTTGCCAGATCTCTTCGCTGATATGCGGTGCAACCGGCGCCAGCATCCGCAGGTAAATGTCCACCGCTTCGTTCCATTCCGATGTCCCGGTGGCGCCTTCATTTTTCATTTTCACCATCTCGTTCGAAAGTTCCATCAAAGAGGAGATGATGGTATTGAATTCAAAAGATTCAAAATCGTTGGTGACTGAGATCACTGTTTGGTGCACTTTACGTCGCAGGTCTCGCAGGTGATCCGGATCGACTTTCTTCGATTCCGCGGGTTCTGTAAACAGGTTCCAAAGGCGCTTGATCCAGCGGTTGGTACCCTCAATCCCCGTACTGCTCCACGGACCACCCTGGTCCCAGCGGGCAAAGAACATCAGGTAGGCACGCAGTGTATCTGCACCATAGGTTTCCACCAGGTCATCCAGGGCTATCACGTTTCCCCAGCGCTTGGACATCTTTTGGGAATCTTCGCCGAGTACCATACCCTGGTTACTCAGCTTCAACATATCTTCGTCGCCAGTCAGGATACCGCAATCACGACTGGCTTTGTGGAAAAAGCGGGTATAAATAAGGTGCATGTTGGCGTGCTCGATACCACCCGTGTAGGTATCCACCGGCATCCAATAAGCATATTCCTTGGGATCGAATGGCCCCTTATCGTAATGTGGGCTGAGATAGCGCAGGTGATACCAGGAGGAACAAATGAAAGTATCCAGGGTATCGGTTTCCCGTTCCGCATCACCGCCGCATTTTGGGCATTTGACGAAACGCCAGGTGGGGTGGAGTTTCAGAGGGCTTTCGCCAGTTGGTTTCCATTCAATATCGTCAGGTAAAAGAACGGGAAGCTGGTCTTCAGGCACGAGAACAGCTCCACATTTTTTACAATAGATAATGGGAATCGGAGAGCCCCAATAACGCTGCCTTGAAACCAGCCAATCTCTCAATTTGTAGTTGACGGCTTTTTTGCCAACCTTTTTCTTTGTGATGAAATCGATGGCTTTCTCAAACGCCTTATCTCCCGGGGTTCCAGTGAGTTCACCTGAATTGACCATTACACCAGAAGCTGGGATTGCAGCGGTCATTTCTTCGGATTTGATGGCTGGAGAATCTTCGGGTTGAATGACAACCCGAACGGGCAGGTTGAACTTGCGCGCGAATTCGAAGTCCCGTTGATCATGAGCTGGCACAGCCATAATGGCTCCCGTGCCATAGGTCATCAGCACGTAATCCGCAATCCAGATGGGGATCTTCTCTCCATTTACCGGATTAATGGCGTATCCACCGGTGAAAATGCCCGTCTTTTCCTTTTCTAGCGATTCGCGCTGGATATCCGATTGCCTGAGAGCTTGTTCCAGATAAGAATTCACGTCACCTTGTTGAGCAGACGTTGTGACCTTTTTCACCAACGGATGCTCCGGGGCAAGTACCATGAAGGTAACACCCCAAAGCGTATCGGGGCGGGTGGTGAAGGCTTCCAGCGGATCCCCGGCTTCAGTGCGAAAGGTCACGCTTGCACCCTCGGAGCGACCGATCCAGTTCGTTTCCAAGACTCTTACACGCTCCGGCCAATTGATCTTGCTGAAGTCCAACAGTTCATCAGCGTACTTGGTGATCTTGAAGAACCATTGGTCCAGATTCTTTTTGATAACTGGGGTCCCACAACGTTCGCAGTGGCGGTCTTCGCCAATCACCTGCTCGCGCGCAAGGGTTGTGTTGTCATGAGGACACCAATCTACGGGGGACATTTTCTTGTATGCCAGCCCGTGCTTGAAGAATTGAATGAAGAACCATTGGGTCCACTTATAGTATTCCGGGGTGGCGGTGATTATCTCACGGCGCCAATCGAACATGGCTCCTAGGCTTTTCAACTGGTTGCGCATCCGGTCGATGCTTTTGAAGGTCCAATCGCGGGGATGAGTATTTCGTTGAATAGCGGCATTTTCAGCCGGCAGACCAAATGCGTCGAATCCAATGGGGAAGAGAACATTGAACCCTTTCATGCGCATGAAGCGAGCCCGGGCATCTGGAGGGACATAGGCATAAGAGTGACCGGCGTGCAAATCACCCGAAGGGTAGGGGAGCATCATCAACGCGTAATGCTTCGGTCTTTTCAGGTCGATATCCGAATGGTAAAGACCATCCGCTTCCCATTTCTTTTGCCATCGGGGTTCGATTTCGGTGGGGTTGTAGCCAGCTGGATTGTCTGCCATGGTCACATCCTTTCTGTATAAAACAAAAACCATCGTCCTACAGGGACGAAGGTTTCTCCGCGGTACCACCCTGTTTGACCAGGATAAACTGGACCTCTCAGGTAAGTTCTAACGGACTTCTCCGATCGGTTTTGTCGACAGCTTGCCTTGTTCAAGGCGGACAAGCGAGTTCAGCCTATGTGCTCCGTTGCACTCGCCGGGCTTTCACCTCTCATTCCCGCACTCGCTGACGGATGGCTTACTACTCTTGCCTGGCTTTTGTTCAGTGGACCCAGGGGGATTCGAACCCCCGGCCTTCTCAATGCCATTGAGACGCGCTCCCAACTGCGCTATGGGCCCATTTGGGTAAGTCTTCGAGCCTGCTACCTAGTGGACCTGGGGGGATTCGAACCCCCGGCCTCTTCAGTGCGATTGAAGCGCGCTCCCAACTGCGCTACAGGCCCGCGGACTAAGGTAAAGCGATTTTACCCGATGGGATAGTGACTGTCAAGCAAAGTGACATTCACGGGTATACTATGTTTATTAAATCCAAATAATTAGAACTAAACCCTTCGGAGGTTCAGATGTCACAATGCAAATGTCGGGAAATCATTACCGTGGAAAAAGGACCCAAGGCGATTGGACCTTATTCAGTTGGTGTAAAAGCCTGCAAATTCTTATACACAGCCGGACAAATTGGAATTGATCCCGCCAACGGCGAATTGGTCAAAGGTGGGTTGGAAGCTGAGACACATCAAGCACTTAATAATTTATCCGCGATCTTGGAAGCAGGGGGATCGAACCTTGCTCATGTTGTCAAAACCACGGTTTTCTTGAAGGACATTGCTGATTTCGCCAAAATGAATGCGATTTATGCAGAATATTTCACCACCGAACCCCCAGCGCGTTCAGCTTTTCAGGTGGCTGCATTACCCAAAGGTGCTTCTGTAGAGATAGAATCCGTAGCACTTGTGCACGATGAAGATTGTGGTTGCGGCGATGATTCTGGCTGCCACGAAGAAAAGACGTGCAACTGTCAATAATTCGCTGGGTAGTCAGTGCGCAATGAATCAAAAGAATATTACCTGGCATGGAATGATTTCGCGGCGGGGAAAATGATCAAACCGACTGTCTCGATCATCATTCCATGCTTGAATGAAGTTAATAACATCAGGTCTTTGTTGGACGCCTTGAGGGTTCAGACCTATCCTTCTAACTTGATGGAAATTGTCATCGCCGATGCCTTTTCAACAGACGGAACTCGCGAGGAAATTGGTAAGTTCCAATCACAGCACAGCGAATTGAAATGCAAAATTGTTGATAACCCCAAAAAGATCATTCCGAGCGGATTAAATGTTGCCATCCGAAACTCCAGAGGTGAAATAATCATCCGCTTGGATGCCCACTCTGCTCCAAATTCTTATTACATAGAGAGGTCGGTACAGGATTTATTGGATGGCAAGGGGGATAATGTAGGCGGAGTCTGGCAGATCCGCCCAGGGAATGAAACCTGGATAGCTCGTTCCATAGCCGTTGCGGCGTCTCACCCGGTAGGAGTAGGTGATGCCATGTATCGACACAGCGATAAAGCTGCCAGTGTAGATACAGTCCCTTTTGGTGCCTTTCGGCGTGAATTGGTAGGTAAGGTAGGCGAGTTTGATGAAACCTTATTAACTAACGAAGATTACGAATTTAATACCCGCATCCGCAAACAGGGTGGGGTAGTCTGGTTGGATCCTGAAATACGTTCCAACTATAAAGCCCGGGCTGATCTTTCTTCATTAAGCAAGCAATATTACCGCTACGGATTTTGGAAATGGCAGATGCTTCGAAGGTATCCAGGGACCGTTCGCTGGCGGCAACTTTTACCTCCCGTATTTGTTTTTTCCCTCTTTGGTTTATTCGTTGGATCTATTTTCAAACCGTACATCCTGCTTGCCCTCATCCTTGAAATCCTGGCCTATGGGCTTATACTTATGGTTGTCATCTTTCCCCGGGCTATCCGCGAGAAAGCAGGCTGGCTGTTGGTGGGTTTTCCACTTTCAGTGGCTACGATGCATTTGAGTTGGGGAACTGGTTTCCTCTTCAGCATCTTTACATTTAGAAGAAGAGAAATACTCACCTGACATGGCAAATTTGGAAAAAAGCAATCTCAAATCAGGTTGGCGTCTTCGCCCGAGTGAAAGACGGATCATCCTGTTCATGGGCGACCTCTTTGTGGGTTTTCTCTCCTTGATGGTGGGATTGTATTTTTGGGGGCAAAGCGATTGGTTACATTTTTCTTGGGCTTTCCTTCAGCAACGTCCTCCATTTTGGTTTTACTTAATGCCATTTATTTGGCTGCTGTTCCTGCTTGTTGAACTTTACGAAATACATCGTTCCAACAGTATTAGAGAGACGATAAAAGGCATTCTCTTCTCGGCAGTCATAGTTGCAGTTGGATATCTTATCTTGTTTTTCACAGCCAACGATCCAAACACACTTCCACGCCGCGCAGTAGCTATTTTTGGCATCTGCGTAGTTCTATTGACTTTGATTTGGCGATTGCTTTACATCCGGGTTTTTGCTGCTCCTCAATTCCTCCGTCGAGCATTAATCATTGGTGGGGGTAAAGCTGGTACCGCCATGGTCAAAGCTGTCAAGGAAAATAAACCTTCTCCATTCATTATGGTGGGTGTGATCGATGATGATCCCGAGAAAGCACACAATATCATCGAGGGCACACCGGTGGTTGGAAACAGTTCCCATCTTATGAGCCTCATCGAAAAAGAAAGAATTTCTGATTTGATCATTGCCATTACCCATCAAATGAATCCAAAAATGTTTCAAAGCCTGATCGAAGCGGAAGAAAAAGGTGTCGATGTAACCACCATGCCTTATGTTTATGAAAACTTGTTGCGCCGGGTACCCATTTTCTATCTCCAATCTGACTGGCTGTTACGCTCGTTTATTGATCAATCCCATACCGACAGCTTCTTTGATGTGACAAAACGACTTATCGATATTGTCGGTGCACTCGTTGGATTAACCGTCATGCTTGCACTTTCTCCCATCGTGGTGATCTCTTTATTACTCGATGACGGGTTACCGATCTTTTTCAAGCAAGAACGTTTGGGGAAGAACGGCGTGCCCTTTCAGATGATTAAGTTCCGTACCATGTGCAAAGACGCTGAAGGGGATGGTGTCCCGCGGATGGCCATCGAAAATGACGACCGGGTAACGTGGATGGGAAAATTCCTGCGAAAAAGTCATATTGATGAGCTTCCCCAATTCATTAATGTTCTCAAAGGTGAAATGAGCCTGGTAGGACCTCGTGCAGAACGACCGGAATTTGTTGAACTGCTGCAGAAACAAATCCCGTTCTATCGAGCCAGATTATTTGTAAAACCTGGTTTGGGTGGTTGGGCGCAAATCAATCAAAACTATGCTGCCACAGTGGAAGAGAGTGGTATCAAGCTCGAATACGACCTTTATTACATCAAGCAACGGAATATTTTGCTGGATTTCTTGATCATCCTGAGGACCCTGGGTCAGGTCTTTGGTCTGAGAGGTCAGTAAGATGAAATCTGCTCCGTTCATTCGGAATCGATACCTTTTGCTTGGCGACTTGCTGCTAATTGTAGGATCGGTATTTATCAGCTATGCCTTACGGCTAGACCTCCCAACGGCTTTCCCAGTTTATCTCCCCTCAGCACTGTGCATGATTGGCGTGAGTTTGGTTATTAAACCCTTAACCTATTACCTCTTTGGCTTGTATCGCCGGATGTGGATTTATGCCAGTATCAAGGAGTTAAAGGTCATCGCTATTGCAGTTACTTCCGCTTCTTTTGTGGTAGCAGCGATCATGATCGCGCTCTTTACCCTGGGGGTCTTCTTTGGGTTTCCCCGATCCATCCTGATCATTGATTGGTTAATATCCCTTGTTTTCGTCGGCGGTTTACGATTCTCCATGCGGGTCCTCGCTGAGAGCCAACTTTTTGCCAAAAAAGATATAAAGATTCGACAACCCAGGCGGGCATTGATTATCGGGGCAGGTGATGCTGGTGCCTTGGTAGTCAAGGAGCTTGAGAAAAATCCCCAGCTCTTGTTGAAACCCGTGGGTTTCCTCGACGATAACCCGGCAAAATTAAAACAGCGGATCTATGACATACCTGTTGTCGGTACGATTGCAGATATCGGCAAGGTCTTGGATCATCATCACATTGCTGAAGTCATCATTGCCATTCCAAGTGCTTCGGGCAAGGTGATCCGCCTTGTGACGGACCGCTGCAGGGAAAAAGGGATCCCTTTCCGAACAATGCCTGGTTTGTATGAACTACTCGGCGGACAGGTTAATGTTTCCCGATTAAGAGAAGTCGATATCACCGACCTCCTGAGGCGACAACCCACCCGGATGAATGATGAATTGATTGGCAGTACTCTCGGTAATAAGACGGTATTGGTTACAGGTGCGGGGGGATCCATTGGAAGCGAACTTTGCCGCCAAATTGCCCGTTGGAAACCCAAGCAATTGATTCTCCTTGGGCATGGGGAAAACAGCATTTTTGAAAGTTTGTTGGAACTGACCGAAAGTTTCCCCGAATTATCCATCAAAGCGGTGATAGCTGATGTCCGCGATAAACCCCGGTTGCTGGAAGTTTTCGAGCAATATCATCCAGAGGTGGTTTTTCATGCTGCTGCCCACAAGCATGTCCCGCTGATGGAAGTAAATGTCGAAGACGCTGTCACGAACAACATCCTGGGGACTTTACACGTGGTGGAAGTGGCAACCTTCAGCAATGTGGAAAAATTTGTTTTGATCTCCACGGATAAAGCCATCCTTCCGGCGAACGTTATGGGAGCTACCAAGCGCGTTGCGGAGATGATCGTCTTGGATGCTGCCAATCGGACCAAGAAAGCATTTTCCGTTGTCCGTTTTGGCAATGTGCTGGGTAGCCGGGGAAGTGTAGTACCCCTTTTCAAACGCCAAATCGCCCGGGGAGGACCGGTAACGGTAACCCACCCCCAAATGAAACGCTACTTCATGACCATCCCTGAAGCTGTATACCTGGTACTTCAGGCTGCCAGCATGGGCAAAGGCGGCGATGCCTTTGTCTTGAACATGGGGGAACAGGTCAAAATTGTCAATTTGGCCGAAGACTTGATCCGCCTTTCCGGATTAGAACCGGGCAGGGATATAGAAATCCAATTCACGGGGATCCGTCCGGGAGAGAAGTTGAGCGAAGACCTCAAGGACGATGGGCATGTCTTCAAGAAAACCCCCCATCCTGAGATTTTCAAGCTAAACGGACAGCAGAATCTCGAAGGCGAAAAACTTGCCAAGACTGTTGCCGAACTGATCCGGTTGGCAAGGGATGGGGAACCCAAGGAGATCATCCGTCTTCTCGACAAAATGATCCCGGGTTCTCATGTAAGTTGCATGCCCCCCCCCGAATTGACTTCCATCGATTAATGAGTGAATTAACTCTGCCTCAGTGGAATGCATTCATCCAATCCCACCCGGATGCTCACATATTACAAACGGGAGCCTGGGGCGAATTAAAATCCCGGTTTCACTGGGAACCTGTGCGTATCGCTTCAGGAGATACTGGTGCCCAGGTTTTGTTTCGGGCTCTCCCAGCTGGTCTGACCATAGCGTATATCCCCCGGGGTCCAGTGGGGCAGAAATGGGATCGTCTTTGGCCGGAGATCGATGCAGTTTGTCAAAAAAAGCATGCCATATTCCTCAAAATTGAACCCGACGTTTGGGAAAATGGTTTCACAATTATCAAAAACTGGCTGCCAAAAGGAATCCATCCTTCCAAATCCATCCAAGCAGCCCAAACGATTATCACCGATCTCACTCCTTCACAAGAAGAAATCATCAACAAGATGAAACCAAAAACCCGCTATAACATCCGGCTGGCAGAGAAAAAGGGGGTTGAAGTTCGATTTTCTGATGATATTCCCGGCTTTCATAAACTTATGGCCGTCACGGGTGAGCGCGATGGCTTTGGCATCCACAACCAGGCCTATTTTCAGGCTGCATATGATCTCTTTCAATCAGACTATTCCTGCAAACTGCTTATGGCTTACTTCGAGAATCAACCCATCGCAGGATTGATGGTCTACAAACAAGGAAAACGAGCGTGGTATTTATACGGTGCTTCCAATGAATTGGAGCGCAACCGGATGCCTACTTATTTGCTTCAATGGAAAGCCATGCTTTGGGCCAAAGAGGAAGGGTGCACAGAATACGATCTCTGGGGCATCCCGGATAGTGAGGAGAATGTCCTCGAAGCCAATTTTGAAAAAATCAATACAGGACTGTGGGGGGTCTACCGTTTCAAGCGAGGTTTTGGCGGACGAATCCAGAGGATTGCCAACACATATGACCGGGTTTACAAACCCTTGCTATATCGGGCGTATCAGGTCTATTCCCGCATTCGCTCCACGGGAGAAACTGCCTGATGGATGGAGTATCCTGGAATAATGCCCTAAAACGATTTCCGAACCCTCACATTCTCCAATCATGGGAGTGGGGGGAGGCAAAATCGAATTTTGGCTGGGAGATGGAACCCATTTCCTGGGGTAAGAATTCTAATAAACCGGATGCAGTCGGTTTGTTGCTTCAAAGGAAAGTAAGGATTGCCAGGTTCCTTCCAGGATTGAGTGTATGCTACATCCCACGCGGGCCCATTTTGGATTGGAATAACCTAGATCTTGTCCGTTCCGTGCTTCAAGATTTGGAAGCGAGGACCAGGAAAAAGGGTACGATTTTTCTAAAAATGGATCCTGAAGTTATTTTGGGAGAGGGTGTACCAGGAACTCCTGAAGAAGAGAAAAATTCCAATGGGGAAACAATAAGAGAAGAATTGAAATCCCGGGGTTGGATTTTCTCTGATTCGCAGATTCAATATCAGAACACTGCCTGGCTGGATCTTTCCGGTACGGAAGAAGAGTGGTTAAACCGGATGAAACCCAAGACGCGCTATAACCTGCGATTGTCTGAAAAGAAAGGTGTCGTGATCCGCAAAGGAGATTTGAAGGACCTGCACCTTCTATATCAAATGTATGCTGAAACAAGCGTGCGGGATTCTTTCACCATTCGCAATGAGAACTATTATCAAAATGTGTGGTCACTTTTTATGAAGAAGGATATGGTGATCCCTTTGATCGCAGAATACGAAGGCTCTCCGATCGCTGGCCTCATGTTATTCCTGTTGGGGTCACGAGCATGGTATTTGTTTGGAATGTCTATCGGACAGAACCGGGATCTCATGCCTAACTATTTATTGCAATGGGAAGCCATGCGGGAAGCCAGGAAGGCTGGCTGCACAACCTATGACCTTTGGGGAGCACCAGACGAGTTTGACTCCTCGGATCCTATGTGGGGAGTATATCGATTCAAAGAAGGGCTGGGCGCCACGGTGATCCGCACGATTGGTGCCTGGGATTACATATCCCGACCAGCGTTGTATACTTTGTATTCTAAAACTTTGCCTCGATTGCTCGCTGTGATGCGCAGGCGGGGTAACCAGCAGACTATGAATGCATTGAATTGACAGGTGAGGGGTGTTTTGTCTGTTGTAAAAACTATGAAAAGTGGAGAAAATATCCTAGAAGAGTAAGATCGATGAAAAATAGTTCACTCTTTGGAATAGAACATTTGAACTGCCTAAAACTCGACTGGTGCTATAATCTCCAACTTGATACGGACATTGATGGATAACCATGTCGCTTGATATTCATACTGCCATTCAAACTGCTGCTTTTTTGCTGATCATCGCCCTGATCCTGGTGTTCATCATCGGGGTCAGGAATATTCAGCTGGGAAATAAGCTTTTCTTTTATCAAAAGCGAATGCAGATGATCGGAAGCGGCTGGCGCTGGATTTTCCTTTCCCTTTTCTTTGGTCTGCTTGTAGCTGTTTTATTTCAATGGGGTGAACCCTTAGCCTATCGGTACTTTCCTCCCACGATGACCCCTACACTTACTCCGACCATTACCCTGACACCAACCATTACATTAACACCGACGATTACTCTCACCCCCACAATCACATTAACCCCATCTGTTTCTCCCACTCCGGAACTACCCCAAGATATTATTGACCAATTCTCTGCCGTGGTCACTCCCGATGCTCATGCCGTGTTCAGCTCGATTACCTTTGCGCGGGCAATGCAGGCCAAAGACAATACACTTCAACCAGTGAATCCAGCTGAGCAATTTGCCAACCCTGTGGGTCACATGTATGGGATTTTCAACTACAACAATATGGCGCCTGGGGTTCAATGGACAGCATTATGGTTGCGTGGGGCTGAGATCATCTGTATGGAATCAAAACCTTGGGATGCATTTGTTGGTGGATGGGGCTTTACAGATTGCAATCCAGATCCCTCACTCTGGCAACCTGGTGACTACACGGTTGAAATCTTTGTTGGTACAGTCTGGAAACAATCGGGTTATTTTTCCATCACGGGAGCTGCGCCTACCCCTAAGATAACCCTTACCCTTACGCTTGGGTCCACGCCCTAAGCACCCACGGTTAAGCCTGAGGAAGAAGTCTCCTTGACAGCTTTCCCCGAACCCAACGAAACTCCGTAGATTCTAGATGAATTTTTCTTGAGAATAAGAAACTGCTATCCTGGCAGCTAATTCTGCATTGGATTCAAGCAAAGCGAGATTCGTTTTCAAGGAAGATCCACTTGTCAGTTCGTTCAATCTTCCAAGCAGGAAAGGTGTAATGGCTGCACCACGGATGGCCGATTTTTCCGCTTCCTGGATGGCTTTTAGAATTTCTGATTCGATCTTCTCATAACCGATATCAATATCTACAGGGGGAGGATTGGCGACGAGAATAGCGCTTTTCTCATGGAGGTGGTTCCAGTGAACGTTGGCGATGTTTGCGATCTCCTCTGTGGTGGTTACCATATTGCTTAATGGCAAACCACTTTTTCGTGTGTAGAAAGCAGGGAATTCATCCGTTTGGTAGCCAATCACTGGAATGCTCATGGATTCGAGCACTTCAAGAGTGGCGGGTAAATCGAGAATAGCTTTTGCTCCAGCACATACAACCATAACCGGTGTATGGGACATTTGCTGCAAATCCGCCGATATATCGAAGGGATTTCCCCGATGAACTCCTCCGATGCCTCCGGTGGCAAAAACCCGGACACCTGCCATCTTAGCGACTAAAAGGGTTCCAGCCACGGTCGTACCACCGGTCCAACCATGGCGAATCCCAACAGCAAAATCCCTGGTACTGATTTTATGAACCTCTTTGCTGGAAGCTAATTTCTGCAGTTCGGGCTCTTGTAATCCAAGACGAATTTTACCCTCCAACAGAGCTACCGTTGCGGGGATGGCTTTGTGGGTTCGGACAATTTGCTGAATCCTTTGAGCCAACTCCAAGTTTTGAGGCAGCGGGAGTCCATGCGTAATGACAGCGGATTCGAGCGCAACCACAGGCAAGTGATGCTTAATCGCATCCTGGATTTCTGGAAGAATGACCAGGTCTGGGTTTGATCCCATGCTTCTCCAATATGAAATGATAGCGTTATTCTAATGTCAATGTTTTATCAACGCAAACTACGGACTGAAAAACGTATGTTAAAATGGTTCTTCAGCAGGGAAAAGATGGAAAATCCACCAACACCATCCCGATGGAATCAACTCGTCCGAATCGCCAACCCTTATACGATTATGATGAGTTTCGTTTTATATGCAGTGGGGGTGGGGGTATTGCATTACCTGGGAAAATCCATCGATAACGTTACGTATTGGCTTGGGCTTTTCGTGGTCATCCTTTTTGAATTGGGAGGGTTTTTTCTCAAAGGCTTTTACGATGCCAACTCCCGGTTTCTAAGGAGAAAACCTCAAACAAATAAAGCCGGCAAATCTATGGAAATTCTCCCGGTAACCGTGATGGAGATAACGCTGGTTTGCTTTGGTGTGGCAATGGCTGTGATAGTGTTGCTGATTGTGCGTGGGGATATGCACCTGCCAACGATAGCTTTGTTCTTGCTGGCATTTGCCTTGATGGTTTTTTATTCCATGCCGCCATTTCGCCTGGCTGAAAATGGGTTTGGAGAGTTAGCCCGTACGATCTACATAGTCATTTTGCTGCCGGCCTTGGCTTATGTCTTGCAAACGAATAATTTACACCGGTTGATCCCCATGATCACCTTTCCCCTGGCGCTCCTGTATTTAGCCATGGAGTTGGCACTATCTCTCCAAACTTATGGGTTTGAGATGTGGGGGAAGACATTCAGTATGATGGGAAAATTGGGCTGGCAAAAGGGGATGAATTTGCATAACCTGCTTTTGCTGATTGCCTACCTCCTTGTGGGAGTGGCTGCATTGTTTGGTCAACCCTGGCAGCTGACCTGGCCGGTATTATTATCTCTTCCTGTTTCCATTCTGCAAATCCTGATCATGTGGGGTATTTCCAATGGAGCTAAACCCCACTGGCGGTTGGTCATTTTTTGTGCTTATTCCATCCCAGCATTGTCTGCCTACCTGGTAGGTTTGACTCTTTGGATTCGATGATCCATGGCTGAATTCCTGAAACTGGTTCCTGTCCAACAAGCGCTTGACCTTTTTCTACATGCTATACCCGAAACTCATCTTCCTCTTGAAACCTTGGAAAGTGCTTCCGCGATTGGAAGGGTGCTTGCAGAAGAAGTAGTTTCGCCGGAGGATATTCCAGCATTCCATCGAAGTACTGTGGATGGATACGCCGTTCTCGCCGAAAGTACCTTTGGGTCAAGTGAATCTGTACCCGCCTATTTGAAAGTCGTTGGCGAAGTCAAAATGGGCACTCACCCAAATTTTACGATTCACACAGGTGAATGTGCACTAGTTTATACAGGGGGTATGCTTCCCGAAGGG
>Ga0105152_10000225_pt1 | contig 14988 bp, 6 predicted proteins | sample LakBais05cmmetaG_FD_81534 | JGI IMG/M metagenome (GOLD analysis project Ga0105152, IMG submission 81534) | Lake sediment microbial communities from Lake Baikal, Russia to study Microbial Dark Matter (Phase II) - Lake Baikal sediment 0-5 cm | ecosystem: Environmental > Aquatic > Freshwater > Lake...
ATATAGTCCCGCTATGGACAGGAGGGTAAATTCAGCGCCAAGGACGGGAATTCAGTTCGCTCGGAAAAAGCAAATTCTTATCTTTAACCGCTGCAGGAGTCCGGCCTGCTGGGTCCGGTGTCCGTGAGAACGGTGATGCGGCTTTCACCGGAATTGCAGGGTATAAGATTATGACAGGAATCATGAAACACTTGAAAATTGAATTATTGAAAAAAGCTACTGCAAGCATATTTATTCTTCTTTCAGTTTTCTGTATCTCCTGTATTGGTAAACAGAATGCGGGGCTTACACCTGAACCTGCCGACCCTGACTCATATGACATGTCCGTTTGGGAAAATATCAAACCCGGTCTTCACTCTGGATTCGGATCAATTGATGTTGCCTATTCAAAAAGTATTCCTCCGGGGGGGGATATTGCAGAATCAATAAAGCTCCATGGCTGGAAGGGTGAACGGGTTAATTGCATGTTGCTTGTCTGGTCTGCCGGAAGCGAAGAAAACATCCGTATAGAAGCAAGCGGGTTGAGTCGTGATAATTGTGAGATTGATAAAGAAAGCACTTCAATCTCTGTTATCAAATATGTTCTGTCGGATGAGTTCTCTGGAGGATGTGGCCCCCGGGACAAGGATAAAATCCCGGTCCATCTCAGTCCGGACCTGCTCAGTAAAGCAAACAGTTTTACCATTGATACTCCGGGAACCCGTCCGGTATGGATTTCTGTGGACATACCGTCAGAGACACCTGCCGGAATATATACGGGAACAATATCCAGGCAATCAGCATCCGGCACTGTCAATCATATTCTGACTCTCGAAGTGCAGAATAAATCGCTGCCAGCCCCTTCAGAATGGTCTTTCCATCTGGACCTGTGGCAGAATCCCTACGCCGTTGCAAGATTTCACCGGGTGGAACCATGGTCACAGGAACATGTCAACCTCTTGCGGCCGCTCCTGACCATGCTCGCTCAAGCAGGACAAAAATGTATTACCACAACCTTGATTGATAAACCCTGGGGGGGGCAGACATTCGACCCCTATGGTTCAATGATCAACTGGATCAAAAAATCTGACGGGACATGGAGGTATGATTACTCAGTTTTTGACCTATATGTCAGCCTGGCAATGGAATCAGGGATTAGAGAGCAGATAAACGGCTATTCAATAGTGCCGGTTGGCAATAAATTTTCATGGTTTGATGAAAAATCTGCACAATCCGTCACCGTGGAGGCCATACCAGGGACCGCCGAGTACGAAAATTTATGGCGAAACTTCCTTAACGACTTCAAAGGACATCTCAGGGAAAAGGGCTGGTTGGATAAAACGGCTATTGCTCTTGATGAACGAGACGAAGAGGAAATGACAGAGATGTTCAGCTTTTTGAAGGAAACCGCGCCTGAGTTTAAGATTTCCATGGCCGGCTTTCATTTTAAGGAGATAAACTCATCCATTTATGATTTCAGCTCTAACTGGAGGGATATCGATAAAATTTCAGGGGGCATAGTTGAATCCAGAAGAAGATCAAGCCTGAAAACAACCTATTATGTTGCGTGCGGAATACCAAAGCCTAATAATTTCACCTTTTCCCCTCCTGCTGAATCATGTTATGAAGGCTGGTTTGCATCGGCAATGGGTTTTGATGGATTTTTGAGGTGGGCTTATAACAGTTGGGTTGAAAAACCGGAAATTGATTCCAGGTTCATTACATGGCCAAGCGGCGATACCTATCTTGTGTACCCGGATGCCCAAAGCTCAATACGATTTGAAAGACTCAGGGAGGGAATTCAGGACTATGAAAAGATAGGAATTCTTCGTAAAGAACTGGGTGAAAATCCATCGATGGAAGCTGCAGCCGCCAAGGAAAGGCTGGATAATTTCTTGACCTCAATCAACACCAAAACCCTTGATAACAGGTCAGCTGCTGACGTTATCAATGAAGGGAAACAGCTGGTATACGAAATCGTCGAATCCGTTTATCATGATCAACCCGACAGTGCTGCCCAATTATCAAAAGATCATGGGCTTAAATTAATGGGTAACCGCTTCTTTACATTCAGCACCGTTGTTCGCGTGAACCAGATTGAAACTTCGCGCGATGAATCTGATGGTACCGATGAATCGAGTGTTCACGGTCCGGAGGAAGCCCGTACTTTTCGGGAAGCCGTGGAAAAGGGTTGGCCGGGGGCACGGATTACCTGGTCTTTCAGCTGGCTTGCGCTGAAGGATCAGCGGCCCAACTACATGGATTTAAAGAAACTGGTTGTCTCTTATCATGAAAAGTATGGCGATGAGATCACCTTTATCCCGGGCGGCTATTTTGCCAACATGTATAACTCACGTGAGCAAGTCAATCGCGACCTGCACGATGGTTTGCAGATGGTATCGGAGATGGTTGGCGGAGGATACCGGCCCCAAAGCGTCATAGCAGGTTTTCTCTCTGCTGAAAACCAGCGATTCCTGGCAGAAGAGGAAGGCATTCACGTTTGCCAGGGCAATATCTGGAGCCAGTATGCGGTCGACAACGGTGACGGCGAGGGCTCGATATCCTATCCTTATTACCCATCGCGCGAACATTTCTGTAAACCTGCCCAGGGTAAAGAGGACCTGATCGATTGTGTCAATCTCGATGGCTGGACCGTTGATTTCCTGAACGCCAGATTCTCAGGCGCCAGAGAGATCAATGAAGTCCATTGCGGCAGCCGGCAGGGGGTCGGTCCGATTGAGACGGTTCTCCGTCAGGGCACCGAGCAGGGGACAAAAGAGATGCTTGCAACCACAGCCGCTCATTTCGACACGGGATTCGCACTCAATAACTTTGCATGGGTAACCTGCATCTGGGAATTGTGCCTGGTCGAAGGACGCAAAATCTATAGCTACGACGGCCGAAACGGACTGGACGGCCTGGTGATCTGGCTGAGTGAAATGCGACGGCGCTGGCCGGAGGCAAAGTGCATCACGCAAGGGGAGTTTGGGATGCTCTGGCGCGAGCAGTTCAAAAACAATGACAGTCTCGACTATCGCTTCGTCATGCGCGGCTCAGGCGTTTGCGGGTCAGAACCTGAAATGGAAATCCGATGGTTTATGAACAAGGATTTCCGGTTGGCCCTGTTGCGGAACTGGCAAGATAACACCCCTGAAAAACTCATTGATTTCACCCGCTACGACCTCAAAGCCCAGGAACCCGCCGATCCAATACCAGGTCAACACACCCGCAATTGGAGTTTGCTCAACCGACTCAACCAGAAGGGAGTCCGCCCGCAGGACAAGCCCATTTCCATCAGACAATTGAACGCCGATGAACAGGCGGTCATCAAGCGCCGATACCCGGAGTTGCTTAATGAAAACTCGAAGAAATAAATCTGTATTTCCCCATTCCACCACAAACCGCGGCCCTCAACCCACCGTGTCCTCCGAAGTCACCGCATTCAACCCCCTTTTTCCCGCTCTGCGAACCCCGCCTTCGCTTTCTCATGCGCGGCAAGCCCAAAAGCAATTTCCCAACAATCAACCATGACCGATCAAACCTGGACCCAGTTTGCGAATCATTCCTGAGGATAACCGAATTGTTTTGGATTTATCCTCAAGGTCATCGCTGGCGATATTCCAACCCCGCTCTCATTCAACGATCCGACAACCAAGAAAGAACAACCATGAAACCACGATCACACTTATCATCGATCACCACCGGCTTTGTCGCCGCCATCTTGGCTGTATTCACCTCCACCGCCATCGCCGCCCCCGCGAAGAAGCCGCTCAAGGTCTTCATCCTCGCCGGGCAATCGAATATGGAGGGGCATGCCTGGGTAGGGACCTTTGACTATATGGCAAGGGACCCCGTCACGGCCCCGATCCTGAAAGAAATGCGCAATGCCGACGGCACGGCGCGCGTGTGCGAGAAGGTGTGGATCTCCTATTCATATGGGGATACGGAGGGCGAGCCGGGCGGTGAAATGCACGGCAAATTAACCACCGGTTTTGGCGCCAATCCTCCTCGTAATGCTGATTACCCCTTGATCGGTCCCGAGTTTACCTTTGGAATCTATATGCAGAAGATGCTGGATGAACCCATCCTCTTCATCAAGACGGGCTGGGGTGGCAGGAGCCTGAACACCGATTTCCGTCCGCCGAGCGCGGGACCGTATGAACTGAATCAATACCAGTTGGATCTGTACACGAAGCAGGGCAAGAATATCGAAAAGCTCAAAGCGGAAAAAGCCGAAGCAAGTGGTCGCTTCTACCGTCTCATGACTGAGCACGTCAAGAAGGTGCTGGCTGATATCAAACGAGTGTATCCGGATTACGATCCCAAGCAGGGCTATGAGCTGGCCGGGTTCGTATGGTTCCAGGGCTGGAACGACATGTGTGACAGCCACGCCTACCCTGATCGAGGCAAACCAGGCGGCTATGACCTCTACAGCAAGCTTCTTGCACAGTTCATTCGCGATGTGCGCAAAGATCTCTCGGCGCCTGACATGCCTTTTGTGATTGGCGTCATAGGGGTCGGAGGCGTCCTCGACAAGAAAACACCGAACCGCGACACAGTCATTGGTCGCAGCTTTCGAATGGCCATGGCCGCGCCAGCGAACCTGCCCGAATTCAAGGGCAATGTTGTCAATGTCCTGACCGAAAAATACTGGGATGACAAACTGGGCGAACTGGCGTTACGGGGGGAGAAGGTTCAAGACAGATCCGCGGCGTTGAACAAAGATGCAAGCCTTAGCCACGAGCAGCGAACAGCGGCTTTGGACAAATATAAAGCGGAACTGTTTACCCCCGAGGAACTGAATTTGATGGAAGAGGGCATTTCAAATGGTGACTACCACTACTTGGGAGCCGCCAAGATCCTGGCCCAGATCGGCAAGGGCTTCGCCGAGGCGATGGTAGAATTGATGAAGCCGCAGAGGCCGGCGGTAAGCGTGCAGGAAACGAAGCGGTTCGCGTCCAAGTGTCTCGAACTGCGGATCGGTGATGTGCAGGGGTTTGTCATCTTGCCGTTGGAGGCGGCCGCGGACGGTTCCCGGCCGTGGGTCTGGTATGCGCCGTCCTACTGGAAAAGCTATCCCAACGAGCGGTTGACCTGGCTGTTCTCGCGCCTGCTGAAACGGGGCTTCTACGTGTGCGGAACGAGTGTCGGCGACTCCTTCGGCAGTCCGCAAAGCCGCAAGATCTACAGCCGGTTCTACGAGCACGTGGTCAAGGAATACGGGCTGTCACCCAAGGTGTGCCTGCTGCCTCAGAGCCGGGGTGGTCTGATGTGGTACAACTGGGCGGTCGAGAACCCGGAAAAGGTGGCGTGCATCGGCGGGATCTATCCCGCCTGCGATCTGACCAGCTATCCCGGGCTTGGCGCCACCGCCATGGCCTATGGCATGACCGAGACAGACCTGACCGCGCAACTCGCGCAGCATAATCCCATTGAACGCCTGGTGCCGCTGGCGAAAGCGAAGGTGCCCATCCTGCATTTACACGGCGACAAGGATGACGTGGTGCCACTGGAGAAGAACAGCGGCGAACTGATCAAGCGTTACCAGGCGCTGGATGGTCCTGGCGAACTGGTGGTGATCGCGGGTCAAGGGCATGCGGAGATTCCGCAGTACTTCGAATCCGAGAAGCTGTTGGAGTTCTTTCTTAAGCATGCCAGACAACTCCGCCGCCCGGAAAGTAACGCATCAAGTTGGATGATGAAGAAAGATGAATAAAGATTCAATAAGCAAATGCCCGGCGATCAAAAAAGCACATTTCATGTTCTCAAAAGTTATTTCTGCTTTGACTCTCGCGGGTCTCGTGCTCTTTGCTTTTGGCGTCATAGTTCACGCCTCTGAGGTTGATGCAAAACCGCTCCTTCATCCGCTTTTCGCCGATCATGCGGTTCTTCAACGCGATGCCAGGGTGCCTGTCTGGGGCTGGGCGGCGCCGGGCGCAAAGATCACTGTCAGTTTCGCGGGACAGGAGAAAAATGCCACCGCCGGGACCGACGGCAAATGGATGGCATCCCTCGATCCCATGAAAGCCTCGTCCAAACCGCGCGAAATGATCGTCACCTCATCGGCCGGTAATCCGCCGCGGTCGGAGGCGATGGCGGGACAGCGGAAAAGGGTCAGGATTTCGGATGTGCTCGTTGGCGATGTCTGGATATGCTCCGGCCAGTCAAACATGGAAATGGGCATAGAAGCGTGCAACGTATCCGACGAAATCGCCGCCGCCGATTTTCCCCGGATTCGCCTACTGACTGTTCCCAAGAAAATCGCCTACACACCGGAGTTGACGCTCCAGTGCGCCTGGCTGCCATGCAGTCCGACGACCGTGACACAAGGCGGCTGGGGCGGGTTTTCCGCCGCCGGTTATTTCTTCGGCCGGGAGTTGCACCGCGACCTCGACATTCCCATCGGCCTCATTCACACGTCTTGGGGCGGCACGGTTTGCGAGGCATGGACCAGTCGCGATGCGCTGGCTCGCCTGGGCGATTTCAAGTCCGGGATCGAGCAGGTGGAACAGGTGACCTCCTCTCCGGAACCAGACCAGCTCGGCGCGGTAATGGATAAGTGGTACCAGGCCAATGATCCGGGGACTTCAAGGGCATGGTTCAAACCGGAAACCGATGTTTCAACCTGGAAAGCGGCAAACATGCCCGCAAACTGGACCGCGTGCGGACTGCCCGGTTATGAGGGCATCGTTTGGGCCCAGCGCACATTTGAGGCGCCTGCCGCATGGGCGGGCAGGGAACTCGTCCTCAGCCTGGGCACCATCGGTGATGTCGATACAACCTGGGTCAACGGCATCACCGTGGGCCGCACGGATTACTACGATCAGACGCGCACATACAAAGTGCCGGCGGCTGTGGTGAAAACAGGCAGGAACGTTATTGCCATGAGAGTGGTTAATGCCGGCGGCGGCGGATTTTTCGGAACAGCGGAACAGATAAAAGTCCATCCGTCCGGCGATGATGGCTCCGCGATTTCTCTTGCCGGTCCGTGGCGCGTTCAGGACACGGCGACTCGCGCCAGCACCGGAGCCGCACTGGTCGGAAACCCGAACATCTGCACTGTGCTTTACAACGGAATGATCGCGCCCCTCATCCCCTTCGCCATCCAAGGGGCTGTCTGGTATCAGGGCGAGAGTAACGCGGAGCGGGCCTATCAGTACCGCGCCTTGCTTCAGACCATGATCAAGGACTGGCGCTCGCGGTTTGGCGTTGGTGACTTTGGATTCCATATTGTTTCCCTTGCTAATTGCAAGCAGGTGTCTGACGCGCCGCAGGAGAGTGACTGGGCGGAATTGCGTGAGGCCCAGGCCATGGCGGCAAAAGCTCTGCCCAATTGCGGCATGGCGTTGGCCATCGACATCGGCGACGCGGCCGACATCCATCCGCGCAACAAACAGGAAGTCGGACGCCGCCTTGCCCTCAGCGCCCTTGCGATCACCTACGGAAAGAACATCGAATGGTCCGGCCCGTGGTACAAATCCATGGAAATCACCGGCAAAGGCATCCGGCTGACTTTTGATCACGCCCAAAGCGGACTCGTCGCCAAAGGAGACAAGCTGATCGGGTTCGCGATTGCCGGTAAAGACAGGAAATTCGTCTGGGCCGACGCCGTGATAGACGGAAAAACCGTTCTGGTATCAACACCTGCCGTACCCAAGCCCGTTGCCGTGCGCTACGGCTGGGATGCAAACCCGACATGCAATCTGTCCAACGGTGATAATCTGCCGGCGGTCCCGTTCCGCACCGATGACTGGCCCGGTGTTACCAAAAAATATTAGAGGAGAATTCCTATGAATGGAAGACGGACGATCCGTACGGCACTTTGCCTGTTGATGACATTGACGATTTCTGTACAGGCTGATCAGCAGGTGGTCTACCCGCCATCCGCCATGCCCCGTGTGGACATGCACACCCATATGGATGCCAAAACCCAGTATGCAAAAGCCATCGATGATATGAACCAATGGGGCGGCACCATCAGTATCTCTCTAGCGGGTTTGTTCTGGGTGAAGAACAACCAGGGAAGCAAGGCCAGTCCGGCCAGTGTGAGGCAGATACCGGGCCATGATATGGTGTATGTCATGGAAAACCTGAATGACAGAATCCTTTTTGTCCCGGGCGCCTTCGCGATACCCAATGAAGGCATCTGGTGGGGTGTTGACGAAATTAAAAGCTTTAAAGACCTTGGGTTCGTGGGTCTTAAATTGTGGCCCCACGGGGCGATCCTATCCAGCCAAATTCCCCTGATCCATGAACAGCTCGATGAAGCCGGGCGGCAAGGCATGCCGCTGGTGGGATACCACGCCGGTGACCCGGGCGACATCAATGGAAACAGCGCCGCTTTCCCCAAGTTCGAGGATGATGCGATTGATATTGTCAAAGGACACCCGCAAACCACCATTATTTTCGCCCACGGGCTTTTCATGCTAGCGAACGACCAGGGCCTGGACAAACTGGCCGGAATATTTGATAAATACCCCAACGTATTTGTAGATTTGGCCTTCACGCATAATAGCCGGCAGCCGGCCCATTATACGGTAAGCAAAGCCAGGGAGTTTTACATCAAATACCGGGACCGCATCCTTTTCGGTTCCGATGCCTTTGCGGCGGGGCCCGACGCGAGTGAATTCTTGAATGAACGCAGAGTTCTCGAAACCAACCAGGTGATCAACGGCCTGCACGGCGGTCCCAAATTGGAAGGTTTCGATCTTCCGGATCCAGTACTCAATCACATCTATTATTGGAACGCCGCCCGGCTGATTTCCAGGGTGCGACAGGTGCTGGAAGCGCGGAATTTCAAGATCGGTTATGAGTTGGGCAACTTCAAATTCGACCGGCTTCCTCCGGATGTTACCGTGAACAAACTCACCGTCAACGGACAGGTTGCCGATCTCACGGGCACCCTGGGCAGTGTAACGGACAGCCTGGTCGTGGAAATCGCGGGAAAGGTTTACGCAGGCATTGATAACCTGAATGGCACCTGGAAGCTGCCCGGAGATCAGATCGCCGGTCTGCCCGCAGGAACATACGATGTCAAAGCGACCGCCAAGAATTCCATCGGACTCGTCCGAACCGATTCAACCGCGAACGAGCTGACAGTCAGGAGCAATCATGAATAACAAATCGGTCACACCTGAGCATGCCATTTCGCGGCGTCACTTCATGCTAAGCGCTTCCCTGGCGACGGCAGCTCTCGGCGCTCAACCACTGGCGGCCATGGGTGCCTTGGTGCGGGGAAACCCTGCCCTGGCGGACGTCCCGGGGAAATTGTGCCTGTGGTATGACCGGCCGGCGAAAACGTGGATGACGGAAGCCCTGCCGATCGGCAATGGCCCCATGGGGGCGATGCTCTTTGGCGGCACCGGGATCGAGCGGGTCCAGTTCAATGAGATCAGTCTCTGGATTGGAGACCGCATGGCCGCCGGGGGCCGCGTGCTGGGCGAGTCTGCTGATGAGGAGCAAAACCTGGGGGCCTATCAGGCGTTTGGCGACATCCTCATCCATCTCGGCCACGACTTCTCCAAGGTGACCAATTACCGGCAGGAACTTGAAATCGATCGCGCCGTTCATCAGGTGACATACGAATACAACGGCGTGCGCTATCAACGGACCGCTTTCGCCAGCCACCCCGACGGGGTCATTGTGATCCACCTGACGGCGAACAAGCCCGCCGCCTACACCGGCCGCGTTCAGCTTGCGGATATGCACCAGGCCCGGATTGGCGGCGACGGCAACAAGCTTGGCTTGGTTGGCAAACTGGAGAACGGCTTTGAATATGAAGCCCAACTGCTCGTGCTGAATCAAGAGGGTGCCATCGCGGTTAAGAAAGACGATGCATTTGCAAAAAACCCATGGGACATTGCCGTGCCAGCCACCAGTCTGGCCTTCGACCAATGCGACAGCGTGACCCTGATTCTCGGGGCGGGCACGAACTTCCTCCAGGATCACGCCAAGCAGTGGCTGGGCGTGCATCCCCATGCCGCCGTCACGAAGCAGGTGGATTCCGCCGCCAGGCAGAGCGTGACGAAGCTGCTGGTGCGGCATGTGAAAGATTATCAATCCCTCTTCCGCCGATTTTCTCTCGATGTGGGAACCACCGCTCCGAACTTGCTTTCTAAGACCACGTTGGCGCGGCTGGAGGCCTATACCAAAAACACGACGGCCGATCCTGATCTCGAAGCCTTGTTCTGCCAGTTTGGCCGCTATCTTCTGATCAGTTGTTCGCGCCCGGGATCTCTGCCCGCCAATCTTCAAGGGGTCTGGAACGACAGCAACCAGCCCGCCTGGGCCTGCGATTACCACTCGAACATCAACCTCGAGATGAACTACTGGCCGGCCGAGCCGGCCAATCTCGCGGCATGCCACAAGCCGTTCATCGACTACGTCACAAGTATCCGTGAGGTCAGCGCGGTGAACACGCGGAAAAACTACGGCAAGGTCAGGGGCTGGACCGTGCAGACGATGAACAACGCCTGCGGCATTTCGTTTTGGAAGTGGAATCCGCCCGGCAGCGCGTGGTATGCGCGGCATCTCTGGGAGCATTTCGCCTTTGGCCGCGATCAGGCATACCTCCGCAAGACCGCCTATCCCGTGCTTAAGGAAGTCTGCCTCTTCTGGGACGACCACCTGAAACGGCGGGAGGACGGCACGCTCGTCACACCCGACGGTTGGTCACCCGAGCACGGCCCCGAGGCGGAAGGAGTCACCTACGATCAGGAGATCATTTACGACCTGTTCACCAACACGATCGAGGCCGCCGATGTGCTGGGCGATGACAAAGGATTTCGCGATCACATCGCCGGCCTGCGGGACAAGCTGCTCAAGCCGAAGATCGGGCGTTGGGGGCAATTGCAGGAGTGGGAAGAAGACAACGACGATCCCAAGGATGTTCACCGCCATGTCTCCCATCTCTTCGCCTTGTATCCCGGCCGCCAGATCACCCGGGCAGCAACACCCGAGTTGGCCGAGGCCGCCCGGGTTTCCTTGCATGCCCGCGGCGATAAGAGCACCGGCTGGAGTCGCGCCTGGAAGATCAATTTCTGGGCCAGGCTTTGGGACGGCGATCACGCCTACACCATGCTGCGGAGCCTGTTGAACGTTGTCCTCGATACGAAAACCATCTACGGCGAGAGCGGCGGCGGCGTCTATCCGAACCTGTTCGATTCCCATCCACCGGTCCAGATTGACGGCAATTTCGGCGCGACGGCCGGTGTCTGTGAGATGCTGCTGCAAAGCCACACGGGCCGGATCCATCTGCTGCCCGCGCTGCCCAAGGCGTGGCCGAGCGGGCACGTATCCGGCCTTTGCGCGCGGGGCGGATTCGAGGTGGAGATGAGTTGGGACGAAGGCCGCTTGACCAAGGCCGTGATTCATTCAAAGTCCGGCCTTCCCTGCCGGGTCGTTTGCGGTGACAATATCTGGGAATTGAACACCACGGCCGGAAAGTCTTATCCCCTCACGCTCGCGCATAGGGTTTTCCCGCGCAGCGTCAAGCAAAGTGAGCACATCAAGAAAGCAAATACCTATCAGTTATGAAAAAGACCATCCTATCCCTATGCGTTGCCAGCTTCACCGCCACCAGCCACGGGGCGCAGGAGAATCCCGATTTTCTCGCCCGCTCCTGGAATGCCGCCCCCCGGCTTGAAACCCAATCAACCGGGTATGCCTATTCCGGATACGACCCGTATCAGCGCGCCTACCTTTTTGAAAAAAGGGGCGGCGAGGGGCGCGAACTCGCGTGCGAAATTTCGGCGTCGCCCAAATCCCCGGTCAGCAATCTCTGCCTGGTCATCAAAAACTGGGGCGCATCGCCCGCCTCGAACCTCCTCAACGGCCGACACGTGACCGGGGGTGATTGCGCGGCCGGTTTTGTCAGAACTCTGGAAGGCGATGATATCGTGGTCTGGCTGCCCGTGAAATCTACACAGAAGGTGAAGGTCTCGGTGAAATAAATCAGTTCAACCATCATGACGAATCATCAATCAACCCAACGTTCACGAGTGGCCCGTCGGATCCCGATCGTCCTGCTCGTCGCTTTCGCATTGCAAAGCGGTATTTGGCGGGGCCGTGAGATCGGTTCTGCCGATTCCGCGGCGGCGAACCCTTCTGAGAAGGTGACGGAGCCGGGCAGGGCTGATGATCGGCTTTCGCCCGCTGCGTTTGCCGATCCGCCGGACCATGCGCGGCCCGGTTCGTTTTGGGATTGGCTCAACGGGTCGATCACCAAGGAGCAGATCACCCGGGATTTGGAAGCGATGAAACGCGGTGGCATGCGCGGCGGTGAGATTTGGGACGTGGCCGCTTACGCCGATCCTGACGGACGAGTGCCTGCCGGGCCTGCGTTTCTCGGACCGGAGTCCACGCGGTTGATCGTCCATGCTATTCGCGAGGCCGACCGGCTCGGGTTGGAAATCGGCGTGGTGGCCTCAAGCGGTTGGAATGCGGGCGGGAGTTGGATTCCACCGGAGCACGCCGGGAAAGGTCTTTATCAGTCGACAACCTCGGTGACCGGGCCCATGGATTTTCACGATGAATTGCCCCTGCCCGAGTTGCCGGAACTTTGTCCGCGGGATGCGCATGGCCGGCCGATCTATCTCCGCGAAGTGGCCGTGTTGGCCGTGCCTCACGACCAATCGAAAACGCTTGCCGCTGCGAACCAGGTCGTTGACCTGACGAAAATGATCGATGCCGATGGCAAGTTGCGTTGGGATGTGCCTGCAGGCGATTGGTCCATCCTTCGTTTTGTCTGTGCGAATCATGGGCAGCAGTTGATCGTGCCAAGTCCGAAGTCCGGTGGGCCGATGATCGACTTCTTTGACCCCCGTGCCACTGAATTTCATCTCCATCATATTGTCACCACGATCCTCAAGGAACTGGGGCGCAAGACGTTCGAGGGGACCAGCTTCAAAACGCTGGAGTTCGACAGCATGGAACTCGACGGGTTTACGCCTTGGAACGAGACCATGGCCGATGAGTTCCAGCGCCGGGCTGGTTATCCGGTGCTCCGGTTTTTACCCCTGCTCGCCGGTTGGACGCTGGCGGATCCCGAAGTCCAGGAACAGTTCTTCTACGATTGGCGGAAGATGGTGAGCGACCGGTTGATCGACTCGCATTACGTGACGGGTCGGAAGTTCCTCGAATCGTACGGAGTGAAGCTCATCGCCGAGGCGGGTGGGCCGGGGCCTCCGATCTGGGATTCCAATCCGGTGGATGGGATCAAGGCGCTCGGGGCGGTTGATATTCCGCGAGGGGAGTTTTGGATCAGACATCGGGGAATTTTCCTGATCAAGGAAATCGCTTCGGCCGCGCATGTTTACAACAAACGTCTGGTTGATGCGGAATCGTTTACCACATGGCGGCGCTGGATCGATGGGCCGTTGAATCACAAGAAGATCGCCGATCGGGCGTTGTGCGAAGGTTTGAATTGTTTTTCGTTGCACACGTTCGCCAGTTCCCCGCCCGAGGCGGGGCTTCCCGGTTGGGCCTATCATGCCGGCACGGATATCAATCCGTCGGCGACCTGGTGGCCGATGGTCCGCGGATTGACGGACTACCTGGCCCGGTGCTCTTACATGCTTCGCCAAGGGTGGTTTGTGGCCGACGTTTGTTACTATTACGGCGATCAGGCGCCGAACTTTTATCCACCGTTGTGCAATGTGCCTGAGAAGCCGCTATTGGATGATCTCGATCCGCGCCACGATTATGATGTCTGTTCGTCGCAGGTGATCCTTCAGCGGATGCGCGTTGAACAGCGGCGGATCGTGCTGCCGGACAGGATGAGCTATGCGGCGCTCGTGCTGCCCGAGCAGGATCATATCCCATCGGAGGTTCTCGAAAAGATCCGTGCACTGGTAGCCGACGGGGCAACGGTGATCGGCCACAAGAGACCGACCCGTGCCCCGGGCTTGAAAGATCATGAAAAGGAAACCCAAAAAGTGGAGCGATGGGTCGATGAGCTTTGGGGTCGGGGTGAATCGTCAGACAAACAAGACAAGCAAGCGGTTCTGATCCGGACAATCGGCCAAGGACGGTTTATCATTGCTAGCGATCGAAGTGAAGCGCTCCGGGAAATCGGAGTCGGCGGGGATTTCGAGATCGCAGGACGCGGTGAAGGAGACTTGGGTCCACTGGACTTCATTCATCGGAAAACCACGGATGATGAATTCTATTTCGTCCGCAACAAGACAATGGATCCGCAGATGTTGACCTGCCGGTTCCGGGTTGCGGCGGAAACCAACGGGCAGGCACCCGAATTCTGGTGGCCCGATTCGGGGCGTCGAAGCGCTTGTCGCGATTGGAAAAGCGTCGCAAGCGGCCATACCGAACTGCCTGTGAAGCTTGGGCCGTTGGGGTCGGTATTTGTCGTCTTTCGGAAAGCAAGCACTGCCAATAGCGAACCGCTTGATCCCCTCGCATGCGACACTTTCCTTGCGGCGGACACTCCCGCGCCGCTGACCCTCGACGGATCCTGGCAAGTCGAGTTCCCCGAAGGGTGGGGCGCGCCGCGAATGACAACCTTCGGGAAACTGCAAAGCTGGACCGAGTCGGACGACGACGGGATTCGATTCTTCTCGGGAATCGCCACGTATCGAAAGACATTCGAACTGTCGGAATCGTTAGCCAAAAAGAACCGGCTCTTCCTTCAACTGGGCGACCTGGCCGAAATGGCCGAAGTAACGCTCAACGGAAAGCGCCTTGGGCTGGTTTGGCTGCCGCCCTATCGAATCGAAATCTCCGGAGCTGTTCGTGCGGGCACGAATCAGGCGGAGATCCGGGTCGCAAACCTCTGGGCCAACCGGCTGAATGGTGATTCGGTGCGGCCCGAGTCAGGTCGGTTGACGCGAAGTAACCTCGATCGGATTCAAACCGATCCGACGTCGGATAGTTCGTACGGTCGGGTTCCCCTCGGAAAGACACGGCCCGTATACAACGAGATTCCGCCGTTAATGAAATCGGGCCTTTTCGGTCCAGTTCAGATTATCACGCCCAGAGATGAATATGCGAATAAGA
>Ga0105152_10000226_pt1 | contig 14979 bp, 12 predicted proteins | sample LakBais05cmmetaG_FD_81534 | JGI IMG/M metagenome (GOLD analysis project Ga0105152, IMG submission 81534) | Lake sediment microbial communities from Lake Baikal, Russia to study Microbial Dark Matter (Phase II) - Lake Baikal sediment 0-5 cm | ecosystem: Environmental > Aquatic > Freshwater >...
CGCGCATCATCGAGGACAACCACCCCCTGTTCACCTGGAGTTGACCGATCGCCCCCGGGCAAACCGCCAAGATGATTCCCGAACGGCAGTATCGGACGCCTCTCTTCGACGCGATGGTCACCCTGGCCGAGGCCAGGAAAGTGTCTTTCCATACCCCTGGCCATAAGAGCGGGAAGGGCATTTCTACTCGCTTCCGGAAGTTCGTCGGCAGCAAGATCTTCACCATTGATCTCACCACCCTGGACGAGGTGGACTGCCTCCAGAAACCAGTGGGAGTCATCCGCGAGGCGCAGGAACTGGCGGCCGAAGCACACGGGGCCGATCGCTCTTTCTTCCTCGTGAATGGAACCACCGTGGGCAATCATGCCATGATCCTCTGCACGGTGGCCCCCGGAGAAGAGGTACTGGTGGCGCGCAATGCCCACAAGTCCATCCTGGCCGGAATCATCCTGGGGGGTGCTATCCCACGGTTCTTCCTGCCGACCTTTGATCCGGAGCTGGGGATCGCCATCAACGTCAGCGTTGCGGCTGTCGAGGAGGCTATGCGGGCCCATCCGAAGGCACGGGTCGTAGCCCTCACCAGCCCGAACTACTATGGCGTTGCGGCTGACATGCCTGCGATCATTGCCGCCGGCCACCGCCGAGGCAAGGTGATGATCGTGGATGAGGCGCATGGGCCCCACCTGCACTTTCATCCGGCTCTTCCGCCTTCGGCCGTGGATGCCGGGGCCGACCTCACGGTGCAGAGCACTCACAAGATCGTCGGGGGCATGACCCAGGCCTCCATGCTCCATGTGAAGGGCACGGCAGTGGACGCGGGACGCGTGGCTGGCATCCTGCAGATTCTGCAGAGCACCAGTCCCTCCTACATCCTCATGGCCTCGTTGGACTTGGCGCGGATGCAGATGGCCACGGAAGGCAGGAAGCTGCTGAGCAAGGCCATCGAGCTGGCCGAGCAGGCGCGTGGGCGCATCAATCGTATCCCGGGGCTTCGTTGTTTGGACGCCCAGCGTGTCAAGGAGTGGGGGGATCTCGGGCTGGACGTGACCAAGCTCACGATTTCGGTGAAGGACTTGGGACTGACCGGCTATGCCGCCTCCGCGCTCCTGAACACCGAGTTTGACATTCAGGTTGAGATGGCTGACCTTTTCAACCTCTTGGTGATCGTTAGCATCGGGGATCGCTCGGATGACCTCGACCGGCTGGTGCGGGCCCTGGAGGTCCTCGCCCGTCGCACCCACGGGCCTGCTTTTGCCCCCGCAATCCTGCCCTTGCCGCCGATACACGACACGCGTCTGGCCTGTTCGCCCCGGGAGGCCTACTTTGGCAAGTATGTTTGCGTCCCGCTGGCCGAGGCGAGAGGCCGGATTACGTGCGACATCGTGACGATCTATCCACCGGGAGTCCCCATTCTCACGCCGGGTGAGGAGATCTCTGCGGAAGCCGTGGAGTATCTCCAGTTCCTCGGTCGCCATGGCGCCCGGATCGACGGCGTGATCGAACAGCCGGATCCGGGAATCCGTGTTCTCGCCGATTGATCTGGTGTTTTCCGGGAGAAACCGGAAAGCAGGCACACAGTGTTGCTGGCGTCTGATCGGAACCTCTGCCGAGGCGGCTCCGCCTCCACTAATGTCTTTCCCATCAGTCCTTTGCGGAAATGCATTGCAATTTTTGCGAGCCCTGCTATAGTGCCCGACGGCTTGAAGCCGTGGCAGTTCTTTGACGGGCTAACGGCTGGGGGCTGTTCGGCCCCGGTGCCTTAGCCCGTACGTCGTTCTAGGAGACGGTCTCGTGCGCAAGCGGATTCGCGGTCGCGTGATCCTGTTGACGGTGCTCACGCTGGTCAGCGGCTACTACATCACCCCCAGCATTAGCACCGTGGGGAGTCTCCCGTCCCTTTTCCCCGGTGTCCTTCCCCGGGCAGAGCGGGTGAACCTCGGCCTGGATCTCCAGGGAGGGATGCACCTGGTCTTGGAGGTTCAGGCAGACAGGGCGGTCGAGAATGCGGTTGAGCGTATGATGGAGGAGGCCCGGCGCCTGCTCGAAAAGGAGAAGATTGGCGTTACCCGCTTGAGCCGCGAAGGCAAAGCCGAAATCCTGCTCAAGGTGGCCAAGGCGGAAGAGCGGGACAAGGCCCAGCGGACCCTGGGCGAACTGGTCACGCTGGACAGGCTTCCAGGGGCAACCCCGGATGAGTTGCGGCTGAGCCTTCAGGGGCGGGAGGCGAAGCGGATCGAGGAGCTTGCCGTTCGGCAAAGCCTCGAAACAATCCGAAATCGCGTGGACCAGTTCGGGGTTACGGAACCACACATCGTGCCGGAAGGGGATCGGCGGATCGTGGTCCAGCTCCCCGGAATCAGGGATCCCCAGCGCGCCATCAACCTGATCGGGAAGACAGCCCTCCTCGAGCTCAAAGCGGTGGATACCACACTCAATCCCCTCGAGGTGGAACAGGGGAAGGTGCAACTCCCTCCGGACCTCCAGCTTCTCTATCAGCGCGAGGTAGACGAGAGCAAGCAGGTGGTCGGCAAACGACCGATCGTCGTCCAGCGGCAGCCCATTATCACGGGGGCTTCCCTTACCTCGGCCGAGGTGCGCCCCGATGACCAGGGGGGCTGGTTGGTGGCGTTTTCTCTGGATGGGGAGGGCGGCCGCGTCTTCGGAGAGTTCACGGGGGCCAACATCGGCCGGCACCTGGCCATCGTCCTGGACGACACGGTGTACAGTTCGCCGGTCATCCGCAGCAAGATCGGCGAGGGGCACGGGCAAATCGAGGGGAGCTTCACGGCCGATTCGGCGCGGGACCTGGCTATCGTCCTCCGGGCCGGGGCGCTTCCCGCTCCCGTGAAGATCATCGCCAATCTCACCGTGGGGCCATCCCTGGGGCAGGATTCGATCGAGAAAGGGGTGCGTGCCGCGATCCTGGCGGGCATCCTGGTCGTCCTGCTCATGGCAGTCTACTACAAGCTGTCCGGCGTCATTGCGGACTTAGCTCTGGTCCTGAACTGCATCATGCTGGTGGGCGTCCTCGTGGCGATTCGGGCAACCCTCACCCTTCCCGGGATCGCCGGAATTGCCCTCGGCATCGGCATGGCTGTCGACAGCAACGTGCTGATTCTGGAACGGATTCGTGAGGAGCTGAAGCTGGGCAAGACCATCCGGTCCTCCATCGACGCCGGGTATGACAAGGCGTTCGTGACGATCATCGACTCGCACGTGACCACGCTGATCACGGCGGCCGCCCTGTTCCTCTTCGGCTCGGGTCAGGTCAAAGGATTTGCCGTGACGCTCAGCCTTGGCGTCGCGATCAATTTGTTCTCGGCCTTGGTGGGGACCCGCGTCGTGTACGACTGGATGACAACCTGGCGTGAACTGAAGCGGCTCAGCATCTAGGCACCTGGGCGACTTGGCAATTTGGCAACTGGGCAACTTGGGAGCCTGGAATTCTTGGCCCTTCCCAATTGCCTGATTGCCTGTTTTCGGGGCGCGGGAGCGCCCGGGCACGGAGTCGGATTGTGGAAATCCTGGGCAAGACCAACTTCGATTTCATCGGGAAGCGGTACATAGCCTATACCATTTCAACCGTTCTCGTTCTCCTCGGGATTACGGCACTGGTCCAGATCTCACGCGGGGCGGCCAACCTGGGGATAGACTTTTCCGGTGGGACCTCGACCCAGGTGAAGTTCGAGCGGCCTGTAGAGCTTGGAGCGGTGCGTGAGGCGCTCTCCAAGAATGGAATCAAGGACAGCGAGCCTCAACAGTTCGCCGACGGGCGTAGTGTGATGATCCGGCTGAAGCGGGGCACGGGCGAGGTTGCCGGCACGGCCGAACGGGTGCAGGATGCGTTGCGGAAGGAGTTGGGGAATAACCCCTTCAGCGTGGAGGCGTCCACCGAGGTGGGCCCTGCCATTGGAAAGGAACTGCAGCGGAAGGCATTGATCGCTATCGCCGTCTCGCTGGCGGGCATCATCGTCTACATCGCCTGGCGCTTCGAGTTCCGCTTCGGCGTGGCCGCAACCATCGCCACCTTCCACGACGCCCTGGGCGTCCTGGGCATCGTGTTCATCCTGCAGAAGGAGATCACGCTGCTCATCGTCACGGCCGTGCTCACCATCGCCGGGTACTCCCTGACGGATACGGTGGTGGTTTACGATCGGATCCGGGAGAACCTCCGAACGCGCCGCAAGGAGCAACTAGGTGACATCATGAACGCCAGCATCAATCAGGTGCTAAGCCGGACGGCCATGACCTCCATCACCACCCTGCTGGGGGCCTTGGCCCTCTTCTTCCTGGGCGGGGAGGTGCTGCACGATTTCGCCTTCGCACTCCTGGTCGGGATCATCATGGGGACCTACTCCTCCTGGTTCGTGGCCTCCCCCATCATCTACGAGTGGCGAATGCGGGCCGAGGCCGCCCGGCGCGCGAAGCGTTGAAGCCGAGGATTCCGTCGCTCGTGTCAAAAAGCACAGTGAAGAGCAAGCGCTGGCGGATCCCGGATGGAGATCCAGCGGCGGCCGCAGCGTTGAGCCGGGCGCTGGCTGTGCCTCCGCTGGTGGCAGCGCTCCTCGTTCGCAGGAACTGCCACACCGCCGAGGAGGCTCGAACCTTTCTTGACGCTCCCCTCACGGCCCTTCACGATCCGCTGGAGATGCTCGGCATGGACGTGGCCGTGGATCGACTACGAACCGCTGTCGCGCAGCGCGAGCCGATCCTCGTCTGCGGCGACTACGACGTGGACGGCGTGAGCGGGGCGGCTCTGCTTGTGGCCGGTCTCCAGCGCGCGGGGTGCGAGGTCAGCTACTCCGTCCCCAGAAGGCTGGAACACGGGTATGGGCTGCACCCGAGCATGGTGGAACAGGGTGCGGTCGAGGGTGTCCGGGTGTTGGTCACTGTGGACCTCGGAGTGTCGGCACACGACGCGGTGGCGCTGGCACGAACGCGCGGGATCGATGTGATCATCTGCGACCACCATCTGCCACCGCCGGTGCTTCCTCAGGCCACCGCCGTCCTCAACCCCCGTCAGGCCGGGTGTGCCTACCCGTTCAAAGAGCTTTGCGGAGTGGGGATCGCCTTCAAGCTCCTGCAGGCTCTCTTCGGGCAAGCAGCCTGGGAGGAACTCTGGCCCTTCTTGGATCTCGTAGCCGTGGGCACCATTGCCGACCTGGTCCCCCTGCTGGGGGAGAACCGAATCCTCGTGAAACACGGCCTGATCCAGCTTGCCGGGACGACCCGGCCGGGGCTTCGGGCACTTGCCGACGTGGCGGGGGTTGCAATGTCCTCCGCCGAAGGGATAGCGGCGGGACGCGTCGCGTTCGGTCTGGCTCCCCGGATCAACGCCGCCGGACGCCTTGATGATGCTACGATCGCAATCCGCCTCTTGTTGACGAGTGACCCATTCGAAGCGAGAGATCTGGCGGCGAAGCTGGATCGACAGAACCGGGAGCGGCAGGAACTCGAAAGTTCGATCTTGATGGAGGCTTTGGCCAAGGCAGAAACAGAGCACGACTTGCGGCGGGACCGCGCCATTGTTCTGGCGTCTGCCGGGTGGCACTCGGGGGTCATTGGCATCGTGGCGGCACGCCTGGTCGAGCGATATGGGCGTCCGGTCGCATTGATCGGAACCACGGGAAGCCACGAAGCCCGAGGCTCGGCGCGGAGTGCGGGCGGCTGGCACATCGCGGATGCCCTGGGTCGCTGTGCGGACCTCCTGCAACATTACGGAGGACATCGGGCGGCTGCCGGCTTCTCGCTTGCCCCGGAAAACATCGAGGCGTTCCGGGCCCGGTTCCTGTCTCTGGCTGCCCAGGAGTTGACGGAGGACGACCTGACACCCACACTCGTGGCGGACGCAGAGGTTTCTCTGGACATGATCGATCTGGCGCTGGCCGATTGGCTGGCACGACTTGGCCCGCATGGGGTGGGGAACCCAGAACCGATCCTGATTGCGCGGGAGGTCCAGGTCATGCGGGGTCCCCGACTGGTGGGACAGAACCACTTGAAGATGAAAGTCCGCCAGTCCACCCGGGGAGGACAAGTCGTGGATACCATCGGATTCAATCTGGGATCGTTTGCCGACGAGCTGAACCAGCTCCTCTCACCGAGGGTAGACATTGCGTTCGTTCCCGAGCGAAATTCTTGGAATGGCCGCGAAATCCTCCAACTGCGCGTGAAGGATCTACACATCCTGGCGGAGCCGGCACGTTGAAACGCTCGAACGTTGAACGTTCAAACGTTGGGGGTTGGGGAGTGCCCGACAGATGGCGGGATGGTTTTTTCTTGACAACGTTGAACCAGCAGTGTACTTACGCAATCAGATAATCCCAACGGGGACGCGGTGTTCGGCGATAGGTATGAAGCGACAGATGAAGTGTTGCGGTTTTTGATTGCATTACCCAATCCTTGGCGACGGGTAGAACCTGACATATGCTGACGGACGTTCACAGGATGTTTCGCGAAAGCGCAGAGGCCAAGCTGCGCTTTGTCGAGCAGTACGCCCCTCGTATTGAGCTTGTGGCTCGTCGCATGGCCGAGACCCTGCGCCGGGGAGGGAAGATCCTTTTTTTCGGGAATGGGGGGAGTGCGGCGGATGCCCAGCATCTGTCGGCGGAATTTGTGAACCGGTTTCTGCGGGAGCGTAGCGCGCTGGCTGCGATGGCCTTGACGACGGATACATCCGCGCTCACCAGCATCGGGAACGACTTGGGGTTTGATCAGATCTTTGCGCGGCAGGTCGCGGCGTTGGGCCGCCCAGGGGATGTGGTGGTGGCCATCAGCGCGAGCGGGAATTCCCCCAACGTGCTCGAGGGTGTCGAGGCCGCACGGCGCCTCGGGTGTATAACGGTCGGGCTGACGGGGGGGTCGGGCGGACAGTTGAGCAAGGTCGTGGATGAGGTGTTCATCGTCCCGAGCAATGAAACGCCGCGAATTCAGGAGACCCATATCACCCTGGGGCATGCGTTGTGCGCCTTGGTGGAAGAGCTTCTTTTGGCAGCCGACACTGAGGTGGACGTGAAACCTGACGGCCGGGGCTGAGGGGACCAGATGGTTCAGTGGTTGAAAATCCTACCCAACACCCCTGCGGCCCTTTCTAACAAGGAGGACGCGTGACGCGACGAGCGTTACAACTTGGGCTATTCCTGATATTGCTCATCGGGTGGGCGAGTCCGGCGGCTGTCGCGCCGAAGCGTCCGGGCCTTTCGGCTACGGTGGGTAACCGGAGCGTGCGCGTGAGTGTGCAGCCCCGCCATCGTACGAGGGCATCTTATCCCACCCCGGGACTCTTGGCCCTCTCGCGATCCATTTCCTCAGACGGACTGGGTTATCTCAGCGCAGCCTCGGCGATCTTGGTGGATGCGGTGACTGGAGAGGTCCTGTTCGAGCAACGCCCCGACGAACCACGTCCGCCCGCAAGCATTACGAAGATCCTCACGGCCCTGGTGATTCTGGAGCGTGGGCACTTGACGGACACTGTGCTCGTCAGCCGGGCGGCGGCTAGTGTGGGCGGGTATAGATTGGGGCTCCGGCGGGGTCAGCGGATCTCGCTGCAGGATCTGCTAGCAGCCATCCTGATTCGTTCTGCGAATGACGCGGCAGTGGCGGCGGCCGAACATGTGGGAAAAGGGCTGGCGGGGTTTGCGGCGTTGATGAATGCAAGGGCCTACGAGATCGGCATGTACGATAGCCAATTCGAGAACCCCCACGGCCTGGACGAGCCAGGACACGTCACTACGGCGCGGGACATGGTGTTGCTCACCCGGGTGGCGATGGAGCATCCAGTCTTTGCCCAGCTTGTGCGAACCCGAGACAGGACGGTCACGGTCTGGCGGCAGGGCCGGCGGGGGTTGGTACCCCAGACACGCACCATTGTGAGCCACAACAAGCTCCTCGGTTGGCTTGAGGGGGCAGACGGGGTCAAGACCGGATACACGGATGCAGCAGGGCGATGCTTGGTCGCGTCGGCCAGCCGGGGCGGCCGACGAATGATCGCCGTCCTGCTGAACGATCCACAACGCTGGATGGATGCGGCCGCGCTCTTGGAGTTCGGTTTTGGGGCGGGAAGAGGAACGGCCGGCTCCCCCGGCTCCCCATGGTTGGAAGCGGTGGTTGGCGGCAGCCGTGGTTGAGGCCACAAGCTGTCACGGAGGAGTGCGCATGAGACGATACGGCGGCAGCACTCTCGGCACCCTCGCGCTCATCGGATCCTGCCTGTCGGTCCTTCTGGTGGCGGCGGAGGCGCAAATCCCGGCCCCCGGGGCCGGGACGCCGATGCCGATGTCGGGACAGGCGTCAGCCTCCCCGCTTGGAGTTCCAGCGGGTGGGGAAGCGTACGTGGTGAAGAAGGGCGATACGTTGTGGGGAATCGCCAAGAACCTCTTCGAAGATCCATTTCTCTGGCCGCGGATTGCGGAGCACAATCTGTTCATCAAGGACCCGAACCGGATCTATCCGGGGGACACCCTGGCGTTGCCGGGCCGAGTGCTCACACCCGCACCCGTGGCGGAGGCACCGAAACCTGAGTCGCCCAAGGAAGCACCCAAAGGGGAGGCCAAACCTCCTGCTCCACCTGCTCCGGCGCCGGCCCCACCCGCTGCTCCTCCTACGGTCTTAGCGCCGATCCCACCGGTCCCGCCGGTCAGCAAAGCGGCCATCGCGTGCAGCCCTGTCTTGCTGGATGAGGGAGCTACTGCTGGCGCCGGCATCGGGAGTATCGTGAAGAGCACCGAGGGCCGCCTGCTATTGTCCCAAGAGGACTACGTTTCTGTCAGCTTGGATGGGGCCGAAACGCCGAAGGCTGGAGATCGCCTGGCCGTCATTCGTCCGGGTCCTCGGGTGATCCATCCACAGAGCAAACTGCGGATGGGACGTACCCTCCACACGCTGGGCGTGCTTGAGGTGACCGAGGTTCGGGATCGGACAGCTCGGTCGCGCGTCATCTACGGCTGCGAGGCGATCACCGTCGGAGACCGAGTGACTCCGTTCACCCTGCCCCCATTCCCCGAGGACAAGATCGCCAAGCCGGCCACCCGACAGGTCGAAGGGGTCGTCCTGGATGCCGCGCGGCCAATTCAGTTGTACGGGCTTCAGCATCTGGTCTATCTTGACGTCGGCGCTGGCCAGGGCATTGTTCCTGGCGACGTGTTCGCCGTGTATCGGCGAAGTGTGCCGGCCGTGAATAAGGTAACCGGTCAGCCGGCCCCCATCGCCCCCGAGCGGCTGGGTGAAGCGGTCGTCATCCGTCTGACCGAGAAGACCACCACAGCGGTCATCTCGATGGTCGCCAAGGAGATCTTGCCGGGCGATCGCGTGGTACTGAGCCGACAGATCCAGCCCTAGCAGGCTGCTGAAAAAGGCCTATCTGCGGCGTACGGAGCAAGTACGCCTCCGACCCACCGTCGGTGGGTACCCCGCGTATCGCGTGCCGCCTTGCATCCGGACCTTTTTGAGCAGCCTGGACGAAGAGGGGTCTTTCAGCATCCCGCTACAGGAGCGATGCCCGGTTGCAGCGCGTGTCGGGAATACCCTCGATGGAAGTCGGAGAGCGGGAGGCACGCTGGGCCCTCGGGTTGGTCCCGCAACTGGGAGGTGTGGCGCTTAAAGAATTGCTGGCTGCATTTGGCTCTGCCGTCAAGGTATGGGAGGCAGGCCCTGAAGCTCTGCAAAGCGTGCGGGGGGTCAGCCAGGGGACAGTGCAGGCGTTACGCCGCTTTTCCAGAGCAGGCGTGCTCAGGGAGGAGAAAGAACGGGTTGCCAAGGCCGGGGTGCGGGTGATCGTGTGGGGGGACCCGGATTACCCCAAGCGCCTCCAGGAGATTCCCTCGACCCCACCGGTTCTCTACATCCGGGGCACGCTGGAGCCAGGGGATGAGATGGCAGTCGCGATGGTGGGAGCCCGCCACGCCACTGCCTATGGGGAGAGCGTGGCACGTGAACTGGCGGTTCAACTTGCAGAGCGGGGGCTCACGATTGTCAGTGGGCTGGCGCGGGGCATTGATGCAGCGGCGCATCGCGGGGCCTTGGAGGCGGGGGGCCGGACGCTGGCGGTCCTGGGAAACGGCCTGGACCAGACATACCCGCCCGAGCACAGGGGCCTGGCGAATGAGGTTGCGGCGCACGGGGCGCTCGTCAGTGAGTTCCCCCTGGGGACCGGTCCCCTCCGTCTTCATTTTCCGCGGCGCAACCGGATCATCAGTGGGTTAAGCCTCGGGGTCATCGTGGTGGAGGCCGGGGTGGGAAGTGGCGCGCTCATCACCGCGCATCATGCGCTGGAGCAGGGGCGCGAGGTGTTCGCGATTCCTGGTCGCGTCCACGCCCGCTACAGTGAGGGGTGCAACCGTCTCATCAAAGCGGGAGCCAAGTTGGTGGAGAGCTGGGAGGATGTGTTGAGCGAGCTTGTTCCGCAACTTACCCGACGCTCGGCGAAGCGCGTGGCGGCACCGCCTCCTCTGGCCTTGCCAGCGGCCGAGCAGCGGGTGTTTGACATCCTGGCCGAGGGCCCGCTACACATTGATGAATTGATCATTCGGGCCGACCTCGCGAGTGGACGGGTGGCCTCCGCGTTGGTCGGGTTGGAGATGAAGGGGCTTGTCCGGCAGCTTGCCGGCAAGGTGTTCGAACGACAGGACAGCAGTTGAGGCTGCGATGCGCATCGGGGAAGGTTGAGAGACCCAAGGCGGCGAGAGCCTTGGGTTTTCGCATCTTGGGAAAAAGAAGCCGTCAGCGATCAGCCATCAGCTCATCAGGACGGGGCACGCTCTTCAGGCTGAGAGCTGAAGGCTGAGGGCTGATAGCTCGAAGGAGTGTGAAAGCGTGGCAAAGTCATTGGTCGTTGTCGAGTCCCCGGCCAAGGCCAAGACTATCAACAAGTTCCTTGGCAGCAACTATGTGGTCAAGGCCTCCATGGGACACATTCGCGACCTGCCTACGAAGACGCTGGCGGTGGACGTGAAGAACAATTTCGCAACCAAGTTCGAGGTCATCCGGGGGCGGGAGAAGGTCCTGACCGAGCTGAAAAAAGCCGCCAAGACGGCGGAGTCCATCTATCTCGCCGCCGACCCCGACCGCGAAGGCGAAGCCATCTGCTGGCACCTGGCCGAGGAGTTGAGGCGACTGAAGAAGCCGATTCACCGGGTGATGTTCAACGAGATCACGAAGCGGGCGGTGCAGGACGCCTTCGCCCATCCGGGCAAGATCGATTTGAACAAGGTCGATGCGCAGCAAGCGCGGCGGATCCTGGATCGGCTGGTGGGGTACCAGATCAGTCCGCTGCTGTGGGAGAAGGTTCGCCGCGGCCTGTCCGCCGGCCGGGTGCAGTCGGTGGCGCTGCGGCTGGTGGTGGATCGCGAGAAAGAGATTCGCGCCTTTATCCCAGAGGAGTACTGGACGATCACGGCGCAGCTTGCGCGAACGGATGGGATTGGCCCCGAGTTTCCTGCCAAGCTTTCCCGGATCAACGGAGAGAAGGCCAGTATCCCCTCTCAGCATGAGGCGGATCGTATTCTGGCGGAACTTGCGCCCCTCCAAGACGGGTTCCGGGTGGCCACTCTGGTCCGAAAGGAAAAGCGGCGGAACCCCGTTCCCCCATTCACCACCAGCAAACTCCAGCAGGAGGCGGTGCGGAAACTCCGGTTCACTGCCAGGAAGACGATGCAGGTGGCCCAGCAACTGTACGAGGGAATCGAGATCGGGGACGAGGGAGCCGTCGGTCTCATTACCTACATGCGGACCGATTCCACGCGGGTCTCGTCCGAGGCCCAGGCGGAGGCGCGAAAGCTTATTGCCCAGCGGTACGGAGACCAGTTCTTGCCGGAGAAGCCGCCGCACTACCGGAGTGGCAAGGGCGCCCAGGAAGCCCACGAGGCCATCCGGCCCACCTCGGTCCTGCGGGAGCCCGGACAGGTGGCTTCTTACCTCACCCGGGAACAGCTTGGCCTGTATACCCTGATCTGGAACCGGTTCGTGGCGTCGCAGATGCGTCCCGCCCTATTCGACACCACGACGGCGGACATCATGGCGGGGCGATACACCTTCCGCGCCAGCGGCCAGCACATGACGTTCGCGGGCTTCATGCAGGTGTATGTGGAGGGGCGGGACGACCGCAACCGCGAAGAGTCCGCCAAAGGCGAAGAGGCGGAGCCGGAGGGAGATGAGGAGCAAGGGCTGCCCCCGCTGGAAGAAGGGGTGTCCCTGAACTGCCAAGCCCTCACGCCCGAGCAGCATTTCACGCAGCCGCCGTTCCGTTACAACGAAGCCACGCTGGTCAAGGAACTGGAGGAGCGCGGTATCGGTCGCCCCAGCACCTACGCCGCCATACTGGGTGTGATCCAGAACCGGGACTACGTGGTGAAGGAGAACGGCAAGTTCAAGCCCACGGAACTCGGTGAGATCGTGGTGGATCTCCTGGTCGAGAGCTTTCCACGCATCCTGGACCCCGGATTCACCGCCCAGATGGAGAACACGCTGGACGAGATCGAGGAGGGGAAGGAAAAATGGCTGGAGGCCATGCACAAGTTTTACGGTGACTTCGCCCGATGGCTGGAGAAGGCCAAGGACAAGATGCGGAACATCAAGGCCATGGAGGAGCCCACGGATCAGATCTGCGAGAAGTGCGGGCGCTCCATGGTCATCAAGTGGGGGCGCTTCGGCAAGTTCGTGGCGTGCTCGGGCTATCCGGAATGCAAGAGCACGAAGGAGTTGCCTGCCTGCCGAGGCGGCGCAGGCGGGAGCGGAAACGGGAATGGAAACGGCCAGCCTACGACGGGGGAAAGCGCCCAGGGCGAGTCGGTCAGCGAGGGGCAACCCTGCGAGAATTGCGGGAAGCCCATGGTGATGAAACGCGGGCGCTTCGGCCCGTTCCTGGCGTGTTCCGGGTATCCCGAGTGCCGGACTGTGGTTCGGATCTCGCGTGCCGCAGCGCCACCCCCACAACCCTCAGACGAGGTCTGCGGCAAGTGCGGGGCACCCATGGTCATCCGGGACGGCCGGTACGGGCGTTTCCTTTCCTGCAGCACCTATCCCAAGTGCAAGAACGTCAAGCCGATTCCGATTGGCGTCGATTGCCCCCGATGCGGCGCGCCTCTCACGGCGCGTCGCTCGAAGCGAGGCCGGACGTTTTACGGCTGCAGCGGCTACCCGGAGTGCGATTTCACGCTGTGGAGTCGCCCGCTGCCTGAACCCTGCCCGACCTGTGGGGCCAAGTTCCTCGTCGAAAAGCGGCTCAAGGGCGGCGTGACGATGCAGTGCGCTGCCGACGGCTGCGGGTACTCCCGCCCGGTTGCCCAGCCGGCGTCGATCGAGTCCGTCGTCAAGTCCTGAACCAGCGAGTTTTGGGTGATCTGCGGCTCCTGGCTCTCGGCTCGCCAGGCATCCCTCCTGTGGTGCGCGGCGCCTCCGTGACCTCGTTTCCGTTCCCACCTGCCGGTCAGTGAGCGAGGTAGCGTTGCACTGCCGTGATGTAGGCTTTCGCGTCCTGGATCAAGCGGCGAGAGGCGTGGAAAAGCGTGCGGGTGTCCAGCCGATCGTACTGGTGGACGATCAGATTCCGAATTCTCACGTAGCGGTCGATGAATCGCCCGGCCAGGCCGGCTGGCAAGATACCGAGGTCGCGAACTTGCTCAAATGAACCCCGCGCGTGTGGCGCAGGCGCCCTCCGGGCTTTGGCAATGAGCAGGTCATTTGTATCGCTAGCCGTTTCCACAATGATCTGGGTCAGTCGCTCGACGATGCGCTGGTCGCCTTTGCGGCCGGCGTAACGGGCGTAGGGTTGCTTCACATACGGCGAGATTTCGTCTACGAACTCAGCCAGGCGCGTCAACTTCTCCCGGATGAGCGCGCGGTGCTGCGACTCCATAGTTTCACCCGGCGGTCCAGATAGGCGTCCCGGCGCAGCCGATACTTGTAGTCGTCGTCGTAGCGGCGGGCGGCATAGGACTGAAACTGCCAAAAGAGCAACGGGTGCCGTTCGTAGAGCGGGCGTCCGGTGGTGGCAACTTGGAAGAGAAGCAGTGAGCTCGCCTCATTCAGAAACGCAACGTCCACTTCGGCGGCTTCGGGAAAGGCCCGCTCCAGCGCGCCGGCGATTTCCAGTTTCAACGAGTCCGGCTCAATGCGTCCCGGCTGACGCCTCACCGCGATATCCACGTCACTTCCGGCGCGCGCACGCCCGCTGGCATGCGATCCGAACAACACGACCAGGTCGAGGCCGCATTTGCGCGCCACCCGTTTTAGGCGAGTCTCGTCAAATGAAATCATGCCTCGATTGTATCAGCCGGCGAGCAGAATGACAAACGGGAAGGCGCGCCTGGGTGCACGACACCATTGTGAGAAATAGATATTGACTGGGGCTGGACGCATGATATTGTAGCTGGTGAGCTACAACCAGGAGGAAACCATGTGTCCAGCAGACAAAGAGTCCGAGCGCCTCGCCATCCTGCACCGCATGGGGTCCATTACTCGCATGCGCAGGGGCACCGTCAACGTGCAGTCCTTCACGAACCGCCGCAAGGACGGCTCCGTCGTCACGCAGGGACCCTACTACCTCTACAGCCGCACCGAGCAGCGCCGCTCCTACAGCCAGCGCCTCCCAGCGGAGGCGGTTGCGCAGTACCGGACCGAGACGGAGAATTGCCGGCGGTTCAAGGAGCTGGCCCAGCAGTACATCCGCGTCTGCGAGCGCCTGACAGAGCAGGGCGCAGAGGGGAAAAACAACTCCAGGCCGGGTTCGCCTCGGAGATCCTCGCCGAAGTCGAGGCGTTGATAGGGGAGGGGGCGGCCGCTGCGCTGGACTTCAAGGCGGTGGAGACGGCGGCGCGCCGCTGTGCCCTGGCCGCACGCGCCGTGGCCCGCCGGCTCAACGCCGACTACACGGACTATGCAGGCCCCCGCGTGCCCTGTCGGTGCGGGAAGACGGCCCACTACGCGGGGAGGAAGGCGAAGACCATCCTGACGGCGCTGGGGGAGATGCGGCTTGAGCGGGCCTATTAC